>Ga0209253_10001077_pt1 | contig 23907 bp, 18 predicted proteins | sample FrelakmetBRP12BR_FD_187145 | JGI IMG/M metagenome (GOLD analysis project Ga0209253, IMG submission 187145) | Freshwater lake sediment microbial communities from the University of Notre Dame, USA, for methane emissions studies - BRP12 BR (SPAdes)... | ecosystem: Environmental > Aquatic >...
CTTGGATTTTCTATGGGAGGGGTTACCGCCATCCGCGCCGCCGCACGCCACCCGGAAATCTCGGCTGTCGTGGCGGAGGGGGGATACTTCAATTTAGGCAAAGATTTTGTCGAGCCAGAACAGTCCAAACCGCTGTATTTAAGTGTTTTCCTTTATACCATTGCCGGATTCTTCCAGTATCAACACGGGATAAACCCCTGGGAAATCAGCCCAGTGGATGACCTGTCCCGCATCAGCCCGCGTCCGGTCCTGCTGATATATGGAGAATACGAGCTTCATAATGGTCATGGCGACCTCCAGTTCGCGGCTGCCAGAGAACCTAAGCAGCTATGGATCGTTCCAGGCGGCGCGCATGGCACGAACTATCTGGTCGCGCGGCAAGAATATGAGCGTCGTATATTGGGGTTTTTCAATCAGGCGCTGTTGGGGCGTTGATTCTCATTGCTCTGCTGCGCAGTTACCAGGCATCCTCCTGGATAGCCAAGCGCTTTAACAATGGTTGCCACCAGGCAGGGTTGTCTTGATACCAGGCGACCGTTTCAGGGAAGCCTTGCTCAAAGGGGATTTGTGGAATCCAGCCAAGCTCTTGATGGATTTTAGATGAATCGAGCAGATAGCGGCGGTCGTGCCCGGGACGATCTTCCACATAGGTCTTGCAGCTTTCATCCAGACCGAATATCTGCCGCAGACTATCTGCAATGGTCTCGACGTCCAACTCGAGCCCGCTGCCGATATTATAGGTCTCGCCAACTTTGCCAGAGAGCAGGATTTTTTCAATCGCCCGGCAGTGATCCAGGACATGCAGCCACTCCCGGCGATTCTGGCTGCTCTTATACAAGGTCATTTTTTGCCCCTGGATCAGGCGCAGGGTGAAGTAAGGGATCAATTTCTCCGGGAACTGGTAAGGACCATAGTTATTCGAGCAATTCGAGATCGTGACCGGCAGTTTAAAGGTCTCATGGTAGGCTCGTACAGCCAGATCAGCAGCTGCCTTGGAAGCATTGTACGGAGTACGAGGTCGGTATGGGGAAGTCTCGTTGAATACTTCTGGCGAGTCGAGCGGTAAGTCGCCATATACTTCACAGGTGGAGATATGGTGGAAACGCGGCAGACCCGCGTCCAATGCAGCTTGCAGCAATTGCTGTGTCCCCATCACATTGGTCTGGAAGAAGAGTTCAGGGTGGACAACCGCCCGGCTGTTGTGGGTCTCCGCCGCAAAATTCACCACCCAATCCGGTTTATATCGCTCGAACAAATGGCGCACCAGATAGTAGTTTGCAATGTCGCCCTGAACAAAAAGATAGCTACTGGCGAATTTTTCTGCCACATCGCTCAGGTTTTCCAGGTTGCCAGCGTAGGTAAGCAGATCGTAATTGATGACAAAATCTTGCGGATGGCTGGTCAGCCAAAAGCGGATAAAGTTCGAGCCGATGAAACCTGCACCACCTGTAACAAAGATTGTTGACATAGTCCTTCTCTCTCCAACATGGCTCTGAGCAATGATTCAGATCACCGGAGTGATCTCGACAATCAATTGCTGTGCGCGTTCGATAATTTCTTGCGGAAAAGGACAAACCTTACGGATTTGAGTATCCATATGAACACCAGAAATCACGGTAGTAGCTGCGATAGCTTGCGGTCCATCATTGCGCATTTCGTGATAAAAGTGGATCGTCTTGGGGGCAATTTCGAGGATCCCAGTATAGATGGTGATCAAATCGCCAGCCAGCAACTCCCGGCGGTATGAAATATTCTGTCGGACGGCAGCCACGCCGCGGTTATTATCTCGCATGTAGGCTGGTGTGACACCGATAGCCGCAAACATCTGCCAGGTAGCTTCGTCAAATTTCCCTACATAATACATCACGTTCATGTGCCCCATATGGTCGCAATGCCAGGGGTAGACAACCCCTCGGTAGGTGACAAATAACTCACTCACAAATCACGCTCCTCATACGCGCCATTATCCGCCAGGTCACCTTGCAGGTTGAAACGATGAAGATACTTTCAAAGATGTAGCAATTATTTAGCGTTTCAACAATAACAAGACCCCGGCAGCCACTGCCAGGACAGCCATGATGACACCCAGAACAGGGAAATTGAGCTTCAGCAAAGGCAACAAGCCAGTTGCGATCAACCAGATACTCAGCAAGAGCATGCCGAGGTTGCCTTTGTACTTAAACTTCTTTTGTCCCAGCAACATTAAAACCCCAGTTGCAATCGCCAGTAAACCCAAGAGGGTATCCCCGCTTGGGATGCGGATATCCAACAATGGGACCAGGCCCATCGCAATCAACCAGATCGCCAGCAGTATCCAAGCCGGGTTTTGCATTGGCCTCCTCGCTTCCAAGATTCCTGGATGACCTGAACCAGGATACAACAGAAGTTGCACCTTCCCCCATTCTACCGCAAAGGCAAGCTGCTGAAACAACACCTTGCCGAAAAGTTCTCGCCCCCGAGCTCTGGAATCTGGATATGATAGAATTCTATACTAAAGGAGAAAGGAAAGCATGGCGCAACACGTCAAACTCTTTACCCCAGGCCCAGGCGATGTAGACGAAGAAGTGCTGCTTGCAATGGCGCAACCCGTATTAAGGCATTATGGTCCGGAATGGATGGAGATTTTCAACGAAACATTGCTGCTGCTCAAGCAAATCTTTAAAACCCAAAATGACCTGTTTATCGTACCGGGTCCTGCCTCGGCAGTGCTGGACATGGCGATTGGTAGCCTGGTAAAAACGGGCGAGAAAATGATTGTTGGGTGTAACGGCTTCTTTGGGGAGCGCTTGATCGATATTGCCGGGGGATATGGGATCACGATTGTGCCTTTCACGGCATCCTTGGGGAAACCGCTGGAGCCAGAGGTTCTGCGAAAACTGTTGCACGAAAACCCTGAAGTCAACGTCGTTGCGCTCGTGCACCATGAAACGGGTACAACCGTCCTGAACCCACTGCGCGAGCTGGCAAGGGTAGTGCGTGAAGCCGGGAAAGTGATTATCGTGGATACCGTCGCATCGCTAGGCGGTGTTGATGTGGCTGTAGATGATTGGGGCATCGATGTATGTGTGACAGCGGCAAATAAATGTCTCGAGGCGCTGCCGGGGATCGGCTTTATCAGCGTCAGCCCGCGCGCCTGGGAGCTGGTCGACAGCCAGCCAGAGGTGGGGCATGGATGGTACCTTAATCTCAAAACCTGGCGCAAGTACGCCCAGGAATGGGGCAGCTGGCACCCCACTCCTGTCACCATGCCGGTCAACAACATCTTAGCGGTAAGAGCCAGCATGAACAAAATCATAGGACGCGGCCTGGCAGCTCACTTTGCCCGGTACACACACGCCAGCCAGGTTGTGCGCCTCGGGTTGTCTAACCTCGGTTTCGAGATGTTCGTACCAGAAGCATATGCCTCGCCGGTGGTCACCGGTGTTAAAGCGCGAGCCGAGTTTGAGGTCCCTGAATTCAGCAAATGGTTGATAGACCAGCGCGGCATTGCCATCGGCGGCGGGTTAGGTGACCTGGCAGGCAAAATATTCCGCGTTGGGCATTTAGGTAAAGCCGCCGAGCGTGAATATCTGGTAGATTTTCTTTTTGCCGTAGAAGAGTTCTTACGGTATAAAGGATTCAAAGTGCCGGTGGGCGCGAGCCTGGTCGGGGTGTAGGCCTTCAGGCCTGCCCCGATCACATTTCCAGGTCGTAGTTACTCTGGAAATGTGATCGGGTTACAGTCAATGGAAAATTAGAAGTTGTAACGCGTGCTGCCCGTGGGAATCTGGCGGATATCGTAGGGGGTAGATTGGTAAACGTAATAGTTGAGCCAGTTTGAGAAAAGCAGATGGGCATGCCCTCGCCAGCGCACCTGGGGGACCTGAGTTGGATCATCGTTCGGATAGTAGTTACTGGGCAACCTGATCGGTAAACCTTTGTGGACGTCCCGGTCATATTCACTTTTCAAAGTCAAAGGATCATATTCCGAATGTCCAGTGATATAAAAATGCCGGCGGTCTTGGGAAGCGACGATGTACACTCCAGCTTCATCTGATTCTGAAAGGATATCTGCATCTGAATGAAGCTCAACATCGGAACGCCGGATTTCAGTGTGCCGCGAATGCGGCGCATAGAAGCAATCATCAAAGCCGCGCAGCAAGGCCTCATTCTGAGACAGGACCCGGTGTTGAAAGACACCGAACATCTTCGCCGAGAGCGGGTATTTCGGGACACCATGGCGGTGGTATAAACCAGCCTGAGCTGCCCAACAGATATTGAAAGTGGAATAGACGTTCGTTTCGCTCCAGTCGAGAATCTCTTGCAATTCCCTCCAGTAATCCACAGCCTCAAAAGCCAGGTCCTCAACCGGCGCGCCGGTGATAACCAACCCATCAAACTTCATATTACTGACCTGCTCGAAATGGACATAGTGAGCCAGGAGATGCGATTCGGGTGTATTCTTGGACTCGTGTGAGTTCATATGCAACAATGTCACATCAACCTGCAAGGCTGAGTTGCTCAACAAACGCAGCAACTGTGTTTCGGTGACAATCTTGGTCGGCATCAAATTTAAAATCGCCAGCTTCAGAGGACGAATATCCTGATGGATTGCCCGGGTCTTGCCCATGACAAAGATATTCTCGCTCTCCAACACACTTCTGGCTGGTAAAGATGATTGGATGATCACGGGCATAGCAACCTCCTAAGATAATGCCTGGTCCAGATCCCACAAGATATCGTCGAGATCTTCGATGCCAATGCTCAGGCGGATAAAGTCCGGAGTCACCCCAGTGCTGAGCTGCTGTTCAGCAGTCAGCTGGCTGTGCGTGGTACTGGCAGGATGGATCGCCAGGCTGCGCGCATCGCCCAGGTTCGCCAGGTGAGTGAATAGCTTCAAGTGATTGATAAAGCGCTTCCCCGCCTCGAGCCCGCCCTTAATACCAAAACCCAATAATGCACTCGCGCCTTTCGGCAGGTATCTCTTGGCTATCTGGTGGTCCGGGTGGCTTTTCAAGCCGGGGTAGGTAACCCAGCTAACGCGGGGATGTTTTTCCAGGTAATCAGCCACCGATTGAGCATTCTGGACGTGCCGCTCCATTCGCAAACTGAGCGTCTCTAAGCCTTGCAGGAACAACCAGGAATTGAAGGGCGATTGGCAAGCGCCGACATCGCGCAGGACTTGACCACGCGCTTTGGTAATGAAAGCCACAGGACCCAGATCCGCATATACCAATCCATGGTAACTGGGATCGGGCTGTGTGAAATTAGGGAACCGCCCACTTTCCTTCCAGTTGAAGGTCCCGGCATCCACGATTATTCCGCCAATGGAGGTCCCATGACCGCCGATAAACTTGGTGGTCGAATGGACAACAATATTCGCGCCCCATTCAAACGGACGGCAGAGATATGGTGTTGCCAGCGTGTTGTCGATAACCAGAGGAATGTGGAATTCCTGCGCGATCCTGGCGACTGCCTCCAACGGAAAAACGTTGATGCTGGGGTTGCCCAGAGTCTCTCCCCAGATCAGTTTGGTATTTGGGAGAATGGCGCGCCGGAAATTCTCGGGGTCGCGCGGGTCTACGAACGTCGTTTGGATACCCAGGCGTGGAAAAGTATAACTGAACTGGTTATATGTACCACCGTATAATGTCGATGCGGATACAATATGGTCGCCAGCCTGGCATAGCGCCAGCACAATGATGGTCTGGGCGCCGTGACCCGAACTGGCTGCCAGCCCGCCCACCCCGCCTTCCAGGTCTGCCAGACGTTTTTCGAAGACATCCGAGGTCGGATTCATGATGCGGGTATAGATATTACCTTTCTCCTCCAGCGAAAACAACCGCCCGGCGTGGTCGGTATCCTCAAAAGCATATGCGGCGGTCTGATAGATAGGGACTACACTGGCACCGGTAGTGGGGTCGGGTATCTGACCGGCGTGCACCTGGCGAGTGGTGAAACCAAGACTCCTTGTTGCATGATTGGTTAGCATTGTCTTTTTCTCCTCATCAAAATATTAAACAGGTATCGAAAATTAAAAAGCGGCGGACAACCCATTCGCAAACTCAAACTGGTTTGCGGGAAGGCTGTCCGCCGCCTTACAGGTTCACAAAAACTCAGCTAGTGAACACTGGTTCGTCACTCTCTTTCGAGGCGGTGGTCACAGCCCCCGCCCCTGGCATTGTCATAAAGGATCGTTTCATCAAAAATCCCAATCTTTATTCAAAATATCGCCTATTGTATGGTTAGCTTGCGAATCTGTCAAGCGAATCGGGGAAATTGCACCCTTTGAGCTAAAAGAGCTAGTTGATATTTTTATGGATTGGCATTATCATTTCTCAAAGGCGCGAAAATTTATGAGCGATATGAGCGATGCATCCAGTAAAGCCAAGATCCTGATCGTCGATGATACACCGGTTAACCTACGACTGCTTGCCTCCATGCTGGTGACCAACGGTTACTCCGTTTACGAGGCTATGGATGGTCGTTCTGCACTGGCAGAAGTACAAACCCACACTCCAGATCTGATTCTGCTGGATATCCGCCTGCCAGGGATGGATGGTTATGAGGTATGCAGGCAAATAAAAACCGATGAGGCCACCCGCCATATCCCGGTTATCTTCGTTAGCGCGCTAGATGAACAGACTGATAAAGTCCAGGGCTTTGCCGTTGGCGGGGTAGATTATATAACCAAGCCATTCCAGTCCAAGGAAGTGCTGGCGCGCGTAGAGACGCATCTAACTTTGCGCAATTTGCAGAGGCAGCTTGAATCTCAAAACCTGATGTTACAGCTAGAGATCTCGGAACGCAAAAGGGTTGAGATCGCTCTGCAACAGGCAAATGAGGAATTGGAACAACGCGTACAGGAGCGCACAGCTGAGCTGGTGGCTGCAAACCAGGATTTGAACAGCGAGCTGCAAGAACGCAAGCGAGCCGAGGAAGCGCTACGCCGGAGCCAAGAAGAAAAGGAACACTTGCTGGTGGAGGTACGTCAACAGGAGCAACAAGTCCGGGAGATCATGAATACCGTCCCTGAAGGTGTGTTCTTGTTGGATGAAAGTGGTCGGATTATTCTAACCAATCCCCTGGCCCAAGTCGATTTACAGGCATTGGCAGGGATGAAAGAAGGCGATACTCTTACCCACCTGGGAGATAGGACTCTGGCGGAAATCCTGGAACCACCACCTAAAGGGCTCTGGCATGAATTGAAAGCTGCAGCGCGGGTTTTCGAAGTGATCGCCCGGCCGACTGCTACCGAAGAAGCTGAAAATCAAAGGTGGGTGACCGTACTGCGGGATGTGACAAGCGAGCGTGAGATTCAAGCTCGCAGCCAGCAACAAGAACGGCTGGCCGCCGTCGGACAACTAGCCGCGGGAATCGCGCACGATTTCAACAACATCCTGGCGGTCATCCTGCTTTATACCGAAATGGCTCTCGGCACCCCAGATATACCCTCGCGACTGCGCGAAAGACTGCTCACGATCACACAACAATCGAAGCGCGCTTCAGATCTGATCCAGCAAATCCTGGATTTCAGCCGCCGGACCATGCTCGAGCGCCAAACGATGGACATGCTACCATTCCTGAAAGAACTGGTGAAGCTGCTCGAACGCACACTGCCAGAGAATATCAAGATCGATCTCAGCTACAACCCGGGCGCTTTCATCATCGATGCTGATCTGACACGCATGCAGCAAGCAATCATGAACCTGGCTGTCAATGCCCGAGATGCAATGCCCGAGGGAGGTAAACTCCAAATCAATCTGGACCATCCCCAAACGCCAGATGGCATTCATTGTATCGCCTGCGGTCAAGTACAAGCCGGAGACTGGATCTGCGTCAGCGTAGCAGATAATGGGAATGGAATAGATCCCGAATATCTACCACATATTTTTGAGCCCTTTTTTACGACCAAAGCCCCGGGACAAGGCACCGGTCTCGGATTATCCCAGGTCTTCGGTATTATTGAAAAACATGATGGTCACATTGACGTTCAATCGCACTCCGGGAAGGGTACAACTTTCCATCTCTATCTCCCATCCATAATGGTCCAACCCTCCTCCAAGCCTGAAACAGGATTGCTCTCATTTATCCGCGGTCATGGCGAGACGATCCTGGTCGCGGAGGATGATTCCACTACACGCCAGGCATTGATGGAGGGATTGACTCTGCTGAATTACCGCGTTATATGCACCTCAGACGGTTTAGAAGCGCTAAAACAACTCCAACGGCAACCTGGCAGTGTAGATTTGGTGTTAAGTGATGTAGTGATGCCCGAAATGGGGGGCATAGCATTATTGCGCGCAGTCCGCTCGGGAGGTTCATTAATCCCAGTTATTCTCATGACGGGACATCCATTACAGAATGAACTGGATAGCTTGCTCAAAGAAGGACTGAATGCCTGGCTTTTGAAACCGCCCAGGTTGAAACATTTGGCGACTTTAATCGCCCAGTCATTGAGTAATGGAACAATCCAATGAATAACGAAGCACTTCTTTATAAACTTTTACGCATTACCAATCAAATCAACCAGCTTATCGCCAGATCAACCAGCACCTCTGAGCTCTTCCTGAAAGCCTGCCAACTTCTAACGGAAGGTAGTGATTATTCATTAGCCTGGATTGGATTATGGGACGAAATCCAGACCCAGGCTCAACCAATTGCCAAAGCCGGATCCAAAGTTGGCTTTCTCGACGAAATACTCCTGAATAAGAAAAATTACTCGCTTGAACTGGAATCAAGCATAACAGCGCTGCAAAGCGGAAAAGCAGTGATCCATCATCATGACCGAAAAAATCCCGTTAATTTTCTTCGCTTGCATACCACAACCAATTCCGATTTTTTCGTAACTGCTTCCTTCCCAATGCACCACGCCGGACAAGTACTGGGGGTTTTGAATGTCTACTCGCAACAACCTGGGACACTAACTCAGGCTGATGAGGTGAGTCTCTTCCAACAATTAGCTGATGACCTGGCTTTTGCATTGATCAGCCTGGAAGCTCGTCGACAACAAGCTTCGTTGAACATCGCTACTGAGACCATGCGGGATGGCTTATTAATAACCAATACTCACGGCAATATCGTTTATGCCAACCCTGCAATGGGAGAAATGCTGAATTTTGAACTGAGCGAAATCCCGGGGCGCAGTTTGTTTTCCTTCATGCCCCCAGAACAATCGGACCGCTTCGTCGAACAACAATTACCAGCCTTATTAGATGCAGGTCAGTTCAAGAGTGAGATCGAGTTGCTCAGTAATGACGGACGCCCACTCTTCGTTGAAATGACAGCGGCTGTAGTGTATAGTAATAACGGTGAGCCGGTAAATCTCGTAGTAAATTTAAGGGACACCACTCACCGCAAACTTTTTGAGCATCGCCTGCTGGCATTAAACCGGCTCACGACAGAACTGGCGCAAATCTATAATCCAAAAGAGCTCTTCAGCATGATCCTGCATGCCTGTGAGGAACTATTACAAGCCGATGCCAGCGCAGTTGGAATTGTTGATTCAACGGTTGAAAATATTATCGAAATTCATGCGCATAAAGTCAGCGACGATTACCACAGACAAATCGTTGAGGAATTTTCTCGCCTGCCTGGAAAAGAAAATTTACTTTACAGTCCCATCCTATGTTCTGAAGATATTGCTAGGGAATCCATTGATGCAGACTTTAAGTCGCGGCTGATTGCAGCTGGAATCCGTTCAATAATGCTCCTACCCATTCATTACCAGGGTAGCCCTCTGGGTATATTGGGGCTTTATTTCTCCACCTTGCGGCATTTCGATGAGACAACCCAACAACTTGGCATTACCGCGACTCACACGCTTGCTATCACACTGCAAAACGCTCGCCTTTACCAATCGGAACACAGCCAACGCCAGTTTGCAGAAGCGATTGTTCAGGCGACAGAAGTACTGAACAGCAGCCTGGACCTGGATCAGGTTCTAGACCAAATCCTCGAGCAAACGATGCGGGTTGTACCCTGCCAATCTGTAAACATGATGTTGGTCGAAGGAAACCAGGCAAGCGTGGTTCGCCAGCTACATCGTGTTTCAGACGAAAAGATCGAGAGAGTTGCCGGCGGCACTATCTTGCCGCTCACTGTAAATACTCTAGAAAAAATGCTCAAGACCGGTGGGCCTATATTGATCCCCGACACACACCAGGAGCCTGATTGGAAGACGCTGGAGACTTCTGCCTGGATCCGCTCATACGCTTCCGCCCCGCTACAGATTCGCCAACAAGTCATCGGTTTCTTAAATGTCAACAGCGACCAACCCAACTTCTTCAGTGAAGAGACCACACGACGGCTACAAGCTTTTGCTTCCCATGCAGCAGCCGCGCTCCATAATGCAAGACTTTATCGTGACCTGCAAAGATATTCGTTTGACCTCGAGGACCGGGTCCAGGAACGGACAGCCGAGCTAAGCGTCGCCAAGAACCGTATCGAAGCAATCCTGGAATCAGTTCCAGACGCGGTTTTCGTTCTTGAGAGCAATGAAAACCTGCTTGAATCGAACCAGGCTGGCAAGTACCTGCTTGAACAGGCAGAATCTGGACCAACTGAGCTCTTCAGCCATGATTTTATGAAACGATTGAAATCCGGTAAGCTGCCAGATGAAAAAGCCATCGTGGAAGTGAATGGCAGGATATACCAGGCCCTCTCCTCATCATTGCCTCTGCCTGACCAACAATCAGGTTTAGTGGTCGTCTTTCGCGATGTTACACGTTTCCAGGAATTGGATAGCATGAAAACCCAATTCGTCTCAGATGTCTCGCACGAGCTGCGTACCCCGTTGGCTAATCTGAGTTTATACCTGGACTTGCTTTCTAATGAGGGTGACGATCTAAGGCGCGAGCGATACCAGGCAACCTTACGGCGCGAGACAGACCGGCTTACCCAACTAATCGAAGATCTCTTGACAATCTCCCGGTTGGAATCAAACAGGATATCTTTCTTTATAAAAGAAATAGATGTTTTTGAGCTGCTCAAGGATTTGGTAGAAGACCGCACACCAATGGCATTACAACGTAATCTGCAATTGGAATTCAACCCACCCGAGAACTTACCGCAAGCTCTGGTCGATCCACGATTGCTCACTCAAGTAATATCGAATATACTAACGAACGCCCTAAATTATACTCAACCGAATGGCTTGATTAAATTGACTGCCAACACTGCCCTCTCAGATGGCAAACAATGGGTAACGATCTCAGTCAGTGACAGCGGAGAGGGGATCCTGCCCGAAGAACTCCCGCATATCTTCGAACGCTTCTATCGCGGCTCAGCCAGTCGGAAAACGAACGCTCCAGGGACCGGGCTCGGGCTGGCAATCTCGCAAGAGATTCTGGGCCGGATGGGTGGAAAAATCAGTGTGGTCAGCGAGCCTGGTCAGGGTAGCGCGTTTACAATCTGGATGCCAGCCATGCCCTAATTATTGCTCTGTTATCCCGCCAAAGGAGAACTCTATGTACGACCCCCAAAAGCTGGAAGAGTTGCGTCTGGTATTTGCAAAATGGCTGGAGACCACTTTACAGCAAAGCCTGTCTGATAACATGCCAGAGCGGCAAGCACAATTTACTACAATATCATCCGAACCGATCCAACGAATCTATACACCTTTGGACCAGGCAGAGAGTGATTATCTGAGAAATCTGGGTCTGCCAGGCGAATATCCCTATACACGTGGCATCCATCCCACCCTACATCGCAGCCGGCTTTGGACGATGCGCATGTTCGCGGGTTTTGGGACTGCCGAAGAGACGAATGCGCGCTTCAAGTATCTGCTGGAAAAAGGCCAGACCGGGCTCTCCATCGCATTTGACCTGCCCACGCTGATGGGATATGACACCGATGCCCCGCAGTCGCTGGGAGAGTTTGGTAAATGTGGGGTGGCAGTCTCATCCCTGAAAGATATGGAATTGCTGATGGCAGGGATTCCATTGGACAAAGTATCCACCAGCATGACGATAAACTCTCCGGCAGCTGCGATCTGGGCTATGTACATTGCCACTGCAGAGAAACAAGGCCTCAGACCGGATCAACTGCGTGGGACAACCCAAAATGATATTCTGAAGGAGTACATCGCGCAAAAGGAATACATCTTCCCTCCAGAACCCTCCATGCGGCTGGTGGTCGATACGATCGAATTCGGGACCCAAAAGGTTCCCCAATGGAATACGATCAGTATTTCGGGATACCATATCCGGGAAGCCGGTTCCACCGCTGCGCAAGAATTGGCTTTCACAATAGCAGACGGGCTGGAATACGTGCGTTGGGCATTAGCAAGAGGTCTCAAGATCGATGATTTCGCACCGAGGCTGTCATTCTTTTTCAATGCCCACAATGATTTCTTCGAAGAAATCGCCAAATACCGGGCAGCGCGTCGCATCTGGAGCCGAGAAATGCGCACCACCTTTATGGCACAGAACCCGCGTTCCTGGCTGATGCGTTTCCACACTCAGACTGCTGGCGCGTCATTAACTTCCCAACAGCCTGAGAACAATATCGTACGCGTCGCTCTCCAGGCACTGGCTGCCGTTTTAGGTGGGACTCAATCGCTGCATACGAACTCGATGGATGAAGCACTGGCTCTCCCTTCCGAATTAGCTGTTACCATCGCGCTGCGCACTCAACAGATCATCGCCGAAGAATCGGGGGTGACCAATACAGTTGATCCACTCGGCGGCTCATTCTTCGTAGAGGCGCAAACAGACCGGATTGAAGCTCAGGCATATGATTACTTCCGGCGTATACAAGACCTGGGTGGTGTGCTCCCTGCCATCGAGAAGGGTTTCTTTCAAAGCGAAATCTCGGACGCGGCCTATCGCTATCAACAGGAAATCGACGAAGGAAGCCGAAAAATTGTCGGTGTGAACTCGTTTACCGATCAGAAACCGGTCACAATCCCTATCCTGGAAATGGACCCTCAAGGTTATGAACGTCAGGTATCCCGTCTGGAGGAAGTTCGCGCCGGGCGCGATAATGGTCGTGTGGGACAGGCTTTAGACCGCTTGCGAATCGCCTGCCAGGGCAGCGAAAATAGCATGCCTTACCTCATGGAGGCTGTGCACGCCTATGCTACCCTCAGCGAAATCATCGACGTGATGCGCGGGGTATTTGGAACCTACGAAGAGCCAAATTGGATATGATAGAATATGACCCAGTTTTTTGTTCCAGATCTGACATTTCAACAAAGGGTTTCAACCCAAAAAACTAAAATATTGGAGGCTCCATCATGGCAAACAATAAAAAAACTAAAGGTGTAATCGGGATCCTGACTGGCGGCGGAGATGTGCCTGGTCTGAACCCGGCTATTCGGGCGGTCACCATTCGCGCCGTCCGGGAAGGTTACCAGGTGATCGGTATCCGGCGCGGTTGGGCGGGGCTGGTCAATATCATTCGCGATTCAAAAGTCGACAATAGCGAGAACTTCCAAATCCTCGATGAAGAGACAGTTCGAAAAGCTGGTCGCACGGGTGGTACATTCCTGCACACCTCCCGGACAAACCCGGTTAATGTAAAGAAAGCAGATGTTCCTGAGCACCTGAAAGAAAAATATACTGAAGAAAAGAACGACATTACCCAGGAGGTCCTCAAAAATCTGGACTTCGTGGGAATCGACTACCTGATCCCTATCGGCGGCGATGATACACTGAGCGTGGGTGTCCGGCTCTACCGGGAAGGCTTCAAAGTGGTCGCTATCCCAAAAACAATGGACAATGATGTCCCTGGGACAGATTACTGCATCGGCTTCAGCACCTGCATAACACGGACGATCCAGTTAGCCAACAGCCTGCGCACTTCAGCCGGTTCGCATGAGCGCTTCCTGGTCCTGGAGGTCTTCGGTCGCTATGCTGGCTTCACTGCGATGCTGCCAACATTGGCGGGCGCAGCCGACCGCTGTGTAATCCCCGAACACAAATTTGACATTGAGAGGTTGACCGAGCTGATGGTTTACGACCGCAACCGCAACCCAAGCAAATATTCGGTGGTGCTAGTATCCGAAGGGGCCATGTTCGAAACCGGCGAGATGGTCTTCACGGATACGACCACAGACGCTTTTGGTCATGCCAAGCTGGGCGGGATTGGCGATATGGTGTCAACTGAAATCAAGGATCGCTCTGCGAAATATAACCATGGAAAACCGATTAACGTGATCAATCAAAAGCTGGGTTATATGGTACGTGGAGGTGACCCAGATGCGATCGACTCGATCGTCCCGATGGCCTACGGCAATTTAGCGTTAGATTTGTTGCTGAAGGGTATTCACGGCCGGCTGGTTGTGTTACGCAACGGGCGATATGACAATATGCCCATCGATGTAGTTACCAGCACCAAGAAAGTCGTAAATGTGAAGAAATTCTACAATATCGAACGCCTGCGCCCACATTTCCATTCTTTCGAGATGAATCCGCTATTTATCATGACCAGCGAAGGATAATTTACTAAAACCGGCGCCTGGTTGTAAAGTCAGGCGCCAAATCCTTACAAAAGTGCAAGTCTTAGCTATTGGCTTTTTACCAAAACATCTCTATAATAATAAATACGTACTGTCTTAATTGAACCGGAAAGGAGGTGATGATGTATGTTATCCGAGAAGTTGATGAGCAACGGCCAGGGATTGGTCGAATATGCATTGATTATGTTATTAGTCGCACTTGCAGTGATTATTATCCTGGCGCTGCTGGGTCCAACGGTCGGTAACTTGTTCAGTACAATCATACCGATGATATAACTAATCCATCCTTCTCAAAATTATTTCTGAAGCTAAGATTGTCCAATTTTTTTGTAAGCTGTCCATATTAAGGATCGATGCCAAGAATTTAGACAAGTTCCATAGATGATCTACCAAAAAAACCGCTCTTGCGAGCGGTTTTTTGGAGTATTTCCGAACATATGTTGAAACAAGAAGAGCTGCTTGAAACAGCCCAGCTACTGATCTACCGTCTGGAACGGATTTCCGCCGACTCAATTTGGGCACGCCGCTCTAGCGGACACCGTGGCGCTATGCTCAAATGGGTTGAAGATTTCGAAAAAAGGGGCCAAACACAAGAGATCGATGCAGATTCCATCGATCTCTTGACCATTGAAAACCTGATCCGTACTGGTTACGAGTTTCTTGAAAATGCGGCACGCGAGCGTTTGCGCTAGCTGGGACGATTCTTAATTTAAGAAGCCACCTGGCAAGCCCTGATATAAACCGCTTGCCAGGCGGCTTAACTCTAGTAAGCCGTATTGTTAAAGAACCAGTTGTAACTGAAATAACCAGACCATTGATTCTGCGTGCGGATGGAGATCTGGTGGGAACCGTGCAACTGTGCTGGGATGGGGAAAGTCAGGGTCATGGATCCACCGGCTCCAGAATTGAAGGTGGAGACATAATAACCAAAGCCGCGAGTTCCCATCGGACCCATCAAGACTTGAAAATCCGTATTCGCCGGGAAATTATTCGTCTGGATGGTGACGCTAGAGTCCCTGACTACGCTAACAATCCAAATCGTCGGAATGCAGCCAGTGCCATAGTTATAATAGTTGTATGGGCTATTATTGGTATAGCTACGTCCACCAGAGCCCGAACCGCCAGGAATGTTGCTAAACCACTGGTCCTGGTGGAATACTTTGCCATTCTTCTTCTCCTGGATCAAGCGGACTACCAGCTGGTTCACGCCGGCAAATTCTGTCGGGATATTGATCACAGCTTTGAAACTCCCACCATTTCCAGAGTCGAGATCAGGCAGGTCTTTCCATTCATATCCACCACCCGACTGCCGCCCCATTTTCACATTGAACAACACATTGCTGGGGAAGTTATAGGTGTTGATGGTGATATTGGTATCCTGCTGCACATCTACAACCGTGAAACTCCAGCCGGTACCAGAAGTGGAATACTGCCTGCCGCCAGTGCCGGAATTCCAGTAACCATTATATGGAGCATAAACCTGGCCCCCATAGGCGATGCAGAGCGTTTGCCCGGCATAGACCGTATATCGCGGCGGATGGATACCATTGACCTGCGCCAGGTAGGGCCAGTAGGCGCCGTAGTACCGTGCAATCCCCGCTAGGGTTTCGCCCACACGGACAACATGGTAGCTGGAACAGCTCGCTGCCTGGGCGGATGAAGCCGAGAAACCAGCACCGGCTACCAGGATGACCGTTACTAAAAGGGCCATCAAGATTTTCCTGAGTTTAAACATGTCAATCCTCCTTGCTTCGCAGACGCCTGAATCCGTCAATCTTTAATCGAACTCTCAGCAGAAATATTGGCTCGCATAGATTATAGTATGGATGTAGTGATTTACCAATAATTTCTTAACCCAAACCGCGAAATTTCGCGTAAATTTTACGCAATTCGTTGGCAATTTCGAGATTTATGCCAGGCAGCCGCCCAACGACACCCCGTCAGCGGCATTTCAGATAATCTCAGCCCCCCAACAGTGAACAACCGATAAGCAAGATTTCGGAGGGCTGCGGAGTGAAAGCCGCAGCCCTCCAGCAAATTACGCGCAGAGATGCAATGAAAAACCGGGCACTATCCACCGGACATCTTGAAGAAAGTAGTCAATTTCATGGCCAGGTTTAGATCTCCAGCCAGCTTGAGCTTGCCCATCATAAAGTATTGCATTCCGTTGGCTTTGCCGAGCAGCACATCGCCAAAATCGCGGCCATCTGCGGTCAGGGTCATGGTCGGATTAGCTGCTATCCCTTCAGAAACAGAGCATTTTCCGTTTTTGATGGTAATGATATAGTCGCCGGCTTCTTCTCCAGTAAACCGGTATTGAATAACCGCATCCACACCTTCTGCTACCTCGGGGATAAAGGCTTTCTCGTGATTGTAAACCATTTGTTTGACCGTATATTCTGCCATTCCATTGTCTCCTTGATCGAAATGAATATTTTCCACTTATCAGTTCAAGTTTTCGAAAATACCTGCCGCACCCATCCCGCCGCCGATGCACATGGAAACCATTCCAAACTGGACTTTCCGGCGTTTCATTTCATAGATCAACTGGGTGGTCAGTTTCGCTCCCGTGCAACCCAACGGGTGCCCTAAAGCAATCGCGCCGCCATTCACATTGGCGATTTCAGGATCAAGCTCCAGCTCACGGATCACAGCCAGGCTTTGGGCTGCAAAGGCCTCATTCAATTCTATCAAACGGATATCATGGAGCGACATGCCTGCGATTTTCAACGCCTTTGGAATTGCCACCACCGGCCCAATGCCCATGATTTCTGGTGGGACACCTCCGACAGCATAGCTGACAAACCGAACCAGCGGTCGAATCCCTAGCGCATCGGCTTTTGCCCGCGACATAATTACAACAGCTGCAGCGCCATCGGATACTTGAGATGAGTTGCCGGCTGTAACGGTGCCTCCATCTTTGAAGGCTGGCTTGAGCTTTGCTAATGCTTCTATAGTCGTATCCGCGCGGGGACCTTCATCACGCTTGAATACAAAAGTCTTTACCAACTGGTCTCCATTGCTGCCTGGGCTAACCACTGATACTTCGAGCGGCACAATTTCGGAGTCGAATACACCCGACTCGACGGCCGCATGGGCACGTTGGTGGCTTTGAAATGAAAACAAATCCTGATCCTGACGGCTGACGCCATACTTTTCCACTACATTCTCCGCAGTCAATCCCATGCTGGTGAAAGACTCGGGTATATTTTCCGCCAGATACGGCATGGGTGCAAACTTCAAGCCGGTCATCGGCACCATGCTCATGGATTCGGTTCCACCCGCGATCATCACCTGGGCCTGCCCGGCCATGATGGCAAAAGCGGCATGCGCGATGCTTTGCAACCCTGAGGAGCAAAAACGGTTGATGGTTTCACCCGGGACGCTATTCGGCAACCCCGCCCGCAAGGAGACCATACGAGCCATGTTCATACCTTGCTCGCCCTCTGGGAAAGCACAGCCCAAGATCACGTCGTCAATCTCGGCCGGATCCAGAGCCTCAACCCGTTTTAGCAAACCGCAGATTACTGAAGCCGCCATCTCATCCGGGCGGACGGTTGCCAGACTCCCGCGCTTGGCCTTCCCAACTGCTGTGCGCGCTGCTGCGACAATAACAGGTTCATGTGAAGGATCAAGAACACCCATCTTATTTTCTCCTTTTCATCGGACCTGGCTCATCTCCCACAGAACCAGATCCCATTGTTAAGCTAATTCCGTAAAGGTTTACCCGTTTGGAGCAGGTTCCACATGCGCTGTTGAGTCTTCTCTTGACCGCACAGCGACATGAAAGCTTCACGCTCCAGGTCGAGGATATATTGCTCGTCTACCCAGGTTGGGCTGCTGATATTGCCGCCGGTCAGCACATATGCCAGCTTGCCTGCGATAAAGGATTCGTATTCGGTGATAAACCCGCCCTTTTGCATCATATGGATGCCTACCTGCATAGCAGCCAAAGCTTCTCGCCCGGCAGCGTAGATCTTCTCCGGCATAGGCGGGGCGAAGCCAGTTGCAACCATATGCAACAACTCTTTTTTCGCCTCACTTAGCAAGAGCTCGCGGTTCATCACCACCCGGTCACAAGCGCTCAGGATGCCGAACTTGCGCGCTTCTTCTGCGCTGGTCGCAACCTTCGCCAGACCAACTTGCTCAAAGATCCGTTGCAAGAGCGGCAGAGGTTCTACTCCGTTCGTCCGCATGGGTGGATTCAAGATACGGCGCAGCATCTCTTTTGTACCGCTGCCGGCCGGGATCACGCCAGCCCCAATCTCTACCAGGCCTGCATAGAGTTCAGAGGCAGCAACCACTCTGCTGGCGCTCATCACCACCTCAGTGCCTCCGCCCAGGGCTAACCCGGCTGGCGCTGCAACCACCGGTTTCGGGAAATAACGGACTCGCATCAGGATATCCTGCATGTTCTTAACCACCGCTTCCAACTGATCCCATTGACCGCTTTGAGCAGACATCACTACCAGGAATAAATTCGCCCCGGCGCTGAAGTTATCTGCCTCATTGCCAATCACCAGACCTTCGAAGTCGGTCGCGACTCGCTCCAAACCTTCCTGGATCAAGTTAAAGATATCCACATCCAGCGTATTCATTTTTGTGTGGAATTCCAGACATGCCACACCATCATCCATATCATATAACGACGCCCCAGGATTTTTCTTGATGATTTTACCTGCTGTTTTTAATTCTGGGAGAAGGATTATCCCAACCTGGCGTTCGACCGGTAGATAGCCTCTCCTGGCTGGGCTGTAAACGCCCACTTTATTGCCATCTTTATAGGTGTAGAAACTGGAGCAACCAGCCGCCAGCATTTCCTCCACCCAGGCTGCCGCCGGGAAACCCGCCTGGCGCATGACTGGTAGGGTCTCGGCTACACCGAGCAAGTCCCAGATTTCGAATGGACCTGCCTCGCGTCCAAATCCCCAGCGCATCGCATCGTCGATCGGCTTGGGTGTATCGGCTACCTCGGGAATGCGCTCAGAAGCGTAAGCCAGGCTCTGGTATGTAAGAGCTCGCACCAGTTGCCCGGCGCGATCCTCAGCAGCCAGCAATACCTTGTATTTTTCAGCCAGGTTCTCCTGGTCTTTAATTTTGCCAATCGAATCGAAGCGCACTTTCTTGGGAGGCTCATATTCCAACGACGCCAGGTTCAACACCCAGAAATCTTTGCTGCCATCCTGACCGCGTACTTCTTTATAAAACCCCTCTTTGACCTTCCCACCCAACGAACCGCGCTGGACCAGCGTTTCGATCATGTGATTAACAGGTTCAGATTTCAAATAACGCAGGGCAAGCTCATCATGCGGGATGGCCGGCGCCAGGTTCTTACCAACATGTTCCCAGACATCGATGCCCACCAGATCGATCAAACGGAATGTCGCGGTTTTCGGGTTGCCGATAGCCGGACCGGTAATGGCATCCACCTCCTCCACGGTATAGCCATTTTGCAGCATGTAATCTAAACCAAAAGCAGCGCTGCCAAAGGCCAGCCGGTTGGCGATGAAATTGGGCGTGTCTTTCGCCGGTACAATCCCCTTACCCAAACGGTATTCACAGAATTGGCTGATCGAAGCGATTACCTCTGGAAGCGTATCGGGTGTGGCAATCACCTCCAGCAGCTTCAGATAACGTGGTGGATTGAAGAAGTGGGTGCCCAAGAAATGCTGCCGAATACTTTCCGACAACCCCTCGGCGATCGATGCAACCGGTATGCCAGAGGTGTTGGTGCTGATAATGCTACCGGGTTTACGCACGGCATCGATCCGTTCCATCAACTGGCGCTTGATCTTCAAGTTTTCGACTATGACCTCGATGATCCAATCTGCCTCGCCGATAACTTTGAAGTCATCTTCCAGGTTCCCGATTTTCACCAGAGCCGCATGATCCGGTGTGCAGAAGCTTGCTGGACGCGATTTCAGAGTCCTATCTAACCCCTCTCTTACAATCCGGTTGCGGACTGCCGGATCATTAAGCGTAAGCCCTTGTTTTTCCTCCTCCGGCATGAGCTTATTCGGAACGATATCCAGCAGGGTCACCCGGACGCCGGCATTTGCCAGAAGAGCGGCAATCCCACCGCCCATTGTACCGGCGCCGATGACGACGACATGATGAATATTGTATTTCATGTGGCCTCCTTTGCGCTGTTTTCAACATTATCTATTAGCTGGAAAATTGATCTCAACGGTGGCGTCTAATTCCCCAGCGTACCGGTTCGTGACGGGTATGTTTTCTTGTTGACTATGAAAAATCTCATACCCGCCCTGATTACATTTCACCCTGGGGCGTCGATGTACATCTGCCTCTCATAACGAGGCCATCCAAGCAAGGGGGATTATGGTCGGGAGTGGAAATCAGATTCTGTCTGGGTACTGACCGTTATACACTAAAATCAGCACCCAGACAGAGATGAACAAGGATTACGGCTGTTCAAGCGAGAAGAGCTTGATGTTCTGGAAGAGCACCGAGGTGCCGGGCACTTTGCGGTTCCCAACACCTAAACCGATCGCACCGGCGGTAAAAGTGCGGTCTTTCACGCTGGCAAGCTGGATGCCATTAGCCCACAGGGTCAGTACACCTTTCGCGCATTCAGCGCGCAATAAATTTTCTGAGCTACCCGTGCGCACCGCGCCGCTCTGGTCAACCCCTTCTTGCAAGAACTTTAGCTGCCCCTGCTTTTTAAGCCCAATACCGTACCAGCCATCCACACCAACTGCCAGAATATAATAGTTCGTACCATTCTGGAAGTTACAGATGATCCCGTAATAACCATCTAAAGGCCCTTCAACGCGGTGAGCAGTTACCTCGACTTGCATATCATAATATGATTCTTCACGTACGCTATACGCTATATCCTCTTCTACCTTGTTGGTGATCATATAGCCGCCTGCCGTGTATTGCAGCCTGAAATCATCACTTTTACCAATTATCCATACACCTGATTTCAGATCATCTTCAAAGACCACTTTCCAGGATGGTGTAGAGGTCGCGTTTGGAGTGGGAGAAGCTGTTGCGGTAGGCGTCTCGGTTGGAAGCGGGGTGTCTGTCGGCACTGGAGTGGACGTCGGTGGTAATGGCTCCGTAGGTACCGGAGTGCTGGTAGCCGGCAGCGGTTCTACGGTAGGCGTCACGCTTGGCAAAGCCTGAGCCAGTGAGGTAGGCGCAGAGACTACCGCCTGAGTCCCCACAGGCACCGGAGCCTTCTGTGTCATTTCAGCGACCATTGTCTCTGCAGCTTGCGTTGACTGTAGATCTGGCGTCGGTGTAGGGGTCTTTGGACCTAAATTTAGACAACCGCTGAGAATCAAGGCTAAAACCAGGATCATGGCGTAAACGGAAAGACGAGATCGAGCAGGCATTGCTTCTTCTCCTTAGGTCACAGGCAGATTATCAATTGAGCTATTCATTCCCACAGGCTCAAATTGATCTCGATGATAGTCCGGTATATCCGAAAGTTGCAGAGTTTCCATCCACTCATCCACCGGCAACACCCTCCCACAAGTCTGAAACCAATCTGACAACGAGATACCGGCTTATCGTTGCGTTGAGTCTGGGCGGGGAAGTCGCCATTACTTGCCTCAGTATATCATAAATCACTCATAATCCCTGCACTCCAGCAGAGACCGATTTTACAAACCTATCATCGCCGCCTCACGGGTTAAATCCGTCCGCCAAAATTCTTTCAGTTGTTAAGGTTCAGATTGATCAGTTGTTACGCTATTGGATAGGCGCAGTTTAGCGTAAATCGCGCCCGGTGTAGTCCAGGATCTGGCGGGCGACAATCAGACGGTTGATCTGACCGGTGCCCTCGTAAATATCGCTAATTTTCGCGTCCCGGAACCATTTCTCCAGCAAGTATTCGCGGCTGTAACCCAACGGACCCAATATTTCTACAGTACGCTGAGTGATCTTGGTCACAATATCTCCGGCGCGCACCTTAGACATAGAGGCTTCCTTCGAGTTTGGACGCCGGTTATCCGCCATCCAGACCGCTTTGATGATCAGCAACCAGGCCGAGCGAAGCATCACTTCCATGTCCACAATTTCGCGTTCGATATTGGTCATCTTCTGCCGCGGCAATCCATAGCGGACAGTTACACCCTGCTTTTCTAGCATGGCTTTTAGCTCTTCCAATGCCGCCCGCGCGACGCCGATCGCGCTGGCAGCCACCAGTGGACGGGTGGCATCGAAAGTGGCCATCGCGCCCTTGAAGCCCTTGGTAGTCTGATCTTTGATCACCTCAGCGCTGCCCAACATGTTTTCAAATGGCACACGCGCATCCTGCAAGACCAGCGAGGCCGTATCGCTGACGCGGATGCCCAGCTTATGCTCCAACTTGGTGATCGAAGCGCCGGGTGTGCCCGCCGGGATTACAAAAGAGCGCATACCGGCGCGCCCGGCGGTCGGGTCAATCGTAGCCCAGACCACCACGAAACCATCACTTTCTTGCATCGCCTTATGGCCGGCGGTGATGAAAATCTTCTCGCCATTTAGAACCCACTCATTTGTCTCTTTATCCAGCACAGCCGAGGTGCGGATGGCGGCCGTATCCGACCCCGCCCCTGGCTCAGTCATCGCCATTGCTCCGAAGACAGGTTTTTCGCCTTTGAAGCGAGCCAGGAATTTTTCCTTCTGTTCGGGTGAGCCGGCAGCTTCCACCGCCGCGGCGCCTAAACCACCGCCCGGCGTCACCAGGTACATCCCGCAATCACCCCAGGAGAGTACCTCCAGGGTAAAAGCGAGTTGCTGGTAACCGATACGCGGGCGCTCCTTGCCCGAAGCATCCACTTTTTTCTCACTGGCAGGGGCCAGCGAGCCTGCGCCGGTCTGGCGTAAGGCCATGTGCATAAAATTGATGTAATCCCACGGAATTTCATGCTCGTGCTCATCAAAGTAGCGCGACTTCGGGCGCATCATATTCACTGCCACCGTCTCCAGAGCCGTGTTAAGCATCTGAATGGGTTTGGGGGTTTCGAATTCGATCATCGGGTGCTCCTTTCTATACCAGTCATCCTAGATAATCACCAGGCCATTCAGCATGGCAATCCCGCGGCCATTGCGCATCCAGAGCTCGACCGGATATTCACGGATATACCCATGCCCCCCTAGAGTCTGCACAGCCCGGTCAGTCACCATCATTGCCATGTCCATTGCGCCGGTAACTGCCAGGTAAGCCTGTTTGAACGCTTCTGGTTTGCCGGTATCCAGCATCCAGGCCGCCTCCCAAACCAGCAGGCGAATGGCCTCAATCTCGGTCGCCATTTCAGCCAACATGAAAGCGATGGCTTGCTTTTGAGCAACCTTGACGCCAAATACATCGCGTTCCTTGGCATAGCCAATGGCAAAATCCAGGGCCGAGCGCGACATGCCCACCGCCATAGAGGCCAAAGCAAGACGATGTGAAGCCAGGATCGGCTCAAAAGCATGCCCTTCCGGCCCACCCAGACGATCAGCCCTGGCAACCC
>Ga0209253_10001078_pt1 | contig 23901 bp, 21 predicted proteins | sample FrelakmetBRP12BR_FD_187145 | JGI IMG/M metagenome (GOLD analysis project Ga0209253, IMG submission 187145) | Freshwater lake sediment microbial communities from the University of Notre Dame, USA, for methane emissions studies - BRP12 BR (SPAdes)... | ecosystem: Environmental > Aquatic >...
GCGCGGCGGGCTTCAACGAAGCCCTTCGAACACCCCGCCCCGATCGAACAGTACGACGTACCCGTCCTCCACCACCTGGCGTGTCCCCGCGTCCAGCGGCGCGGCCGCCCAACGGCGGTCGGCGATTCCAAGCTCGACTTCCAACCCGTCGGCATACCCGACGCGCAGCGAGGTCACTCTGCCCCAGTCTTCGCGCTCGATCCGAAGCGGTGAGCCGAAGGCGCGCACCCAGTCTGTGTCCGACAGGAGCGCTTCCAGGCGGTCGGACACGATGACCAGGTCAACGTCCGACTCGGGCGTGGCCGCTTGCCGCGCATACGAGCCGACCAGTGCGACTCCGATGACGTGCACTTGCGCCGCAGCCCACGCCTGCACATCCAGGATCAGGTGGGCGACGCGTTCCGGGACCGCAGGCGACATCATCCCATCCTTCTCCTCCCGTACCTCGCCGCGCGTCGAGCGCCACCCCGATGCGTTCGCGTGGGGGCGACGCGTTCCGGGATTGCAGGCGATCTCATTCCGACCTTTCCTCCGCGCGCGGCGCCGCTTGTGGGCCGCTGCCCCGATGGATTCACATAGGGGCGACGCGTTCCGGGGTTGCAGGCGATCTCATCCCGACCTTTCCTCCGCGCCTCGCTGCATGGTGGGCGCCGCCCCAATGCATTCGCGTAGGGTCGACTCCTGCGTCGCCCCTACCCGCCTCGCGTATGTCGGCGGGCCGGCGCATGCATGACACCCGTTGCAGGTCAGCGGTTGCGAGCCTTCGGTGCACGCCCGTGTATCGCTCGGCGCGCGCCTCGCATCGCCCGTAACCGTGACCCTTTGGCTACCCCCGTCACAACCGCGCGTGCCCCCTTGCTGGGCGTCGGGGCGGGTTTGCGAGCCATGCCCTCCGGACCTGTGCCGTCCGCGCGAGGCGCACGCTTCCCCGCCCAATCACGGACCCCACCCAACGCCGGTAGCCGCGGCCCTTGGGCAGCGTCCTTCCGCGGACGCGGCAAGGTCGCGCGATTCGTCTCACCCGCCGCGCGCCAGGTCCCTCCGCGCCTCCAGCCAGGACTGCAGGCCTGCATCAACAACGGGTACCCGGCTCGTCCAGTCCTCAAGCTCGAAGATGCTCTCGTAGCGGCACGTCTCGACCTCCCGCAGGCTGGCCGGCCGGCGTTCAGGCGGAACCCGGTTGTACAAGTGCAGAGGGAAGTTCACGGACGGAGGCAGCTCGGTGATCTTCTCCTGCCGGGCCGCCGCCAGCACCGTCCCGGCCAACACCGCCTGATGGAAGAACAGGCGCTGTCGGCCGCGCAGCCCAACGAAGCCCTCCCCCCCAGCCAACCGAATGAGAGCGTCCCTCCAATGCGCAAGCAGACCCGCCTCTGGCCGCACAACCAGGCAGCCGGCATTGAAGTAGGCGCGGATAGCCTGCCCCTCGACGGTCGTCCGGACCGGGAAGATGGCGTTGCGGTCAACGCCGCAGCCGGCATAGATCATCTCCCAGTACGCGTCCGGCGCTTCATCCCATGGAGAGCCAATCAGTGCCAGGTCGACTGGGCGGCAGCCGATTGCAGCGCCCTCCCCGATCTCGAGTCCGGAGCGCTCGGACAGGATCAGCGATTCGCTGTCCAGCCAGACGAGCGTGCGCGCCCGACCGCCCGCGGCCACCTCGGCCTGAGCGGCGCCCGCCGCGCGTTCTCCGAGCGGCACCGCGTCGAGCGTCGACTCCTGCGGATACTCGATCAACTGGATCTCAAGAGAATCCATCCGGTAGGTGACCGCAGGGTCGAGGTGCGCACCTTGGGGAACCAGCGCCAGCATCGGCGAACCCGCGTGGCGTCCACCAAAAGCGCGAAGGCTGTGTGCCAGGAGAAGGGCACGCCGCGCCTGGGCACCAGGCACCGCCAGGCAACCAAAGACCAGTTCGTGCATGTCCACCAGCGTACACCCATCGCCCGGCCTCTGCTGAGGCGCGTGCGATCGGGCCGTTCGCAGCGTGCACGGTGCGCCCATCCGAAGAAGCCCGGCTGTGTCATGGAACGTCCCGGAGCGCCCCCTTGCAGGGAACGACGCGGGTCGCTCGTCGGTCCCTCCCGCGCAAGAGTAGGCCCCACTCGACCATCTCACTTCCCAATCCACCACCTTGGTGCGTGCTCACTCTCCCAGCCGTGCCCCCGTGGAGGCCTTGGATCGTCCCAGACAGTCGACGCCGCACATCGGCGTGTGCCGCGCCTTCTTGCCTGCCAGCATCCCTGCCCCGGCGTCAGCCTTCGTGCGCTGCCCTTGCGCTTGCACCGGCGCCCTTCCTGGGTTAGCCTAGTCCGCGCCGGGCCGTTCGGCCGGGACATGACCGACAGGAGCAGCAACGGTGATCCTCCAACCTGAAGACCTGGGCAAGATCCTGCTGGCCATGCTGCTTGGCGGGCTGCTGGGTGCCGAGCGCGAGTTCCGCGACAAGGCGGCCGGCTTCCGGACGCTGATCCTGATCAGCGTCGGAGCCTGTCTGTTTACCCTGTGGTCGCTGCACATGGGCGACCCAACCGACCCGACACGCATCGCCGCCAACATCGTTACCGGTATCGGCTTCCTTGGCGCCGGGGTCATTCTTCGCGAGGGCGGCCGAGTCATGGGGCTGACAACCGCAGCCATGATCTGGCTGTCCGCCGCGTTGGGCATGGGCGTTGGCAGCGGCCAGATCTGGATCTCTGTCGTCGCCACGCTGATCATCATGGTCGTCTTGTGGCTCTTTCCGGTGCTTGAAGGAGCGATCGACCGGATGCGGGAAACCCGCACCTACGAGATCACCCTGCCGACGCAGTCCGAAATGGTCACGCATCTCGAAGGCGTATTCCGTCGGTGCGGGCTGCGGGTGCACAGCCACCGGCAGGTCAAGACCGGTGATAACCTGATGTGCACGTGGGAGGCCCGGGGCACTCCTCGGAATCACGAAGCGCTGCTGAAGGCCCTGTTCGACGACCCTGACGTGCGCGGCTTTCGCTACTAGCCCGTCCGCAGACTTCACTGGCAAGAGACCCCAAAGAAAGGCGTTCGGGCGAGACTGGAGTTCGGTCCCGCCCGACGTTGCCTGCTTGCTGCGCCTGGCAATCCGCCGAGGTATGCCTGCACAGGTGCCGAGATCGAATCGGCGCTAGGGCGCTACGCCCCCGCGGGCTCCGCCGTGGGCTGAGGCCGGGGGTGAGCCTCGCGCCATGCCTTGACCGCTTCCCGCAGTGCCTGCCCAGCATCCTTCATCGTCTGCGCCGCCTCGCGCAGCGCGCTGCCTGCGCTCTTGACGGTCTCGAGCGCCTGCGCCGGGTCGAGCACCTTGCCGCCGCCGTTGAATCCGGCGTGCGCGTCGATGACCGCGGCCGCCTGCTCGTGCTGCCGTCCGGCGACGGCGATCTGGCTCTCGAACGTCGCCAGCGCCGCTTCCAGGCTGCTCACGTCCACGCCGTTGGCCTTGGCCTTCTCGATCAGCGCCGACAGCTTGTCGGCCGCCGCGCCGGCCTTGCCCAGGTTGTCGCTCTGGCGCGACAGCCAGTCCTTCTCGCGCGCAAATGCCTGCTCGAGCCGCGCGCCGCGATCGCGGCTGCGCTCGGGCGTCGGCGGGGTCCCGTCGTCGGCGTAGGCCGGCGCCGCCGGAACGGCCACGAACGCCGCCGCCGTCAGGGCAACCACCAGCAAGCCGCTGGCTGCCGCCCACAGCGTCTTTCGGGTACGAGAGATGGTCTTCATGGTCATGCCTCCTTGTTACCAGCTCTGCCCCTGATTCTCCTCATGGGCGTAACCCAACAAGCGGCGGCCTGTAAGAAGGCTGTAAAACCTGCCCGGGCGGCGGAGACCGTGGCGCCCGCTCTCACCTGGACATAGAATCCTCGCCTGAGCCTATTCGCACGCCGCCGCGGCGGGGAGATCGTTCGCCATGGCCAAGATTCCCCTCGAAAGCGCGAATGCTGTAGCGGAGACGCTGCTCATCGCCCTGCACGCCCGAGTGCTCGAAGCGCAGCGCCCTGCCCCGCTCGTCCGCGACGACCGGGCGGCGGCCCTGGCGGCGCAAATCGACTACGACTTCTCACGCTTCACGCTGCGTGATCACGACCAGACGACGACCATCCTGCGCCTGCGCGAGTTCGACCGCCGGACCATCGCATACCTGGCCCGGAACCCGGAAGCCGTCGTCGTTCACATCGGCAGCGGGCTTGACACACGCTTCGACCGCGTCGACAACGGGCGGGTGGCATGGTACGACCTCGATCTGCCGGAGGTGATCGAGCTGCGGCGCCAACTGATCGGCGAGACCGATCGGTGCACGACGATTGCCTGCTCCGTGTTCGACTCCCGGTGGCTGGATCTCGTCGGCCCGCATGCCGGCCGGCCCTACCTGTTCCTGGCCGAAGGTGTTCTGCCCTACTTCGAACCGGACCAGGTCAGGCACCTCGTCGTGACGTTGCACCGGTGCTTCCCCGGGTGCGAGTTGGTCTTCGACGCGCTGACGCCGTTCATGACCGGATTGCACAACCTCCAACTGCGCCTGTCGAAGGTAGGCGCCCGGCTGCACTGGGGACTGCGCCGCGAGCGGGATCTTGAGGTGTGGGGAAAGGGCATCCGCCTGCTGGAGGCGTGGTACTACTTCGACCGGCCCGAGCCGCGGCTAGGCGTCACACGCCTGGTGCGATACATCCCCTTCTTTGCCAAGGGGGTTGGTGTCTTCCACTACAGGCTCGGCTCAACCGATGCGCCGGACTAACCGGCACGCCGCTCCGGGCGAGGCGGGCTGGGATGTTGTCGCCTGGGGCCGCCGCAGTGGACTGGAGCGTGCCCGATGAAGGCCGGAGGCTCATCCTCAGTCGACTCGAGCCTGCCCACCGCCGGCCTGTATCGCCACCTGGATCGTCCCGGCAACGCCCTGAGATCAGGGGTGTCCCCATGGCCCGGATGAGATCGCGCCTCGTGATGATCGCGGGGCTGATGACGGGCCTGCTGGCTGGGTGCCAATCGATCCCGTCCGCACCGTCCATCCTTATCCACGATCGCGGCGAAACGGCGAGGCGCGCGGCGGATGATGCCGTCATGGTCTATGTCCCCGACGGCGCCTTCATGATGGGCGGGGGGTCTCCGATGACGCGCTACGCTCGCCAGCTGTGCCGGGAAGCCGCCGGAGACCTGGCGATCGCGGTGTGCGGCGCGGCGGCCTTCGCCGACGAGTCCCCGGCGCATCCGGTCGAGCTCTCGTCCTACTGGATCGATCGCACCGAAGTGACCAACGGTCAGTACCGCCGATGCGTAGACGGCGGGGCTTGCACACCACCCACGGACACAGGGTCCTTCACGCGCGTCCAGTACTACGGCGACGCGGGCTTCGATGCCTATCCCGTGGTGCAGGTGAACTGGGGTCAGGCGGAAGCGTACTGCCGATGGGCGGGAGCACGTCTGCCAACCGAGGCTGAGTGGGAGTTCGCCGCGCGCGGTCCGGAGAACCGCCTGTTCCCGTGGGGGGACAAATTCGATTCGGGGCGGTTGAACTACTGCGATGTGAGTTGCCCTGGCATGTCCGATCCATCTTACGACGATGGCTTTCCCGACACTGCGCCCATCGGTTCCTTTCCGATGGGGGCCAGCTGGGTGGGCGCGCTGGACATGGCCGGCAACGTCCGTGAGTGGGTCGCCGACTGGTACGGGCCCTACACGTCTGAGGCCTCCATTGATCCTGAGGGACCGGCGTCGGGCGAATCGAGGATCCCGCGCGGCGGATCGTGGTACGACACACCCGACGACGTTCGCAGCCTCAATCGCGGCGCCAACGTGCCGGACTACACTCACCCCAAGGTTGGCTTCCGCTGCGCCGTCGACAGCCTGGCGCCCTGACCTGGCTCCCGCTTCCAGCCTCTTCGCCGCTTGCCCTCCTGGCCCCGCGCAAGGTGCAAAGCGGACGCTTGACGGCCCCATCTGCGCTCCGCAATGTCCTCTTGCGGGGCGGCCCAATATCGGCCTGGCCACGGGATCCAAATCCGTGTGGGCCCGGAGTGTCGCTCCGGGCGCGGGTTTGCAGACCCCGTTTCCCGGTCGGCGGCTGACCCACGCCCGGCCTGCCACGCAAGGATTGGTGGTATACAAGGGCCGGATGCGATGGAGTCCCGCCAGCATGTCAACGAAGCGCTATGACGTAATCGGCCTGGGTGTCTCGACCGTTGACCAGTTGATGCAGCTCGATCATCTCCCGGTAGAGGAGGAGATCCTGCGTGCGGACGCGTCTTCCGTCCAGGGCGGCGGGCCGGTTGCCACGGCCATCGTCGCCCTGGCACGCCTCGGTGCACGCACAGCGATGATCGATACGGTCGGGGATGACTGGCGCGGAGAGGTGATCGGCAGCGAATACGCCCGCGAAGGAGTCGACACGCAGCTGCTGATCCGGCGCCCAGGGCACACGTCTGCCACGGCATTGGTCCTCGTTCGCCGTCCGGCCGGGACGCGCACGATCGTCTGGTCGCCGGGCACGGCGCCCGAGCTCACCGCCGACGAGATCCCATGGTCCGCCATCGACCAGGCCGCATTCCTGCATGTCAATGGAAGGCATGGCGTTGCCTGCCTCCGCGCCTGCGAATACGCACGTCAGCACGGCGTGCAGGTGTCGTTCGACGGCGGTGCCGGGCGCTACCGCGAAGAAACGCGCCGGCTCGTCCCGCTGGCCGATATCTGCATCGTCGCGCTTGAGTTCGCCGCCCGGTACACCGGTGAGCCTGAGCCGGAGCGCGCCGGCCGGGCCCTCCTGGCGGCTGGTCCATCCATGGTGGCTATCACCGACGGCCTGCGCGGCAGCTGGGTGTTCGCCCGCGACGGGACGCGCTTTCATCAGCCGGCCTTCCGGGTAGATGTCGTGGACACAACCGGGTGCGGCGACTGCTACCACGGCGCGTTCCTATTCGGCCTGGTGCGCGGTATGGAGTTGCGGCGGGCGGCGACTTTGGCCAGCGCCGCCGCGGCCCTCAACGCTCGCGCGCTGGGCGGCCGTCAGGGTCTACCCACCCTCCTGGAAGTGGAAGCATTCCTAGGGCAGCAGCCATGACCTCGGCGCGCAGCCTCGCGTTCTAGACGGGACCACCTCGGCTGCCCACCCGCCGCCAAGGACCGCGCCAGACACTGTGCCTTTCCACGTCGCGGTGGGGTTCCCCGCACGGCGAGCGTCGGAGCCGGCGCGCCATGAGCGGGTTGCTTTCGTCACTGACGGGTTGCGGGCCGGCGCGCTACTCTGCACAGTGGCTTCAGCCCGCGAGCCATCGACTCGCTACGGCAACGCGCCGGAGGCCGGGACGGCGGACGTTGCCGGTCGATCTTGAGGAGGGTGAGGAACCGAGCATGAATGGGACAGTCCTGGTGGCCTACGCCACCAAGTACGGCGCGACGAAGGAGACTGCCGAGGTCATCGGCCAAGCCCTGCGCGCAGCCGGGCGAGAAGCCGAGGTGCTTGCGGCCGAAGACGTGAAGGATCTCTCCGCCTACGCCGCCGTCATCCTGGGCAGCGCGGTGTACGTTGCCCAGTGGCGCAAGGAGGCCGCGACCTTCCTCGAAATCCACGAGAAGGCTCTCACCGAACGGCCCGTCTGGCTCTTCTCCAGCGGGCCGACAGGGTCAGGCGACCCCGTGCAGCTGGTGAGCGGCTGGCGTTTCCAGATTCGGAGATGCCGATTGCCGAGCGGGTCCACGCGCGGGATCGGGTCCTATTCCATGGCCTTCTCGATCCCAGGAAGCTCAACCTGCCCGAGAAGCTGATCCTCAAGGGGATCAAGGCACCCCTGGGCGGTTTCCATGATTGGCAGGCTGTTCGCGCCTGGGCCCAAACTGTCACCGAGACGCTGAAGAACGAAGCCATCTGGCCTTCGGGTACGGTGACCCGGATCGCGCGGGAACCACGCAAGCCAACGGGAGGGCGCTGGTGCCCGCCCGTTGATTCACGCCGCCCGGGGCGATACACGATCAGGTCCCGGGCCTCCGATCCGCGGGAATCACCGACTCAGGGCGGGCGCGAGAAGCGCCCAGGCCAGGAGGATGATCGACCCACCGAAGGACAGCCAGGACGAATAGTCGATCCACATGCTCTGACGGCGAAAGTACGCCGAGGCGTAGAAGGCGTGCGTCGCCGCGATCCTCCCGGCCTGCGACGGGCGTATCTCCGGCACGAGGCCTCGAGCGCACACGGCGGCAACCCGGCCCTGGTGCGCACGGTGGACAATCTCAATGTCCTCACTGGGGACATTCCGCACCGAGACGTTCGCGGATTCGACCTCCCCACCCGCGGCGTAGTCGCGCGTGAACACCATCCCGCCACCCATCAGCGGCGTGTAGAAGTACAGACTGGACGGAGCCCCGAAGGGCTGGAGAACGATGGAGGCGAAAGCCGTGTGGTCCCGCGCTGCCAGCGCCACCTCCGTTAGGCGCCTCCCCCACAGCGGGAGCTTCTCGGCCTTCACGCCGATCAAGAAGTAGTGCAGACGCTTGAGCCGTTCCACGCAGTCTTGGAGAGCCGGGGAGCCATCCAGGAACTTCGCTTCCTCATCCGCGGGCAGGAACCAGCTGCGTATCCGGTCCGGCCGCAGCCGCAGGGCGATCCTGGGAAGGGCGCTTCTGCCGGTGAGCAGGACCAGCATCAGGGCGATCGCGATCCGCGCTGTCTCAAGCAGGCTCATCCAGCCACCCTCACGGATTCGATTCCAGGGATCCAGACAAGGTCGTCCCCTGCACCCACCGCGCCTGGAGAAGTCCGTCTATCGCGCAGGTGAGTACATCCCCGTCCAATCGGCGGCGGCCAGCACATGACCCTCGAGTGCCTGCAGGATAGCCTGCGGTGGGCTGCCCGCCGGCAGTCCCAGCGGCTGGTCCATCGCGAGCAGGCGGAACACATAGGTATGCCGGGCAGGCGGGCAAGGCCCGTCATAACCCCTTCCCCGGATCGCCGAGCCGCCGGGGAAGGTTGATCGTGCGGCGGCGATGAAGTCGTTGGGTGCCTCAACCCCGCCCGATAGCGCACGAACATCCCCCGTGGCTCCTGCCGCGATGCCGGTCGCGGAGACCGGCAGGTCGTAGATGAGCCAATGGATGAAACCCAGATCCGTCGTCGCCCCCAGATCGCGCCCGGCATCCCGGTCGTAGACGATCAGGGCCAACGCCTGCGACTCTGCAGGTACGCCCGACCACGACAGCGCGGGCGAATCGTTCTGCCCATCGCAGGTGTAGCTAGCCGGGATCTCGCCGCCGTCGGGAAACGCGGCACTGTGCAGCGCCAAACCCGGTTGATCGGCAGAGGTCGTCGCCGCCCGTCCCAGCTCAGCCGTCAACGTCGGCTCCAGGCTGCCCTGCGCACCCGGTGCTGCTGTAGGCACCGCCATTGGCGTCTCGGCCGGACCGGTGGGTGCGCCCGAGCATGCGGCGAGGATCGACACCCCGATCAAGCATGCAAGGATGCGGGCCCGCGCTCGGTTCATGAGGTTGCCTGGCTCCGCCGCGCCTCAGCGCGGCGCGCAGAAGTACTCCTGCATCGGCTGGAAGTAGTGGTCGAGCCATCCCTGAGCGTAGCCGATCCCCTGGCCTTCGGGAATCCCCGTGTGGCGCAGGGTCAGCCGCGTGCCACCTGAGGCGGCCTCAAGCCAGAGCTCCAGCCGTGAATCCGGCGCCCCGTCTGGGAACTCCGAGGTGCGCCAAGTCTGCAGGATGCGGCGGGGCGGATCCAATGCCAGAGTCTTCCCCTGGATGTACCCATCCCAGGCCGTGAAGGCTCCGCCGACTTTCGGCTCGATGGATGCCGCGCCGCCGGTGAAAGCGCCGTGTGCGCGGCCGTCCAGCCAGGCCTTGAAGAGCACCTGCGGCTCCACGGGAAACCACTTATCCAACACAACCGACTCGAGCATGGCGTCCACCCTCCAGTTGACGGTCCAATCGAGCGTCCTCGCCGTCGACGTATCAACCATAACCCGGTGGCGATTGCCTCCACTCTACCCCAAGACGGCGGCGGCTCCAAGTACCGCCGCGCGATCGCCCGGCTGCGGCGCCGCTTCACATTGCGCCCGTGAGATCCGATACCCGATCGGGTGTTGCATCCGATGTCCCCTGGACGCCTGTGCCACCTGATCCACCCGCCCGAGGCGCACCGATGCACCCTCCGACGCCAGCCCATGAGCAATGTGTTGCCCTGACCCGGCGGTCATGCCGGCCTTCGGCCGGGGAGACCGGAGTGTTCCCGCAATCCGGTGCGGCGGACGGGACGATGCCGAACCTTAAGGGGGCCGCATGCCGAAGTCGGTGTGGCACCTTTAAGGTTCAGCCCCAGCACCAGGCCCCGTCTTAGACATTTAAGGTTGCGCTTCCGGCAACACTGAAGTCGTTAACACTTAAGGTTCGCAGGATGATAGAAGGCCCGCCGCGCGGTCACTTCGTCGCATTCGATATGACCGCCACGGGTGGTCGATGGCGGCGCGTAGGTCCCAAGGGCTAGCCTAGAATGCTTGACCTAGCCATAACTTCGTGGTAAACTTGCAATGGAATTAGAAACGGAAGGCCGGCAAACAACGATAACCTGCCGGCCCCCGGGAGCCGCAACAACCCGCATGCCCGCCCGCCATCGGCCCGAAGTCGCCCGTACGACTTCGACCCCCTCCCCCAAGGACCCCGAACCCGACTCTGAGGAGCCCCCGGGTCAGCGCACTTCCCGGCGTCTGACCGCGTCGGCACGATCCGCGCCGCCGCAGACGCAAACGCAGACGTCGGTGCCTCCGCTGGATACATTGGAGATCGCCGCACCGGATCCGACGTTCCTTCCGGACGTCGTTGTTGAACCACGGCCGCGTGTTCGCCGCCTGCCGCGGCGTATCACCGACCTGAGCGCCGTCGAAGTCGTCGTGCTCTATAGTCTGGCGCTAGGCCTGGAGCGCGGCCGGCCCGAGGATCTCCTCGCCGATGAGGAAACCGAGCAGGTGGCGCGCAGCGTGGCCGAGGCGCTCCAGGACGAGGTCGGCGCCGTGCACCTCGTGCCTGTGTGGGACGACGTGGCCGGCGTCATGCACCGCTTTGACTCGCGCCGCTCGGTCGTCTTCAACCTGGTCGAGAGCCTTGGCGGACGCGGCTTCAGCGAGGCCGAGGTCCCGCGCCTCCTGCGCTCGATGGGCTTCATTCACACCGGCGGCACCTACCAGGCGCTGCGACGCAGCGGGAACAAGCTGGTTGCCAAGCGCCTGCTGGAAAACAGCGGCCTGAAGACGCCGCGCTATCAGATCTTCCACCGCCGCAGTGAACGGACGCTGAGTGTTCCGCTTCCGGCGATCGTCAAACCGGTGGCCGAAGGCGGGAGTTTCGGCGTGACCCAGGACTCGGTCGCCCGGACGGAAGAGCAGCTCTTCGCACAGGTCGACTCCGTCCTGCACACCTACCATCAGCCCGCCCTGGTCGAGGAGTTCATCGTTGGCCGGGAGATCAACGTCGCCCTGTGGGGCAATGGACAGCCCGAGGTCCTGCCGATCTCCGAGATCGTCTTTGAATGGACCGATGATCCGCTGCGCAAGCTGGTGACGTTTGACGCCAAGTGGGTGGAAGGCTCGGCCGAGTATCAGCACACCCCCGGGATCTGTCCGGCGCGGCTCTCGCCCGAGGATCAAGAGCGCATCGAAGACGCCGCCATTCGCACCTACCAGGTGCTGGGCGTCAAGGGCTTCGCCCGCGTCGACATGCGTCTTCGAGACGGCGACCCCTACATCCTCGAAGTCAACGTCAACCCGGACCTTGCTCCCGATGCCGGTTTCTTCCGCTCCGCCAGGGCCGCCGGCCACACCTATTCCTCCATGGTGCTGACGATTCTCAAGATGGCCCTCGCCTCGCGGCCATGATGCGGATCCGCCCCACACAATCGGACGACGCTGACGCTCTGCTCCGCCTGGCCGGAGCAGAGCCTCTCTTCTCCGAGGAGGAGGCCGGCACGGTCGCCGAATTGCTGGAGGCCTACCTCGGGCAGGACGACCACGGCGACTACTTCTTTCTGAGCGCTGTCGAGGACGGACGACTGCTGGGGTTCGCCTGCTACGGCCCCACCCCCTTGACCCAAGGAACGTTCGATCTGTACTGGATCGCCGTAGCTGCCGAGACCAAGGGCCAGGGCGTTGGCCGGCGTTTGATGGCCCGGGTCGAGGACGAGATCCGCGCCCTTTCCGGCCGACTGATCGTCCTGGACACGGCCGGCCGCACGGAGTATGCACCCACGCGGGCGTTCTACCACCGGTTGGGCTACACTCACGCCGCCACGCTGCCCGACTTCTACGCCCCGGGCGACGACCTGATCATCTTCACGCGCGCTCTTAACTGAATCACGCGGGGCCGAGTCCGGCCCCGCTCCACTGCCTCCATGCTGGCGTACGATCTTGCCGACTACCCGGGCCAGGATCCTCCAGACATCGCAGGTATCAGCCGCACTTCGTCTCCCTCGTTCAAGGCTGAGTCGACATCGGCGATCCGCCCATTGAGCACAAGCAGGATCGCGTCCTCACGCAGAGAGATGCCCAGCGAGTCGACCACGGTCTGCACGGTCGCCCCGGGCGCCAGGTCCAGCGTCAGGCGATCGACGACGCCTTCGGGCGACTCGCGTCGCAGCGTCGTGTGCAGCCGCACCGTCACGACCATCCTGCCACCCGGTCGAGGTCGCCCGCCTCGACATCGAACACGCTGTTGTGCGGTGGCAGGGGCTCCTGCGTCATCCATTCGGGGATGCGGTCATCCGAGGCGTTGAAGCCGGCAGCCAGATTGAAGGCTCGCTCCAGCTTCAGCGTCTCCAGACCCAGCTCCTGGAGCACGTCGTCGCCCACGCCCCATCCGTACCGGCCATTGACCAGGTCGCGGATGGCACCGGGCGCCTTGGCGAAGCCGAATCCGCCGAAGATGCAGGCGCCCAGCGTGTCGTAGCCAGCCATGTTGATTTGCGCGGAACGCGAGAGGTCGGCCTGGACCTTCGGATCGAGGTGATCGACCTTGGCGCGGATCGTCAGGCCGCAGGTGTGATCCGCGCCCTGCGGCGAGGTCGCATAGGTCACGCCGGTGCCCTTGATGCCTCGCGGGTCATAGGCCGGCATCGCCTGGCCCTTGACGACCGGGACGCGGCGGACGCCGAGAACGCGTCCCGCGACGGCCGCACCGGATCCAAGCACGCGCCCGAGCGGAGTCCCCTGGCGGATCTCACCCAACAACGCCATCGCCCGGGCCGCATCGCCGAAGCTCATCAGTCCAGCTTGGGCCGCGACGCCCAACGCCGCGCCGGTGTCGATCGTATCGAGGCCCAGATCGTTGATCTCCCAGTTGAGGCGCCCGATCTCATCCAGGTTGTCGATCCCCAGATTCGAGCCGACGAGACCGATCGTCTCGTACTCCAGGGGCGAGACGATCGTCTCCCCCTGCGGACCGGCGAAGCAGTTCGAGCTCTGAATCACGCAACCCGGCATGCAGGCATGCGATGGCTCGCTCGCTCCGCCACGCGCCAGCATCAGATCCCGCAGCGCCTCGCCGCTGATCTTGTCAATACCTTCGAACTGTCCGGTGGAGAAGCCCCGCGTGGGCAGAGCCCCGAAGCCGTGCGTCATCGTCGCCAGTCCGGCCGTTCCATAGTCCCGATAGAGGGCCGTCTGCGGGTGGGCCATCACCGCCTGCGTGTACAGCTTCTGCCCGGCCTTGAACAACGCCGGGTCGACCAGAGGCGGTTTCTCCCCGCCCTCGCCGTCCATCACGATCGCTTTGAGCCGCCGGGCGCCCATCACAGCGCCCATACCGCCGCGGGCGTTGATGCGCGACGGCTCGCGGTCCTTGTCCAGATTGAGGATGCCGGAGGCGGCCAGGCGCATCTCGCCGCCCGGACCGATCAGACTGAGGGCCACCTTGTCCCCGTAGCGGCCGCGCAGCTTCTCCGCCGCGGGGTACGCCCCTAGGCCTGCCAGATCGTCGCCGGGATCAAAGCGCCAGCCGGTCTTGCTGACGTGCAGGACCCACCACCCGTCGGGCGGCAGGTCCCCTTCCAGGATCAGGGCCTTGATTCCGAGCGAGACCATCTTCAGCCCGGTCGTTCCGCCGGCGTTGCTCTCCTTGACCCCACCGGTGAGCGGGCTCTTGGCCCCGACGGAGATGCGATCGCAGGACGAGACCCTATGACCGACGATCAGCCCCGGGGCCCAGATCAGCCTGTTCAGCGGGCCGAGCGCGTCGCAGCGCGGGGGGACTTCGTCCAGCAGGATCCGGGCGATCAGGCCGCGTCCCCCTAGCCGCTGCCAGGAGGGCGGCACGGGCTCATTGCCTACCTGCTGCTTGGCCACATCCACGCGCCATACCCGCTCTTCCATACCCGCTCCTCTCACACCACGGCGCCAAGTCGCATGTACGTGTGCACTGGCAGCCAGCGCCTGAGGATTGGCTCTCGGGGAATCAGAGAACCCACTCCAGGCCCAGCCGTTTCAACGTTTCCGCCTTCGGATTCCCGGTCTTCGGATCCCAGCCAGCCTGAGCGTAGTACTCCCGCAGAGCCGCGTCGACCTCGTCGTGCGTGAGGGCCACCCCATCGGTCGGCCCGCCGCCGGTCAATGGACGGTAGAACTTGTCCGGCAGCCGGTCGGCATCTTTGCCGATGCCCATGCGAGCGTTGAAGGCGCGCAGCATGTTCAGACGCCGCTCGCCGATCGCCAGCAGCTCCTCCAGCGTGAAGGTCTCCCAGCCCGTGGCGGCGCGCACGAACTCCACCGTCTCCTGGGGGCCATACAGTGTCCAGGCCGGACCCCAGACGAACTGACACAGCGCGGCCGTGTCGAGGAAGGAGTAGAAGTGCTGACCCTTAAGAGCAAAGCGGACCTTCTCCGCGTCCAGGGAGCGCGGCGTCAGCGTGTGGTCGAACCCCATCAGCTTGAGGCGCCCCATGTACAGGTCGGAAGCGCCCTCTTCAACCATTGGATCGTGTTCGGAGGACTGGTGGTCGGCGCCGAACGGGTTGACGGCGTAGATGAGCGCCAGCGAGCGCTTGGCCTGGGGCATGTGGGCGGGCGCCTCGGCGCCTTTGACCGTGATGAGAAGCGCCTGTCCCTTGCCAAGCTTCGCCGCCGCGCGCCGGGACCCGTCGGCCAGGACGTCGCCGAAACCCTGGCGTGTGGCAATGGCCAGGGTCAGGCGCACCATGGCGCCGGCATCGCCGAAACAGGCAGGGAAACCGATCTCGTTCTCGGTCAGCTCGCCCTTCTCGAAGCACTCCATGGCCCAGGCGACCGTGGCTCCCGTGCCGATGGTGTCGAGCCCGTACTCGTTGCAGATCTGGTTCGCCAGCGACACCGCCTCCAGCTCTTGGACCCCGCAGTACGACCCGAAAGTAGCGATGGTCTCGTATTCGGGGCCCCCGTACCTTCGCTCGACCGGTTGTCCGGCCCACTCGGCCTCGACCACACGCTTGCATCGGACGGTACACGCGTAGCAGGTGTCGTTGGCCTTGAGGATCGTGTCGGCCATCGTCTCGCCCTGCAGCCGCTCAAAGTGCTCGAACTGGCCGGCGTTGTAGTTGAAGGTCGGCAGGGTGCCGCTGAAGTGCTGGAACGACACGACGCTGGCGGTTCCATACTTCTGCAGCCCAAGGACATCACCGTTGTTCTCGAGCTCCGCCGCGCCGGCCTTGGCCATCTCGTTCAACCGTTTGGCGTCGGCCCAATCGAGCTTCTTGCTCTTGCCGCGCACAACGACGGCCTTCAGGTTCTTGGAGCCCATGACGGCGCCCAGGCCGGTGCGCCCGTTGGCTCGATTGCTCATGTTGATGATCGCCGCCAGTCGGACCAGTTTCTCGCCGGCCGGCCCACATTGGGCGATCTCGATCTTGTCATCGCCGAGCTCGGCCTTGAGCGCGTCGTCCACCTGGGACGTCGTCTTGCCCCACAGGTGCCCGGCCGGCCGAAGCTCGGCCTGCCCATCGTGCAGCCACAGGTAGACAGGTGACGCAGACTTCCCGGTCACCACCAAACCGTCGAAGCCGGCGAAACGCATCTCGGCCGGGAAGAACCCGCCGCACTGCGCATCGCCGATGCCGTCGACGAGAGGCGACAGCGCGTTGGCGCACATGCGGCTCTGACCGGAGATCGGCGCGCCGGTCAGCAGGCTGACGAACATCGTCAGGACGTTCTCGGGGCCGAGCGGATCGATGCCCGGCTTGGTGTTCTTGAGGATGTAGTACATCCCCATCGCCGAGCCCCCGAAGTACTTGCGGTAGAACGACTCGGGCGGCGTTTCCATCTCCACGGCGCCGCGCGTCAGGTCGACGTGCGCAATCCGGCCGGTGCGTCCTTCAGGCATGGCAACCTCCTCCAGGCGTTCTCCGGACTCGTCTCAGGCTTCCAGCGCCGCCTGGAACTTCTCCAGCCCGTCCTCAAGCTGGCTGGCATTCACGATCAGCGGCGGGATCCACCGAATGACGTTTTCATACGAACCACAGGTGAGCAGAAGCAGTCCTTGTTGGTAGGCCGCCTTTGCCACGGCCTTGGCCCGATCGGTCCAGGGCTCGCCCTGCGTATCGGTGAACTCGCTGGCAATCATTAGGCCTCGACCGCGCACGTCGCCGATCTCCGTGTGCTGCTTCTGCAGCTGCCTCAGCCCGGCCATCAGCACTTCGCCCATGGCGGCGGCGTTCTCGATCAGCTTCTCGTCGCGCATCACCTGGATCGTTGCCACCGCCGCGGCGCAAGCAACGGGGTTGCCCCCGTAGGTCCCCCCGTGCGATCCGGGAATCCACTTCTCCATCAGGTCCCGCGGCGCCGCCAATCCCGCCAGAGGCATGCCGGAGGCCAATCCCTTGGCCATGACCAGGATATCCGGAACCACGCCGCTGTACTCGATCGAGAACCACTTGCCCGTCCGGCCGAAGCCTGCCTGCACCTCATCAGCCACCAGCAGGATGCCGTAGTGATCGCATATCTCCCGCAGGCTCTGCAAGAACGCGGTCGGCGCCGGCACGTAGCCGCCCTCCCCCAGGACCGGCTCGATGACGATCGCCGCCGTCTCCTCCGGCGCCGTCTGGGACTTGAGCAGCAGCTTGAGCTCGCGCAGGCAAAAGCTCACCGTTGTTGCCTCATCCCATGCGTAGTGGTAGGCATACGGGAACGGCGCCACAAACACACCGCTGGCCAGCGGCGCGTACCCGGCGCGGTAGATCGTCTTCGACGTCGTCATGGCCATGGTGGCGTTCGTGCGGCCATGGAACGATCCCTGGAATACGATCACGTTCGGCCGCTTGGTGGCGTGCCGCGCCAGCTTCACGGCGCCTTCGATCACCTCGGCTCCGGAGTTGGTGAAGAAGAACGTGTCCAGAGGCTTCGGCACGATGGGCAGCAGTTCTTCAACCAGGCGCAGCATGGGCTGATGGACCACCAGGGCTGCCTGTCCGTGGAGCAGCTTGGCGGCCTGTTCCTGGATGGCCTTGACGACGCGCGGATGGGCGTGACCGGTGTTGGTGACGCCGATCCCGCAGGTGAAGTCCAGGTACCTGCGGCCGGAGGTGTCGATCAGGTACGGCCCCTCGCCCCGCTCGACCAACAGCGGCCAGGCGCGGTTCCATACCGGTGACAGGTGCGACAGCGCGTCCTCGCTCATCCAATCCTCCTGGAGAGATGATTCACACGGACGCCGCGTCCGCTCCGGGTCCAGGGGCGCGGTGCGTTTCAATCCTCTTTCAGCTCCGCGTCTGCACGGCGCAGGATATCGTCCAGCCTGCCGCTGATGTCGTCCGGAAGCGGATCCACAACGGGTCCTTCAAGGATACTGCATACCCGCTCACGTGCCGCCGTGTAGATCGACGGCTTGCCCTGTTGTGCCCAGGCTTCGTAGGGATGCCGTTCTGCAAGACCTGCCCTGGTGAACTCGCCGCTGCGTGCCGCCTGGCGCGTGCTGCGGGACTTCAGGAAGTGGCCCCCAGGACCGACCTCGGCGATATCCGCCAGGAGGTGGCGCGCCTCGCTCGAGTCGATCCCCGTGCGCACCCGTTGACAGTGGTGGGCGATCTCGTTGTCAACCACAATCTGCTCCAGGACCAGCAGCTGGCTGCAGTCGACCTCCCCGATCCCGATGATCATGTCCGCTCCGGTCAGGAAGCCGGTCAGCGACGAGAGCGTCTTCTCCAGGACCGCCTGCGCCCCGGGCTCCTTGGCATCCGCCGAGCATCCCGTCGATGTGGTTGGCAATCGGTAGGAGCGGCCCATGGAGATCAGGGCCGCGGACTGCAGCGCGGTCTCGGCTGAGCCAGCCAGAAACCGGCCGGTTGAGAAATCGACGACGCCGGCCGCGTTGCTGTAGACCATCGGCCGGCCAGGATGTGCCATCTGGAACACAACGATGGCGGAGAGCGTTTCCGTGTTGGCCAGGACGACGTTGGAGTACAGGCTGGCCGGGCCGGTGGTCCCCGCCACCGGCATGGGCATGATCATCACCGGGAGATCGAGCGCGCCCAGCTCCAGGTAGGCATCCAGCATCTGACCGTCATGCGTAAGAGGAGCCACCGGGCAGTAGATCAGCGAGGCGATCTTCTTGGTGCGAACGGCGTCTTCGCTCCCCTGCAGTGTGATCAGCGCTTCGGCCAGGTAGGGAGTCTGATCCACCCGGTGGAGCTCGTGCTCGCCGTGCTTGGAGCAGGAGCGGAGCATGCCAACGAACTCGTGCAGAGGGCGCGAGGCTGGCCGGACATCCGAGGCGCACGTCGGGGCCCACGCCATCACCGCCAGATCCATGTTCTGAACGACCCGCAGGGCGTTCTCGATGTCCTTCCGGGTTCCGTAGCGTCGCTCGCCGGTCTCGAAGTCCAGGACGAAGGCAGCCGTTCCATCCATCCCCAGGCCGGTCCACGCGGAAGGCATCGTGAAGCTCAGCGCCGGATTGCGGGCGTCGAATACGACGTTCTCGGGCGCTGTCCGCAAAGCCTGTTCGACCAGCTCCGGAGGGATTCGCACACGGCGATCCTCCCAGGACACCTTCGCGCCGTTGGCCTCCAGGATGCCAGCGGCCTTGTCGCCCAGGAAGCGGATGCCTACCTCGGCCAGCAGTTGCAGGCTCTCGCGATGGATCGACGCCTGCTCTTCTTCGGACAAGACACTCCCCACAAAGTACATGCTCCTCCTATCGAGCCACCGCCGGCGGTAGATCGCGGACGCGGGCTTCCAGTTGATCCAGCGCTCTCACGGCCTCCAAGCTGATGGGCTGTGGCTGGTGTTCACCCACGATCTTGTTCACGCGAGCCCTGGCCTCGTCCAGCAGGGCGGGCTTGCCTGCCGCCAACCACCTTTCGTAGGTGCCGTGATGGCCAAGGCTGCTCCGGTACCACTCCCCCGCGCGCAATGCATCGCGAGTCCTCCGTTGGCCCGCGTAGCCGGTGCCAGGACCGGCATCCTGGATCCACCCGTCGAGCCAGTCTGTCGGTCCCCCACCGATCCCTCGATTCATGCGGACCCCCCGGCGGAAGATCTCAACGTCGATCAGGATCTGTTCCAGGCTCAAGACCGTCGAGCCATCGATCAGGCCCGGTCCGACCAGGATATCCGGCCACGACAGCATGGGCATGGCCCAGTTGAGCGCCGTTTCATAGCCGGACTGGAGGCCGAGGGTCGGTTGATCGGTCCCTCCGGAGGAGGACTCCGCCGGGAGCCCATAGAAGCGCGCCATCTCGGTCACGGCCGCCCCGAGAAGCGCATGCTCGATCTCCCCGCCGCTGTATCGCCAGGAGCGCGGATTGACCACGGAGGGCGCCGGCGCGTACAGGCAGGGCGTTCCGGGGCGGGCGGACTGGATCAGCGCCAGCGTCGCCAGAACCTCCGCATTTGCCAGGAGCAGAGTCGAGCTCAGGTTGGCCGGTGCGGTGGCGCCCATCAAGGGCATGGGCATGACGGCGATCGGGACGTCCCAGTCCAGGACTGAGAGACAGGCGTCCGTTGCAGGGCCTTCGAGGATCAAGGGCGATACCGGGCAGAACAAGAAGGAGAATGGATGGTCCCGCTCAATGGCCTCCCGGCTGCCGAAGACGATTTGCATGACCTCGAGCAACCAGGTCGCTTCGTTCGGGCTGTCGATGGAGTCCTGCACATGCTTGGAGAACAGCGAGAAGACCTGCCTCCAGAATCGGACGGCTTCGGCGGGATCGCTCTTGGAGAGCCCCGGGTCCACCATCGTCCAGTAGACCCCGATGTCATCCAGAGCGTCGATCAGCCGCGTCGCCGACTGCCAATCGACCTCCGTGGCACGCCGGCGGGCGCCCGTACGCGCGTCGAGAACGTGGATGCCCGTGCCGTCGGCGCACAGTGTGCACCCGCCTCCGTTCATGGCCAGGGACCATCCGGCCCGCCGGCCCCCAAGTGCGAACCGGCGGGGACAGCCCTGCAGGGCGCTCTCCACCAGCGACTCGCCAAGCCATACCCTGCGGGCCGCTTCATCGACCCTGGCTCCCGCCTCGCGCAGCACCTGGCGGGCCTCCTGGCTCTCGACGCGCAGGCCGGTCTCCCGCAGTAGCGCAAGCGAGCGCGCATGGATCTGGGCCTTCTCCTCCTGGGAGAGCACGTCAAGGTGCGGCCGCACTTAGACCTCGCCCACCTTCTTCAGGACGCGGTAGGGATCGAAGGCGTCCCGGATCCCATCGCCGATGTAGTTGACCGAGATGATCGCCAGGAAGATCATCAGCCCCGGGAAGATGGCCAGCCAGGGATGGAGAGTCAGGTGCTCCTGCGCGTCGCTGAGAAGGTTCCCCCAACTGGGTGTCGGCGGCTGCACGCCGAATCCGAGGAAGCTGAGGCCGGATTCCTCCATGATGGCGTAGCCGACCTCGAGGGTCGATTCGACGATGATGGGGCCGACGGCGTTCGGAAGGATGTGCCGCGCCATGATGCGCAGGTCGGAGGCGCCCAGGCAGCGGGCGGCGGTGATGAACTCGAGCTCCCGGATGGTCAGGTAGCTCGCCCGCACCAGGCGGGCGACCGTCATCCAGGAGAGCGATCCAATGATGAAGGCGATGGTCGCCACGCTGTTCGACCGCAGGAAGGGCAGTTCCACCTCGCGCAGGAAGGCGCTCATCAGGATCAGCACCAACAGGGCGGGAAGCGACAGGGCGGCGTCCGTGAGGCGCATCAGCAGGTCGTCCACCCAGCCCCCGAAGAAGCCGGCCACCGCCCCGACGGGTATCCCGATCACCAGCGCGATGATGACCACCATGACCCCGACGCTCAAGGAGATCCGACCGCCGTACAGCAGGCGCGTGAGCAGATCCCGGCCCAGAGCATCCGTCCCCATGGGATGCTCCCAGGACGGAGCGTTCAACCGCACACCGATGTCCGACGTCTCCGGATCGTAGGGTGAGAGAGGTGCCAGGATGGCCGAGAGCACCAGGCATCCAAGGACCACCGCGCCCGCCAGCGCCCCGGGGTGATGACGGAAGCGCTGCCACACGTTCGAACCGCTGGTCTTCGCCGTCCGGTGAACCTGCGCAACACTGCGGGTGGCGGAAGGACTGGGGTCCACGGAAGCGCTCATCCCGCGCCCTCACTCGTACCGGATGCGCGGATCGAGCAGCGCGTAGGCCAGGTCGGCCAGCAGGTTGCACAAGGCCGTGGTCGCGGCGGCGATGATCAGGATGGCCATCAGCAAGGGGTAGTCGCGCTGCGTCGCGGCCTGGTAGTACAGGCGGCCCATCCCCGGCCAGGAGAAGATCAACTCGACGTACAGCGACCCGGCGAAGATGTACGGCAGATCGAGGGCCAGGATGGTGACCAGCGGGATGAGGGCATTGCGCAGCGCGTGCCGGTAGAGCACGCGGAGGCGCGAGAGGCCCTTGGCACGCGCCGTGCGGATGTAGTCCTGATGGATGACATCCAGCATCCCGGCCCGCAGGAAGCGCGAGTACCAGGCGACCCAACCGACGGCACCCATGGCCACCGGCAGGATCAGATGCTTGATCCAGTCGCCGACTGAGAAGGCGCTGCCCAGCGTGTACATGCCCCCTGCCGGCAGCAGCGGCTCTCCCGTAGCCGGGTTGCGCAGTCCGACGTAGAAGACCAGGATCAGGATCAGCCCCAGCCAGAATTCGGGAATGGCCTGGCCGGCGAAACTCAGGGTAGTGGCGACCAGGTCGAAGATCGAGTACTGCTTGACCGCCGACAGCACACCGACGGGGAGGGCGATAACGGCGACCACGATCAACGTGGCTATCATCAGGTAGGCGGTGTTGGGCAGGCGCTCCAGGATCTCCGTCAGCACCGGACGCCGCGTGCGGAAGGACAGGCCGAAGTCGCCGCGCAGGACTCCTCGGCGGGTGCCCGGGCTCTCGGCAATCCCGTCCCCATCGGCGTCGACCTTGGTCCAGTCGTTCCCGACGAGCCAGTAGAGATACTGCGTTGGCAGGGGCCGATCGAGGCCGAGCTGGCGGCGCAGCTGCTCCGCCTTCTGCGGATTGACGTGCCGCGAGCCTCCCAGGCTGGCGAGCGGTCCGCCCGGGGCAAGATTGACCAAGGCGAAGAGGGCGATGCTGAGAAGGAACAGCAGCGGGATCAACTGCAGCAGGCGGCGCAGAAGATAGCTACCCACGTCTCCTTGCCCTCACCCAGAGTCGCCGCCGTCCGTCGGTTGGCTCCTCCCCGATCACCCACCCGCCGTCAGGGCGCCAGCGTCCAATCGGCCACGTTCCAGGTGGCCATATCGTTCGCCGACGACTGGATTCCCTGGAGCCTCACGCCGTGGACATCGGCTGTGATGGCCGAGAAGAGCAGGATCTGCGGCAACTCCTGGTCGAGGATGTCGGCCATCTGGCAGAAGATTTCCTTCCGACGGCCCTCGTCGAGCGTGTAGGTTTCATTCAACAACCCATCGAAGGTCTCATCCGTCCAACGCCCGACGTTGAAACCATTGTCCGGCACGGCTGACGCCGAGGCGTAGTAGAAGTAGAGGTGATCCGTGGGATCGGTCCCCGGGTAGCCGTCGTCGTACAGGTCCAGGTCGAAGTTGCCGTTCTGCTCCGTGCCGCCGCTGGCAGCGTCGGCCCACATCACCGAGCCTTCCAGGATGCGGAGTTCCGCCTTCATGCCGATCTTGCCCAGCATCTCACCGATGAGCTGGTGGGCCAGCTCAAGCCCCGGGCCGTACTCGCCGTAGGTCGCCAGCTCGAAGCTCATCAGGCGCCCTTCTTCGGCGGTCCCGCAGCCATGGCACTCGCGGACTCCATCCCCGTCCGTGTCCTTCCAGCCGGCTTCCTCAAGCAGGGTGGCCGCGCCCTGGGCGTCGTAGGCCGGACGCGGGACGTCGCACGCATAGGGCGGCCGGAAGAACTCGGTCCACACGGGCTTGCCGTAGCCAAGGAAGACCTGGTTCAAGAGGGTATCTACATCGATCGCCATGCGCATGGCCTGGCGGACGCGAACATCGGAGAAGAACGGATGCGGCGTGCCAGCCGGATCGGTGCTTCCGCGCGCGACGAGGTTGGGGAACAAGCGGAACACCCATCGTGACGTCGGGGCAATGCTCACCACCACATTCGGATCGCTCTTCACCTGATCCACGCTGGACTCCGGCATCCAGATGTCCAGATCGGAATCCCCCTGGGTCAGCATGGCTCGTCGAACGGCCGGCTCCGGAACGACACGCACCACAACGCGGTCGATCGAAGGCTTGCCGTCTTCGAAGTAGCGCGGGTTGCGGCTGAAGGTCAGGTGGTCGCCCGATTGCCACTCGTCCAGGACGTAGGGCCCGTCGCTCAGCGGCTTGCGGTTGCAGTCCCACGAGGTGAAGCCCTGGGAGGCGTCGCAGTAATGGGCGGGCCAGATGACGACCTGATCCCCGCCAAACTGCGTAAGGTACCCGGGGAAGACCGAGGTGTAGTGCACGACGAAGCTGTAGTCATCCAGGGCCTCGACG
>Ga0209253_10001079_pt1 | contig 23854 bp, 21 predicted proteins | sample FrelakmetBRP12BR_FD_187145 | JGI IMG/M metagenome (GOLD analysis project Ga0209253, IMG submission 187145) | Freshwater lake sediment microbial communities from the University of Notre Dame, USA, for methane emissions studies - BRP12 BR (SPAdes)... | ecosystem: Environmental > Aquatic >...
CGACGACTGCTTGCCGCGGATCACCTCGACCAGCGGCATCATGTGCACCGGGTTGAAGAAGTGCATGCCGACGAAGTTCTGCGGGCGCTTCAGGCCCTCCGCGAGGGAGGTGATCGAGATGGTCGAGGTGTTGGAGGCGATGATGGTGTCCTCACGCACCAGTCCCTCGACCTCGGCGAACACCGCCTTCTTCACCTTCGCATTCTCGACCACGGCCTCGATGATGATGTCCACGTCCTTGAAGTCGCTGTAATTCAGCGTCGGGCGGATGCGGGCCAGCGTCTGGCTCATCTTCTCGGGTGTCGACTTGCCCTTCTCGACCTGCTTCGCGAGAAGCTTGCCGGCCTCGTTCAGTCCGAGGTCGAGCGCCTCAGGGCGGATGTCCTTCATGATGATCGGCGTGCCCTTGGACGCGCTCTGGTAGGCGATGCCGCCGCCCATGATGCCGGCGCCGAGCACCGCCGCCTGCTTGATCTCCTTCGCGCCCTTCTTCGCCCAGGCGCCCGCGGCCTTCTTCACGGCCTGGTCCGCCATGAAGAGTCCGACCAGCGCAGACGCCTGCGGTGTTGCCGCGGCCTTCGCAAAGTACTTCGCCTCCACCGCGAGCGCGTCGTCGCGTCCCTTGACCGACGATTCCTGGATGCTGCGGATCGCGAGCAGCGGCGCCGGGTAATTCGGTCCGGCCTGTCCGCCCACGAAGCCGATGGCGCTCGTGAACGCCATCATCGATTCCATCGGATTCAGCTTCACCGGCGCGAGCTTCTCGGCGCGCTTCGCCTGCCAGTCGAGGCGGCCCGCGATGGCCTGCTTCAACATTGCGAGCGCCGCGTCGCGCAGCGCCTCGGGCGCCACGACCGCGTCCACCGCACCGTCCTTGAGGGCCGCGTCGGGCTTCTTGTCCGCGCCCGTGCAGATCCACTCGATGGCGTTGTCCACGCCGATCACGCGCGGCATGCGCACGCTGCCGCCGAAGCCGGGGAAGATGCCGAGCTTGATTTCGGGGAAGCCGACCGACGCCGCGGTCGACATGACTCGGTAGTCGCAGGCGAGCGCGAGCTCGAGTCCGCCGCCGAGGCAGACGCCGTTGATCGCGGCGACCTTGGGAACCGGCAGGTCCTCGAATCGCGAGAGCATGCGGTTCACTTCGAGCACGCCCTTGGCGACCGATTCCTCGCCGGCCGCGAACATCGCGCCGAACTCGGTGACGTCGGCACCGACGACGAACACGGACTTGCCGGAGGTGACGATCACCCCCTTCACGCTCGAGTCCTTCGCGATCGCCTCCGTGGCGGCGGCGAAGTCCCTGAGCGCGGCCTGGCTCAGCTTGTTGACCGATTCGCCGGCGAGATCGAACTTGAGTTCGACGAGGCCGTCGCCCAGCGCCGTGGCGCTGAAAGCGGGTCCGGAGTACAGCATGGAGTCGTCTCCCTATCTTCAGGTGCAAAGAGGCAAGCGACGGCCGCCGGAAGGCGCGACCGGGCGTTCGGCGGAGTTTGCGGCACCGCACAACGATTTGTTAATGGGATTTTCCGAAGGGCGGCGGGAGCGGCTGCGGCCCCCTGATTCATCATAGACTTACGCCATGCATCAGCTCCGTCGTAACGCCGCGCCGGCCGCGTCCGGCGTGCCCTGCCGCCCGCTCGCGCTGGCGCTCGCAGCGTCCGCCCTGCTCGTCGTCCTGGCGACGCTGCGCACGGCCGGCGCCGGCGATGCAGGCAACGACCCGCTTGCGGAAGGACGCAGGCAGTTCCTCGCGGCCTACGCGGCGGCCGAGAATGCGCCGCCCGAGGCCGTGACCGAGGACGGGGAGGCGCTGCGAGCCTATCCGCTCTACCCCTACGTGCTGGCGGCGAGACTGCAGCAGCGCGTGGATGACCCGGCGGCCACGCCCGCCATCCGCGCCTTCCTCGCCGAGCACGCCGGCCTGCCCGCTGCGCGGACGCTGCGCAATCGCTGGCTCATGGCCCTGGCAGTCGGCAAGCGCTGGGACGACTACCTGTCGGTCTACGACGCCGGCATCGACGACTCGGTGGCCGCGCGCTGCAACGCCTACGCCGCGCGCATCGCGCTCGACCGGACGGACGGGCTCACCGACGCGGTGCTCACGGAATGGAACGTCCCGAAGAGCCTGCCAGGAGCCTGCGATCCCGCCGTCGACTGGCTGCGCGCGCGCGGACTGCTCACACCGGAACGCATCGGGCAACGCGCTCGCGCGGCATTGGCTGCGGGCGAGCCAGGACTCGCACGGTTTCTTGCCGCGTCCCTGACCGCGCCCGAGCGGGCGCCCATCGTCCAGTGGGCCGGGCTGATCGAGAAGCCGCGCGAGTCAGTTGAGGCGCTGATCGCCGCGCCCGACACGGCGGTCGAACCTGCCGCGCTGCAGGACGGCTGGCGACGATATGCGAGGAGCGACGCCGAGGCTGCGGCCGATCGCTTTCCTGCACTGCTGCAGGCGCGGCATATCGAAGGCGCCGAGGCTGCGAGTCCGTACGCACTCGCGGTCGCCATGCAGCTCGCGCTCAGCCGCAAGCCACGCGCGCTCGAGTTCTTCGCGATGGCGCAGCCGGGTGACTACGATGAACGCGCCTGGGAGTGGCAGGCTCGCGCCGCGCTCTGGGCGGGAGACTGGAGTCGAGTGCGCGATGCGATCGCGGCGATGCCGGAGGCGCTGCGCAACCAGACGCGCTGGAAGTACTGGAGCGCCCGCGCCGCGGACCAGCTCGGCGATGCTGCCCTCGCGAAGCAGGGTTATTCCGCTGTCGTCACGACCGACAACTGGTACGCGGTACTCTCGGCTGCTCGCCTCGGCCAGCGGTTCGCGCCGAACCTGCAGTCAATCGGCTTGAGCGACTTGGAAATGGACCGCCTCTCGGCCGAGCCCGCGTTCCTGCGCGCGCACGAATTCGTGCTCTGCGACATGGAGACACTGGCGGTTTCGGAGTGGCGCGCAGGGTATGCGGGCCTCGCGCAGCCTGCGCAGGTGCAGGCCATCGGACTCGCCGCCCGCTGGGGCTGGCACCTGCAGGCGATCTCCGCGGCGGCGAAGCTTGGGCTCTTCAACGACTACGACCTGCTCTATCCGCGGCCCTACGACTCCGAGGTGCGGAAGGGCGCGGGCGTCTCAGGGCTGCCACAGGACCTGATCTACGCGATCATCCGCCAGGAGAGCCTGTATCGCGCCGACGCGCGCTCGAGCGCCGGCGCACTCGGGCTCATGCAGTTGCTGCCCGAGACGGCCAGGCGCACGGCCAAGGCGTGGCACCTGCCGCTCGCGACGCGGGCGTCGTTGCTCGAGCCGTCGGTGAACGTCCCGCTCGGCTCGGCGTACCTGCGCGGCCTGCTTGACCGCAGCGGCGGACAGGCCCCGCTTGCCATCGGCAGCTACAACGCGGGGCCGGGGGCCGTGCGCCGCTGGCTGCCGGAATCGCCGATGGCGATGGACGCGTGGGTGGAGAACATCCCCTACAACGAGACGCGCACCTACGTGCAGAAGGTCTCGTGGCACATGATCGTGTTCGGCTGGCTCACCGAGCGCAAGCCACGCGACGTCGCCTCGTGGCTGGGCACTGTGCGGCCGCTCGCGGTGGACGCGGCAGCGGACTGAGCGTCACTCCAGGACCGCGGGCTGCCCGCCAGGTACCCGCAGCTTTGCCTGCGGTCAGGCGACGCGCGCGTCGGCGATGCCGAGCGTCGCGGCGACATGTGCCCGCTCACGCTTCGTCGATTCCCCCGACAGCAGCTCGTGCCATTCGTGCAGGAATGCCCGCGACCGCTCGCAGGGCCTGCGGGTGGCACGGCGGCACACGGTTGCGACGTCCTCCACGGAAAGCGCCAGGCGCAGGGGCAGGAGCCGCTCGTTGATGCGCTCGTCGCCGAGCGCGAGCAGCGCCGCAAACACCGCGCCGCGGTTGATCGCGAGGCCCCTGCGGACCCACTCGCTCGCGTCGTACGCGGCCGCGCTGCGCGCGACAGCGTCGCGGACGACACCGACGTAAGCCGCCGTGGCCGCGAACACGACCTCCTCGTCGTGGTCGGCAAGCGCGTATGGGACCAGCGCATCCGCGCCGCGCTCGCCTTCGTGCACGCGGCGGCGCGCGTCCTCGAGGCTGCGCCGGCGCGCGGCAATGGAACGGGTGGGCAGCTTCTGCCAGTAGTCGATCAGTGCAGGCGTCATCGAGCTCATGGTCAAACCTCCAGGCCCCATGCGGGCCGCAGACCTGACCGGGGGTCTAACGAACGGCGCGCGAGCCGGGCGGGAGGCTGAAACGAAAAACCCTCCGCGCCACGATTCGAGCGCCGGAGGGTTCACTAAGCTTCACCCGCTTCGTTGCCTTCCGGCCGCATCCGCGCCTCGCGGCGCGCGCCACCTTGCCCGGGAAGGCAGGTTGGCCGGGGCAAACGCCCCTTTCTTGATGCTGGCGCGAGTATAGCAAAGCGAGCCAGGAAGCCAACAGGTGGGACTCGCCACGACGGCGGGCAGCAACCGCGATGCACCCAGGACCGTGTGGGCACGCCGAAAAGGCACCGCTTCCGCGCTAGACTTCACCGATGATCATTCTGTTGGCCGAAGACGATCGGGATCTGGCGGCGAACACCGGTGAATTCCTCGAGTCCCTCGGGCACCGGGTGGACTACGCGACCGACGGCTTGCTCGCCCGCCAGCTGTGTACAGAGCACCGATACGACGCCATCGTCCTCGACGTGGGCCTTCCCGGTGCAAGCGGGCTGGACGTCTGCCGCTGGCTGCGCACGGAAGCCCGCCGCAGCACGCCAGTGCTGATGCTCACTGCCAGGGACCTGGAAACCGACATCCTCGCCGGATTCGAGGCCGGCGCCGATGACTACGTGGCCAAGCCGTTTTCGCTGAAGGTGCTGGCGGCTCGCCTTGCGGTGATCGCACGGCGAGGCCGGCTGGGTGCCGGCACCCTCAACGTCTCCGACCTCGAGTTCGACATCGAGACCCTGGCTGTGCATCGCGGCGGGTCGCCGTGCAATTTGACCCCGTCCGGATTACGGATTCTCGAATTGCTGATGCGCTCTTCTCCTGCCGTGGTGTCCCGCGAGCAGCTGGTGGAGTTGCTCTGGGGCGAGGCTCCACCGGCCTCGGACGCGGCCTTGCGCGCCCACATTCACCTGTTGCGGCAGGCGGTCGATCCGCCTGGATCCCCGCGACTGCTGCACACCCTGCACGGCGTCGGCTACCGGCTGGCGCCCGGTTCCGATGCGCCCTGAGCACCCGCTCCGCCGACGTTTTTCGCGGGCAGCGGCGTGGCTGTCGCGAACGGCCTTGCGGCCCATTGCAGGCCTCCTCGAACGTGAGGAGTCGCTGGCCGATGACGTCAGCCACGAACTGCGAACGCAGCTCTCGGTGATCGGCACGGCATCGGAACTGCTTCTCGACGATCCCGGCGTCGCCGGCGTCGCTCGCGAACGCGTGGAGCGCATCGCCCGGGCGGCTCGACGTTCGGCGTGGGTCATCGAAGCGCTTCAGCTCCTGGACCGCAAGGAATCCGCGAGCACCGCTGCCGCCGTCGACCTGCGGGACATCGTGGGCGACGTCGTGGAGACCTGCCGGCCAGTGGCACTGGCCAAGGGCATCGAGTTGCATGCCGAGTGCGGCGACGAAGTGCTGGCGCGCGCTCCGGCCGGAATGGCGGCGATCGTGCTGCAGAACCTGATCGAAAATGCAATTCGGTTCACGCAGCGCGGGAGCGTCCGGGTGATCCTGGAGCCCGGCCGCTTGATCGTCGAGGACACCGGCGTCGGGCTCGCAGCGGTGGACAAGGACCGGATCTTCGAACGCGGTTACCGCAGCGACACGAGCCGTGGGTCGGGGCTCGGGCTCGATCTCGTCCGCCGCGCGTGCGCACGACTCGAGTGGCAGGTTTCAGCCCAGGAGCGCCCGGGCGGCGGCGCGCGGTTCGAGCTGCTCATCGCGCGCCCGCCGATCGCCTGACGCCCGCGCCTTTACGAAAAACTAACACGCCACAAACGGTTTCCTACGGCACGGTACGGCACAGTAGCCGGACTGTGACTGGGGCAGGTCGCCCCTTGCCAAGGGAAGCCAGACGAATGACACACAAGCCCGTTCAGGACCGGATCTTTGCCGACCAGCGAGAGGCCATTGCGGACTTCCGCTTCGGCGCCGATGTCGCGCAGGTATTCGACGACATGCTGTCGAGGTCGGTGCCTTTCTACGGCGAGATCCAGCGCATGGTCACGGAGCTCGCCCAGGACATCGTCGTGCCGGGCAGCAACGTCTACGACCTCGGCTGCTCGACGGGCACGACCATGCTGATGCTCGACAGCGCGCTGCCCCAGGACGTCAACTTCGTCGGCATCGACGACTCCCGCGACATGCTCGTGAAGTGCGAGGACAAGCTTCGCGAGCACGGTGTCAAGCGCAAGATTACCCTCGAGTGCACCGACCTGCACACGAGCGTCGAGCTGAAGGACGCATCGCTCGCGACGATGGTGCTGACCCTGCAGTTCCTGCGGCCGCTGCATCGCGAGCGGCTGATCGCCGACATCTACAAGGGCCTCCGCGAGAACGGCGGCCTGATCCTGGTCGAGAAGGTGCTCGGCGAGGACTCGCATTTCAACCGCCTGTTCATCAAGCACTACTACGACTACAAGCGCCGCAACGGTTACTCGGAGACCGAGATCGCGCAGAAGCGCGAGGCCCTCGAGAACGTCCTGATCCCGTACAAGCTGCTGGAGAACCGCGAGCTGCTGCTGCGGGCCGGCTTCCGCTACGTGGACGTGTTCTTCAAGTGGTACAACTTCTGCGGCATCGTGGCGATCAAGTGACGTCATGACGCTCACCTCCATCGGCGACTTCTTCTTCCGCTACCGGACCGTCGTATTCCCGCTGTTCCTGCCGCTGGCGCTGCTGCCGGCGCCGGCGCTGTTCGAGCAACCGCTGATCGCGGCGGTCCTGGGCTTTGCGATTGCCGCGCTCGGCGAGACGGTGCGGGCGACCACGATCGGGCTGCAGTACATCGTGCGCGGCGGGCGCGACCGGCGCGTCTATGCCAAGGACCTCGTCACCGGCGGGATCTACGCGCACACCCGCAACCCGATGTACGTCGGCAACATGCTCATCCTGGCGGGCCTCGCCTTCGCCTCGAATTCCTGGCTCTGTGTCGGGGTACTGATCCCGGCCTACGCGTTCGTCTGCGTCGCGATAGTGGCCGCCGAGGAGCGCTACCTGCGCGGGCGGTTCGGCGCCGACTTCGACGCGTACTGCCGGGACGTGCCACGCTGGCTGCCGCGACTGTCGGGCATCGAGGCCACACTCGCCGACCATCGCTTCAACTGGCGGCGCGTCGTGGTGAAGGAATACGGCACGCCGCTCGGCTGGACCCTGACCTGGGGCGTGCTCACGCTGTGGAACCTCGCCCGCGCCGAGGGCGGCGTCGATGCACATCGCACGGCGGCGCTGGTCGTCGTGGCCGTGATGTCGACCATGCTGGCTTTCTGGATCTTCGCCCGCATCACCAAGAAGTCGAAGCGATGGGCGTCGACGTGAGCGCTGCCAACGCCTTGCGTGCGCCGGCCGAGGGCCAGGACCAGCTCTCCGCGCTGCGCGCCAGGATCGACGCGGTGGACCTCGGCATCCTGCGGCTCATCGAGCAGCGCGGACACATCGTCGAGGAGATTCTCCTGCTCAAGCAGTCGGTGGACCTGCCGGTGCTCGACGAAGCCCGGGAGCGGCAGCTGCTCGAGCGACTTCGCGCCAGGCACCGGGGGCCGCACGACTGGCACGAGGTGGAACGCGTGTTTCGCCTGCTGCTCGAGATCTCGCGCGGACTCGCCAGGTAACCTGAGCGGGCGGCACCCGCACGATGCCCCCCGGCCGGCCCGGGGTTGCCCTGGGCGTCAGAACATGCGCCGGACGAGCAGGTCCGTCGGCACGAACACGAAGACCACGAAGCCGGCGAACAGCGCCAGCACGTAAGCCCAGGCGGGCCAGCGCGCCTGCACGGCGCCGAGCCCGTAGGTCCAGTTGATGTTCTTCTCGGGAGCGCTCACCAGCCGGCTCAGGGGCAGCACCACCGCGCCCAGCGCGATGGCGCCCGGCAATCCGATACGGCGGTCATAACCGTAGGCCTCCAGCATCCAGAGCAGCACCAGCGGCAGCGGCACGTGAAAGAGCGACAGCCCGCGCAGGAGCCGCGGGCGCTCCGCTTCGAACATGTAATCCGTCAGACCCGTGATGCGCCTCCGCAGCAGCAGCCGGCCCGCGAAATCCACGTTCCACAGTATCTCCGGCAGGAGCACTGCCACCGCCAGCACGCTCGCGAGCGACGCGCTCTCGAGCCACATCGCCGGCACGGCGCCGATGAAGGCAATGTCCGAGAACCACAGGAAATTGCGCCAGCCGTAGTTCTTCCACCAGACCGCCATGACGCAGGCGACGAACGCGGTGTAGGCGACCTTGAACCACAGCGGAATCATGCGGACATCGTAGCCGATCCCGGCTCGACGGAGGCCGGTTGGGAAGGGTCAGCCCCGCCCGCCCGTCCGGAATCCGTGCCGGCCTCAGGCGTGCAGTTCGACGACGTCCCGGTCCGCGAGCAGGTGGTCGCGTCCCACGTGCTGCCCCTCCGCAGCGGCGGATGTTCCCCATACGCGCGCGTACTTGAGCGTCTGCGCCATGTCGCGGTGCACGAGCCTGGCGACGTCGGCCACCGTCTGCTCGCCGTGGCGCAGCGTGAATGGCCTGTCGTGCAACGCGGGCTTGCCGGGCGCCTTGGTGTAGATCCGTACGAGGCCGAGCGAGCGCCACAGCCACTCGCCCAGCTCTACGAGACCCTGGCCGCTCAGGGCGGACGCCAGCAGCGCGGGGAAATGAGGCGCCTCGAGTTCAGCGAGCGCTTCGAGATCGGTGTCGGGATGCCCGAGCAGGTCGGACTTGTTCGCGACCAGCAGGGTGGGAAGCCGCAGGTCGAAGACGTCGCCCGCGTCCGCGTGACTCGAGAGCGCCGCAGGAGCCGCCCGCGCATCGGCAGGCCATTCCGTGACCAGGCTGACCTTGCGCTCCCTGAGCGCCGCCTGCACCGACTCCACGTGCTGCAGGCACTCGGGATCCGCGAGGTCGACCACCAGCAGGCAGGCATCGGCCGACTGCAGCGTGCTGCCCAGCCACGGCAACGGATGCTCCGCGGATATCGCCGGCAGGTCCACGAGCTGGAACAGCACGTCCTCCCAGCGGAACATGCCGGGCTCCGGATACTGCGTCGTGTGCGGGTATGGGCCGCTCTTTGCTCCCGAGCCCGTGAGCCGGGCGTGCAGCAGGGACTTTCCGCTGTTGGGTGGCCCGATCAACGCGATCTGCGCCGCGCCCTCCGGCCGCACGACGAGCGCGGGGCTGCTGCGCGCCCCACCCCGCTTCGGGCCCGCGAGTTCCTCGTCGAGTTCCTTGATGCGTCGCTTGAGGTCCGCCTGCAGGTGGTCCGTGCCCTTGTGCTTGGGGATGACGCTCAGCATCTCCCGCAGGTGGTCGAGCCGCTCCCCTGGATCGCGCGCCTTTCGATACGCGTCGGCCGCAGCCTTGTATTCGGGTGACAGGTTGGCGGGCATGCTCGAACCAGCGGCACCAGGGGCCGGTGGGACCACCGGCCCGACTACTTATGCACCCGTGCCCGTGCCAATTTCAACGGGACAAACCGCGAGCGGCGGATCCGCTGGCGACAGGCGCGGGAATTAAGTTCTTGTTTCCTGTATTCGCTCAGGAAACCATCGCCGGGGTCGCCGCGATCAGAAGCTGCGCGCCGTAGTACAGCGGCAAACCCCACGCCCGGTTCAGGAACTCGTGCCGCACGAAACGGTCCCGCGCCACCGAAACGTCGGACGCCGTGAAGGCCAGCGCTCCGATCGCCACCTGCCACGGTCCGCCCGCCACAGTGACCGCGCACGCGAGCGTGGACATCACCCCGATCACGACCATGTACGCCCTGACCGGCGCCAACATGTCCGCGGGCACGGAGCGCCCGAGCCAGCGAAGCACCACGCCGAGGGCCGCGGCCAGCAGCGCGCCAGCGGCGATGAGCGCGGCGGTGGACAGTGGCCGGGTCACGAAGGCCGCGCTGTATGCGACGTGCCCGAGCAGGAACGCGAAAAGACCGGCGCGAAACGTGCCTGGCCGGCCGCGAGGAATGAGCAGCACGTCGCCGAGCATGCAGAGCACGAGCCCGGCGAGCACGAACCGGCCGTAGGTCGAACCGAGCGCCCCGGACGCGAGCCCGAGCCAGATGAATGCCGCCGATGCGACCGGCTTGGCGAGCCACAGTCCGCTGCGCGACCCGCGGCGTTCCGCAACCAGGAGCCCCGTCACGGCGACGACGCAGAGCGCGATGGGTCCGATCGCGGTCATTCCGCCGCGTCGCCCGCTTCGGCGACGTACTCCTCGTAGTGCGGGACCCACATCGTCCGGCGCACCGACTCGACCAGGTCGGCCGGCGGAATCGCCGTCACCGACGCGCCACGCGAATTCGCGATCACGGATGCCGCGACCTCCGCAGACACTTCGCGCAGGCGTGTCACGGCAGGGAACAGCATCCCGCTCTCGAGTTCCGCGTCCGTGACCTTGGCGGCCAGGGTGAACGCCGCCGCCGTGAGCATCTCGTCGGTCACCACCCGGATCCCGCCGAGCAGCACGCCGAGACCGAGGCCGGGGAACACCAGGACATTGTTGCCCTGGCCGACGCGCACGCTTCGCTCGCCCAGGTCCACCGGAGCGAATGGGCTGCCGGTCGCTACGAGCGCGCGGCCATTGGTCCACCTCAGCACGTCCGCGGGAACGGCTTCGCTCAGGTCCGACGGGTTGGAAAACGGCATGATCACCGGCCGCTCGCAATACCCGGTCATCGTGCGCACGATGGCCTCGCTGAAGCACCCGCGCTGACCCGACGTTCCGATGAGCACGGTAGGTCGGAACTGCCGCACCACGGACTCGAGCCCCCGGTCCGCATCCGGGCCGAGGCCGACGCGCCCGGCGAGCTCCGCCGGCCAGGCGAGTTCGTGCTTGTACGCATCGCGCTGCTCGTGGTCCGCGACCAGGAGGCCCCGACTGTCGAGTGCCGCGACCCGTTCCAGGCACTGCGACTCGCGGAGGCCCTCGAGCCGCATCGCCGCCTTGAGCTGTCTCGCGATGCCGAGCCCGGCGGCGCCGGCGCCGTGAACGACCACCCGCTGCGCAGAGAGTCGCATCCCGGTGAGCCGCACCGACGAGAGGATGCCTGCGAGCGCCACGGCGCCCGTGCCCTGGATGTCGTCGTTGAACGAGGGCAAACGCGCGCGGTAACGGTCCGCGACGCGCAGCGCGATGTCCTTGCGCAGGTCTTCCCATTGCAGCAGCGCCTTGGGAAACACGGCAGCCACGGCCTCGACGAACTCCTCGATGAACCCGTCGTACTCCGCGCCACGGAGACGCGGCTGCCGCCAGCCCACGTACATCCCGTCCTTGAGCAACGCCTCGTTGTCCGTACCGACGTCCAGGCTGATCGGCAAGGTCGCCGCCGGGGGAATGCCGGCCGCCACGGTGTACAGCGCGAGCTTGCCGACGCAGATCGCCATGCCGCCGGCGCCCTGGTCGCCGATCCCGAGGATGGACTCGTTGTCGGTGGCCACGATCAGGCGCACGGGCTCGTCGCCGGCCGCGTCGTTCAGCACGCGTGCCATGCGGCCGCGGAATTCGGGCGTGAGCCAGACGCCCCTCGCACGCCGGTACACCTGGCTGAAGTTGCGGGTCGCCTCCGCCACCGTCGGCGTGTAGATGATCGGCATGTACCGCTCGAGGTGCTCCGCGAGCACGCGGAAGTACAGGTGCTCGTTGCGGTCCTGCAGTGCGGACAGCTTGAGATACCTGTCGATCGGCGTCGGCGCGCGATCGATGTCCTCGACGATGCGCCGCACCTGCAGGTCCATCGAAATCGGTCGCGAAGGCAGGAGCCCGTGGAGCCGGAAGCGCTCCCGCTCGCCGGCACCGAACGCCGTGCCCTTGTTCAGGAGGGGATCGCGGATCAGGTCCCGGCCCCGCTTCGTCACCCTCACGGGGTCCGACTGCGACGGCCAGGGCGCGTGGAGTACGGTGTCTTGCATGCCGGCAAGCTTGCCGCGTCCTGTCATCCGTGCCAATCGGCATTTCCGCAGGCCATCGGGACCGCTACAGTGACGTGCCATGCAGCACGTTGCCTCCTATTACGCCGCCTCGGCGCATCCCTCCCCGGCCCGGCCGGCGCTCGAGGGCGACGTGCACGTGGACGTGTGCGTGGTGGGCGGGGGTATCGCCGGTTGTTCCGCCGCGCTGGACCTTGCCGCGCGCGGCTACGACGTCGTGCTGCTCGAAGCGCGCAGGATCGGCTGGGGCGCTTCGGGCCGCAGCGGCGGCCAGGCCATCTTCGGCTTCGGCGCGAGCCAGCAGGCTATCGTCGCGCAGGCGGGCCCGGAGGCCGCGCGCCGCATGTGGGACGTGTCGATCGAGGCGCTCGCCCTCCTCCGGCAGCGCGTGGCGGACCACGCGATCGACTGCGACCTCCACTGGGGCCACCTGCACGTCGGCACCAAGGAGCGGCATCGCCGGGAGCTCGAGGAGCTGCAGCGGGAACTCGAGGACTGCTACGGCTACCGCCACACCCGGCTCCTGGACCGCGCCGGCGTCGAGTCGCGGCTCGCAACCGGGGCGTATTGCGCCGGACTCTTCGATCCCGGCAGCGGACACCTGCATCCGCTCAACTACACGCTGGGCCTGGCGCGCGCGGCCGAGGCGTCCGGAGCCCGGATCTACGAATCGACCGTGGCGACATCGATCGAGCCGGGCGACAAGGTGAGACTTTCGACGTCGCGCGGCGCGGTGATCGCGCGCCACGTCGTCCTCGCCCGCGGCGGCTACCTGGACGGAATACGTACCACCGCGGACCGGCGCGTGATGCCGGTGGGCACGTACGTCGTTGCGACCGAACCACTGGGCGAGGAGCGCCTTCGCGCCCTGATGCGCGAGAACGTCGCAGTGGCCGACGTGAATTTCGTGCTCGACTATTTCCGCCAGTCCGCGGACCAGCGCCTGATCTTCGGGGGCCGGGTCAGCTACTCCGGAATCAACGAGGCCGACAGCGGGCGAGCCACGCGCGCCAGGATGCTCCGGGTCTTTCCGCAGCTTGCCGACGTGCGACTCGACCACGTGTGGGGCGGCTACGTGGACATCACGATGAACCGCGCGCCGGATTTCGGTCACATCGCGCCGAACGTGCTCTACCTGCAGGGCTTCTCCGGGCACGGGATCGCCATGGCGGGCATGGCCGGCCGGCTCGCCGCCGACGCAGTCGCGGGCCAGGCGGAGCGATTCGACCTGTTCGCGCGCCTTCCGCATCGCATCTTCCCGGGCGGTCGCGCGTTGCGCATGCCGGCGCTGGTCCTCGGCATGCTCTGGTATCGCCTGCGCGACCTCCTATGAACGACGCGTCGAATCCCGCATCCATTCTCGAACTGCGGGCCGGGCCCGGCGCGGCGGCGCACATCCGGGCGAACGGCATCGCGCCAGGCGACGTCGCCTGCATTCCCGCGGCGGCCGGCGGACCGAAGGGCCTCGCGCTCGTTCCCCTGGACAAGCTGCTCTACCGGGAGTGGCTGCGCGATGCGGCGCCCGTCGAACTCATCGGCGCGTCCGTGGGCGCCTGGCGCATGACCGCACTCGCGCAACCCGACCCCGTCGCGGCAGCCGATCGCCTGCTCTACACCTACGTCCGCGACCAGAACTACGACAGGAAGCCGACGCCCGACGACATCGCGCAGGCCTGCCGGCGCCTCGCGACCTCGGTGCTGGGCGGCGCGCAGCTGCGCGTGCGGCCCGGCGTTTCGCTCACGGTCGTCACCTCGCGCGCCCGTGGCGGGCTTGCGGACAGGGAGTCGCTGTTCGCGTTCGGCCGCGCGGGGCTGGCGAACGCCATTTCGCGCGGCAGCCTCGCGGCATACCTCGAGCGCGTGCTGTTCACGGCCGGACCCACGTTCCTGTCGGGGCCATTCGACGAATTCGGCTCACGGGTCGTGGCGCTCGACGCCGCGAACACCGAGGCCGCGCTGGTCGCCTCGGGCTCGATCCCGATCGTCTGCTCGCCGGTGCGCGGGATCCCCGGCGCGCCGCCCGGCAACTACTGGGACGGGGCGCTGGTGGACTACCACCTGCGGTTGCCCTACGAGCGCCTGACTCGCTCCGGCCCGCGACACCGCATCGTTTTCTACCCGCACTTCAACGACTACGTGACGCCGGGCTGGCTGGACAAGCACCTGCCCTGGCGCCGCGAGTCCCGCGGTCATCCCTGGCTGGACGACGTGCTGCTGGTGGCGCCGTCGCGGGCGTTCCTGGCGACCCTGCCTAACGGCAAGTTGCCGGACCGGAACGATTTTTACCGGTACGGCCAGGACCACGCGGCCCGCATCCTGGACTGGGAACGAGCCATCTCCGAGTGCCAGCGCTTTGCCGACGCGGTGCTCGCATGGCTCCTGCGGCCGGACCCCACGCTGCTCAAACCGCTGTAGCGCTACAGTCGCTGCGCGGCCCGGTATGATGGTCGGATGTCCGGCTTCGCCTCACGTTGCGTCGCGCTCGTGCGTCACCCATCGACGCCGGCCCCCTCCGTGCGCCACATCGACGTCGAACTCGGTTCGACCCCTGAGGGCGGCCTCAAGCTCCGGTTCTTCCTCGACGGCGACGTGAGCGGCATCGCGGTGCCGCGGATCGTCGAGCCGCGCCAGTCGGACGGGCTCTGGCAACACACCTGCTTCGAGGCCTTCATCGGCGGCCAGGGTTCGCAGGCCTACTGCGAGTTCAACTTCTCGCCTTCCACGGAGTGGGCCGCCTACGGCTTCTCGGGCTATCGGGTCGGCATGCTGCCGATCGAGTACACCACGCCGCCGACCGTCGCAGTCAGCGTGGCCGAGGACCGGATCGCGCTCGAGGCCGTGATCCCACTCGAGGCACTGCTCGCCCTGCCCGGCGACGGCACGCTGCTCGTGGGGCTGGCGGCGGTCATCGAGGACCACAACGGACAGGTGTCGTACTGGGCGCTGGCGCACCGCGCGGAGAAGCCCGACTTCCACAGCCCGGCGGGATTCGTCCTGGAGATCGAGCGGGCCAGCACGTGGTGAAATTCGGCATCGACCGGTTGCTCGCGGAGCCCGAACTGCGCCGGCCGCTGTCGGGCCGCCGCGTTGCGTTGCTGGCCCACCCGGCGTCCGTCACCGTCGAACTCACGCACTCGCTCGACGCGATCGCTGCGCTCGACGACGTCGCGCTCACCGCGGCCTTCGGCCCGCAGCACGGGCTGCGCGGCGACAAGCAGGACAACATGGTCGAGTCGCCCGACTTCCGCGACCCGGCGCACGGCATTCCGGTGTTCAGCCTCTACGGCGAGGTGCGACGTCCGACCCAGGCGATGCTCGACACCTTCGACGTGCTGCTCGTGGACCTGCAGGACCTCGGCTGCCGCATCTACACGTTCATCACTACGCTCCGCTACGTGCTCGAAGCCGCGGCGCTGCATGGCAAGTCCGTGTGGGTGCTGGACCGCCCGAACCCGGTCGGCCGGCCGGTCGAGGGCCTGCGCCTGCGCGCGGGCTGGGAGAGCTTCGTCGGCGCAGGCGAGATGCCGATGCGCCACGGGCTCACGCTCGGCGAGATGGGGCGCTGGTTCATGCGCCGGCTCAATCTCGACCTCGACTATCACGTCGTCGAGATGCAGGGCTGGGAACCGGCGCGAGCCCCGGGATTCGGCTGGCCGCTGGGCGAGCGCACATGGGTGAACCCGAGCCCCAACGCGCCGAACCTGTCGATGGCCCGCTGCTACCCAGGCACGGTCATGCTCGAGGGCACGACGCTGTCCGAAGGCCGGGGCACGACACGGCCGCTCGAACTCTTCGGCGCGCCCGATCTCGACATTCCCGCGATCGTGGCCGATATGCAGCGTCTCGCGCCGCACTGGCTGCGCGGCTGCCGGCTGCGCCCGTGCTGGTTCGAGCCGACGTTTCACAAGCACTCGGGCCGGCTCTGTGCCGGGCTTCAGCTGCAGGTCGAGGACGGCAGCTACGATCACGAGGCGTTCAGGCCCTGGCGGATCCAGGCGCTGGCCTTCAAGGCGCTGCGCGGCCTCCGGCCCGAGTACGACCTCTGGCGCGACTTCCCCTACGAGTACGAGCGCGAGCGCCTCGCGATCGACCTCATCAACGGCAGCGACCTGCTGCGCCGCTGGGTGGACGATGCGATGGCCATGCCGGCCGACCTCGACGCGCTCGCAAACCCCGACGAGCGAGCATGGCTCGAGGAACGCGAGCACTCGATCATCTATCGCTGAGGTGTGGGCTGTGCACGTCGAACAGGACAGATACGACCTACTGGTTGTCGGCGGCGGCATCAACGGCGCGGGCGTCGCGCGTGATGCGGCCGGACGCGGCCTTCGTACGCTCCTCTGCGAGCAGCACGACCTCGCCGCCCACACCTCGTCCGCCAGCACTAAACTCATCCACGGTGGATTGCGGTACCTCGAGTACTACGACTTCCGCCTGGTGCGGAAGTCGCTGCGCGAGCGGGAGATCCTCATCGAGTCGGCGCCGCACATCGTGCGGCCGATGCGCTTCGTCCTGCCGCACGACGCGCACCTGCGCCCGGCGTGGATGATCCGTGCGGGGCTCTTCCTCTACGATCACCTCGCCCGCCGCAGGCGCCTGCCGGGCTCCGAGGGCGTGGACCTGCGCAGCCACCCGGCCGGTGCGCCCCTCGACCCGCGCTACACGAAGGGTTTCGTTTACTCCGACGCCTGGGTGGACGACGCGCGGCTCGTCCTCCTCACCGCCATGGACGCGCGCGAGCATGGCGCGACCATCCTCACGCGCACGCGCTGCGCGAGGCTCGAACGCACGGGCGACCGCTGGACCGCGACGCTCGCCCACGCAGATGGCGGCGAAACACGTATCGAGGCCTGCGCCGTCGTCAATGCCACGGGTCCGTGGGTGGACCGCTTCCTCGACGGCTCGACGCCCGCGCCCGCCCGCCGGCACCCGCGTATCGTCAAGGGCAGCCACATCGTGGTGCCCAGCCTCTTCGAGCACGAGTACGCCTACATCTTCCAGGCGCCCGACCGGCGCATCGTCTTCGCGATCCCGTTCGAGCACGACTTCACGCTCATCGGCACGACAGAGCGGGACTACGACGGCGACCTTGCCGCACCCGCGATCGAGGCGGCCGAGGTGGACTACCTGCTTGCGATGGCGAACCGCTACTTTCGCCGCGACCTTGCACGCGCCGACGTGCGCTGGACCTTCGCCGGATTGCGGCCGCTGCTCGCGGATCCTGCAGACGTCGCGACCAGTGTCACCCGCGACTACGTGCTCGACCTGGAAATCGAGGGGCCGCCGCTCCTGTCGATCTACGGCGGCAAGCTCACCACCTACCGCCGGCTCGCCGAGGACGTGCTGGACGAGATGGCCCCGCGACTCGGCTGGCCGCGCCTGCACTGGACCGCAGGGGCGGCCCTGCCCGGCGGCGACATCGCAGGCGTGGATTTCCGCGGGTTCCTGCGGAACCTGCGCGCGGAGTACCCGGGACTGCCTGAGCTCCTGCTCGATCGCTTCGCGGCAGCCTACGGAACGCGGGCAAGGCGCCTGCTCGGCGACGCTCGTACAGCCGCGGACCTCGGCGAGGAAATCCTGCCCGACCTGCGCGAGCGAGAGATCGAGTACCTCCGTGACGAGGAGTGGGCGGTGACCGCGGACGACATCCTCTATCGCCGCAGCAAGCTGGCCCTGCACCTGCCGGCCGACGCAACCGCGCGCCTCGACGACTGGCTCGCGCGGCATCCGCGCGCCGGGGCCGCGCAACCGGCGTTGGTGTAGGCTTCGGCAGCAGAGGTCTCCCGCATGCGTCGATTCGTGCTCGCCCTGGACCAGGGCACGACCAGTTCTCGATCCATCCTGTTCGATCACGATGGCAACATCGTCGCATCGGCACAGCGCGAGTTCACGCAGCACTTTCCGCGCTCAGGCTGGGTCGAGCACGATGCCGAGGAGATCTGGGCGACGCAGGCCGCGACGATCGCGGAAGTGCTGGCACGGGCACGCGCGACCCCAGCGGACCTCGTCGCGGTCGGCATCACGAACCAGCGCGAGACGACGGTGCTGTGGGACCGCCGCAGCGGCCGCCCGGTGGCGCCCGCGATCGTCTGGCAGGACAGGCGCACGGCGGATGCCTGCGCACGGCTGAAGTCCGAAGGCCACGAGGAGGAAATCTCGCACCGCACCGGACTGCTGCTCGACCCCTACTTCTCGGGCACGAAGCTCGCGTGGCTGCTCGACAGCGACGCTGCGCTGCGCAGGCGCGCCGAGCGCGGAGAACTCGCCTTCGGCACCATCGACAGCTGGCTCGCGTGGAAACTCACTCACGGCGAGGTGCACCTGACCGATGCGTCGAACGCGAGCCGCACCCTGCTGCTCAATCTCGCGACGGGCGAGTGGGACGACTACGCGCTCGACCTGCTGCGTGTACCGCGCGCCGTCCTGCCTCGCGTTGTGCCATCGGTGCTGCCGCAGGGAACGGCCGCCGCGATGATCGGAGGATTCGAGGTACCGCTCGGGGGCATGGCCGGTGACCAGCAGGCGGCACTCTTCGGGCAAGCCTGCTTCACGCCCGGCATGGCCAAGAACACCTACGGCACGGGCTGCTTCATGCTCATGAACACCGGGCTCGAGCCTCTGCACTCGGCGCACCGGCTGCTCACGACCATCGCATGGCAGTACGGCGCGCGGCACTATGCGCTCGAGGGCTCGGTGTTCGTCGGCGGCGCCGTCGTGCAGTGGCTGCGCGACGGACTCGGCATCATCGAGCGTTCCTCGGACGTCGAGGCGCTCGCGGCCACGGTTCCGGACACCGGCGGCGTTTACCTCGTACCCGCCTTCACCGGGCTCGGCAGTCCGCACTGGGACGCCTACGCCCGCGGGACGATGGTCGGCATTTCACGGGGCACGACGCGCGCCCACATCGCGCGTGCCGCGCTCGAAGCGATCGCGTTCCAGAGTGCCGAAGTGCTCGTGGCCATGCAGAAGGATGCCGGCCGGCCGCTGCTCGAACTGCGCGTGGACGGCGGCGCCACGGCAAACGACCTGCTGATGCAGTTCCAGGCTGACCTGCTCGGCGTGCCGGTGGTCAGGCCGAAGGTGACCGAGACCACGGCGCTCGGCGCAGCGTACCTCGCGGGACTCGCGGTCGGGTTCTGGAATTCAGCGGACGAAGTGGCGGCGCGATGGAAGGTGGACCGGCGATTCGAGCCGGCCATGTCGCGAGAGGAAGCGACGGATCGAGTGCGCCAGTGGTCGCGCGCGGTGGACCGTTCGCGCGACTGGCACACGGGGAACTGAGGACCAACGCATGGGCAAGACGATCGCGCTCGCGACGCCCGTCTTCTTCGCGCTGATCGCGCTCGAGTACCTGGTGGGCCGCGTGCGCGGCCGCAGCAACTACCGCCTGAACGACGCGGTGAACAGCCTGAGCCTCGGGATCATGAGCCAGCTCGTGGGGCTCTTCACCCGCGCGCTGACGATCGGCATCTACGCGGCCGTCTACGGCGCCGTGTCGATCTGGGAGCTGCCGACGAGCCAGTGGTGGGTGTGGCTGCTCGGGATCGTCTCCTACGACTTCTGCTACTACTGGTTTCATCGCTTCGGCCACGAGAGCGCCGTCTTCTGGGCCTCGCACGTCGTCCACCACCAGAGCCAGGAGTACAACCTCTCCACGGCGCTCAGGCAGACGAGTTCCAGCGCGCTGCTCGGCTGGGTCTTCTACCTGCCGATGGCCATCGCCGGCATTCCGCCCGAAGTGTTCGCCGTCACGGCAATCGTGAACCTCCTCTACCAGTACTGGATCCACACCGAGCAGGTGGGCAAGCTCGGCTGGTTCGACCGCTGGTTCTCATCGCCGTCCAACCATCGCGTGCACCACGCGGTCAACGATCGATACATCGACCGCAACTACGGCGGCATCCTGATGACCTGGGACCGGATGTTCGGCTCCTTCGTCGAGGAGACCGAGCGCTGCGTCTACGGCACGCGCGCGCCGCTCGACTCCTGGGATCCCCTGTGGGCGAATCTCGAGGTGTACGCGGACCTCGCGCGCAGGTCCTGGCACGCAGGCCGCTGGCGAGACCGGCTGCTCGTATGGATCATGCCGCCCGGCTGGCAACCGGCGCTCTCATCCGGCGCGCACTGGGAAAAACCTCATTTCGACGTGGCCCGGCTGCGCCGGTACGACCCGCCGATCAGCCGCGGCGCGCGCTGGCTCTCAGCCGCGCAGTTCGTCGCCGTACTCCTCGGCACGGCGCCGCTGCTGTGGTTCGCACCATCCCTGTCGTTTGCCGAACTGGCCGCATGGTCCGCGGCGGCGATTGCAGTACTGTGGATCACGGGGGCGGTGATGCAGGGGCGGCTGCGCGTGCCCATGGCCCTCGCGATCGAAGCCGCGGCGCTTGCCTTGCTCGTGGTATGGATGAGGTGAGGCCCGGCTCAGCGGAATCGCCAGCCCAGGGAAACGCCCAGCGACACGGGGTCGGCGGCCACCAGCGAATCCCCGCTGCGCAGGAGGCTCGCGTCCGACGCGATGTCGATCCAGCGCAGGTCCGCGGACATCGCGAACCGCTCGGTCACGCGCCATTCCGCGCCGAGTTCCGCCGCAGCTCCGAGCGAACGATGCCGGCCGTGGCCGGTCGTGAACGTTTCACCGGTACTCGTCTCCGCAAAATACACGGTGCGGTTGAGCCCGGCGCCGGCATAGGCGAGTACCGACTTGAACTCGGCGATCGGGACACGGACGGTGAGGAGTTCCGCGCCGTCGCTGCGCTCCCGCTGCAGCACCAGCAGCGGTTCGCCAGCCGACTGCATGCCGGCGTCCAGCGGCGAACGCGGCTGCTTGAGGAGCCAGTCCGGGCCGGAATCCTCCGCTGCCGCGATCGAGCACGCGGCGCAGGCGGCTATTGCCGCGAGCAACCCGCACTTGGACGTGACACTCATTGCCCACCTCCGGTCGAGGGGGAACGGTAGCGCCACCGGGCACGTGCGGTACGCGCCGGCACCTGATTCCGTGACGCGCTACACGCCCTGGGGCGTCCGGAACGCCCGTTACGTCAACTGGGGAGCCTCCGCGGCCGCCGAACGGCGGGTGCTTGCGCGCCGCAGTGCAGCATGGCCGATAATGCCGGCATGCAGACCGGACGCCGCAATCTCACGCCCAGTACGCTGCGCATCGGCCACCGCTACCGCCCGACACGACTGAACGGACCGTACGACGCGCTCGTCATCGGCTCGGGGATCGGCGGGCTCACGACGGCTGCGTTGCTCTCGGAGATCGGCTGGCGCGTGGCCGTGCTCGAGCAGCACTACACGGCGGGCGGCGCCACGCACAGCTACGACCGCAACGGCTACGAGTGGGACGTCGGCGTCCACTACATCGGCGACATGGGCGCGAGGACGACGTCGCGCCGCATGATGGACTTCCTGTCGCAGGGCAATCTCCACTGGGCGCCGATGGACTCGCACTACGACCGGTTCTTCATCGGCGACCGGTCCTACGACGCGGTGGCAGGCCGCGAGGCCTTCCGCGACAACCTCGTGGGCTACTTCCCGCGCGAGGCCGCGGCGGTCGATCGTTACCTCGAACTGCTGGGCGAAGTATCGCGCGGCATGCGCAGCTTCTCCCTCGGCCGCACGCTGCCGCCCTGGGCCGCCGCGATTGCGGCGCCTTTCCTGCGCAGCCGATTGCCGCGCAGCTTTGGCCGCACCACCTGGGAGGTCCTTTCCGAAATCACCTCCGACCGGGAACTCATCGCCGTGCTCACGGGCCAGTGGGGCGATCTCGGCCTGCCGCCGAAGCGCTCCGCCTGGGTCGTGCAGGCCCTGGTCGCGAAGCACTACCTGCACGGCGGCTACTACCCGGTCGGCGGCGCGTGGCGCATCGCCGAGACCATCATCCCGCGAATCCGCGCCGCCGGCGGCGAGGTGTTCACCTACGCGCGCGTCGATGAGGTGCTGCTGCGCGACGGCAAGGTGCGCGGCGTGCGCATGGATGACGGAAGCGAGATCGCCTGCGACTGCGTCATCTCCGATGCGGGCGCCATCAACACCTTCACGCGGCTGGTGCCGCAGGAGGCGAGCCGCCGGCACGGCTACGACAAGCTGCTGTCGACGGTGAAGCCGAGCATCGGACACCTCGGCGTGTACATCGGGCTCAAGGGCAGCACGGCGGAACTCGGACTGCCGAAGACCAATTACTGGATCTACCAGGACAACGACTACGACGCCGCGCTGGAGCGCTTCGTCGCCGACCCGCACGGCCCGTTCCCCGCCGTGTACATCTCCTTCCCTTCGGCGAAGGACCCGGACTTCGAGCGCCGTCACCCCGGCCGTTCCACCATCGAGATCGTGGCACCCGCGCCCTATGAAATCTTCGAGCCGTGGAAGGACACGACCTGGGGCAAGCGCGGCGACGACTACGAGGCGCTGAAGCAGGCCTACGGCGAACGACTGCTCGAGCACATGTACGACAAGCTGCCGCAGCTGCGCGGCCGCGTAGATTACTGGGAAGTCTCGACGCCCCTGTCCATGCAGTGGTTCTGCGGCTACGGGCGCGGCGAACTCTACGGCCTCGACCACGACCCCGAGCGCCTGCGCCAGTCCTGGCTCAGGCCGCGCACGCGCATCCCGGGACTGTGGCTCACCGGGCAGGACGTGATGTCCTGCGGAGTCACGGGCGCAATGATGGGCGGACTCACCTCCGCGGTGTCCCTCGCCGGGGCGCGGCGGCTGGGGCCGGTGCTGAAGGGCATCTTCGGCTGAGGATCGTTTCTCCTCCGCGATCCGCGCACGCGCGTCAGCGCAAACCGAGCGCCCGCAGGTCCAGTCGGCCACCCGACACGGGCGGGCACCAGTAGTACGCACCCGTCACCGGCCGCGTGAAGCGCAGCATCGAGTCGCTGATGCCGTCGTCGAGGCCCATCATGCGGGCGAGCTGCGCCTCGAATGCGTCGAACGAGCGACCGAACGCCAGGAACATGAGCCCGGCCCGCGTGCCTTCCGCCCAGGGCATGGACCGGCGCAGCACGAAGGCCTCGGGCGAGAAGCTCTCCTGGGCCGTGCGCTTGACGTGGGCGGACTCCGGCGCGTCCTCGATCTCCTCGTTGTCGCTGCGACGGCGCCCGATGCTCAGGTCCTGCTCGTCGGGGCCAAGCGCGTCGAAGGCATCGAAGTCGTGCACCCACTGCTGGATGGCGGCGAAACTCGAGCCGTCGAGCCCGGGATCCGCGCCGCGCAGCGACGCAGCGGCAATCGCACTGTTGCCGGTCGGGTTCGCGGTTCCATCTTCGTAGCCCGTGAGGTCGTGCCCGTCCTGGTACGTGAATGTGTCCACCACCACGTCGAGACGGAATGCGGACCCGAGCAGCGCCTCGAGCGAGCGGGTCCGGTGCACGAGTTCGCCGCGGTCGTCGCCGCGCAGCCAGCCCCAGAGCGCCGCCGTCGTCGCCGGGACCTCGATGCCGCGTCCGGCACCGGACGGAAAGTCACGCAGTCCGGCGACGTGGCGCCCGAGCGCGAGTGCGGTCGAACGGCCGATGCCGACGACCGTCTCCGCAGGGTCCACCGACTTCGCAAGGCGCTCGAGCGCGGGCCCCGGGCCTGCCTCCGGCGCGAGCGTGAAGCTCAGGTGACGCGCCACGCGCGGCACGGGCGCCAGGATACCGGGCTGGATCGTGTTCATCGGCGGCCTCCTCGAGTCACTTCGAGCCCTGTCCAATCCCGCGGGAGCCAGATGCCTGCGTGCGCA
>Ga0209253_10001080_pt1 | contig 23853 bp, 17 predicted proteins | sample FrelakmetBRP12BR_FD_187145 | JGI IMG/M metagenome (GOLD analysis project Ga0209253, IMG submission 187145) | Freshwater lake sediment microbial communities from the University of Notre Dame, USA, for methane emissions studies - BRP12 BR (SPAdes)... | ecosystem: Environmental > Aquatic >...
GAGAGCGTTGCAACATTACTGATTTGGAATTTATCATCTCCATATTAACCGGGCTAAACTACGGGAGGGATCTTATAAGCACGTGATGAATAGCGAGATTGCCGCGGGCTTCGCCCTCGCAACGACTTCGTCGGATTGCCACGTCTCACTCGCGCAAGAGTGCAACAAGGTTCAATATCTCAAGGTATTTAGTGTTATTCAAAGATCACAGGTTCTCGCAGAATAGCTTCCCTTGCCTTTACTGCCAGCGCCGCCATTTCAGGATGTGTTTCCTTCAGAGATGTAATCTGCCGTAAGTTATCGGCAGTTCTTAAAACCAGCATAGCCATATCTCCATCGGAAATCCCCGCGTTTATGATAATTTCGTCCCAGTCCATGCCTCTGGCCCAATCGTATAAGACAGCAGAAGTCCACAGATAGAGGGGAGATACAGAAAATCCCGCAGCCATCATCCGTTCGGAGAGCGGTTTCAGTATGGAGAGAACCCGGTTGTACGAACGAATCAGTTTTCGCGAAAGTTTTTTACTGGTTATTTTAACATTCTGATCGCCATCGTAGACAAAGGGAGCGATCATGGCTGCCAGGAGTATTTCATTATCCGTCGGGAATGCCCGCTGCTTAAGACATTCGGCGATAAGAAGAGGTTGGTCCAGGCGCAGCTTGGATGCCCAGAAGCCGTTTTCCGTAAGCCGATTGTGTTCATCGACGAATCCTTCCGCTCTGAGAAAATGGAAGTGTTTGAGAAAATCTTCCCATAGATCCTGGCTTTCAGCCCGCTCGTCTTCTCTTTTTATTCTGTAGGAGTGTTGGTACATGGCGAATGAATTTTCAAAAATGTTCCTGATATCTTCCGGTGTTTGAGAGAGGAGGAGGTTCAAGACCATGGAAAAATCATTTTTTATCTGACTTAGGATATCTTCAGGTTTTTTATAGAGAAGACGCCGGATGTGTTCAATATCCATGAATCTTCCGGGGACCACAAGCAAGAAACCGATATTGTCCTGACCGCGCCTCCCGGCTCTTCCCGTCATTTGATGAAATTCCGTGCCCTTTAAGGGATTGAATTCGCGGCCGTTGAAGAGATCTGAATTAAAAAGGATGATGGTTCTGGCGGGGAAATTCACGCCGGCGGCAACTGTGGATGTGGCAAAGATGGCGCGGAGATGTCCCTTTTTCATCATCGTTTCCACGAGGAATTTCCAGGCAGGAAGTTGTCCTGCGTGATGGGAAGCCACCCTTGCAGCGTTCAGGTGATAAAGCTGTTTGTGATTTTCCAAGTAGGGGAAACGGGAGATGAGTTCTTCCAGGGTATAATGGAACGCATCGTCTGCATCATTGTCCGGCAGCCTCCCGCAGGTTTTCAGGGCGGCATCACACTCCGACCGTGACTTAAGGAAAAAGATGGCCGGCAAAAGTTGAAACTTCCCTAAAATACGGATAATTTCCCCAAAGTGGGGGGGCGTATCCCGATATGGCTTCCTTTTCTGTTTTTCGCGGAGGAATTCGCTGATCTTGCTGAAAAGTCTTTTCTTTTCCAGATACGGCATGATTCTTCCGGAAGGATGAAGAAACAGGGGATACAGGGGGACCGGCCTCTTTTCCTCCCTTACGACTATACATTCCTTTCCCCGTATCTTCGATAACCAGGCGGCTATTTCATCGCCGTTTCCTATGGTGGCGGACAGCAACAGGAGGTTTATCCTGACGGGGAGATAGATCATGATCTCTTCCCAGACCACCCCCCTGTCGTCGTCTCCCAGAAAATGAGCCTCATCAAGAATGACGAGATCGCAATTCAGGTCATCTCCACGGTGCATGACATCGTAGAGCTGGTTTCTCAGGATTTCCGTCGTTCCCACAATGATCGGTGCATCGGCATTTTCTTTGGTATCACCTGTTAAAATGCCGACGTTCCGGCTTTCGAAATGAAGTACGAATTCGACCCATTTGGCGTTGGTCAGAGCCTTCAAAGGAGAGGCATACCAGCATCTCCCGCCTCTCTCAAAGACAGACAGAATCGCCTGTTCTGCAATCCATGTTTTCCCGGACCCCGTTGGCGCAATCACAAGGCAATCGGTTTTTCCAATGGCTTTCAGGGCATGAAGTTGAAAAGAATCCGGGGTGAATGGTGTCGCGAGGGGCTTCCCGATTTTTGCGAAGATCCCCTTAAGCACCGGTTCCGCATCTGCCTGAAGCCTCGTATGATTGTGCGGTTTAGGCTTTCTATGAAATGTATTTTTAGCAAACCGTTTGGAGTGATGCCACTGCATTCTGACTAAATAAAATTCTCCATTGTATATTGATAAGATTGTAAATAAGCCCTATCTGAAGGGCATTTCCTATGTGTATTTTGTATCATGAATTATGAGCAGGGTAAAGAATTGCCTGAACAGAATAGAAAATAAATGTCCTCGGGAGCGCATTCACCTGGGGGTAGAGTGTGATAAAGAGCACGCAATCCATTTGCAATGCAGGGTTTAACCCCGCATTTTACCTATAATCAATTGGTATTGATCTGATGGGAAAATTGATTTAAAAAATATTCAAAAATATTTTAAGGGAAATTCTTGAGTTATCCCGTTTACACTCAACGTGAAGCTTACCTGCATTTCTTGTAGTAAATCCAATAAATGGGTGTATGTAGGTTAGGTAAATAACTGGATACAATGGTAGATACTGAAGCGCTTTCACATAGCATATCTACTGTTGAACAACAGTGGAAACTTTCGCTAAAAGTAATTGTTCAATGCCAGAATTCATGATAGCTTCGCGACACCAAAGTTCGGAGAAATGAGCTTTAAAAAATATACGGATATCGGAAATATGAGAACAAGTACATTTGAAGAGAAAAGCATATCTATCATTGAAGATATAGGAAGGATCATCACACGTTCCAGTGGTCCTGCGGAAACACTCCATAATATCGCGAAACTTATTGCCGATAAATTTTGCGTTGATGTCTGTTCCATCTACGTATTTGATGGGGATAAGAATTGCCTGTCCCTGGTGGCGACAGTCGGTTTGCGTGAGGAGATGGTCGGTAAAATATGCATGGGTGTCCATGAGAGCTTGACAGGTCTCGTCCTCGAGGATATGAAACCCGTGTTAGTAAAGAATCCCGTTCTCCATCCCAGATACAAGCATTTCGAGGGCAGCGGTGAAGAGAGGTACCACAGTTTTTTAGGCCTGCCCCTTGTGTATCATGCTGAAATTCTGGGAGTACTGGTTATACAGACATTGGATGAGACGGCCATAGATGAATCAGACATTCCCATATTTTCCATGATTGCCTCTCAGATAGCAAGCGAGGCGGCATACGCAAATCTTCTCAGAAGTCTGAAATTAATAATGGAAAAGACAGATGAGACAGAACCGGTATTTTCTGACTCACAAAGAAGAAAGATGGCACACTTAGCCAAGAAGGATCTCATAAAGGGGATACCTGTATCTGCCGGATTTGGTGATGGGTATGCCCATTACCTCCGGGAGTCCGTAGGATTTTCTGAAGTATATTTTCATGAAGCCGACGATATAGATCATGAAATCAGCAGGCTTAAAAATGCGCTGAATCGCTCTGAGGAGCAGGTAGTGAAACTCTGCGATAACGTTAAATCTGAACTATCACCTGAAAATGAGTGTATTTTTCATGCATATCTGATGTATCTCCGTGATAGCGGCCTGAGAAATAAAATAATTGAGTATATAAAAAAGAGGTATGCCGCAGAATATGCTTTGAAGGAGGTCATTTTAGACTATGTGAGGGTGTTTTCTAAAATGGAGGACCCCTATCTGCGGGAAAGGGGTTTTGATATAGAAAACGTGGGGAGAAGAATATTAAGGAATCTTCTCGGCCTCGAAGATGAGGAACACAGGATATTTGCCAGGAAGACTATCATCATTGCGTCCAGTTTGTCTCTCGCTGAACTGATCCTCTTGAGGCAGGAGAACCTTAAAGGCATCATTCTGTCGAAAGGTGGCGAAACGTCTCATGTGGCGATTCTGGCAAGGTCCTTTGAGATACCTATGATCATTATTCCCAGGGTCATGCTGAGAGAGATTCAAGAGAATGATGTAGTAATCGTCGATGGTACCTCTGGCATTATCTTCCCCAACCCGTCAGAGATTATAATTCAGGAATATAAAAGGCTTGAAGACGAGAAGACACGACAGGGTGAAAGGCTGGATGCTTTCAGACTGTTGAAACCTGAAACACGGGATGGTTTCGAAATAAAACTCGGTGCAAATGTCAGTCTTTTATCTGACTTTGAACTGGTGGAAAAATCCGGGGCGGACCATATCGGTCTTTATAGAACAGAATTCCCCTTTCTGGTAAGAGAGCGTTTTCCTTCTGAAGATGAGCAGGTTACTCTATACCGGCGGGTACTAGAGGCGGCTAAGGGAAAAGAAGTCACCATACGTACCCTCGATATAGGCGGCGATAAATTTCTCTCCTACCTGGATTATCCCAAAGAGGATAATCCCTATTTAGGATGGAGATCTATCAGGGTGTCCCTTGAACTAAGAAATGTATTTGTGGAGCAGATACGCGCCATTTTACAAGCCTCAGCCTTCGGCACTTTAAAAATTCTTTTTCCCATGATTTCCTCAATAAGGGAAATAAAAGATGTCCTGATAATTTTACAGGAGGAGAAGGCACGTTTACAAAAGAAGGATATCCCCTTTGACCATAACATCAAAATTGGCATCCTGGTGGAGGTGCCCGCCGCCGTTATTATTCTGGAAAAACTGCTAAAGTATGTGGATTTTATCAGTGTCGGAACAAATGATCTGGTACAGTTTATCCTTGCTGTAGATAGAAATAATCAAAAGGTCGCACCCCTGTATAATCCGCTTCATCCTGCGGTGATTTCAACAGTTGCGGATGTTGTTTCGATGTGCAAAAAAATGAATAAGCCCATGGTTGTGTGCGGCGAAGCAGCGGCAAATCCTAAATGTGCATATCTCTACCTGGGAATGGGCGTTGATCATCTGAGCATGAATGCCCCCTCGGTGCCTATGATCAGACAGCTGATAAGAAACGTAACGCAGGCCGACGCAAAAGAGGCATTGAGGAGTGTATTGTTGATGGATGATGCTGAGGAAATAGAAGTTTTTATCGATAATATCATTTCCACAGTACTAAAAGAGGTGAGGTAAATAGAGTTTTGTGCGACCTGTTAAAGTATAATAAGTTTTTATTGTAATACTCGTGGATTGGGAGAAAAACCCTGATCTTTAGGCGAAGACTTCAGTTCGATATTTTGCGCCGAAAGGGTTTGAGGGGTAGAGGATTCCATGATTCGGAAGTAGTAATGAAAAGATTCTCCCTTGACCACTTGACCCCTTGAATCCTTGAACCCTCAAGCCATCGGTTTTAGCCGATGGTAGTTGACTTTATTGTTTAACTGCGGGTTTCATTCCCACCAGCCATGATGACAGACAGACGGTCGGAAACATTGAAAGCCAGTCTTTCAAGAAGGCTTGTATCCATTCCCGGCTGGTAGCGGAGGCTTGAGAAATCACCGTAGTTAATACTGCCGATTATCTCTTTGTTAAGAGTGATGGGAGCGATGGCGAGGGACTTGATAAAATATTTCTTGTTGCGCGGGAGAAGTTTATAAAAGGGTTTCAAATTATCATTGATGAGCCTCGGCATTGTACTTTCTGCAACAAGATCGAGGAACACCTTCCGGTCTATAATATTTAAACGATCCTTGAGAATATTAGAGGTTTTCAACACCTTTATTATGTCGATTACATTACCCTCGTTGAGAATGGAAATCCAGACAAACGGGATATGAAATTCTTCTTCAATCCGCATGATGAGCTTTTCAAAGAGATCTTTGATAGTAAGGTAAGAGTGGAGAGATTCTTCTATTTTACAAAATTTCTGGGCTAATTCTTCATTAATTTTCAGGATGTCAACGGTCTTATTCATGTTTTCTCTTTCCTCTCAGAGTCTGAATTCAGCAACGAGAACAGTATGATCGGACGGTCTTTCAGCAACCCGCGTACTCATATCAATCGTACAACTGATAGATTTTGCTGCGAAGGATGGTGTGGCAAAGATATGGTCCACCCGCCAGCCTAAACCCCGTTCGACAGATTTTGGTACCCGGTAGTCATAAAAAGTATAATTGCCGGGTATGCCGGGATGAATCTGTCGGAAAATATCGACCAGTCCCCATGATTTCACGAGATTAAAAGCTTCCCATACTTCCGGCGTGAAACAGACGTGGCCCAGAAGTCTTTTGGGATCATGAACATCTATGGCTTCCGGCGCTACATTCAGATCGCCACACCAGATCAACGGCTCGTCGGGTGAATAGGATTTGTCCAGAAAGTTTCTGAGGCGCCTAAACCACTCAAGTTTGTATGCAAAGTGCGGACTTTCTCTGTCCCGTCCCTGGGGGACATAGGTGTTTATTATATGTATTCCGGAAAATAAGCCCCTGATCAGGCGGTCTTGATCCGGAAGGCTGCCATCATCAAGACCGGAATTTACCAACTCAAGCTTTTCCAGGGACGCAATCGCGACGCCGTTGTAACGTTTTTCTCCCTTGAAAATAACACGATAGCCCGCGTCTTCAAATTCGCTGACAGGGAATTTCCCGTCCTCAACTTTGGTTTCCTGCATGCAGAAGACGTCAGGCCGCTTCTCCTTAAGCCACGGAAGAACAATGTGGAGGCGGGATCGTATGGAATTGACGTTGTAAGTAGCGATTTTAAAAGTTCTCATGGGGATGCTAAAATACTAAAAATATAGTTGCTGGTACCGGCAGAACATTATTGTCTGTCAATCTTAGTGATCTTTATCTGTTCGCCTTGTGATATCCGGCTTCAATGGCTTCCTCTTCCGAATTAAAGGTCACTCGATGATATTCCTTCACCTTGTCGTAGAACTTCATACCCGGGAGATGGTAGCGTTTGCTATTCCTATTGCCAACTACCTTAACAGATTTTTCATGTGCCTGTGTGGGATTTTGGAGGGTGCGTTCTCTCTTTCCAATTACCTTCAAAGGTTTTTCATCCGCCGGAGGCGCAACTTTCTCAGTCGCTATTATTTCCACCTTGTCCCACGTTCTTTTCGGATTCAGTGCATATGCCATTTTTTTATCCGTCTCTGCTTGTGTGCGGTTTCCCAGTTTTTGGTATGCTATCCCACGATGATAATACGCAACAGCAAGTTTGGGATTGAGTTCAATGGCTTTTGTGCAATCTTCTATCTCCTGCTCATAATAACCTAATTCCCCATAGGCAACACCACGATTGTTATATGCTATGGCGTCTTTAGGATTTAATTGCAGGGCCTTATTACAGTCTTCGATCTGTTGTTTATGGTTTCCCATTTGCCCATAGGCAGCCCCTCTATTATTGTATGCGACGGCATCAGTGGGATCAAGCTGAATGGCTTGATTAAAAGCGTTTATTGCTTCATCGTATTTGCCCTGTACTACTAACTCTACTCCTGTTTCTATCCAGACTGAAGCCTTGAGATCTATAACTGAAAATGCAAGTTCGGAAAAGCACAGAGCACATAGAACGCATAACACTATTTTTTTCATGGACCCTCTCCAATAACGCATTTATACGAAACCTCGGCACTATGAATACAAGGTTTCAGTCTATTAATGTTTTATTGTATTCATCAATAATATCCTGTTTATTGATTCCGTGGTCAATAAAATCCCACGGCAATATTTCTTCAGTACTTTTGTAACGATACACGTAGAAATCCGGATTCACATTCACTTCTTTGAAGGCCTTCGGCCAGTTTCCGTTGTTGTTATGAGCCGCAAGGAGAATTTTGCCGATCCTCCTGTCGCCAAGGGAAAGCAACGCCTGTATATAATTCCATTTTGGGAGGTCGTGAATTACATTTACAAATGTTTCTTTGCGCAGGGAACGTTCAATCTTTTGTATCCGTTTTCTTACGATATTAATATTTTCCAGAGGATACCATTGAAAAGGCGTAGTAGGTTTGGGAATAAACTGATTAATGCTTAAGGTGATGCGTTTGAAAGTTCTTTTCCCTGCTGAAGATTTCACCGTATGGTGTTTAATTTTTCTGACTACATGAGTAATAGCCTCGATATCTTCTTCTTTTTCGGTTGGCAAGCCAACCATAAAATAGAGCCTGATATTAAAAATTCCATGCTTGATGAGCAATTCCACGGCATGGAAAATATCTTCGTCTGTGATACCTTTGTGGATGAGATCCCTTAGACGCTGGTTACCTGCCTCCGGCGCCAGAGATACGGTCTCGACAGATGATTCCTTAAGCAAGGAAACCAGTTCGCTGTTCAGTCGGTCCAGTCTGGATGATCCGATGGCCACTTTACCGTTTTGATTCATAATGCACTGGCAGAGGGAGAGCAGTTCCGGATGATCGGAAACCGCTGTTCCCAAGAGCCCGATCTTCATCTGTCTATTGATTCCTCTGATAAATGACGGTTTTAGTGTCTGCAAATTTCTGAATCTTGCGGGTCGATAGAGAAATCCTGCGGCGCAAAAACGACATCCACGCTGGCATCCTCTACTCACTTCCGTGAGAAATAGTTCCCCAAATTCTGCGTGGGGGGTGGTGATGCATTGATCAGTGGTGAAGGCGTTGATGTCTTTGACATGTCTTTTCTTTATTATATCCGGTAAGGAGGATTTGAGCGGTTCCATATTTGCTATTAGATGGTTATCTTTGTAATGAACTTTGTAATATTTTGGAACATACGCTCCCTCGATTTCTTTCTGGCTGTTGTATAACAAGTCGCTCCGGCTCATACCAAGGCGACGGCAATCCTCATAGAGCTTAAGGAATTCCGGCAGAATCTCTTCCCCTTCTCCAAGTAAAAATAGGTCGAAAAAATCCGCCAGCGGTTCCGGATTCAGGGTTACCGAAACGCCGCCAGCGATAATAAGAGGCTCCGTTTCTCTCCTCTCACACGCAGCGAGGGTAATCCCGGCCATGCTTAACATCTTGAGTATATTGGGGTAATCGTTTTCGAAGGGGATAGAGAAAGCAATAATGTCAAATTCTGTGAGTGATTTCTGTGATTCCAGACTGAAAAGAAAAATAGATCCCTGGGTGAATTCGACTTCATCTTTGGGATCGGGGAGGAATATCCTTTCACAAAGGAATGATGGTTCACGGTTTATTAATGCATAAATTGTTTGAAACCCCAGATTGGACATTCCTGTCCGATAATAATTCGGGTAGGCAAGGCAGACTGTAAGGAGTTCACCCCATATCTTTTTTTGATGACCTTCTTCCTGGGCTATAAGATCATAATATTTTTTTTTCAGTTTCCAGGACATATAATCCTAAATCCTAAGTTACCGTTCCTAAACAAATTCAAAGATCGCCCGTCTTCGGCGGGATATTGCTATGATTCATTTTCCCTTACGCCCTTCTTTGGCGAAATATTGTTTTCCTCATGTGCATTTCGACATTGTTTAGTATTTCGGATTTAGAATTTCGTATGTTACCTTTCAATCAGCCTGTTTTCTTAAGAAAGTAGGTATCTCAAGGTCCAGATGGTCTATGTCATCTACCATTCCCAGCTTAACCACATTGACATTTTCAATGGATTTTTCCTGTCTCAGATATGCAGGCATGGACAGATCCTCTCTTTTATGAGAGCCTATACGGGAGATATTCTTCATGACATGCTTATTTTTCTCTACCTCAAAACCTGTCGCAATGACGGTGATACGTATTTCATCTCCCATATTCTCATCCACGACGGTCCCGAAAATTATATTGGCATCCTCATGGGCTTCTGACTGAATCAGCGATGATGCCTCATTGATTTCGTAGAGAGTCATGTCCGGGCCCCCGGTAATATTGAGAAGAATACCATGAGCGCCCTGTATAGTATTGTCTTCAAGAAGGGGAGAAGATATTGCCCTCTGTGCGGCTTCCACTGCCCTGTTATCACCGCTTGAAACCCCGGTTCCCATAAGCGCCATTCCCATATCGGACATGATAGTTTTTACATCGGCGAAGTCGAGGTTGATCAACCCCGGAACCATAATCAAATCTGAAATACCTTTTACAGCATGGTACAGGATATCATCTGCTTTCTTGAAGGCTTCAAGAAGTGAAATGTTTTTCCCACCCAGACTGAGAAGCCTTTGATTGGGGATGATGATTAAGGTATCCACAATCTTTCTCAATTCTCCAATACCCTCTTCCGCTTGTAAATTTCTTTTCTTTCCCTCAAAGAGGAAAGGTTTTGTCACGACGGCAACGGTGAGGATCTGCATTTCTTTGGAGATTTCTGCCACTACGGGCGCACCGCCAGTACCCGTGCCACCGCCCAGACCGGCAGTGATAAAGACCATGTCTGCCCCTGCAAGGTTATTCTTTAATATTTCTTTTGTTTCAATCGCTGACCTTCTTCCTACGTCGGGATCAGAACCGGCACCAAGCCCCTTGGTAACCTCAGCGCCGATCTGAATCTTGATAGGTGCAGTGGATGCTCCCAAGGCTTGTGCGTCAGTGTTTGCCGAAATGAAATCGACACCTTTAAGGTTGCTCGATATCATGGTATTCACAGCATTACCTCCCGCTCCACCTATGCCGATTACTTTAATCTTCGCCGAATTTGTGACCGCTGGCTCCATTAATTGAAACATAACCCTCCCTCCCCATTAAAAAAATTCTAAGAACCATTTTTTAATTCTATGTAATATTTTACCGAATATGTTCATTTCAAAACTTTTCAAAGTATCTTTAGTTACATTTTTACTTCCGTAGATAACAAGACCCACACCTGTTGCGTACATGGGAGAGTTTACGACATCCGTCAACCCTCCGATTCCTATCGGACAGCCCCTTCTCACAGGCATATTAAAAACGTGCTCGGCTAATTCAGTGATCCCCGCCATGATAGATGTTCCCCCAGTCAATACAACACCGGCGGCGAGGATGTCTTCATACCCTGATTTAATAACCTCTTTATACGACATATTCAGAATCTCCTCAGTCCTGGGTTCTATAATTCTACCCAAGATCTGGCGGGTAACTTCTCTCGGTTCCCGGCCACCCACGCTAGGGACCTCAATGATTTCATTTTTGGGTATCATTGGGGAAAAGGCACATCCGTACTTGATTTTAATTTTTTCCGCTTCTGTAAGGGGTGTTCTCAAACCGGTGGCAATATCGCTGGTGATGAAATTACCCCCAACAGGTATTACCGCAGTATGTTTAATGCTTCCGTCGGAAAAAACAGCGATATCCGTAGTTCCGCCACCAATGTCTAAAAGAACAACTCCCAGGTCCTTTTCATCGGCGCTGAGAACTGCTTCGCTTGATGCTAATTGTTCCAGAACAATATCGTCTATATCCAGTCCCACGCGGTTGACCGATTTTACAATATTCTGTACAGATGCTGATGATCCGGTTACTATATGTACTTTAGCTTCAAGACGGACGCCGGACATCCCGATGGGATCCCTGATACCATTCTGATCGTCAACAATGTAGTTTTGGGCCAGTGTATGCAGGATTTCTCTATCCAGGGGAATGGCAATGGCTTTTGATGCTTCGATAGCCCTCCTGACATCGTCCTCATCAACCTCACGACCCTTCACTGCCACGATACCGAGACTGTTTTGTCCTTTTATATGCCCTCCGGCGATTCCCACGTGCACGGAACTGATCTCGCAACCGGACATATGTTCTGCTTCATCAACAGCCTTTTTAATTGCGTCTACGGTGTTCTCAATATTTACTACAACGCCTTTCCTCAAACCTTCCGAGGGATGGGACCCTATGCCGATAATGTCAATACCTGTATCCGTTATTTCAGCTACTATGGCACAGGTCTTTGTGGTGCCTATATCAAGGCCGACAATTACATGTCCCTTTTTGACCATCCTTATCCCGCCTTTCCTCATTTATCGTGGACCGTAACTGTTATTGGGTACGCTCAAATTTCTTCTCTCTACTGGAGGCCGAGTAACTGCGTGTGTCATGTCCTATACCCTTTCTTCGAGGCTACCGGCATTTTAGGACCAAATACCTCTTTTTTCTGGACCGTAATTTTCGCGGGGTCGTTAAGATCGATGAGGAGGAAACCCAATTTCAAATTCCGCCTTTCCAGATCGGCCATAACAGGATTTAATCGTTTTAATTTGTTTTCATAACTGTCAAAACCTAGCCTGATACAGAGGCCACTATCGGTAAAAAGAGAAAGACCGAATACATCATGACCATGGATTTCTGAAATATTCTTTATAGTGGGAAAATCTTGCGAAGTTGAAAGATACCGGAGAAGTTCAAGTGATTTTGCAAAAAGTTCAGAATCACCGCCTTCAGCGTGCCTTATGTTGAGCACAGGAATGTTGAGTTCGTCATTTTTTTCGAGTTTTTTAAAGGCGATCCCATCCATATCCAACAGGCTAAAGCCGTTATCACGTTTAATCAAAGCCACCGGCAGTCTCTCTCGCACCTCTATAATCAGGCGGTTCGGAAATTCTCTTCCTACGAAAACTTCCTTGATCCAAGGATTTACTTCGATCCTTCGGGCGACTTTATCGAGGTTAATTGCCAGGAGGTTTTGGTCGGGCTTAATGGCGGCGAGCGAGAGTATTTCCTTTTCTGTGAGCTCCTTGCAGCCCCGGACAGTTATCTCTTTAATCTGAAAATAACGAGAACTTATGGTGAACATGTACCCGTAAATCAATGCGGCGCTGATAATAACAATGAAACATAACAGAAGAGCTGTTCTATACAGTTCCTGTGCGATGTTTTTTGAACGCCTTTTCAGCCTGTATTTCTGCGTTTCAAATGTTGTTTTGAAGGGATTTTTCATCGATCTTCCCCGATGATTTTAACTTCTGTTTCTAAATCAATACCACGATCTTCCCTCACTATTTTCTTCACCATATCAATCAAAGCGATGATATCGCTCGCCTTTGCATTGCTCACATTCAGAATAAAATTTCCGTGTTTTTCCGATATTTTTGCTCCGCCTATCTGTGTACCTTTAAGACCTAATTCATCTACTATCTGCCCGGCGGAAATTCCTCCCACGGGGTTTTTAAATATAGAGCCAGCGTTATAGTATTCGAGCGGGTGCTTGGTTTTGCGCATTCCTATGATTTCTGTAATCCTGGCCTGGATTTGTTTCTTTATCCCCCTGTTCAGGAGAAACGATGCTCCCGTAATAATGGCACTTTCCGGCAGGTGGAGATTTCTATAGGAAAATTTCAATATATCCCTCTTGCATTCCCGGATTTCTCCGCTGCCGTTCATCAGGGCAACAGCTTCTATGGTATCCTTGATTTCGGTGCCATAGGCGCCGGCATTCATCTTCACTGCCCCTCCGATGCTGCCGGGAATACCGGCACAAAACTCCATACCCGTCAGAGATTTTTCTGCAGCCAGAAGGACTATCTCAGAGAGGGCAATACCCGCATCTGCGTATATTGCTGCCTGCTCGGCGTCTCTCTCCATTAGGCTAATGTTTTTAATATCCTTCAAGGAGATTACAGCACCTCTGTAACCCCCATCCTTCACTATTAGATTTGTTCCGTTACCGATAGGGACAAAGGGTGTCTGGAAGTATTGCAGGATTTTGAAAACCCTGCTCAGCTCTTCCAGGCTTCCTGGAAAAACCAGCGCATCGGCCGGACCACCAACACGCATTGACGTATGTCGGGACATGGGTTCATCAAAGAGGACCTTGCCGGAAACAACCTCGCTACATTTATTTCGGATTGTCCTGTCCCTCACCGTGGTTTTCTCCGATACCTTACATATGTGAAGCCTTCTTCAGGAATTCCTCGCCAATCTTCCACACATTTCCCGCTCCCTGGGTTATAATGACGTCTGAGGGCCTGGCAATGGAAAGAAGATGATTCACAATGTCATCAAAGTTACTTATAAAGGTTACGTCTTTATGACCACGACTGCGGATACCTTCGCAGAGGCTTCTCGCATTTATGCCGTCTATGGGGGCTTCGCTCGCTGCGTAGATATCGGTCACAATAAGCGTGTCTGCGTTGGGGAAGGCCGTGAGAAATTCATCAAAGAGGGCCTTCGTCCGGGTATAACGATGGGGTTGAAATACAACGATAACTCTGTTCTCATATACCTGCTTTGCTGCCTTTAACGTTTCCCTGATTTCAGTCGGGTGGTGACCGTAATCATCCACTACGGTAATCCCGTTGGCCTTTCCTTTCACCTCCAACCGGCGCTGAACACCGGTAAAGCTCTTCAGTCCTTTCTTGATGGCTGAAAAATCCATATCCAATTCCCTGGCTACCGCAATCGCCGCGAGAGAATTATACACATTGAAAAGGCCCGGAACATTCAGTGTGAAGGCTCCAAAGGTGTCCTCCTTATAGTGGAGGGTATAACTGGAAGATGACCCGGCGAATGATATTTCACTTGCCCTGTAGTCTGCCGGCAGTGCAAGACCATATGTCACAGTTTTTCTTTTTATTTCCGGCATGATTGCAGTTACGTTTTCGTCGTCAAGACAAAGTATCGTAGATCCGTAAAAAGGGACGATATTGGCGAACTTTAAGAATGCGTCTTTGATTTCTTCAAGGTTTCTGTAATGATCAAGGTGTTCGAGATCGATGTTAGTGATCACGGCTAAAGAGGGAGATAATCGAAGAAAGGAGCCGTCACTTTCATCCGCCTCAGCCACAATAACCTCCCCATCTCCCAGCCTTGCGTTGCTGCCGATACTGGCCAGTTTGCCTCCAATCACCATCGTGGGATCAAGGCCTCCGGATGCGAGGACTGTGGCTATCATGGAAGTTGTTGTCGTTTTTCCATGGCTTCCCGATACGGCAATGGAAAATTTCATCTTGAGCAGTTCCGCCAGCATTTCTGCCCGCGGTATGACGGGGATATTTCGCCTATGCGCTTCTAAAACCTCGGGGTTATCGGCTTTCACGGCTGTCGAGGTAACGACTACATCCGCGTCCGCAAGGTGGGAGGCATCATGACCTGAACAAATTTTGGCGCCCAGTGAGGCAAGTCTTTGAGTGATATCGGAGTGACTGAGGTCCGAGCCACTGATTGTATAACCAAGATTGAGAAGCACTTCCGCGATGCCACTCATGCCGATGCCACCTATTCCGACAAAGTGAATATACCTCACTTTTCTGCGCATACTGTCTCTTTTTACGTCGTTCTTCATTTTCTTATTCAAGTAACAACACCTTATATTGTATGTGTTAATTTCCTATATACTATATCTTGTATTAAATCTACAAAAAATTATATTTTTTTTGAAGCAATAATTTCCATACACGCATCAACGATGTGAGCTGCCGCCCTCGGATTGCCAAGACCGGCTGATCTTGATTCTATCTCTTGTATTTTCTCCGGGTCGTTGTATAAATCTACAATAGTCTCAGCCAATTTTTTACCGCTCAGCTCTGTTTCGCGTATCATCATACAAGCCCCCGCGTGGAGCAGCGCCTCAGCATTTTTTGTCTGGTGATCGCCTGTAGCATAGGGGAAGGGAATCAGGATAGCCGCTTTCCCGCTGGCTGTTAATTCGGCGATTGATGTGGCGCCGGCTCTGCAAATGAGTAAATTCGAAGATCTGTAGATTTCGGCTATGTCCATAATAAAGGGAAGAACATCTGCATCCACCCCGAAGGATCGGTAACATTCGGAAACGGTGTGCAGATCCTTATCCCCTGTCTGATGGATGATCTTCAGTGCTGGTTTAATTGCGTGCAAATAGGGGAGGGCATCAAGGACTGCCATATTTATGCTGTGGGCGCCCTGGCTTCCTCCAAAGATAAGGAGCGTAAACTTGTCGTCCCTCTTTTTTTGGTTATGTATCTCTGTGAAAAAACCGGCTCTGATAGGATTCCCGGAAACTATAGTTTTTTTTTCAGGGAAACACTTTTTTGTTTCCGGAAAGGCAAGAAATATCCTATCGACAAATTTTCCGAGAATCCTGTTAGTAATACCCGGCAGGGCATTTTGTTCGGCAATAGCTGTCTTGATACCCATGAAGCATGCAGTCAATACTGTTGGTCCTGAGGAATAGCCTCCCACACCGATGACGATGTCCGGGCCAAACTCATGGATCAGCCCGTAGGACTCGATCAAACTCCGCGGAATCTTCAGTAACGCACTGAGAGCTTCGAGAATACCCTTTCCTTTCACTCCTTCCACATTAAGGGTGCGAAGAGGAAGTCCCATATTCCCAAGAATCCTTTTTTCCAGACCTCTTTCGGTGCCAATGAAGAGGATGTTGTGAATGTGATCCCTTTTTAAAAATTCTTCTGCAATGGCGATCCCCGGGAAAAGGTGTCCTCCCGTTCCGCCACCAGCTATAATAACATTCATATCCCACCTTGAGTGTTTCTACTTTTCATAGGAAGAGATATTCAAAAGTATCCCTACTGTTATCAGAGACATTATCAATGATGTCCCGCCGTAACTGACAAGGGGCAGCGCCAGGCCTTTAAGGGGTATTAAGCCCATCACGCCGGCAATATTGATGGATGCTTCGAGGGCGATAATCATGGTCAGCCCTGCGGCAAGGAGAGTACTGAAAAGATCGGGGGCTTTGAAAGAAATCATAAATCCCCTTACTATGAGGATCGCAAAAAGGAATAAGACAATGAGTACACCCATAAAACCGCTTTCTTCAGCAATGATCGAGAGGATAAAATCCGTGTGAGGTTCGGGCAGATAAAAAAGTTTCTGCATTCCATCTCCGATACCCACACCGAAAGGACCGCCGGAACCAAATGAAATCAGAGATTGGATGATTTGAAATCCTGAATGCTGGGGATCCTTCCAGGGATCAAGGAAACTCATTAATCGTGCCAAACGATAACTTTTATGAAAAATCAGCCAGATGCCGATGGGTGCAAAAAGGGCCACAATGCCGGCAAGATGCAAAACCCTGCATCCGGATAGATAAAACATCAACATCATGATGAGAGTTATGATTACGGCAGTTCCAAAATCCGGTTCCAGCAAAATCAGACCGACAATGATCATTATGACTATAAGAGGAATCAGGACAGCGCGCTTAAAATCAGTTATATGGCTGCTCTTCTTCGTTAAAAAATACGCGAGAAACAGTACGATGGATACCTTGACCATTTCCGTAACTTGGAAAGAAAAAAAGCCCAACTTAAGCCACCGGGTGGCGCCTCCGGCTTTGATTCCCATATGTGGCATGAGGATAACAGCAAGAAGAATGACGGATAGACAGATTCCGGGATAGGCCAATATTTTTAAAGTATTGTAAGGAATTTTCGTCATGAGAACCATAATCCCTAAACCTAAAATCACGAAGAATATTTGTTTCTTGAGAAAGAACTGACCATCATTGAATTTTTTCATAGCCAGGATAGAGCTGGAGCTATAAATCATCACCGTACCTATAGTGACCAATATCAGTGTCACCAAGAGCAGGATAATGTCGAGTCTTTTTTCTGCCGGGGGCAATGTGAACACTTTAGAGATTCTTGACCACATCTTTAAAAAACCTTCCTCGTTCTTTGTAGTTGGAAAACTCGTCAAAGCTTGCACATCCGGGAGAAAGCAGGACAATATCTCCCGGTGACGAATGCCGGTACGCAATCTCTATTGCCTCTTTAAGCGTTGTTGCCTTAGTAGTTTTTACGATGCCGCCAATCAGGCCGTCTATTCTGTTCCTTGCTTCACCAAAGAGAACCAGTTCTTTGACCTTAGTGCTGACAAGGGTTGACAAGGTTCCAAAATCACCCTCCTTATCCCTTCCACCCAGAAGCAAAATGATGGGTCTGGAAAATGTTTCGAGTGCTCGTACCACCGCGCCCACGTTGGTTCCCTTGGAATCATCGTAAAACACTACACCGTTTTTTTCATCTGTGTACTCTATCCTGTGTGCGATTCCCTTAAAGTCTCTCATCGCATTGATAATGCTTTCACGGGAGCATCCGCAATACCGTGCCGCCATTATGGCGGCCATGATGTTCTCAATATTATGCAACCCGGGTATCTTTATCATATCGAGAGGATACTCTTCTCGCTCGTTCTGTGTGGGATAATGGACAAGAGTATTGCGATCGAGAAACATGCCCCTTGTCCCGTGTGCTGAGATACTGAAAAACTGTACTTTGGCACGCATGTTTTTCGACAGGTCCCAGGATCTCGGTTCATCGGCATTCAGGACGGCAAGATCCGATTCTCCTTGATTCTCAAAGATTCTTTCTTTCGCTCTCCGATACGCTTCAAAGGAGCCGTGATAATCGACATGATCGCAGGTGGTATTGAGGAGGATAGCTACAGCGGGATGAAAATGTTGAATCCACTGCAACTGGAAGCTGCTTACCTCCACCACCGCGAATTCGTCTTCCTGTTTTCCATCAATGTATCCGATCAGGGGGCTTCCAATGTTTCCACCCACGAACACTCTTTTTCCTTCTTTTGCGAGAATATTTCCTATCAGGGTGGTCGTGGTTGTTTTTCCATTTGTGCCGGTAATGGCAATCATGGGCGGTTTTAAGAATCTGTAGGCGAGTTCAATCTCGCTTACAATCGGGATCTTCCTATCGACAGCCCCGGCAAGAATCATATTGGACGGCGGGACACCGGGAGAGGGGATGATCAAATCTATCCTTGCAAGAATATCCGGATCATACTTACAGAATTCCAAATTCTCAGAAGGACTGCCTATCTCTAAGAACGCCTCCTTCAGTTCTGTCAAAGGTTTCTCATCGGTCACGAAAACTTTGGCGCCTTGCCCTATGAGAAAACGGGCTGAGGCGATTCCTGTCTTACCCAGGCCTATGACTAATATGTTTTTCCCTGCGAGATCCATAAAATTCATCTCATCTCAATTTCAAGGTACTGATGGCCACCAGGGCGAGCAGTATGGAAATTATCCAGAACCTTACAATAACTTTTGGTTCCGCCCATCCCTTGAGTTCAAAATGGTGATGGATAGGCGCCATTCTAAAGATACGTTTACCGTTGGACATCTTGAACCATCCCACCTGGAAGATGACGGAAAAGGTTTCCATCACAAATATGCCGCCTACAATAGCCAGAAGTATTTCCTGTTTTGTAACTATTGCCAAGGTGCCTAGGGCACCACCTAAGGAAAGAGACCCCGTGTCTCCCATAAAAACCTGGGCGGGGTAGGCGTTATACCACAGAAAACCAAGACCGGCTCCCACAGTGGCGCCGCAGATTATGGCAAGCTCTCCTGTTCCCGCAACGTAAGGGATCTGCAGATAATTGGCTATTTTTATGTTCCCCGCAAAATAGGCAAAGAGGAGGTATGTCATAAAGCATGTTATGGCCGGACCGATGGCAAGGCCGTCCAGGCCGTCCGTCAAGTTCACGGCATTTGCCGTACCGACGATGATGAATGTGGAAAGGATGATATATCCCCATCCCAGATCGGGGAGCACTGTTTTGAAAAACGGTATGGTTACATTGGAAGTAAACCCCGGCTTGATATAGAGTATGATGCTGACAAAGAGCGCTATGGCGATTTCTCCAAGAAGCCTCACTTTTCCCGGAATCCCCCGACTGCTCTGGCTGGTAAGCTTTCTGTAATCGTCTGTGAATCCAATGAGTCCGTACCCGACGACGACCATGATAACCAGCCATACGTAATCGACGGTAAGGTTGGCCCAGAGAAGAGTAGAGATGACGACGGCAAAAATGATGAGGACTCCGCCCATAGTCGGTGTTCCCTTTTTTGCAAGGTGGGTGTCGGGACCGTCATCCCTGATAGTCTGGCCTATTTGCAGAGACTGGAGTTTCTTGATCAACCAGGGGCCGATGACAAAACAGATCACCAGTGCGGTAACCGCAGCATAGATTGTCCGGAATGTAATATAGCGGAAGACATTGAAATAGGAAAATGTCGTATGAAGGGGGTATAAGAGATGGTAAATCATCTACAATTCCTTTCCGTTCTTTCCTCGGCGTGCTTCCAGGCCGAACACTTCCGTTATTTTCCGCACGGTATCTTCCATTTTTGTTTGCCTCGATCCTTTGACGAGGATACAGTCACCCTTCTTCACAAAGGACGAGAGGCGCGGTATGATTTCATCAGGTGTTTCAAAAATAATTATCTGATCCCTCGACATATTTCTTTTCAATGCCCCCGCTGCCGTCGCCGGGGAGAGCCTTCCTCTGAGGAATATGATGCCCACCTCAGTGTCTGCCATAAGACTCCCGATGCCTTCATGCATTTCCCCTGCCCGTTCTCCAAGCTCAAGCATATCACCCATGATTACTATGCTGCGGTGATTCCCTTTTAAATCTTTCAAGGTCTCAAGGGCGGCACGAAACGACGCAGGGTTGGCATTGTACGTATCATTAATGATAAATGCTCCATTATTCAGCCGATGGATCTCCATGCGTCCGGAGACGGGCTGAAATGCCATTAAACCCTGACAGATCGTCGGGTGTTCAATACCCAGTGCGCAGGAAGATGCAGCGGCAGCAAGGGCATTATAAATATTATGATTCCCAACCGTGGACATGGCAATGTCCTGTCTGAACTTCGCTATCTTGATGGTAAATGTTGTCCCCTGTCTTTCATATTTTTTGATGGTCTCTGCCGAAACATCGGCTTTTTTACTGAACCCGAAGGTTATCTTTTGCCCCCGCCACTCCTTTTCCGAAATCAGTAATTTCTTATCGTCAATGTTAATAATGGCAACCCCGGTTTCTGTCATCTTGCGAAAGAGATCGCATTTTTCTTCCCGCACAGCATCGAGGGTTTTTAGACCTTCCAGGTGAGCGGGACCTATATTGGTAATTACCCCGATGTCCGGTTCGGCAATGCGGGTAAGCCTGCCGATCTCTCCCGGTGCGTTTGTACCCATCTCCAGAATGGCGACTTCATGCCCTCCATCTATCTGGAGAATGGACAACGGAAGACCGATCAGGTTATTGTAATTCCCCCTGGCTTTCATTACCTTTTTGGTCAGTCCGGTGATGGTTGCGATCATTTCCTTCGTGGTTGTTTTTCCGGAACTTCCCGTGATGGCCACGATAGTCGCCCTGCGTTTCTTCCTCCAGAAATGAGCGATATCTCCCAGCGCCGTTAAGGTATCCCCGACGCTGATGATAGTTGTTTTTTCACAAGGCTGGTGCAACAGATTTTTCGAGTCCTTCTGGATCAGGAAACCGGCAGCACCAGCACTCACTGCGTCGGCAATAAAATTATGACCGTCAAATCTCTCCCCCTTCAGGGGGATAAACAGGCTCCTCTTAACGATTTGTCGTGAATCCGTAGATACGCCATTGAATATGGCCTCTCTATTTCCACTGATTATACTTCCTCCGGTGGCATGCAAAATATCGATGCCGGAAAACAAGGGAAATGTTTGTTCTTCTTTCAATGCGCTTACCTGTATTGTTTATTTATCAGGGCTTCTTTCGCAACATGTCTGTCGTCAAAAGGAAACAACTCGCTTCCTATTATCTGGTAGTTCTCATGTCCTTTCCCGGCAATAAGTACGATATCTGAAACACCGGCGAGAGAGACAGCCGTCTCAATGGCTTTTTTTCGATCGGGTATTACAACATAACCTTTTTCAGTAGTATTATTAATCTCTTCAGGAAGAAACTTTTTCACAGAACTTTTGCGAACGCCTGCTTCTATTTGACTTATTATAGAGAGCGGGTCTTCCGTTCTGGGGTTGTCCGAGGTCAGAATCGTTAAGTCGCTCCATGTAGTCGCTGCATTCCCCATGAGTGGTCTTTTCCCGCGATCCCTGTCGCCGCCGCATCCAAAAACGGTGATGATTTTTTCCTTTTTAAACGCAGATAGATTCTGCAATACTCGAAGGAGTGCATCTTCCGTATGCGCGTAGTCGACGAAGACGTCAGGTTTCCCGGGAAGGATTATTTTTTCCAGGCGTCCCGGTACATTTTTTAAATTCTCGATACCCGTTTGAATGAATTCATCCGGAATATTGAGTGAGTGAGATGCGGCGACAGCTGCCAGTATATTGTACAGATTAAATTTTCCAATCAGGGGTGAAGATATGGCAAAAGAACCTTCCTCCGTGGTTATATCAGCTCTTATTCCCTCTATAGAAAGAATATAGTGATTCACAGTGGTTTTACATGCGCTTTCCATTCCGAATGTCCGTATCGGGGTACTTGCTCCAACTTCTTTGAGAAGCCTTTGTCCCCAGAGGTCATCCGTGTTTATGACGATTACACTGCGGTGACTTTTTTTACTTGAAGGGAGAATTTCGTCAAAAAAACGCTTCTTCGCCTGAAAATAATTTTCTAAGGTTTTATGGTAATCAAGATGATCCTGTGAGAAATTTGTGAAAATTCCCATGTCGAAGGAACAATCATCGATCCTTCTTAAATCAATTGCATGTGAAGAAACTTCCATGACTACGTGAGTAATTTCCTGATCGAGCATTTCTCTTAAAATTCTTTGTAATTCGTATGACTCCGGAGTTGTGTTTGGCGCGGGCAGGACCTTGCCGTTAAACCGGTAGTTGACTGTCCCCAGCACACCAACGCGGAATCCGGCCGCATTAAGAATGGATTCCAGCAGGTAGGTTACCGTTGTCTTTCCGTTTGTTCCTGTAACTCCTATGAGACAAAGACGAGAAGAAGGGTCATTATAAAAATTTTTCCCGAGGAGACCAAGTACCTTCCGGCTATCGGGAACCCTTATGGATATAACACCGGGCGGGGGGGTGTAGTCTTTTTCGTGAATAATAAATTTCGCACCCCGGTCAACTGCTTCCGTGATATAAGAGTGACCGTCGAACTTTAATCCGCTGATGGCCACAAACAGACTATTGCTTTCACATTTTTTTGAATTATAGCAAATGGCTGAAACGTCTCCCTCCGTGTTTCCGGAGACCTGAAGGATATCGATGTCCTTTAAAACAGCCTGTAGTTGCACATTGATTCCTCAATAACCTGTGCTGAAAGAGACAATACAGGAACGATGGTTGTGGATTGAAACACCGGCCTTTGGTTCCTGGCTTACGGCCCAGCCACTTCCTGTTACTTTAATATCAATACCTTTTTCCCTTGCCTTCTTCAGGGCGTCTTTTATGGTCATTCCCCTGAAATCCGGTATGAAAGGCTCGTCCGTGTCTTTTTCCGTATCAGCCTGAGTGCTTATTATTTGGGGTGCCGATACGAGTTTTAATTTCACACTTCCCTTTTTTTCTTCTTCCGGAACGAGAAAAGGGCTTTCTTTAATATCAGTTTTGAAACTTGTCAATATTTGTTCGCCAATATTTTTAAACACAGGTGCTGCTGCCAATCCGCCCCATTTATCCCTCTGCGGTTCATCGAGCGTAACCAGAATGGCAATCTGAGGATTCTCTGCAGGGAAAAATCCCATAAAGGAGGTACGGACTTTTTCAGAAGAATACGCCTTTCTCGCAAAGTCAAACTTTTGAGATGTTCCTGTTTTCCCGGCTACGGCAACATTGACAATTTGCGCTTTTTTACCGGTTCCATCATCATCTCCCACTACGTCTTTCAGTATGGCGGTGAGCCTTTTCGCTGTCTTTGGGGATATTACTTGCCTTACAGGGGTTGTCTCAAATTTTTTTATTATTCGGCCTTGCTTGTCAACTACTGCACGTACTATGTGAGGCTTCAGGAGCAGACCATTGTTGCCTATGGCGGATAGGGCGGTAATGAGCTGAATAGCCGTAACGGAGATACCTTGACCAAAGGCAATTGTCGATGCATCAACCCTTGTCCAGTTTTGCGGCGCTCTCAAAAGTCCACTGACCTCACCCGGAAGATCTACTCCTGTTTTTGAGCCAAATCCGAATTGTGTAATATAGTGATAGAATTTTTCTTTTTTAAGCTTTTCAGAAACCTTGATACATCCAATATTGCTCGAATATTTTAGA
>Ga0209253_10001081_pt1 | contig 23837 bp, 19 predicted proteins | sample FrelakmetBRP12BR_FD_187145 | JGI IMG/M metagenome (GOLD analysis project Ga0209253, IMG submission 187145) | Freshwater lake sediment microbial communities from the University of Notre Dame, USA, for methane emissions studies - BRP12 BR (SPAdes)... | ecosystem: Environmental > Aquatic >...
CAAGCCGTGGATATCCCACGGGTCCGTACCATCGCGCAGGCGTATCACGTTCCTGTGGTGGAAGATGCCGCACAAGCCATGGGAGGCCGCCTTGATGGTCGATGGCTAGGCATGCAAGGAGATGTCGGGTTTTTTAGCCTGGGACGGGGCAAGAATGTCACGGCGGGATCAGGGGGCATCATACTCACGAATTCAGACGAAATGGCTTCACGGCTGCTGGTGGTGTACGAAGAGGTTACGGAAGCCTCACTCATGAGTCAGGTCGTGAACGTCTTGATGGTTGTGGCAATGCGTCTTGCCCTTCATCCCCGTCTCTATTGGTTGCCTGCCGGGCTTTCCTTTCTCGGACTTGGCGAGACGATTTTTGACTGTGATTTTGCCCTCCACAAGATGGATGGGATGAGGGCAGGATTACTCGCCGGTTGGCAAGAGCGGCTACGCGTGTCCAATACCGAGAGAGTCGACCGGGCATCCCAATATCTGGACCAGCTCCCAACCTCTCTACAACGTGTCGATCCAGTTCGCACCAAGGGTGTGGCGTATCTTCGGATTCCACTGCTGATGCCCACGGCAGACAGCAAGGCCGCTGTCTGTGCATTGGCGAGGAGCCAGGGGCTTGGGGTGGGTCCCCTCTACCCCGCCCCGATTTCTGACATTCCTGAACTTGAGGGGACTATTGTGCCTAGGCGGTGTGAGGGAGCTCAAACATTGGCCGAGCGGTTGGTGACGCTGCCTGTGCATCACTATGTTGAGAGGACAGATATCGAGCGAATCTGTCGGGCTCTCCAGGCCAGTACAGAGCTACCTTCTGCATCAGACATCAGACGAGAGCAGGTTTGGTCCTCGGGGTCGAGTCATTAGTAGTGGCGTCAAATTCGAGTGGAATAATGGAATAGCTGGCACGACCGAAGACCTCCCATCTGTGTGGGGATATCCTGGCAGATGGGACTTAACGGTATCGGACGAATGGCCATATGAATACGATGATCGCTCTTGAAGTCAGCTTGTGGGTCTCACTGGGATTGGTTGCCTATGCCTATGTTGGGTATCCAGCGATTCTTGCGGCGATAACCCTGGTGAGGACAAAGCCGGTTCGAAAGGCAGATATCACACCTTCGGTGACCTTTGTGATTACCGCCTACAACGAAGAAACGCGGATTGGAGAAAAGCTGCAGAACACCCTCGCTCTCGACTATCCGAAAGAGCAATTTGAGCTACTCGTGGCCTCGGACTGTTCAACGGACAAGACGGATGAGATTGTGGCGTCCTATCGGGAACAAGGAGTCCGATTCGTACGCGCCCCAATGCGAAAAGGAAAGGAAGCAGCACAGAAACTCGCGGTGCAGGTCGCCGGTGGTGAGATTTTGGTGTTTTCCGATGTCGCGACGATTCTGCCGGAGAATGCCGTTCGCAACATCGTGAAGAATTTCCATGATGCGACCGTGGGCTGTGTCAGTAGTATTGATCGGTTCATCGATAAGGACGGTCGAGTGAGCGGAGAAGGTGCCTATGTGAAGTACGAGATGTTTCTTCGCTCGCTGGAGACGCGGGTGAATTCGTTGGTCGGCCTTAGTGGATCGTTTTTCGCAGCTCGGAGTGCTGTGTGCAAACAGGCTTGGTCCGAAGACCTCCAGAGTGATTTTAATACGGTGCTGAATAGCATGCGCGCAGGGTTGCGCGGTGTGTCAGACTCGGATAGTCCCGGATATTACAAGAACATTGTCGATGAACGAAAAGAGTTCGATCGCAAGGTTCGAACGGTACTGCGGGGCATTTCGGTGTTCATGAAAAGTCTGGGCTTGGTGAATCCGATGCGGTATCCCCTCTTCGCCTGGCAATTGGTCAGTCACAAGTTGTGTCGCTGGCTGGTTCCCTTTGCAGTGCTGATCGTGTTGGTCGCGAATGCGATACTCACCATGGGGTTCGGCGCATACGGGCTGCTGTTCGCTTTTCAAGTGGTCTTTTACGGTGTGGCGCTTGGAGGGCTGTGGTGGAAACCGCTCCTTCGCCTTCCGGCGGTGAAATTGCCCGCGTTCTTTGTGCTGGTCAATGCCTCCATCTTTAAAGCCTGGATCCGGTATTGGTCCGGAGAGCGGTTGATCGTATGGGAACCGTCGAAGCGTTAACTCAAACCAAGGCGCTGGCGCGTCGTTGGGCGGCGGAACTTTATGTCCGTTCCCCCGGATTTCTCCGCCAGCTTCGAGGAAAAGTCACGATTCTAATGTACCACCGGGTGGTCACTGAAGTTGAACTGTCGTCTCAGTTCATTCAGCCGGCGATGTATGTCACCGGGGAAACATTTGATCGGCAGGTCAGATTTCTTCGTGAGCATTTCAACGTGGTGTCGATGCATGAGCTGCTCTCAATGTGGCGGGAAAATAGTTGGAATCCTGACCGGCGTTATTGCGTAATCACGTTTGATGATGGCTGGCTCGACAATTACGTCCATGCGTTTCCTGTGCTTCAGCGATACGATGTGCCTGCCACCATTTTTCTTCCGACTGGAGTCGTCGGCACTAGCATGTGGTTTTGGCCTGAACAACTTGGCTGGCTCACGCAACGATTCGCGCTGTTGTCGCCGAAACGAAAGGCCGAGACTCTGGCATCGTTGAGAGCGGGGAGTACGTGGATTAATGGCATCGCCTGCGCTATGGAGGCAGGGAAATCGGATAATCTTATCGAGTGTTGTAAGGCTGAGTCGCATGAACGGATCGGGGAGCTAATAAGTAAATTGATCGGGGAGATGGACGTCCAATTGCCGGATCAGCGCCTGGTTATGAACTGGGAAGAAGTCGGAGAAATGTCTGCTGCTAAGATTTCCTTTGGGTCTCATTCAGTGGCTCATAAGATTTTGACAACGGTGTCGGACGCTGAACTGCACGAAGAGGTCTACGGATCGCTCGAAGCCTTGCGGAAGCGGAATCTCAATGGGGTTCCAGTCTTTTGTTATCCCAACGGAAGCTATTCACCAACGGTCATGCGATGCGTTGAGTCGGCAGGGTATTGTGCTGCGACGACCACAGAGCCTGGATGGGAGGATCCTCACACTTCTCAGATGTTTGGTCTCAAGAGGATCGGCGTACATGACGATCTCGCTTCGTCTGAGTCTCTCTTTGCGTTTCACCTCGCCGGATATAACACCCGCTCTCACAGTTAAGGCGGCTCGCGGGGGATCGGTATTGGAGATGTCTGGGGGATTCATATGGGCCGGTATTTGGCATCTGACATGGCCGGCAAACCGGCAGTAGCTATGGTCTATGGGTGAACGGGGCTAGAAGGCTGCGAAAAAACTGTTGTGGCGCGCCAGAACTTCACTGATCCGCACGTCTGGGACAAACCCGGTCTGTCTGGTCCATCTAGTCTCTCCGGTTCATCTGGTTAGTTTCGTTCAACCAAAAAACCAGACAGACTAAACAGACCAGACAGGCCGAACAGACCGAATGAACAAGACAGGCTGGCGTACTTTTTCAGCAACCGACAGAAGGTAGATCTGGATATGTCAGTAGCGACTAAGGGAGTCCTAATCACGGACGGCAATGAGCGCTCTGCTTTGGCGGTGACTCGGGCACTTGGCCAACGAGGCATCCCAGTCTTTGTCGGTGCGGATAGTCGCGTCAGCCTGGCTGGGAGTTCCCGCTATTGTACAAGTGCATTTCAATATCCGTCCCCCTGGGAAAGCCCACGGGAATATACAGCGTGCGTTCTTGAATGGGCCAAACGGTTCGACGCGGCTGTCTTGCTGCCTATGACAGATGTGGCTATTGAGTTAATCGGTGAACATTCCCAGGAGTTGAAGGGGACCGTGAATATTCCGATTCCATCCCTGGCCCAATATCGGCAGCTTTCCAACAAATATGAGTTGACTGATTGGGCGAAGAGGAACGGGATTCCCGTTCCGGAGAGTATTTTTTTGCCGGACGGTGCTATTGAAAAGGTGATGGAGCAGATCACGCAATGGCCTGTGGTTGTGAAGCCCGGTGCGTCGCTGATCAGCAGAAATGGCTTATGGGCCAAGACATCGGTGCACGTGGCCAGAAATGCCGACGAGTTGATACATCTCTATGAAGACCACTGGTATCTCAAGCAACCCTCCCTCATTCAACAGAGAATCATCGGGGAAGGACAGGGCGTTTTTGGTCTGTTCTCTCAGGGGCGGCCGCTGGCGCTCTTTGCTCATCGACGGATTAGAGAGAAACCACCCGGCGGGGGTGTGAGCGTCTTACGTGAAAGTATTCCTCTTGCCCAGCCCATCACAAACTATGCCCTCAAGATCGTTCAATCAGCCCAATGGCAGGGCGTGGCAATGGTGGAATTCAAAGTCGACCGTGAGTCTGGCGTGCCATACTTGATCGAGGTCAACGGCCGGTTTTGGGGGTCGTTACAGCTGGCTATCGACGCTGGTGTAGACTTTCCATTCTTGACTTATCAGTTGGCGATAGTCGGCCGGCTGAAGCCGGTGGAGGCGAAGTATAGTGTCGGGGTGAAATCTCGTTGGTTTCTCGGGGATATGGACCAGCTCTTGCTTCGGCTACGAAAGTCCGATGAACAATTGGGGCTGCCTCCTGGAAGCTCCACGAAGAGCCAAGCCATACGAGAATTCATGATGTCCACGGATGCTCAGACGCGTTCGGAAGTATTTCGACTGCGTGATCCACGGCCGGGGCTTTACGAAGTATGTTGTTACCTGCACCAACTGGTTCAAACACTCTCAGATGGAGTATGGGCTAGCATGCCGGATGCTCGGGCATTTGGCGCAAGTCTCGGTTGGAAACTTATCGGGATCTTGGGCTATCAAGATTCGTGGCTTCGTAAACGTCTGCCGCGGCCCGTCAGGAAGATACTCGTCTTGTGCAAGGGAAACATTTGCCGGAGTCCCTTCGCTGCTGAGTTGTTGCGCCAGCGGGTTCGGCAGCGAGGATTAAGCGTTCAAGTGGCTTCTGCGGGAATCGAGGTTGAGTCGAATGATGGGGCGTATCCATTGGCAAGGCGGATAGCGCAGCAGTATGGAGTTTCACTTTCCGCACATCGGACTACTCCATTATCTCAGGAAATGGTGTCGGAAGCGGACCTGATTCTGGTGATGGAAACCGGCCAGGCTCGAAGCATGCGGGAGCACTATCCTTACTCAGCGGGGAAACTATTTCTCCTTGGCCAATTCGATCAAGAGGTCGATTATGAAATCAGGGATCCTTATAGGGGGACGCCAGAAATGTTCACTCAATGCTATGACCAAATTTCAAAGGCCTGTGACCAATTGCTGTCCTTTCTCGCTCGCGTGCGATGACAAGGGAATTTGCAGAGTTTGCGCGAGATTTTCGAAGAGAGGTACGGTCAATCAGTGATTTGGCGACGGACTCGGGATCGGGGACAAGGTGATACCCTATTGGCCGTGCTAAAGACGATGGTATCGAGGAAAACTATCGTGACGACACCATGTGCCGGAATTCCTGAGGTTATGGATGATGGACATACCGGTCTATAAGCCCCACCTTCTGACTCCAGCGCTTTAGCTACGGTCATAGGGAATCTTCTCTCGGAACATTCAAGAGCTCTTCGGCTGGGTGCCAACGCCCATGCAATGTTTCAGAACGAATTTACCCTTGACGGCATGATCGAGCAGTATGAACGGCTGTATCTTTCACAATTGGATGCGATTTAAGCGTACCTCGATCTGATGCGATCGAGGCAGCAGTGAGGTGTTTAGATGGTGTCTGCAAAACGGCTGATTGTCGGCGCCCTGGCAGGTAAAGGAGGTGCGGCGCTTCTTCGCCCATGGATGTCCGGTCGTGCCACGATTTTCATGCTGCATCGCTTTAACTGCCCTGATGCAGGCGTTCCCGGGCATGACCTAAGCTTCGTCAGGGCTGCACTCGAATATCTTCGAAGACATAAATATGAGCTGGTGTCGTTGCGTGAACTGTATGATGGGCTGGCTCATGATGCCATGCCGGTTCGACGCGCGGTCGCCTTTACCATTGATGACGGATATTTCGATCATGCGCACGTGGCGGCCCCAATTTTTGCGGACTTCGATTGCCCGGTGACCACATTTGTGACGACAGGATTTTTGGATAAGCAGCTTTGGTTTTGGTGGGATCAAATTGAGTATATTTTCGAATCCACACGTCGTTCGACGATATCGGTTACTCTTGTTCCCAAGAGTCTTGAGTTCCGGATAAATGAACCAAGCCGGAGGGCGAAAGGGAAAGCCGAATTTGCCAATTTCTGTAAGACGCTGAAAACCGAAGATCGTCAGGTTGCCATCGTTCAGTTGGCGAGCGCTGCGGAGGTCAGTCTTCCCATATGTCCACCTCAGCGGTACGCCCCCATGACATGGGATGCGTTGAGAGGGGCTGAGAAGAGGGGGATGGAGTTTGGTCCCCACACGGTCACGCACCCTATCCTGGCGCAGTCGTCCGACGAACAGGCCGTCACTGAAGTGGCCGAGTCATGGGGGAAATTGCAGCAAGAGGCGAAGAGTCCTGTGCCCATTTTGTGCTACCCCAATGGGCAGTTTTCAGATTTTGGCGAGCGTGAGATTCAGGTCGCCAGACGTGCGGGTATGCGCGGGGCAGTTTCAGCCGTATCAGGCTATTTCGATCGCGGTCATATTTTGCGCGATGCGGATGAGGGGTTCCGTGTGCGTCGATTTGCATTTCCTGACGATTTGACGGATGTGATTCAGTATGTGAGCGGCATCGAACGGGCGAAACAGGTACTGCGGGGAGAAGGGTGAGTCTCCTGTCTCGCATGGTGTCTGTTCTCTGTGGCATCAAAGAGTCGATTGATCGCGCGCGGTGAGCACCGATGGACACGCCTACGATCGCTGGTGATGATGATTGGAAATGACGTGTGGTTTCCGTCCTCAACCTGGATCGACAGCGATCACTGTATCTTGATCGCGATCGGCAATCACCAATATCTGTCAGGATGCCCCGCTCGGAAGAGCGGGGTTCTTTACTTATCAAATTATCTCGATCGTGTGCATCAAGTCGTGTTTACGATGCGAAAGGTTGTGATGTTGGGACGATTTGACTCTATAGGGTCTCTCGAAATAGCGGACCCGTTCAGTGGAACCAGTGAAGATTTCCATCCCCGCTTTCAGCAAGTGAGCCGATGCTGCGATGTCCTGGTTGCCAGATTGGGTGTAAAGAATAGTGAGCCGGCCATGAGCCAAGTCTTGCCGGTCAATCCGAAGAACCCATGACTTCCGGGGAAGAGAAAACGACAGTCCTGCACTTGTCAACCAGCAGTGGACCAGGCGGGGCGGAGCGGATGATCAGCACGCTGACTGCCGCGCTCAACCAGGGCCAATTTCGAATTATTGTAGGACTGTTTCGGCCTGGATGGATACAGACAGAATGCGAAACTCTTGGGGTCAGGACGTTTGTGATGCCCCTTGCAGGGCGCTTCAATCTCCAGTGGTTCCGTGCCTGTTTTCGACTTCTCCGCAGGGAGCGGGTGGCGCTCATTCATGCGCACGAGTTTAGCGCGATTCTGTGCGGCTGGATCGTGGCGACATTGGCGGGGGTTCCATTTGTTGCGACCGTACATGGTAAGAATTATTTTTGGGAAAAACTTCGCAGAAGAGTTGCTTATCGCTTTGTCAGCCGGCAGGGCACGATGGTTGTGGTGTCGCACGACTTGAAGCGGTTCGTGTGCGATAAGGTCGGCGTTGCAGAAAAACGAGTGCAGGTTATCTACAACGGCGTTGCTCCGGCACAGACGGTCTCAGATGAGGAAGTTCGGAAATGCAAGTCTGAGCTTGGGGTCTCAGGCTGCTATCCCCTGCTGGGGGTCGTAGGTAGTCTCTATCCTGTCAAAGGTCACAGATTTTTTCTTGAGGCGATGCCGGAGCTTCTTCGACGATGGCCGCAGGCGCGGTTGCTTGTGATCGGGCGAGGAGAACTCGATGTTGCGCTGAAGGAGCAAGTGAAACAGCTGGCCATCGGGGCCAATGTGCATTTCTTGGGGATGCGGCAGGATGTTCCAAGGCTCTTATCCGTATTAGACGCATTTGTCTTACCGTCGCTGTCCGAAGGGTTGTCATTGGCGCTTCTCGAAGCGATGGCATCTGGAAAACCAGTGGTGGCCACGCTGGTTGGGGGGAATCCTGAATTGATCGATCACGGACGGACAGGCTTTCTGGTCCAACCGGAAGATGCAAGAGATCTTGCGGCCAATCTTGTGAAACTGTTGAGCGACCCTGGGATGATGCAACAATTTGGCCGACAGGCTGCAAAGCGAGTCCGGCAACACTTTAGTATGGGGCAGATGGTCGATCGGTACAGGGATCTCTATGCAAGATCGTTGATGATCCATCATTCTGGGGTGAACAAAAAGTGAGACGGAGAGTGCGCTGGGCGGAACGTTCCATGGTGCTCGATGCGTAGCAACGCAAAACCCATGGTAACGCCTGCGTTGAAATCTTGGGCTGTCAGGCAGCCACACCAGGCTCAAGAGAGCAAAGCGGGGTATTACCTTATATTGGCGTACCTCTTCTTTGAGTTTGCGCGTCCGCAGGAATTGATCCCCAGTCTCAGGGTCATTCCGTTTGGCACGGGCTTATCTCTACTGATCCTTCTGAAAGTGCTCATGTCGGGGAAGTTGGATTTTTCAAGATTCCAGACAAAATTGTGGATTCCTCTGTTCGCGGTTATGGCGATTCATGTGCCGATTGCCGCGAATAATTATTGGGCCCTCACGACGTTCAAAGACATGTTTCTCTTGTATTGTGTCTATCTGGGCATCGTGACCTTCGTCGACTCTCTCGAAAAGATGATGATGTTGATAAAGATGTGGATAGGCATTCATGGTTTTTTGGCGGTGATGGGGATAGCCAAAGACGGGATCGGTATCGGCGCCTGGATGGGCGACGAAAACGACTTCTGCATGGTGATGAACATGGCCGTCCCCTTTGGCTATTTCCTAATGTTTTCTTCTACCGGTATCATGCAGAAGATGAAGTATCTGGGATTTCTGGGAACGTTCATTCTTGCGGCGATGGCGAGTCTTTCTCGAGGTGGATTCATAGGACTGGCTGCTGTCGGAGCCTATTGTTGGTATCGCTCGCCCAAGAAGGGGCATGCGCTGGTTGTGCTCGTAATCGCCATACTGCTCATGGTCGTGTTGGCTCCTCCACAATACTGGGATGAAATTGCCTCTTCTACCAGTGATGAGACACTGGGTGAGGAGGGCACAGGAGGCGCGAGGCTCTATAGCTGGGGCATTGGAATGAAAATGTTTTTCTCTAATCCGATCATCGGAATCGGACAGAGTAACTACCCCTGGACAGTTGACATCTATGAGGCCGGCCAAACGTTTCACACAAGATCGTTCGCTGGCCGGGAGGCTCATTCTGCCTGGGTTACCCTCATCGCTGAGTTAGGCCTTGCAGGAATCGCGATCATTGGTGCGATGCTGGTGCAGTGTTACAAGGATTTGAAGTTCGTGAGGTCGAGACTTTCTCCTGTGATGTCAAGGCAGATGCACGGTCAGACCGTACAGGCTGGAGAGGATATGCGTGTGTATCTTGCGAGAGCCATGGAGGGGAGTTTGATTGGCTTCATAGTCAGCGGGGTCTTTATTTCCATCCTGTGGTATCCCAGCCTGTGGATCATGATGGCGTTAGTGGTGGCCCTCCGCAATATTTCCGAGACGAAGAGCGCGGAAGCACTTCCTGCAGTGGTACGGAAAAAACATCCCTGGCGCGTTCTGCTCTCACGGTTTGGTAAGAGGCCGGTTTCTAGCCCTTAGGGACGGCATTCAAAGGGTTCCGCATCCCATAAGAGAAGACGTCAGATTCGAAAACACCAGATTGCAATCGAACAAGATCAGGATTCGGCATAATCCCATGCCCAGATTGCGGCAAGGAGTAGGGCAGTTGAATTCACAGACATCAAATGTCCCTCCTGGCGAAGTCATTTCAATCTGCCATGTAGCTGTAGGAGACCTATGGGCCGGAGCGGAGGTTCAACTTAAAGTGTTGCTGTCGAAGCTGGTAGGAAGGGCCGAGATTAATCTATCGGTGATTCTGTTCAATGAAGGCAGATTGAAAAATGAGATCGATGCACTAGGTATTCCGGTTAGGGTGTTCCCTGAAAGTAGATGGGGAAGTGGCAAGATTTTTCTTGAGTTGGTTCGTGAATTCAAGAAGTCGAACATCCAGATTATTCACACGCACAAGTATAAAGACACGATTCTAGCAGCCCCGGCTGCCAAGTTGTGCGGTATTCCCCATGTCGTGCGGACGGTGCATGGGCTCCGCGAACCCTTTGAAGGATTGCAGGCTTTCAGGATGAGCCTCTACGAAGCAATCGAACGCACCGTGCATCGATATTGCGTTGATTCTATCATTGGTGTGTCATCGCAAATCGAACGCAAGTGCAAGGCCGAAGGAGAGGTCTCCAGAGTAACCTGTATTCGAAACGGCATCGATCTCGAGGGGAAGTCGGCTCAGGCCGACAGATGGCGCACACGCAAGGAGTTGAGCGTAGATTTGGGGACCTGCCTGATCGGGACTGTTGGCCGGCTCACTCCGGTGAAAGGCATTTCGTACCTGTTACAGGCAGCAAGAATTCTCATGCATCAGGGGGCGAACGTGAAAGTGTTGGTGGTGGGCGACGGCAGTATTCGGCAAGATCTCATGACGCAAACCCGAGACTTGGGAATCAGCGAAAACGTTGTGTTTTTAGGGCATCGAGAGGACACTGATGTACTACTGCAGGCGTTGGATATTTTTGTCCTTCCTTCATTGAGCGAGGGGATTCCCATGGCCCTTCTCGAGGCAATGGCGGCGTCTCGGTCTGTCGTGGCAAGTCGAGTGGGAGGGACCCCTGAAATTATTGAGGATGGATGCGAGGGGTTTCTGGTTGAGCCGATGGATGTGAACAGTCTTGCGGAGAGATGCCGACGATTGATCGAGTTTCCGGATGTCGCCAGAAAAATGGGTGAGCAGGCCAGGAAGCGAGTCGAACGGAATTTTTCCGCGACGGCCATGGCTGATCGGGTCGAATCAGTTTACAAAGAACTCTTGATGGCCTGGTGAAGGCAATGCATAGTACAAATTTTCTAGAGCGGGGATATCGCGCGGATCCACACTGGGAGCTACGTGTGATCGATCTTCTCGATATTGATACAGCTTGTGGCTAACTCTAACCCAACAGCCTCACAACCGAGTCCTCTTCGCATTGCGCTCTTCGGCGCCGGCCGCCATGCCCAGCATCATGCCCGTGCAATCTTGCGATGCGCCGGCGCCGAGCTGGTCGCAGTGGCAGATCCTTCCGATGTGGCCCAAGCCGCAATGCGCGCGATTGTGCCGGGAGTTAAGAGTTTCAAGACTCCCGATGAGCTGCTCGCGTCAGAAACTCCACACATCGTCCATATCATTACGCCTCCTGCCTCCCACGCGCCATTGGCAAAACTTGCGCTGAAGTCAGGCAGCCATATCTATGTAGAAAAGCCATTCACCGAACGGGTCGAGGATGCGCAGCAGATCTTAGACGATGCTCGTGCGAGAGGCCTCCTGGTCTGCGCTGGTCACCAGCTGCTCTATGAGTCGCCGACCAGGGTGCTTAGCCAATACCTGCCTTCGATCGGCCGGGTGGTCCATGTGGATAGCTATTTTTCCTTTCGCACAGTCCGGCATGCGCCGGGCGGACGCACCGTCCTCCGTGCGGATTATCAACTGCTCGATATCCTGCCCCATCCGGTCTATCTGCTGCTGCGGGTCCTCGAACAGGCGGCGGAGGGGCGCATCGAACTAGTATCGCTGACAGTGAGTCAAGCTGGGACGGTGCACGCACTCATACGACGTGGTGGAGTGACCGGGACGTTGGTCGTGACACTCGAGGGCCGCCCTGTCGAAAGCTATTTGCGGGTGATCGGGAAAAACGGGTCGCTCTTCGCCGATTACGTCCGGAGCACCACGCAGCGGGCTATCGGCCCAGGTTCGTCCGGCATCGACAAGTTGTTGGCTCCCTATCGACAGGCCTGGCAACTCCTGACTGGAACCACTTCGGCGATGGCGCGCCGGTTTCTCAAGAGCCAGCGCAGCTACCCAGGGCTGGCAGAGCTCTTCTCTGCTTTCTACGAGGCTGTGCGGACAAAAACCCCTTCGCCACTGTCTCCTGAAAGTTTGCTTGAAACCGTCCGCATTTGTGAGCAGGTAGCGGAGGCTCTCAAGGTTGGGGAGGCAAAGGCCTTAGCGTCCGCGGCGCCGAGGTCCGTCGATGGCCGGGGTGTGCTTGTCACAGGTGGAACAGGGTTTCTTGGGAAAGAGATCGTCCGTGCGTTGCTGAGGCGCGATCGTCCCGTTCGTGTCGTGGCTCGTCGGGAGCCCTCGCCCTGGGAACGGATTGCCGGTGCGGAATATGTCGTGGCGGATGTGGCGACAGGCGCAGCCGCGCATCTGTTCAAGGGAGTCGATACGGTCATTCACGCGGCAGCCGAAACTGCCGGTGGGTGGCCTGAGCACCAGCGCAATTCGCTCGATGCCACGGCACACATGGTCAAGGGAGCCGCCGCCGCCGGCATCACGCATTTCATTCATGTGAGCAGCCTGGCCGTATTGGCCCAAGGGACTGGCTCGCCTATCAGCGACAATCATCCGCTTGAGCCGGATAGTAAGGGATCGGGGCCCTACGTCTGGGGCAAGCTTGAATCGGAAAGAATCGCGGTCCAATTGGGCAAGGAGCTTGGTGTCTCAGTGAAGGTTATCCGTCCAGGAGCGCTAGTGGACTACCGGGATTTCGATCCTCCGGGCCGTCTCGGGAAGCGACTGGGAAATTTATTTGTGGCGGTCGGTACGTCAAGCGACAGGCTTGGGGTTGTGGATGTAGGATTTGCCGGCCTGGTTTTGGCATGGATGACTGATACCTGGGACCGCGTGCCGGGCCAGTTAAATCTGCTTGACCCAGTCTCGCCGACCAAGCGTGAGTTGTTGGATCATCTTCGAAAGGCCAATCCCGATCTCACAGTTCTCTGGCTCCCGACCTTTGTACTCGTGCCGCTTTCCTGGCTGGCGACTGTTCTGCAGAAGGTTCTTCGTCCCGGAAAGCCAGCCATCAACGTGGCCAAAGTGTTCAGCGTACTGTCCTACGATACGTCAGCAATCGCTAAACTTTCTCAGGAGGTCGATAGCGGGAAATGAAATCAAACTCTGTCCGCACCGGCTTCCTCTCGTACATTAGGGCGAAAGTGTCTCGATGAAAGTTCTTTGGCTCGGACACAACCTTGGCTACCCTCCCAAAGGTGGAGCGCTTCAGCGAAACTATAACCTCATTCGCGAAGTGGCACAGAAGTGCGAGCTGCACGTCTTAGCCTTTGATCAAGCGATTACTCGGCCGGATCACATATCTGCGGAAGATTGCGTCAACGCTCTTGCAGGATTCTGCGCTTCTGTCGATTGGGTTCCGCTCAGCATTTCTTCTTTTTGGCGTACTCGAAACGGACTAGCCATCAAGGGTCTGATATCTGGCGAACCCTACGACTTTCATTGGCTCAGATCAGCGGACATGGTGGGCAAGCTTGAGAGAATAGTCAAGAACATAGCGCCTGATGTTGTACATTTTGATGCGTTAGGATTGGCTCAATATCTTCCCTTTGTAGGCGAGGTTGGAACGACTCTCACTCACCATGATGTTGAATCGTGCAAAATTGGTGTGCGAGCAAAGAAAACCTCAAACCCTCTCTTGCGAAAATATTTCGAGGTGGAAGCTGCCAAATTAGCCTCTTCAGAGCAGGAATGGTGTCCGCGATTCGGGGTTAACGTTGTAGTGTCCGAGGATGAAGGCACGGTGTTGTCTCGTGCGTGCCCTGGTCTCAGAGTCCGTGTGGTGCCGAATGGGGTCGACACGAGCTATTTTACGCCTAGGCCGGATCCAAAAAAGAACACGATTCTGTTTTGTGGCAGCATGGATATGCATCCCAACCAAGAGGCCATGGAATACTTCCTCAGGAAGATTTGGCCCAGAATTGTTGCCCAGTGTCCCGATGTAACGCTCTGTGTGGCTGGAAAAAACCCACCTGATTGGCTCGTTCAAGTTGGAAAGACAGACCAGCGCGTTCAGATTACAGGGTTTGTAGACGATGTCCGGCCGTATTTCCAGAAAGCGGCCGTCTATATCTGTCCCATCCTGAGTGGTGGAGGAACTCGACTCAAGATTTTGGATAGTCTTGCCATGGGGGTTCCTGTGGTGTCGACCTCCTTCGGTGCTTCTGGACTCTCGTTGGGACATGACAAACATCTTCTGCTGGCGGATACCGAGGAACAATTCACCGAACATACACTGCATCTGCTCAGCGATCTGTCCTTGCGGTCTCGCTTGGCGGATGCTGGAGCCGAGCGAGTCAACCAGGTGTATTCGTGGACCATTGTCGGGCAGACTCTGATGGATGCATACGATATTGCTTATAAGAGTCGAATGCGAACCAACTAAAGTTTCTAATGTGGAATTGAGCCTATTATGTGTGGAATCGTCGGAACAGTGCATTCTGAGCTTGGGGGCGTCAATCAAGAGTTAGTGCGGAAGATGTGCGCGCTAATTGCTCGGCGAGGTCCCGATGACGACGGATTTTTCTTTGATGGTCAGGTCGGTTTGGGAATGCGCCGCTTGGCTATCATCGATGTGAATAGCGGACGCCAGCCGGTCTACAATGAAGATCGCACGGTGGCTGTCGTCTTTAATGGAGAGATTTATAACTATAAAGAGCTTCGCGAATCACTCTTGAAGGGAGGGCACGTCCTCACCACTCATTCTGATACCGAGTGTATTGCCCATCTCTATGAAGATTTCGGCGAAGATTATGTCACTCATTTGCGTGGCATGTTTTCGGTCGCTATTTGGGATATGCGTCAGAAGAAGCTCTTGCTCGCCAGAGATCGATTCGGTATCAAGCCGCTTTATTATTGGCAGGATGGTCGAGATCTCTATTTTGGGTCTGAACTGAAGTGCCTGCTCTCTGTCGATCGGTACGAAAGACAGATGGATCTCCAGTCGGTCTCTGAGTTCTTCACGTTCAAATATGTGCCTGGCCCGCGAACGATCTATCAAGGATTGGCGGAGTTGCCTCCTGGGCATACCGGTGTATGGAAGAACGGAGAGTTTACTGTGCGGAGGTACTGGCAGCTCAAATTTTCCACGGATCACAGTAAATCGGTCGACTACTATCGTGAAGGTCTCCTCCATCATTTGGAAGAAGCAGTGCGGTTGCATTTGGTGAGCGAAGTGCCGCTCGGCTCGTTTCTAAGCGGTGGTATAGATTCCAGCGCTATAGTTGCGTTAATGGCAAAGATCTGCCCAGGAAATGTGAAAACCTTCACAGTGGGGTTTGGAGAAGGGCAGCCAGGAGCAGATGAACGCCCCTATGCGAGAGCCATTGCCCAGATGTTCAAGACGGACCACTCGGAATGCGTCTACGACGATCCTCAGACGCAGGTGGAGTCGATTCTGCCCTTAATGATCCAAGCCTTTGACGAACCGTTCGCAGATTCCTCGATGATCCCGAACTATCTGGTTTGCCAGGCGGCTCGACAATGGGTGACCGTTGCTCTTTCAGGGATTGGCGGGGACGAACTGTTCGCGGGGTATGAGCGGTATCGCGGTGCGCTCGCAGCTGATTCGTATCAGCGGTTGCCGAAGATCTTGAGGAGCGGTATTAACGCGGCTATTACATCGCTGCCTCAAAGGAAATTCGACGGGCTATGGATCGATCGGCTAAAGCGATTTGTGGATGGAGCCGCGCTCCCATTGCCTGAACGCTACCAACAGTATCTGTCGGCCTTTACTGAGTCTGACAAGGCGGGGCTTTTCAGTGAGGACTTCCTGAATCAACTCCAGAAAGGCAGGATAGGGACTGTGGAGTTGGCCATGCGAAAGGTCGAGCAATGCCGGGATCCGCTCGAATGGCTCTTGCTTACGGATATGGAAACGTACTTGCCAGACGACGAACTGCGCAAGGCTGATCGCCTGAGCATGTGGCACTCCCTCGAGGTCCGTGTGCCCTTCCTTGATCATAAGGTAGTCGAATTTGCTGCAACCATTCCGCCGCAATACAAGCTGAAAGGGTGGGAGAAGAAACATATCTTGATCAAGGCGATGAAGGACATCCTCCCTAATTCCGTTTTGAAACGCCGCAAACAAGGATTCTCAATTCCTTTGGGCGATTGGTTACGCGGCCCACTTCAAGACATGGTGCACAGTCACTTGGCGTCATCAGTTGTGCGGCAAAGCGGTCTATTCCGTGTGGGCACTGTAGAGAGATTGATCGATGAGCATAAACGGGGTGTCAGGAATCATGAAACGAAGATCTGGACGCTGCTCGTGTTCGTTGCCTGGCATCGTTTGTATATGAAATCTTAAGCTTCCTCGCGCCTGAACAAACGTCTCTCATGCTTATCGAACATCAACCTTAACCGGCCTCGATTCTATTTGTATTGGTCCGGCACCACTTCCTTATAAAACTCCGAGGATTGGCATCCTGTAATCCCAACATGTGAATGCTCGCTTTTACCCATATGGAAAAGTGTCATCGGCTCATTCACCACTTGGACGAGGCGCCCAATATTGTTCGCGAGACTGTCAGCAGATGCTGCGACAGTTTGGGATGCAACCCTTGATGTCGCGACGTGGCAACTGCTATGCCACCAACCGATGGAGAGTGTCTGGGGAGCGCTCAAGCGCGAGCCTATCTCCCATCGCCAGTACCGCGCGCGAAAAGACGACATAAGAAATATTTTAGTATATCGAGGCGTTCCATAATCGGCCGCGTCGTCACCGCATGCAATAATCTACGTAGTTATATTTAACCCATTTGGGGTATTGCCATCGAATCAAATACGTAGTAACTTCAACTGCCTTTAACTTAATCTACGGCCACAGCATTAAGACATTGAGTGATCTTAATCACAATGACTGAGGCCAGGAATCCTGGCACGACTCATCAACGCCTTCGAAGAAGAGGTTGACCAATGAATGAGCAGACCCACTCATTTCCTTTCCTCATATCCGTGCTCTTCATCAGCTCGTTGACCGGCTGTGGTGGTGGTAACGGAGATCCTCCAACTCCAACTCCAACTCCAACTCTATCCGCGACTGTCACAGGATTAGCCAGTAACACCAGCTATTGCTTTGTTGTGAGTGCGTATAACGGGCTGAGCGGGGCTCCCTCAAATCAAGTGTCGACTAAAACGTCACCTTCGGGAACCGATGTCTCCTTGACGTGGGGCCAAGTCCAAGATCAGACGGTTTCTGCCTATGATGTCCATTACGGACAGGGATTGCCCGGTGACTGTACCTATTCTAATTCGATGCGGGTCTCCGTTCCGTTTTAGGGCTGAGCCACTCTCTGCGTAGTAGGGGCAGTACCACACTCCAGGAGAATAGCAATGAGAAACGTCAAACCCGGGCTATGCAGCACCATTTTTGTTGCATCTGTTACACTTCTCTGCATGCAAACTTTGGCTGCCGCGCAGTCTGTTGGGTGGCCCAATGAGCCGGCTGGCTCAACAGTCATTACGGATTATTCGTTTGACACAATACCGGGACAAGGATGGCAGAATAATGGAGGAAGTAGTATCGTCATTGATCCGACAGCTCCTCTCTCGCCGTCTTCTGTCCTGAAATTTCCCTATCCGGTCGGATTTATCGGCGGGTCCGCGCCTGATACTGCTTTCTACCCACTGAACAATCTAAGTGAAATTTACCTCGGATATTGGTGGAAGCCCAGCAACCCTTGGCAAGCACATCCAAGCCTCTTTAACAAGATCGCCTTCCAATTCACCAATGGATCGGGTGGTCAGCTTTTTCAAGTCATGCATGGAAACGGAGTGGACGAGCCGTATCAGGTGATATCTACTTTGGAATTTACGGTGGATAACAGCCATCTCAATCAGTTTGGATTCGGACAGCCGAATGGCGCATGGACCCTATTCGGTAATGCTAGCAAGGGAAAGGTCTCGCTGGGGCAATGGCATCGCATTGAAGTATATATCAAGCAGGGAACAACGAAATCCTCCAAGAATGGAATCCTGCGCTGGTGGGTAGACGGGATACTAGTTGGAAATTATTCAAACGTGAATTATCCAAACACGTTATTTAATGAGTTTCAATTTAGCCCGACCTGGGGAGGAGTGGGAGAAACGAAATTAGAAGGCGACTACTACTACTTCGATCACGTTCATATTAGCCAACCAAGCGGTGGAGCAGACGTAACTCCACCAGCCGCACCGACCAATTTAAAGGTGAACTGAGCAAGCGGTGACCCTTCCCTGAAAACTAGACCATGCCGTGCAGGAAATTCGGTGCCTCCCGCAGCCCGATTAGAGCCGCCTGTTCAGCAACCTCTCGGGGTGTGAGGTTCCCGAGCGAGCCATGCGGACGGTGCTCATTGTAATCGATTCGCCAGGCTTCAATCTTCTGTCTCGCGTTGCGCAGGGAAACTAATAGCTGCGCGTTCAAATACTCATTGCGGAGGCGCCCGTTGAACGATGGACGGCCACCCGCTACTCTCGCGTGATGAGGATGTAATCCGGGGTCACGTCGTTGGAATGTCACAGGAGTGGATTGATCCACTCCTTTTTTTTATCGATTCTAGATTAGAAGACACTTCCCCCCAATAGGTGGGGGGATACCGCCTATGAGGTAGGTACGGCGGTGTTGTTTGCATGTTACATTTCCGGCTGATCAGCTTTTGTCCGCAATTAGCCGTGGCTGCAGGCCTCCCTCTTAACGAGGGCTCTAATATATCCCCGGTTGGTATAGCCCAAGCGCGAGCATGTACAGGTAACTTTTATGGAGACGCCGCTTGTCAGTGTGGTCGTGCCGACATATAACCGTGCCTATTGCCTTCAGCGTTGCATCGACAGTGTCTTAGGACAGTCCTACCGGAACGTCGAAGTTATTGTAATCGATGATGGATCCACGGACGATACCCGAGAGCTTATCGATCACCACTACGGCCAAAACCATCGGATCAGGTATGTGTATCAGAACAATAGTGGAGTGACCGCCGCTAGGAACCACGGGCTACGGCTGAGCCAAGGTGAATATGTCGCCTTGCTCGATTCCGATGATATGTGGAAGCCATGGAAACTAGAACTACAATTGGCTGCAATGTCTCTTGTTCCTGAGGTTGGTATGGTGTGGACCGATATGGAGGCGATAGATGAAAGCGGGGTTGTTGTTTCAACCTCTTACCTTCGAACCATGTATGGTGCCTATCAACACTTTCCAACGCCCGAATCGTTATTTGCCAGATCACTCCCGATCTCCAAGATTGCTCCCCATCTCCAACACCTTCCCCAATCTAAATCGTTCTACTATGGGGACATCTTTTCTCCTATGATATTGGGGAACTTGGTTCATACCTCAACAGTTCTGATTCGGCGTAATAGAGTGGCGCTTGTAGGATGCTTCAATGAGAAACTCAGATTCGCAGGCGAGGATTATGACTTTCACTTGCGCACTTGTCGTGAAGGGGCTGTCGGCTTTTTCGATGTCTCATCGATTAAGTATCAATGTGGACGAAGTGATCAACTAACTGGCCGAAGGTTTCAATTGTTTATGGCGATCAATTCTCTGAAAACGGTGTTGCCTGTTTTGAATGCGGACCGCGCTCGCATCACATTGCCTCAGTCCATGATCACTACCATGCTGGCTGACCGCTATTACTGGTTGGGTGAGGTGTTGCTTGACCGAGGCAAACGGCGTGCCGCACGGCGTTGGCTTTTTCAGAGCTTGCGCCTTCGACCGTTCCAATCGCACGTTTTGCGGCTGGGGGTGCTTTCTATGCTCACGACCCATGTTGCGGACCGTCTGCGTCAGGTTGTCCGATCTCTGAAACGGTCGTAGCGCAGCGACGGTGCCCCTTCAAGAATCGTCGCGGAATCGATTCAAAGGCAAGTCTCTTTCTCACCGTGTGCCATCGGTACAGGAAGGATGTCGGAGGTCTCATGAAAGTTCCATTTGGACAACACGGGATGCGTCATCAATCACTAAGAACGGCTGGTCCCGTGCACGTCTTGTCATGTGGAGAGGGTGCTGTACCGATCCCCCGTTCCAACGAACTAACCACCACAGTTCTCACACGCGATGTTGACTTTGACGCCATCTGTGAAGAATGGGATCAGCTCGTCTCCGATGGTTGTCAACAAGGGAGCTTTTTTCTACGTTGGCATTGGAATCGCGTTTGGTGGCGTATGTACAGGCCGCCCCAAAGCGAGTTGTTCTTGATCACCTGTCGAGAGCAAAGTGGTCGATTGGTTGGGATGGCACCTCTATATAGGCGTCATCGGTCAGTCATGGGCATGTTCAAGATTCAGGAGATCTATTTCATCGGGACAGGTGTTGCGATGCTAACGAGTGAACATCTCGACATCATCGCCCGGATCGGATATGAGCGTCTTGTTGGACAAGCGGTGGCGGCCTATATTCAGCAACAGCCCCTGTGGCACCGCCTCTGGCTGTGGGGGATTGATACGACCTCACCGGTGCTTCCTCATTTCACGAAGGCTTTTGGCGGTTCCGCCGCGGTACTCCCCTGTGACCGACTTCCTTATCTGGCCACGCGGTCGGACTGGGCAACTGTGAAACTGGGATTTGGGGCGAACTTACGGACAAACATCGATCGATATATCAGACGGATTCAGAAAGAGTACAAGTGCCAATTCTGTCATGTTCGCACTCCGGAGCAGTTGGAGGAGTTCATGGACGTGTTCGTCCAGTTGCATCAGGAGCGGTGGCAATCCAAAGGAGAAGTGGGGTCATTTGCGCACCCGAACTTTAAAGAATTCATGCGGGAGACCGTGCGCGGGGCCTTCCTCTGTGACAGAGCAAGGCTTTGGATGCTCCTCTTGGACGGACAGTGTGTTGCGGTGCTGCAGGCATTTGTAGACCGCGGGGTGGTGCATTATTTTCAAGGGGGGTTTAAGAGCGGATATGAAAAGTATCACCTTGGGAGTGTGATGCTTGCACTTTCTGTGCAGGATTGTTTGCAAGCCGATGACGTGGATGAGTTTGATTTTATGGGAGGAGGCGCCAGGTATAAGGAGTCGTGGACGACAACCGCCCATGAAGCGGTCGAGGTCGAGATTGTGAATTCGAACGCGATGGCCTTAGTCTATCGATGTGTTTGTATAAGCAGAAAACAGCTCTCGCACCTCTATCGGTTCCTGCTCCCCGTGGCGCTTAGATCCGCCATCAGAAAACATTTCCCCTTGAACACCTAAAATCCATTCATGGTCGCAGAGGGGAACCACCGCCTATCGAGACTACTGTCTCCGCCGGATCATGCGGTCTTGGCCGATTGGCTCCGGGGTAGCCCACACGGCCCACGGCGACTTCAAGCCCAGCAGGTACTGATAGAGCGCGGTGTCTAGTCTGGCGGCCTCCATGCGAGGCCACCATTCTATCCCTCAGGCTATCCATGTCGAATCCGGAAGCGTCTTCTTTTCTTTCTCCAGAATGTTCACCCATGAAGCGAGAGGAAACCTTAGCATGAACTACAGATGCTCTCAGGGCTTCATGATGGAAGACAAGTTTTTGGATTGTGGAGGAACCTAAGGATTCATGTGGACGACCAGCTATCGTTGTGTGAATTGCGGTCATGTCTACGACTCTGTGCCGTGATCGAGCAGAATCGACTGGCCCAACAGGAACAAGCCTTGGTGCTTCCAAGCGGTGAACCGACTATCAGGATGACAAAGTCCATCTTGGAGCAGAGTCTTTCATCCGGCTAGCGGCCTGACCCAATCTGGCCTAAATAAGACCGATAGGGGATCTTCAGTTGACTCGCAAATTAGTTGGAGCAACGGGCGGAGTAGTGTCTTGTTGCCCCCCTGTGCAACCTATCTTTTGAGTGCTCACTACCATGTTGTCGATCCAGAGATGTTGGGCAATTGGGACGATTCCTGAGAATGTCAGTTGCAAAGCGTTTATCCTGAGATCCGTGGTATCTCTCCAGCGCATATTCAATTGTTGCCCTTTGAGTGTTCCATCAATCCACATTTTCTGAAACCCATCATGCTGACCGGGTGTGTTGGCCTGTACTTCTAGCTCCAAGCAGTACCATCGATTTGTCTGCAAGGCATCTCTTGGATCATTTTGATAGGAAAAATTGCCCCAATACTTGCCGTCCGGGGCCTGCGTCATTTCAGGGAAATACGAGTAAAAGGTAACTTCGCCAGGGTCTGGTTGTCGGTACCAATTTTGAGTAACCAACGATGTATAAAAAAAATCTGTTCCACTCGGACGGAGTCCCGCTTTTCCGAACCCGGACCACTGATTGTCAATGCGGTTCCCATAAAAAGCAAAAAGTTTCGTGCAATTCTGACCGCAGCGCCAACCCGTTTCGAATTTGACATAAAGCCGGGCGAACGCGTGGTCAAATCCAGGCATAAACCAGCGAGTCAGCCATCCTCCATCTGCTCCTGCCGGGTATGTCACTTCCAACGATTTTTGCCCACCATACACGTTCACGGATTGCGTGCTAATGCGGTGTAATGCCTGATCGAATCCATCCTGCCATAGGGACAGATTTCCACTCTCGAAGTCGTCGCAGAGAATTGAGCTAGCTTGGGCGCACACAGGTTCTGCAGCTTCCGCTCCTGGACCTGCATGAAGAACCAGGAGGCATGCGAGGAGTAGAAAGGTCCTGGCTGTTTGCTTCAGCGGTATGGAGTGAAAACGTTCTTGAGCCATGTGCTGAATGCTCCTTTACTCACAAGTCGGTAATTTGGAGAACACAAAGTCTTTATTGTCCTTATTCTATACGGGTTTCATTGGCGTTGTTGTCGTTTTAATTACTGACTACTGAGTAAGCGAGTCAAGTCCCTCGTTGCCTAAAAAATACTCTTACTCACTTTCCTTTGACTAGCTGCTCTCGTTGCCTGCTTTGTTATAGGCTGTGACTACAAAGAAGTACGTCGTTTGGCTTTGCAAGTCGATTGCGGCATAGGTCGGCACATTTCCTTACAGTATAGCGATCGGTTCACCGTAGGTTCCTGATGCCGTAGCGCGATTATCTTTATATCCCGCCAGGTCGCTGTCAGTACTTGCCGTCCATGTTAAAGCTCTTACGACGTCGCTGGAGCATTCAGCGTGAGCGTCACGGTTGCTGTTCGTGTAACTCCCCCCGCTGGTTACTGAGATCGTTCCCTTACGGTTTCCAATGATGGCGGATGTCGCACTCACGCTGACGGTAATGGATCCGTTGTTCATGCCTGATGTTGGGCTAACGGTCAGCCATGTAGAGTTGTTGCTGGCCGTCCACGTATCAGTGGAGCTGACTGTCAATGGCTGATTCTCAGAGTTTGCAATTCCTTGGGTGGCGGCAAACGAGACACTGGCCGATGACACTGTCAAGACCGCTGCCGCTATGGATGGTGAACGTCACAGGCGCGGTTACAGCCGAGGCTCCGTTGCATTGAGCGTTACGGTATCACTTATAGGCGCCACCTCGCGTTGCTGATCCTTGAATGATTGGAACCCAGGATTGTCGTCCCCTTGCTGGGCAGTTAAGGACTGATTGGTCGGACTTGCTCCGATCTTGGGATTGAATGAGCCTTCCGAGGTCTGTACTGGACCCGACTCAGGGTTTGCGCTGCGTAGGGTGTGCTGTTTATACATTGCAATAGAAAGGCAGGCGATCCGCTCACGGTAAATCTTCATTCGGATATGCACCGCCAGTGGGAAAGGTGAGCAAGAGGAATGCCCAAACTACACGTGCGATTGAGCATCCCATAAATTTCGAATTAATATGTGAAAACAATGACTTGGGATATCCGGCGAAAAATATCCAGGTAAATGTGAGGCAGGACAAGTGTAGAGGTGTAGATAAAA
>Ga0209253_10001082_pt1 | contig 23836 bp, 22 predicted proteins | sample FrelakmetBRP12BR_FD_187145 | JGI IMG/M metagenome (GOLD analysis project Ga0209253, IMG submission 187145) | Freshwater lake sediment microbial communities from the University of Notre Dame, USA, for methane emissions studies - BRP12 BR (SPAdes)... | ecosystem: Environmental > Aquatic >...
GTTTATTGCTGCTCTCATCGCCATCGACGAAGAAACGGTGATCAAATATGCCCAGGACAACAAGATTCAATTCGGTACTTATTCAAGCCTCACTCAAGCTCCCGAAATTAAGCAACTGATTCAGAAAGAAGTGGATCGGGTGAACAAGACGCTTGCTCAAGTGGAGCAGGTAAAGAAATTTACTATCATTCCTAAAAGGCTTTATGAGGAGGATGGTGAGGTGACGCCCACCATGAAAGTGAAGCGAAGGTTCATCAACGAGACCTATAAGGATATTATTGAGAAGATGTATCGATCTGGGTGAGGTTTTTGAAAAGGGGGTCTTTGCTGCTCAAAAGTTTTTTTAATTATTCTGTTTTGACTCGGAGATTTGGGGAAGCTTTCTCAAAAAGATGCATTTTATCAAGATCTATGGCGAGCTCGATTTCCTGGTGGACACGAACAGAGGTCTGCACATCAACACAAGCAACAAGGTTATGCTTACCAGCAGTAACATAAAGATGAATTTCTGAACCTAAAGGTTCAATAACTTCAACGATTGCTCTAATTGTATTTCCTCTGAGATTTTCTGGTGCATAAGGACGATCATAGATATCATTGGGACGAATACCGAAAATAGCTTCTGAGCCAATGAATGATTGATAATAGGGAGCCTTCCTATTAGGAATTGGAAGTTGAAAGCCTTCCACATCGATGAAGAGATGGCTATCTTTGGAAATAATACGAGATGGAATAAAGTTCATCACAGGGCTCCCAATAAACCCAGCCACAAATTGATTTACAGGAAAATTATAAACCTCCAAGGGTGAACCGATCTGCTGGATTAATCCGTCCTTCATCACCACGATTTTTGTCCCCATGGTCATGGCCTCCACCTGATCATGGGTGACATAGATGATAGTCGTTTGGAGACGATCATGAAGCTTTGAAAGTTCCGCACGCATTTGGACTCGGAGCTTAGCGTCCAAGTTTGAAAGAGGTTCATCAAAAAGAAAAACAGCAGGTTTACGGACAATGGCTCTTCCCACGGCCACCCGCTGACGTTGGCCTCCTGAAAGTTGTTTTGGTCTACGGTCAAGAAGGTCCTGCATCCCGAGGATCTCTGCAGCCTCCTTCACCCTTCGATTAATTTCATCTTTTGAAAATTTCCTCAGTTTAAGACCAAAGGCCATGTTTTTATATACGGACATATGGGGATAGAGCGCATATTCTTGAAAGACCATGGCGATATCTCTATCTTTGGGGGGGAGGTCATTTACCTTTCGATGACCAATAGTAATCATTCCATTATTAGGTTCTTCCAGTCCTGCAATCATACGAAGGGCAGTAGATTTTCCACATCCAGAGGGCCCCACTAAAATAACAAATTCCTTGTCTTCAACGGTGAGATTAAAATTTTTTACAGCCTCAACCGCTCCAAAGGTTTTCGAAATATTTTCTAAAATAACTCTGGCCATTTTCCATACCCCTTTTTATCCTAACAAAAATTTTATTCATGTTTATGTTTCAAATTCCAACCTCAGCTAAAAAATGTTTTAAATCAATGATCCTTGTAGCCATAGGATCGCCAGTTTTTTGTAACTTTTTCTTGGATCTCCTTTGGCCAAACCACCTCAAAGGATGCCTTCTTAGGGATTTCTTCTTTGGGCCATTCGTTTGGCCAGGTGCAATCGATCAAAACCTGAGAACCCAGACCCCTTTCTCTTTCAAACTGATTGAGAAAGGGGAGGAGCGCTATCCCCCAAGAGGAACCCATATTGAAAATCCCTCTTTGGGGATGGCAACGTGTGGTCATTGCCCAAATCACCTGATCCATTTGAGTTGGGTCAATATCTTTATTCACTACAATGAGATACCAAATGGTTCTTCCTGCATTCGATCCCCAAACGGCAGCGGCAATATGTTTCGCAAAGTTGGTGAAGGGGGTATCGGTCGAAATAATCGCCATATGACTAATTGCCTCTGGAGGACAATAGACCATTCTTATAGGAAACCCCCTCCCTCTTAATTCCTGCATGATATTGGCCGCACGAATGACAGTGGTTACGACGGCTGAATCGTCGATGGGAACCCCCATACAGGAATGTACTTGAATGGGATCATTGCGATGGGTGAACGCCGTAACCTTGAAAACGGGTTTGGGGGTATTATCACGTGAGAGATAACCTGTATATTCGCCGAAGGGGCCTTCTGGAAGTCTCTCCCTTGGAGGAGTCACTCCCTCGATCACGATCTCTGAGGTCGCTGGAACATAAAGATCAACCGTTTCACATTTAACGAGTTCTACGGGTTTTCCTCGAATACCACCTGCCACACTCGCCTCATCCAGGTCAACGGGAACTCTTGTGGCTGCTACAATGGAAGAGACGGGTTCTGTTCCAATGGCGACTGCAAACTCCATCGGCTGATTTCTGACTTCGTATTTCTGATGGTAATGTATCCCAATATGTTGATCTGGACGAATCTGGCATGCCATCGTCTGACGATCGATAACCATGAGGCGGTACATCCCCCAATTGACCCATCCTGAGTCTGGATCTTTTGTGATGATGATATTCCATGTTCCTATATAACGCCCTCCATCTCCATCGTGAAGGTGAGGGATAGGTAACTTAAAAAGATCAACATCATCACCGATGAGGATGTTTTCTTTGCATGGACCCGACTTTACCTCCACAGGAGGAATGAACCGAGCCCTTCTCTGGTTGTATTCCTCCATGATCTGTTCATAGGAAGAATCAGCAGGCATATCGAGAGAGATGGCAAGCCTCGAGAAATACTTTCCGGGTCTTGCGCTCGTCCCGATTGGCGCGCCCAGAATTCGGAATCCAGGGGGATATCCCTTGATCTTTTCGAAAAGGGGAGCAGGGGCCTTCAAATCGTAAGACCGTCGAATGATCGCTCCGATTTCTAAATACCAGTCCACTTCCTGTTTCACACGGACGACTTCCCCTTCTCCGTCTAAGAAATCGATATATTCTCGTAAATCGTTAAAAACCATTTTCTCCCCCTTTTATTCATTTATTAGATTATCTAATCCTAAACGTCTTAATTCTTTTTCGGAGATGCTCCCAGTAACTGGATCACAGCTTAAAGCTTTATAGGCTTCTTCCCTTAAAGACTGAATATCAATGGTAATATTTCTTAAGGGACCTCTCATGAGGGGAGGATGGCCTACAACTCTTGGAGGCAAAACATAATCCAGAGGTTTAAATCCCTCCCTTAAATTAAAAAGGTGACGCATCATTAGAATGCGATTCCCCGTTAGGAGGAGCTCATCAATATCCGTATCCCAGCCCGTAATAGCATTAAGCATCTTTTCGATGGGATAGAAGACACTATGCGAACCAAACCAACAGAGGCCGACCGTACTCACGATATGTTGCCAGGAAGAGTAAACCTTATGGAGTTCCCCCTTATTCTTGTAATCATGTGGTCTGACTTCTGGCAAGGAGAGATGACTAAAGCGGGGATTAATTCTTCCCCATTCTACCCCCATGGTTCCTCCGTGGGTATGACGTCCTGGGGCTGGATCAACCGTGTACGTCGTTCCATACCCTGGAGCAAAACGGGGGTCATGCATAGGGATCTCCTGTCCTCCCACATGCATGGCAAACTCCTCAGAACCTTTCCCTATCCGTTCGGCTGCTTTCCTGCAACCATCAGCGAGGACCGCACCGAACCCTTTTCGCTCGGTCATGGATTGGAGGAGTTTAACAATAGCCTCTCCATTTCCCCAGGTGAGATCGATCCCTCCTGTATCATCCCTATTGATCAATCCTTTCTCATAGCATTCCATGGCAAATGCGACGGTGGCTCCGGCGGAGATGGTATCCATACCGTAGAGATTACAGATGTCGTTACATTTAATGATTGATTCAATATCATCATTCAGACATAAAGCCCCAAAGCTGATCAACGTCTCATATTCAGGTTTATGGGCGTCTTTTAAAAACCATCTGCTGCCTTTCACACTGACCATGCCACCACAAGCAATAGGACAGGACCCACAAGCAAATTTCCTGGTTTGATAACGGATGACATTATCATCGCTGATCTTGGCCGCTTTTTCTATAGTAGGGAAGACCTGTTCATTGATCCCTTTCCAATTCTGCAGGGGAGCATCCTGAGATTCTACAAAGCTGGCTACGTTTCCACAGGTTCCATATCGCATATAGGTGAGACCTGGATCCTTTGCCTGCTTTAACTCAAGGATCATTTGACGATTCATTTGCCTCACTTCATCCGGTTTCGCAATCGGAACTTTAAGGGTTCCCTGGGCAGAAAAGGCCTTTAGATTTTTTGATCCCATGACAGCACCCACACCGGAGCGTCCGGCAGCCCTTCCGGCCTCGGTGATGATGGCGGCAATCAGTGATTGTTTTTCTCCTGTGGGACCAATACAGACCAAACGGAGCCCCGGGTTTCCGATCTCCTTTCTGATGGTTGCCTCCGTTTCTTGCGTATTCATGCCAGATAGGTGAGAGGCCTCTATTAACTTAGGTTTGTTGTCTTCTAAATGGAGATAAACCTGTTTTAAAGATCTCCCTGTAAAGAACACGCCATCATAACCACAGGACTTTAAAGCCTCCGCAAAGAAGCCACCACAATTGGAGTCACCCCAGTATCCTGTCAAAGGAGACTTAGTAATGACTGTAAAACGGCAGGAGGTAACTACCTTTGTGCCCGTAAAGGGGCCTGTCATGAATCCTAAAACGTTATCCGGGCCTACAGGATCTATACCTTTGGCCATTTTCTCATAGAGGATTCTTGCTCCGATTCCATACCCTCCGATGAAGGAACGGGCAACATTTTCGGTCAATTCTTTTTCTTGAAACTTACCTGTGGTCAAGTCAACAAATAGAAATTTGCCCATGCATCCATACAACATCGTTTTTTTCCTCCTTATCTATCCCGTATGATTTCCGACGCATTTCAACCATCTACTTAGAGGCCATTTCGCTTCTCGTTATAGTCATCCTTTAACAGCACCAGCTGTCAGTCCTTTGACCATTAAAGTCTGAACTCCGAAGAAAAGAACGAGGACCGGCAGAGTAACAAGTAGTGATGCGGCCATCATATTTCCCCACTGAGTTCCGTATTGCCCGATGTAAGATGTGAGAGCAACGGGCAATGTAAATTTTCTCTGTGAATCGATGAAGGTTAGGGCGAAAATATATTCCTGCCATGCAGAAATAAAAGTATAGGCTGCCGAAGCAGCAATGCCTGGCATTGCGGAAGGTAGCACGATCCTAACCAATATTTGGAAACGAGAACAGCCATCAATCATGGCACTTTCTTCGACGCTAATCGGCAGGCGGGTAAAAAACCCGTAGAGGATCCAGACTGCGAAGGGGACAGAAAATGTAAGGTTTGCAATCACGAGTGAGCTAAACGTATTAATCAGTCCAAGTTTCACAATGACGATGTAAAGAGGGATAAGAAGAACGACAATTGGGATCATCTGGCTAATCAGAATAGTTTGAAGCAAAAACCTCTTTCCTTTCATTTTGAAGCGTGTAAGGGCGTAGGCACAGGGTAGGGAGAGCACTAAGCTCAGAAGAGTTGTGGCTATGGTGACGATGAGACTGTTCATGAATTTTTGGCTGAAATGCATCTGACCGTAAATCACCGCCTTGAAATTGTCGAATGTGATATGCCGAGGGATTAAACGGATCGGAATGGTGAAAATCTCGCTGAAATCCTTTAAAGCGGTGGACACAATCCAGAGGTAGGGAAGCAAAGCCAAGACGACAAATAAGGATAAGGCCCCGTAGAAGATAAATTGTTTAGCAGTCAGACGTCTACCCATTATTAGACCTCAGCGAGCTCTCCCTTCTTAGCCACAAACTGAATGTAGAGAAGCGCAAAAATTAACATCATTACCCCTATGACAACTCCGTACACCGAAGCATCACCAAAACGATGATAAAGAAAAGCCGTCTTATAAACTGCGATCGGGAGAGTCGTACTACTATTAATCGGCCCTCCCTGGGTCATAATCCAAAGATTTTGAATTGCATTCAGACTCCACATCACTCCTAGGAGATTAACCACAATAATAGTGGGAAGAATTCCCGGAATGGTTATATGAAAGAATTTATTGATGGAGCCCGCTCCGTCAACCTCTGCGGCTTCATATAAGTTCACAGGAATTGTCTGCATGGCGGCCAGATACATAAAGGCTCCGAAAGTGTAACCTCTCCAGATCGTAGGGATCATAACGCTGAAGAGGGCAACATCTGGGTCTCCCAACCAATTTTGAACTAGACTGCCGAGACCTAGGGCTCGAAGAAGGTAATCAATCATCCCAAAATTAGGAGAGTACATCCATTTCCACGTGAGTGCAGTGATGACCACCGGAGTAGCCCAAGGTAGCATTAGGATGGGGCGCATGATGGATTTGCAGCGGAACTCATTATTCAGGATGGCAGCAAAGGGAAGCGCGATCACTAAGCAAGTGACTACGATACCGAATGTCCAAATGAAAGAGATACGGAGGAAGCCATAGAAATCGTTCGAGGAAAGGATCTTGTAATACCCTTCAAGACCTATGAAAACTTGGGATTCTGATGTAAGATTATATTCATAAAAGCTAAGTTGAATTGTCCTCAAGATAGGATACGCCAATAAGACAACCATCGTCAAAAAGACAGGTGCAGTCCATACATAGTTCCAAAGTTTCTCGCTACTTCTCTTCATAGGATAATGGACATAAGTAAGCTAAACAGAATGTTCTACGGGTCTTCGCTTTGCAAAGACACAGTTCGACCGAGCCCTTGGCCCGAGATCAGGCCAAGGGCTCGGTTATGAAGATTCGTAAATTGGTAATTCATTTTTTCGCCAAAGCAACATCGATTTTTGAAGCTGCTTTATCCAGGGCCTCTTTTGGCGGTGACTTCAGCAGTAAGGCCTCACGAACCGAATTACTTAGTATATCAATCATCTGAGAAAGGACTGGAGTGTTCTCAAAGGATTTCATGTATGCGAGATTTTTCCTAATCTCTGGATCGATATTTTTCCAATTCTCGTGGTTTAGCATACTTTTCCGGGTTGGCATAAATGCCGGTTCGTTCAACATTCTTTCTTTGCTGGTCAGGATTTTGATAAGTTCAAAAGCTTCTTTCGGATGCTTGCTATTTTTGGAGACCATGAGATTCCATGTTGACCCAAAAGCCACACGCTTCTTGTCTCCTATCATTGCGATGAACCCTACTTGAATATTCGGGTTGATCTGCGTGGCTAATTTCCCCCACCGAGCAAACCCATCCATCATGGCGATTTTGCCTGCTGCAAAAAGTGCCGCATTTTCATTGAAGTCGAGATTTGCCGTATTTGGGTTAACTACTTTGTAAGTATGAATAAGGTCCATCCAAAATTGTAGGGCTTTAACTCCCTCAGGGCTATTCACAGTGCACTTCGTCCAATCTTTGTTCAAAATAGAGCCTCCGGCTTGGGCGACGTATTGGAAAAAGTTATTATAGGTCATCATTCCAGCCCCGTCGAATGAACCTCCATAAACACCTTGTGAGGGATCTGTAAACTTCTTGGCTGTTTCGACGTACTCTACCCAGGTCTCGGGAAATTTTTTTATTCCGACTTTTTGAAAGAGATCCTTGTTATATAGGAAAAGTCTTGCCCCTGCATTGTCGATCGGAATTCCATATAGTTTCCCCTTATAAGTTGCATCTGCCACTGCACCATCGAGGAAGTCTCTAATATCTTCCTTATCAACGTATGGATCCAATGGAATGATGTGTCCAGCCGCTGCCCGTTGCTGGATCTCGTTGGCCACCTCAAAAACGTCTGGCAAAGTGCCTGCAGCTCCAGCTGTTACCTGCTTTGGCAAGACTTGTTCAAAAGGGATAAGTGCCACTTCGACATCGACATTCGAGTTCGCAGCTTTGAACTTATCTACGAAGCCTTGCCGGTGTGCATTCGTTTTGTCGTCCCGATGAACGGCCCAGTAGGTCAGTTTGATCTTCTCAGCAGCGATCAAGATTTCTGGAGCAATGAAAGCACCAAGGATAATTAAAATTCCTAAGAATAATACGATTCGTTTCATGATCTACCTCCTCTTTTTAGAATTTGAGTTGTCTCATTTCAGTCTCGATCATTAGTTTCCATCTTTTTCAACCCATCCTTTGACCTCCTTTCATTGTTCTTGTAACGTATTTTCAGGGGCAGAAGGGCCTAAGTAGGAACGAGCGCAACTTTAATCGAATATTCGCCCTCTTTTTCCCTACCAGCGATTCTGATGGCTTCTTCGACCTCCTTCAACTTCATCACATGCGTAACCATCTTTTCCACCGGGTACATTCTCGATTCGACCAGCTTGATGGCTGGCTTGACGGACCTGATGTCGTGAGAATAAGCCCCGATCAAAACAATCTCTTTATAAACCAGTTGATCGAAGTACATCGAGGTCTTCTGCCCGGACATAGCCCCTATCACAATCGTCCCCTTCTTTCTAACAAGTTCTGCAGTGGAAGCTGTTGCTTCAGGAAAGCCGGCCACATCCAAAACCCTATCAGCCATCTGACCGTCCGTTATCTCCTTAACTCTTTCAACAACATCTTCTCTTTTCACGTCGATAATATGGTCAGCACCATATTCGTTGGCTAAATCAAATCTCCTTGCATCATCACTTGTTCCCACCATGATGACCGGATAAGCTCCGCATTCCTTTGCCACAATCACAGCAGAGAGTCCTTGACACCCTGGACCGAGAATGACCACTGCATCCCCCATTGATACCTTTGCTAAGGTTTTAACCCACCGGATTGCATTTCCTACCGCTGCGCAAATCAACACGGCTGCCTCAGCGGGTAAAGTTTTAGAGATTTTGTGGACTGAAGAATGATATGGAAGATAGACAAATTCGCCGTAGGCCCCCCAAAGGTGGGGCGGTACATTGGATGAAACGCTGTGGCCATAATTCAAATTCCTTTCGCAATATCTATATTCTCCAATTTTGCAAAAGTAACATTCCCCGCACCCGATTGTAAATTCACAGATAACCCGATCTCCCTTCTGGAGCTTATGTCTTTCCATAAACTGAGGTCCTGCCTCTTCGATCCATCCCACAAATTCATGTCCCAAAATGATAGGGTAGGGGACGTTGAAATAACCGTTGTAGGCTTTCACATCAGACCCGCAGATGCCACACATTTCAACCTTTAAAAGGGCGTCCATCTCCCCAATCGTCGGGAACGGAAACGATTGCAGAACGATCTCTCTTTTTCCTGTTAACACCGCTGAAGTAGTTTGACGAGCCATATTTTCTTCTTGGAATGTTACTATTTTAAAGCGATCACTCTCACAGGGAAAGCGTCCAAGAATTTGACCTTCACCGGAAGGATAAAGACATATACTCGTGATACTCCGATTTGGGTCAGGTTCTTCAAATTCTCAATAAGAGGGATATTGGCCTGAAATAACGGGAAATGATTGACGGGACGAATGGCATTTGGAGCATCTATCTCGGGGGTGTCCACACCTAAGACCTTTATCCCTCTCTGAATCAACCAATGAATAGCGTCCAAGGCAAAATAAGGGCATTTCTTGTAGCTATCGGTTTTATAGAACCGATCGTGACCGAACATGCAGAAAACAATATCTCCCGATCTAATTCCCCCGGATCTTTGTTCTGCCTTATGGAGGTAATCGATGGAGACCTCGGTTTGGGGCTCGCACCCCCTGAGGTCCAAAATCACTGCTTCGCCGACCAGATTTTCCAAAGGAAATTCCGAAAGGTCAAAACGGTCCTTGAAGCAGTGGCGAGGAACCTCAATATGGGTTCCCGCATTCGTATTAAAGGCTAATTCATGCAATAAAACGTAGTACCCGTAAGGGGTGGAATCACGATCCGCCTCCTCCAAAGTCATTGGACGGACATTCGGTGAGGCCTTGACGTCAGAGAGACGGGGAGTGAAATCGACGAGAAAGGGTTTTACTTGAAATCTTCTTCCCTCCTGTTCATGGATAAGGGTATGGGATAAATCTATGATTTCTGTAAATTCCAGTTTGACTCTCTTCCCCATTCAGTCCACCTCTTCGATTACCACCACCCTTGCAGGCATGGACTCAGCAAATTTGATAGCAATCGGGAAAGCATACACTTCAGCACGATTCTTCTTCACCTGGTCGAGATTGGCAAGATTTTCGATAATGGGTATATCCTTTTCCAAGAACAGGAGATGGTTTTCATGTATAGGATTTTTCGGCCTTTCGATCATCCCTGCATCGACGCCGAACATCTTTATTTCCAACTCGACCAACCAACGAACGGCTTCCAAACTGGGATAAGGGTTAGCCATATATTTTTCCGGTGATTCAAAGAAGAAGGCATCGTACCCAAAGTCACAAAATACGATGTCCCCTTTTTGGATTCTGCCTACAAGGTCACAGGCTTTTTTCATATCCTCCAGGCTCACCTCATAATGAGGACTCAGCCCCCTCATATGGAGGACAACAAGGGGTCCGCAGAGCCGTTCCAATGGAAATTCGATAAAATCTTGCCTCCCTTTCAAACAATGATAAGGGATTTCAATGTGAGTTCCAGCGTGCGTGTTTAACTCAATTTCGGACATTAAAAAATATTGGCCGTCGGGGACAGGGACCGTATCCCTTTGGTCTATAGGATGTTCGAAGATATGAACCTTTCTGTCCTCTGGATTGGGGGCGAAGAGAGGCCTTGTATCGCCCACTAATAGTTTTTTTACCTCCAGCATCCTGTTCATCCTTTTTGGAATCATCGGATGGGATAGATCAATGATCCTTTTTTTCATCTTCTTACCTTCCAACCTTCTTATAAATTCTTTAGTGAAGCCCCGTTTTGGTATCTTTACCCTTTAATTGCCCCTCCCATGACACCACTCACAATGAATCTTTTTAGAAGTAAAAACATAATGATAACTGGTATAGTGACGATGACGGAGGCAGCCATCAATGAACCCCATTGGGTACTATATTGACCGATAAATGATGTCAACGCTACAGGTAGAGTGTATTTACTTGCAGAATTGAGGTAAGTAAGGGCTAAGATATATTCTTGCCAGGAGTAGATAAAGATGAAGGCGGCTGTGGTGACTAAACCCGGACCTGAAATGGGGAGTACAATTTTTAAGAGAACTTGCATCCTGGAACAGCCATCCACAAGGCCAGCATCTTCGATGCTTTTGGGAATGCTCAAGAAGAAACTTCTTAATAGCCAAACGGCAAAGGGGATACAGAAGGTCATATTTCCAATGACGAGTGCCCAATAGGTATCTAAAATATGGAGGAAGGCAAAGACCTCATATAGTGGGACAAAGAGTACAACGGTGGGGATCATCTGGCTCACCAAGATGGTTTTGAGAATGGTGAACTTCCCCCTGATCCTGAACCTAGCGAGAGCAAAAGCCGAGGTGACGGAGATTGCCAAAGCAACAATTACCGTAGAAAAGGTGACGATGAGGCTATTCAAGAATTTTTGTTGAAAATTTTCCGGACCAAATATGACATTGACATAATGGGTTAACACCGGCCTTTCAGGAATCCATTGGATTGGCAAACGAAAGATGTCTTCATGCCGTTTTACAGAGGTGCTCAAGACCCAAAAATATGGGATTAAGACGAGGATGATGAAAAAGAGGGCACCCACATAGATCAATATCAAATTCTTCGATCTATTCATCGGTTATCCTTCTGGCCTCTTCATAACGATCTTGAGATAAGCGATCATGAAAATGATAAGAAACAGGAAAGTGAAGATGGCGTATACTGATGCTTTTCCAAAAAGGAAATATTGGAACGCCACCTTGTAAACCTTAACGGGAAGGGTGGTTGTGCTATTGACTGGGCCACCCTCTGTCATAATCCAGATCATTTGAATATCGTTAAAGTTCCAAATAGTTTCCAAGAGATTGACAACAATCAGCGTTGGCATTATCCCGGGTAATGTAATGTGAAGAAACTTCCGCCAAGGGCTGGCGCCATCGACCTCCGCTGCTTCGTAGAGTTCCTTTGGGACCCCTTTCATCGCAGCTAAGTAGATGAAGGCCTCAAAGGTATAATCCCTCCAGATCATTGGAGCCATGGTGGCATATAAGGCGACACTTGGATCTCCCAGCCATAATCTACGAAAGGATTCCAACGAGAGAAGTTGAAGGAGGTAGTCCAACATTCCAAAAGTGCTTGTATAAACCCATTTCCAGGCAAGGGCAATGACAATGCGAGGTGTCGCCCAAGGGAGGAGGAGCAAAATGACGACAAGGGTCTTTCCCTTAAACTCTTCGTTAAGGAGGAGGGCCATGGCCAGGCCGAAAACGAGGCTGAGGAGGATAATCCCCACGGTCCAGACAAGAGAATTATAGAGGATCTCACGGAACTCCGGATCTACGATCACCTGAAGATATCCTCGGAAACCAATGAAGGGGTGGATCTTATCAGCAAGATCCCAGTGGTAGAAACTTAGCTGGAAAGACCTGAACATTGGATAGGCGATGAGTCCGAGTACAGAAATGAGTACTGGTGAGATCCATAAATAATTGGAGATTTCTTTCCGAAGGTCGGAAAGGAACCCCAACCTATTCTCAGGTCTTATTGACTGTGGGTTTGGATTCTGATCTTTTATGGTGGATCTGATAATCGAAGAAAGAGAATATTTCCAGTTCAACTCACTTCACCTTACTCCGATCCGGGATTGGATGGAGGGAAAGGTGGTCGAGATCCTTTCCTTCCATCCTCTGGGACCTAAGGCTTCTTCCAGGTCTCTTGACTCCAGCCCGTGTCATTCATTTTGAGACCCTGTGCCTTTTTCTCTTTGAGAATGGCATTGATCTCTTGAGCTGCCTTATCCAACGCCTCTTTGGGGGTTAGCTTTTTCAGTAATGCCGACTGGACACTATCGTTATAAATCGTTGGGAATTTTCCAAAACCAGGTGGTGTCGGATCGGTACTTCCGTAAGTTAAAGACGTTTTCAATACATCAGGAAGTTCCCTTGCAGCACTTTTTCTGGTCGGGAGAAATCCCTTGATCCTTTTTTGGAATTCCGTGCTGGTTAATTCTTGAATCAACTTAAAAGCCAAATCGGGATATTTGGAATTTTTAGAGATACAAAAATTCCAATCCGGAGAAAAAACCCATGTTTTCCGGTAACTTGGCATAACTGCCACACCGTACTTAAGATTAGGGTTCATCTGTTCTATATCAGGATAAATATTGTAAAAGGCGTGGAGCATGGCAATTTTCCCTCCACCAAACATTCCTGTCAGGCCATTAAAATCAAGATCCGGTGTTTCAGGAGGCATCACCTTATATTTGTGAAGCAAGTCTACCCAATACGTGAGTGCTTCCACACCCTCTGGGCTATTTACCACACTTTCTGTCCAATCTCTATTCAGGAAAGTCCCTCCAGCCTGATGAACGAAAGAATAGAGTAGACCAGTTAGCATTACACCTTTTCCATCAATGCCTATGCCATAGATTCCCTTTTGAGGGTCATTCAGCTTCTGGGCCACCTCCCTGAACTCCGTCCAAGTTTTTGGGGGCTCCCGAAGACCTTTCTCCTCAAACAGGGCCTTGTTGTAAAAAAACACGCGCGTTGCATAGTCGATAGGGATGCCATAAATATTGCCATTTCTTGTGACGAAATCCCTGAGATGGGGGAGAAAATCCATCCAATCGTTGACGTCCTGAGCAATATATTTATCGAGGGGGTAAAAATAGCCTCCTCTTGCAAAATCGGAAAATTCGTTCGGAATGGTCATCACATCTGCAGCCTGCCCTGCCTGAAGGCTAACCGCGCATTTTCTCAACAGGTCACCAAAGGGCATGGGGGTGTGTTCAACCGTGACCCCTGGGTTTTTTCTCTCAAACTCTTTGATACCCCACTCTCGGAGATCCGTGTAATATTTGTTTGTCTGCTTTCTCGTCCATAAGGATAGGGTAATTTTTTCAGCCGAAAAACTTAAGTCCTCCATTGCAATTGGGAACAGCATTATCAATATAAGAATTGATGCCGCTTTTTTCATCATTTTCGTTCCTCCTTCTTCCTTCAGTTGATTGAAAAATTAAAGCACTTCGTTTAGCCAATAAAAAAATATATGTCAACATGTTTTCCTCTCAGTTTCACCTCCTTTCTATGAACCCCATATCGTTATTTTTACTTCTTTCGCGTTTTGAATCTATTGAGAAATTAATTCATATTGTTTCCAACTGTATTAATGTTTTATCTGGAATATCTCCATTGATAGAACACTCTGTTCGTGTTATTCATGAAATCCCAAACAATCCAGCCTTTGCCCTAAAATCATTGATTGTTATCTTGAATCCTTTTTCAATCGGGTATTGAGGCTCATAACCTAGCTGTCGCTTGATGTTCTCTTTATCATATTTCTGGACAAAACCTATAGTCTCTTTGCCACAAGAAAGATCTGCTTCAGGTAACATCCTTTTAATGCATTGGATGACCTCACCGACGGTTCGGAGATCCCCTGACGCGTTGAACACCTTGGTCTCGGTTCTGTCAACTAAACAGGCCAAGAGAATGCTTCGAGCGGCATCTTCCACATATTGCCAGTTGATATGGGTATCACTTGTATAGGGGAGCGTATAGGATTTTCCAAGCGCTGCGTTCTCCAATAGCTCCGAGGCAAAAGCACCAGCTCCTCTTAGTCTTCCTCTCCCGTAGACAATGGGAAACCGAAGGCCGATGTTGTCAATTCCCATCTGATCGAAGTAATGGCGGGCTATGAATTCGTTCAAGGCCTTGCAGGCACCGTAAACAGATCTTGGATGGAGAGGGACATCATCGGGAATCCATTCTTGTTCATACATCTGTGGAGACCCCAAAGCACCAGCAGAACTTGCCCATACTACTCTACGAGCATGGAGAAACCGTGCTGCTTCAAGGATGTGGTTGAATCCGAGGCAATTTACTTGAATGGCCTGTGGTGGATTTTTATTGGAGTCTTCCACCAAAAGTGCTACCAAGTGGATGATTGTATCGACTCGATTTTCCTTGATGATTCGGAGCAGGTGGGGAAGGTCATTGATGTCTCCCTGAATTCTCCGAATCCGTCTCAGCTCTTCGGGAGTAAGGATCTCGAGAATAGAATTCTTATCGGGCACCAGGTCATAAGTGATCACCTCCGCGCCATGCTCCAAGAGAAGCCGTGCGGTATGGGCACCTATGAAACCACTCCCTCCGGTAACAAGACAGATCATCCGCCTCAAACTCCATTAAGCCTTAATGAACGATTTCAACCTCCAATCCATAAGAGATAGCAATGCTCTTTAGTCTTTCCATGTGAGCAGGGGATTGGGTTTTCCAATCAGGAAAAGGGTAGGCCCTTCCCATCCATTGGTATTTGGCGGAGGCCGTTTCATTATAGGGAAGAAGAGCCAGTTTCTTTATCCCCAATGCACTAATGAATTGAGATGTTTCGTGGATATTTCCCTCCGTATCGCTGATTTCGGGAATGCAGGGGACTCTCATCTGGATCTCTTTCTCTGGGAAGAATTCTTTGATCCTCTTCAAGTTATTGAGACTCGAACGATTGCTCATGCCTATCTCTTTTAGGTGAACCTTCGGGTCCATCGCCTTGAGATCGTAAAGAATTAGATCGGTCGGAGGGATGAGTGACTTCAGCCGGCTCCATTTTGAAAAACCGGAGGTTTCAATGGCAGTATGAATGCCCTGCTCTTTGCAGGCCCATAAAAAATGGGCTGAAAATTCTGCCTGTAAGGCGACCTCTCCACCGGTGAGGGTCACTCCTCCCGCCGAGCAGTCATAGAAGATTTTATCTCTCAGGGCGATTCTTAACAATTCCTCCACTGTCATCCACGTCCCAATGAGTTTCAACGCCTCTGAATAACACCCTTTAACACATTGCCCACAAGCATTACATCGTTTCCAATCAATGACTATTTTTTTATCAGGGCTATAAGAAATGGCTTTCTCTGTGCAGAGGTCGAGACAGGTTAAACAGCTTATGCATTTCTTTTCATGGTAGGCAATCTCCTGTTCTCGTTTCTGGGATTCAGGATTATGACACCAGGAGCAGGTCCATTCACACCCCTTTAAAAAGATAGCCATCCGTATCCCTGGACCATCATGAACGGCAAACCGATCAATGTCAAAGATGAGGCCTTTGGCCCCATAATCGATGGTCAGTTTTTTCTTATGGGCCGGCATGTCACTCCATCAATGGCTGTACCTGGCGATCTGGTGATCCTGATTCCTTTTGTCCAAGAGTACGAAGTAGGCAGACCAGCCCCCAACTCTGACACGAAGATCTTTATATTGTTCAGGGTCCAATTGGGCCTTCTTTAGAGTTTCCACATTATTAAGTGCAATATTGAGAACCGTCCCCTTCGTTATTAAGAAGACCCTTACAAAACCCATCAGGCGCTGAAGTCCTTCTTCTCCTTCAAAATCCTTGGCGTTCATACTGATATCTAATTCAGCACCAGCTGCCAGAGACAGATGATCCAGTTTATTATAAGAATGGAACAAGGCAGTCGGTCCATTCATATCCATTCCAGGAACCGGTCCTGCATTGGGTGCCAATCCCGTCCAGGCCTTTCGACCATCCGGGGTGGCTCCGACCATCTTTCCAAAGAGATCATAGTCTTCAAAGGTCCCGATGCCTGGAATGAATTTGATGGGCAGATCATGATCCCCCAAAGAGATGACCTTCTTCACAAAGTGATTGACAATCTCGACGGAGATCCCATCAACCTCATCCAGGTCATTTCCATATTTAGGACTTCTGTTGCCAAACAGTTGCCTCAATCTCTCTTGTCCTTCATAGTCCATATGCAGAGCCCTTAAGAGCTCTTGTATGCGGATCTTTCTCTGTTCAAAAACGAATTTCTTAACCGCTGCCAAGGAATCGGCCGTATTGGGTAGCCCTGTTAGCATTATGGCATTCAAATAATATCTGGCACCCCCCTCAGTGATATCGCAGCCTTTTTCAAGACAGCCTTCGATCAGGGAAGAAAGAAAAGGAACCGGAGCGAGCATTTGGTATTTGCCAAACATGAATCTCGATCGGGCCATGTAGCTCTCGATCTGATGGTCCATCTGTCTTAAGAAGGCCTGCCAAAGGTCTTCATAGGTGTTCCATGTCATTGGGTCGCCCGTGCTTATGCCTTTCACGGGAATGAACAGCGTGGATTTGTCCTCCTCTGTGAAAATGCGGCTTTTTCCATTGGTGAAGACGAATTCCAAACACTGAAGCGCATGGACGGGCCCCCATCGGAATTCTGCCTCCCCGGGAATCAGTACCTCCCAGCACCCATCATTGCTGTAACACCGTGCCTTTTCAGCAGGGAATCCGTGTTTCTCCAAAGCTGGAATGAGAACAAGATCGTTATAAATCGAAGGCATTCCGGCTCCTGTCTGAATTAATTGGCAGGCCTGCTTCAATAATTTCTCCGGAGTCTTTGTGTGAAAACGGACCGAAATGACAGGTTGAGTAAAATCGAATTTCTTGCTTGCGTTGAGACACAGGTAGGTCAGTTCATTGGTCGCATCATTACCTTCGCTATCCTGGCCCCCGACCATCACATTCTGAAGCCAGTGATTGTAGAGGCCCATATACCTGTTGATCAATTGAGACTGCTTGACCATGACGAAATCCCGGGCGTCGGCTTCCGGTTCAACAAACATACTTCGTTCATTAAACTTTATCCAGAGACAGTCTACCCATTCCTGGGCCTCAGCCAGGGTTATTTCTCCCCTCTCGAGATCGGCCCTCAGAAAGGGCCATAGAAAATAGTCGAGCCTTCCGATAGGGATATTGTTCATGGTTGAGTGAAGGACAAGAAAGGTGAGCCAAAAGCTTTGAATGGCATCTTTGAAGTTTTCTGCAGGCTTCTCTGGCACACGACCGAGCCTCCGATGGATCTGGTTTAACTCTTCTTTGCGAAAAGGATTGGGCTCCTTCTCTGCGAGGGAAGAGGCTAGGTGTTGATAACGAGTAGCAAGTTTGCGGACAGCCTGGGTAGTGAGGGTGACGGCTTCCAAGAAGTTTTTCTTCTTTTCTCTTTCAGGATCACCCACGAGGGTTTCCAATTTCTTTTCTGCCTCGGCTCGTATTCCTTTCAAGCCCTGTTGAAGGATTCTGGCAAAATTAGGAACATAGTGGCCCCAGACCGATCGGATACCGATTCCATATTTGCCTGCCTCGTTGATCTCTTCCTCCTTGGCATAGGTTGGGAAAGGTGTCCCATACCACATACTGCCAAGAGGAATGCAGCCTACGATGAGTTCTCCCTCTTCGATGTCCACCGGCATATGTGTGAGTTGCAGTTCGATAGCTCTGGCCCGGCGGAGGATAAGGGATTTATTCTCCCAGCCCTCCTCATGAAAAACAGAGAGATGAGAAGCCGACCACATCTCCCTTTTCTGAGAGATCTTTTCCTTCAACCCTTTATATAGCGTTTCTACTCTTGTTCCCGTCATATTGATTTCTAACCCTTCTCTCCTCCATCCCTGCCTCTCCCGTCTTAGTCGGGATAAGACACCTCCTTGGTTAATCGCCCATCCTTCCGCCCTCGATATAGATAGTCTGGCCGGTGATATAATTGGATGCCTCAGAGGCAAGGAGAATAACTGCACCCACTAAGTCGTCGGGTTCTCCGAGACGACCCATAGGCACTTTACTCAAGAGTTCTTTATACTTTTCGGTGTCATCGAAGGCTTTGGCTGTCATGGAAGTCCGGATCACACCAGGAGCGATACAATTTACATTCACATGATATTTTGCCCACTCAACTGCCATCACCTTGGCCATTCCAACCACCCCATGTTTTGCTGCTGCATAGGCCAGGTTTCCCGGATGTCCGAGTTTTGCTGAAACGGAGGCTGTATTGATGATCTTGCCTCCACCCTGATTCATCATCACTCTTCCCACTGCCTGAGCACAGATGAACATTCCAGTTAAGTTGATAGCGATCACTCTATTCCAATCCTCAAAGGAGTATGTTTCTGCTGGCCTGCGGATATTGATTCCTGCATTATTAAAGAGGATGTCTATCCGGCCGTAGGATTTAAGAGTAAGGGCCACCATTTCCTGAACTTCCTTGGGCTGGGTTACATCTACGCGAATGGCAATAGCTTCCCCACGTTTGGCTTCGATTTCAGAAACAACATGGGCTGCTGCGTCTTGGTTGATGTCGGCGACAACCAATTTAGCTCCATAGTCGGAGAAAGCCATGGCCAAACGTCTGCCAATTCCGCTGCCTCCCCCGGTAACGATGGCTATTCTATCAGTAAGGTCAAATAACCCTCTCTCTTTCATTCTTTGATCTCCTCAATCGCAACCAGGCGAATAGGCATGGAGTCTGCTCCTTGGATCGCGAGAGGAAAGCAATAGGCCATGAAACGAAATGTTTGAAGTTGGTCGAGGTGAGCTATGTTCTCGATCAAAGATGCCCCTGACTCCATAATCAGCAAGTGATTTTGATGATAGGGATTACGCGGGCTCTCGATCATCCCTGCATCGATACCGAAGATCTTAATCCCATGATCGATAATCCATTTCATTGCCTCTTCACTCGGATAAGGTGCTTTTAGGTAGGTATTCATATCTGTAAAAAAGTATTGATCATACCCGGTCTCGATAAAGACGATATCGTTCTTCTGGATTCCCCCTGCATTCTCTGCTGCTTTCTTTATTTCTTCCTTTGGGAGGCAAGTTCCCGGCTTATAGCCTCTTAATCTCAAAAGAATCGCAGGGCCAAATAATTTTTCCAATGGATAAATTGAAAAATCCTCTTTTCCTCTCAAACAGTGGTAAGGGATCTCAATATGGGTCCCGACATGACTATTCATCCCTATCTCTGACATGAGGAAGTAATTTCCCTCCGGGACTGGGACTGTCTCCCTCTGGTCGACAGGGTGCTCTGTGATCAAAGTTTTGGCCTTGGGATCATCTGTTCCCCAGGGACGTGTGTCTCCTACCAGTAATTTCACCTCGAGCTCCCTGTTCATCCTCTTGGGTATCATGACATGGGATAAGTCGGCTACATGTGCTTTCATCTCAAAGATTTTTCCCTTCCATCAGTTCTCTCTTTGCTTTGTCCACCTCTTCATAGGAGACATCGTATGTATGGCCCAAAGGAGGAAGTTTTTCAGTAAGGAAGAAAGAAGGGAGCCGATCCTGCACCGGGCCAAAACCCGCAGCCTGATTGAATCGATATTCCATCCGGAGAATACTCCTTCCCCATTCCATGATTTTCTCACCTGTCCAATCTTCATCCATAAACCCGCTCATCAGGCCTGCAAGGAATTTATCATTGGCTGGGTCGGATCCTGTCATGATGCATAAGCCTAAAGTGTCTAAAGCTACGACAATAGCCTGTATAGCCATGGAGAGGGCGACCTGGCCTTCTGGTTTCGTGCAATCGATGCCCCCTCGGCCTGGGAGGCAATTTGCCGTTGTATGATCAGCGCCCATAGGAGTCAAGATATAGGTTGTTCCTGTTCCCTTAAGTCCCCGAGGATCATAGGCGGGGATGGCCTGTCCCTTGACAGACGGAATTCTGGAAACGCCTAAAACCCTTCCTGCGGTGACGACTCCATTTCCCAGAACCTTACCTATTAAAGATCCTTTTCCGATCTCTTCGATCATCCTCATCGCTCCTTTCGCATCGCCGAAAGAGATCACCCCAGCCTCCATCGCCACTCCCAAGGTTACGCCAGTCTCAATGGTATCGAGGCCCAAATCATTGCACATATAGTTCATCTTTGCGATGTCATCCAGAGAGGCAATCTCGAGGTTCGCTCCGAGGAGGGTTATCGTCTCATATTCGAGACTGGATACAATCCTTTTGCCATCTTGATCGGCAAAGATATTAGAACAAGCAATGACGCAACCCGGACAACAAACATGGGCATATTTCCCTTCACCGCCTCTCTCTTGGATGACATCGTATACTTTTTCTCCGCAGAGCTCATGTGATTTTTCAAATTGGCCTCGGGAAAAACTACGAGTAGGAAATCCTCCGACACTGTTGACCGGGTTCACGACCCCGGCGGTTCCGAAATTTCTTAGCATTTGTTTCGTCTCGATTAGGTTTTTAACAAATACTTTGCAGGCCTGTTTGAATTTATCCGGGTTTCGAGGTTGTATCATGGGGATTGCTGAATCATCAATGAATATCGCTTTTACTCCTTTTGAAGACAATAAGGCGCCCATTCCTCCCCGGGCTGCCTGGCGCGTGGGGATTCCGTCCATATCGCTCACCGCAACGGTCGAATTCAGAAATCTTCGTTCTCCAGCCGGACCAATGGTGAGGGTGGCAAACTTCTCACCAAATTCGGCCTGCAATTTCTTCACACACGCATAATTGGCCAATCCCCGGTAAGCATCACCCGGTAATATTTCCATTCCTCTTTTGTCAATCTTGATGAGGGCCCCTTCTTGATTGGGTGCTCCCTCAAAAATCAAGGCCTTCACGCCCAGCTTGGCCAGCTTCTGGGCAGCCAGCCCCCCTGAGTTGGATTCTTTGATCGTCCTCGTTAAAGGGCTTTTACCTCCGACTGAGAGTCTACCAGAGCATGGGGCAAGCGTTCCGCTTAAGAAGCCTGGAGCAACAATGCATTTATTCCCAGCCGAGAATGGGTCTGTTGTTGGATCTATTTCATTGAGGAGAATAGATGCGGATAGTCCCCTTCCACCGAGATAGCGATAGGTCTCAGGAACATCTTCAACGGTCACCTTTTTGCGGCCGATATCGATACGATAGATATTACTCATCACTCCCCCGCCCTATTTTTCATCTTCCTCCTACCCAGATCTCATCATCCCAACAGGATTGCTGATGAGTCCTTCTACGAGTTGAATGCCCTAACCTGATGTCCCATCGTCTCCAAATAGGGGATCCATGCCTTAGATTCCAAGAGTGTTCAGGGAACATGGTCTTTTCAGATGAACATAAGTCCGTGAAGGTTAGCCATGGTGCTATTTCCCGCCGGAAACACCGCGGCCTCCCAACTTAACCTTAGGCTAAGGCTTGGGAGCCTGGAATTTGATGGCCGGAGAAAAGGCACAGAATAAACGCATCTCATTTCGCCCTTTGTTTTGGATGCAATGTTTCTTCCCTATTGGCATATACAGGGTCATTCCTGGGAAAATAGTGACAGGGTCTTTTAAGGATTCGTGCATGGCCAGTCCTTCCCCTTGCATCACATAAATGATTTCTTCAGAAGTCTCATGAAGATGCCACGGTAACATTCCTCCGGAAGGAACCTTTGAAATGGCTACTGTTATATGTTCACTTCCATGGTCCGGTGATATCAATACAGTTAATGTTCTTCCTGGAAACTCTAAGGGTGTGACCTCTTTTTCGTCAACATATTTCATGGTAGCCCCCTTGGATGAATATTTTGAAGATGCCTCAACTTTGCTTTGTGCGAGGAACTGCTTTGCCTATCGCCTTTCAAAATGAAGGTTGTCATCGAGGAGATAGTCTGTTTTCAGAATGTCATCGAATGGAATCTTTTTTCGAGGCATAAATTTTTTAAATTCCTTACTAAAAAAGAGGATATGGTCTTCAAGCCGTTCAGTGGCCTTTGATAGATTCCCCCTTTTCATCTCCTTGAGAATATTCCTGTGGCTTTCCAAGATTTTCAAAGAATGATTTGGGGGAGGATTCAGCTTATCTACGAAAGTCGCGATAATGGGCATGATCGAGTTGACAATCATCATGAAAATGGGGTTCCGAGAGAACTTAGCAAGAGCGACATGAAATTCAAAATTTTCTTTTCTAATCTTCTCTCCCTTCTTCATTTTCAGGAACCCTTTAGAGATGATTTTATCAAGAATCTCAAAATCCTCTTTTTTCCCTTTCTTCATTACAAGTTCGATGACATCCTTTTCAATGGAGAGCCTTGCTTCTGAGAGGTCTTCAATGGTAATGTGGCCAAAACAGAGAAGTTCTGAAAAAGATTTGGTGAGGGATCTGGAATCCGGTTCTCTAACAAAAATACCCCCATCCATTCCTTGCTTGATATACACAAGCCCTGAGTTTTCGAGGGTTCGAAGAGATTCTCTGATGACCGACCTCCCGACTCGCATTTGCTGAGCGAGGTCTCTCTCGGATGGTAACCTGTCGCCCGGCTTGAAATGCTGAGCCAGAATCGAAGCTCGAATCTCTTCCATAACCAATTCCGATTTTCTTTTGGTGGGTAAAGGTCTAAACATCATATGGTAATACCTTTTTAATCATTTCAATTAACTATGTCAAGTAAAAATATTGCGTAAAAATATTACGAAAAAAATTTTCTCAAAGTATTCGATTTAAACCTCTTGAATTACTTTAGGTCAAATATACGCCTATAGAACCACTCTAGAACGGTCTTGAGAGATTAATACCAAAACCCATTTTGGGTATATTAAGATAAAGAAATCAAAAGCGGTTTTTCAGTCGTCTTGTGATAAGTCTTAGTGTAAAAAAGTTGAGCGTAAGAAGAATGTTGGGGATTCAAGGGGATCAAAAATGGGTGATGGTTCGGATGGGTTTCGGGACAGGGAAGTCGTGTCGATTCCGTGTTCATGTGGAGTAGAAAAAGGGTGTAAGGGAAACTCATTTAACGATTCTTATCTGTAATAATGAAGAATCCTGTGTAAACATTAAATAGAAATGTAGTAGGTAGCTTCTTGTGTACAAACAGCAAAGTAGAGGGTTGTGTTAAAGCTCGTGAATTTCTTAACTTGGGGTTATTACATAATTTACAATTACCGCCATCTTTTCTTCTTTTTCCACCTCTGGTATCCTTTCATCGATTCCTCTGATCGAATACCCAGGTAGAACTCCTTCACGTCTTCGTCTTCTAAAAGG
>Ga0209253_10001083_pt1 | contig 23826 bp, 15 predicted proteins | sample FrelakmetBRP12BR_FD_187145 | JGI IMG/M metagenome (GOLD analysis project Ga0209253, IMG submission 187145) | Freshwater lake sediment microbial communities from the University of Notre Dame, USA, for methane emissions studies - BRP12 BR (SPAdes)... | ecosystem: Environmental > Aquatic >...
TGGAGTTCCGGTCATCATTAATCCAATCTTTTCAATCGAGCTTTTTGAATCAAATCCTTCAGTTAACTCCCCCATGATCCTACCTTCATAAATGACCAATATTCGATCGCTTAATGATAGCAATTCTTCCAGCTCTTCAGAAATCAACAATACAGCAGCTCCAGCTTCCTGCTGGTTTAATAACAAACGGTGAACACCTTCAATAGCTCCAACATCTAATCCACGTGTGGGTTGAACAGCCACCATGAATGGAGGCTGACCAGATATTTCCCGCGCAAGTATCACTCTCTGTAAATTCCCACCGGATAATAAACGGACTGGTGTTTCTACACTGGGAACAATAATGTCATATTCTTCTTTTAGTTTCTCGGCAAAATGAGTAGCTACTTTACCATCCACAACCCATCCACGGGAAAATGGGGATGTGCGATATTTCTTCATGATAACATTATCGGTAATACTTAAATTAGGTGCAGTACCTACATGCGTCCGGTCTTCCGGAATATATGCCATCCCAAGCTTGATCGCTGTCATTGCTGATCGATTGGTTATATTTTCAGATTTAAAATATACATTTCCCTTCGTGCATAGTCTTAGTCCAGTGATTACTTGAGCAAGTTCACCTTGCCCATTTCCAGCCACGCCTGCCAGGCCTAAAATTTCACCGGCTTTAACCTGAAATGAAACACCCCTTAACGCTTGAAGTCCTTTATCGTTATCAGCATAAATATCATCAACATCTAAAATGATATCGCCTGGTGTTGTAGCCTTCTTCTCCAAATGAAATAGTACATCGCGTCCAACCATTAGTTTGGCAAGTTCTTGCCTGGTAATACTGTTAGTACTTACACCTGCAGCAGTAATTTTCCCTTTTCGTAGTACTGTAACTCGATCTGAGATTGCCATTACTTCTTGGAGCTTATGGCTAATGAAAATAACTGATTTTCCTTCATCGATCATTGCCCGTAATGTGTTGAACAACCCATCTATTTCAGTTGGTGCTAACACTGCTGTAGGTTCATCCATGATAAGAACCTGAGCCCCACGGTAAAGCATTTTTAATAGCTCTACCCGTTGTTGTTCACCCACTGATAATTGCCAGATCTTTGCCCTCGGATCAACTTTTAAACCAAACCTTTCACCAAGCGCATCAATTTTTGGATCATATTCATTTAAACGAAGGCGAAAGCGGGGATCATCCAATCCTAAAAGGATATTCTCGGTAACGGTCTGTGATGGAACCAACATAAAATGCTGATGAACCATGCCGATACCTGCAATAATTGCGTCACGGGGAGAAGAAAAGGTTTTTACCTCCCCGTTTACTGTTATTATTCCTGATTCCTGGCGATATAAACCTGCCAACACATTCATTAATGTGCTTTTCCCTGCACCATTTTCCCCCAGTAGGGCATGAATTTCACCCTTTTGCAAATTAAAATCAACGTGATCATTCGCAAGCACACCTGGAAAACGTTTAACGATGTTACGCATTTCCACAACATTCGGAAAGGGTTGCTCGGATTCTTCCATTAAGGTCTCCTGATTATATAATCAGAAAAGAATAAAAAAAATATATATATATTAAGAAAATGGGGCTAGAACAATCAAATCCTAGCCCCATAACTATTGATGTTTAACCTCCCGTATCGGGTAATTCAGCAGTAATTCCTTCTGCCCACCACTTCATACAATATGTACAACCTAAACCATATTCTGGGAATTGATCCAGATCGGCTTGTTCCAGATGCTCGCCTTCAGGAACTATCAGGTTCCCCTGGTTGTCATTGATAGGTCCGGTGAAAACGCTAAATCGATTGAAATCACCCGCTAGAGATGCTGCTACGAGATCACGAACTTCCTGGACAACATCTGCAGGTAGCTCAGTGACACCAGGCGTTAAGGTCTCACCTTCCATGAAACCATACAATCCTAAACCACCTGTATCGGCGTCAAAGTAATCCCAACCTGGGGTATATGTACCTGCGATTACCCGTTCGGTGACGCTCGCATAAACCGGACCCCAAAGCCAATACGGGGCTGTAAGGCATCTTTCCACCTTACAGGAGCCAGACCAGTCATATGTAACACCCCACCGGCCTTTTTCCTGAGCGACATCCGCAGAAGCGGGAGTATCTGCACCTGTGAAGACAACTTGGGCACCAGCATCGAACAGGGATGCTGCCCCTTCTTTTTCTTTTACTGGGTCATGCCAGGTATTGATCCACCGTACATCCATCGTGCACTCAGGGCAGGTCTTCCGCATACCCAGGGCAATCGCATTCCCAAGCCTAAGCTCTTCTGGGATTGGAAAGGTAGCCATATAACCAAGTTTCGGGTTACCATCCATTTTTGCCCGTGCTCCGCCTAACATACCCGCGAGATACTTCATCACTTCCATGGCACCAAACAGGTTACCAAAGTTAGTTCCATTTGATTTTATCCCGCTGATGTGGACATACATGATATCTGGAAACTCGGCAGCCACAGTCTCCATTGGATCCATGAAACCATAGGAAGTTCCAATGACCAGATCAAAACCCTTGCGAGATAGAGCACGGAAAACTTGCTCAGAATCTGCTCCCTCTGGAACGCTTTCAATGTAAGCAGTATGGACATCAGGAACATTCTCTTCAACGTACTGAAGCCCCTCAAAATGAGCTTGGGACCAACCTCCATCATCATGTGGACCGATGAGAACCATCGCTACGTTGAATTTATCTTTTTCAACATTTGGTATTTCAAATCCACCCACTTTTTCTGGTCCACATGCCGCTAGAATCATGGTCGCAATAACCAGCATTGCCGTCAACTTCCAAAAAATATTCGATCGCATAATCAATTCTCCTCTTCTCAATTATTAGTTTCGGTTCTTTCATAATCTTTCTTATCTCTATATACAATAATATTTATTTTGAACTTTCACCTCCTTTAAGGTTGATAATAATTAATTTTACCTTAATGTTCAATCCATGTGCCAGTCTCTCCACGTAATGCAAGACCGATTTTATCTGGACTGGTTATCAAAGCCTGCTTTCCACCAGCTTCAAGGTACCAGATAATTGCTTGAATTTTAGGAGCCATTGAGCCTTTAGCAAAGTGAGTCCCTTCTGCTAGATATTGCTTAGCTTCGGTTAGGATCATTCGATCGAGCCATTTTTCGTTAGGTTTCCCAAAATTAATAGCAACTTTTTCTACTGCGGTGGAGATTAAGAATAGGTCAGCATTGATCTCCCGCGCTAATAGGCTGCAGGCAAAGTCCTTGTCAATCACTGCAGCAACACCTTTATATTCGCCATTGCCTTTATCAATTACTGGGATTCCACCCCCACCAACCGTTATTACAACTACTCCTGCAGCTATCAGTGCTTTCACTGTTTCTAGTTCAACCACTTCTTTCGGTAAAGGAGATGCAACTACCCGGCGCCAACCACGTCCTGCATCTTCAACAACTGACCAACCCATATCAGATTCCCGCCGTCTGGCTTCGGTAACATCCATAAAGCTACCGATCGGCTTGGATGGGGCTTGGAAAGCCTGATCTTTGTGATCAACGAGAACCTGGGTAATGACTGTGGCGACATTCTTCTTGATATTCCGTTTGAATAATTCATTCTGCAATGTTTGTTGTAATGCATAACCAATCGCTCCCTGGCTATCAGCGCCACACACCTCGAGTGGAATTTCGTGCATTCCTTCCACACGCGCTGCAATTTCAGATCGTCGTAAAATAAATCCAACTTGTGGACCATTACCATGCCCGATAGCAACATCCCAGCCTGCTTCAATCATATCTGCAATATGAAAAGTTGTTTCTTTTGCTGCCAGGTATTGATCTTCAACTGATTTATGCTTTTCATCCTTGATGAGTGAATTTCCGCCAATTGCGACGACAGCGATTTTTCGTCTAGTGTTTTCCATAATTTTCCCTCTATCTCATGGTAAGAGCCATAACTGCTTTCTGAACATGCATACGGTTCTCAGCTTCATCATACACGACTGAGTGGATGCCATCGATCACACCATCAGTAACTTCAATATTCCTGTCCGCGGGTAATGGGTGCATATAAATTGCGTCAGGCTTTGCTAAATCCATTTTCTTTTCATCAGTGATCCAGTGTTTGTACTTATTAATAATTTCTGCACCTTTATTTGGATCTGGAGTATGCACCATCGCCCCCCACGATTTAGCATAAACGATATCTGCACCTTTAATTGCCTCTTCCATATCACCCACAATTTTAAAAACAGTGCCAAATTTTTTGGCTTGTTCCTGCGCTTGGTCCATGATTTCTGGCATCAGCCTGAACTCAGGGGGATGAGCCAGGACAACATCCAATCCAAAACGAGGCATCTGTAAAACCAATGATTGTGGTACCGACATTGGTTTTTGGTATGAAGCAGCATATGCCCAGCTGACAACCATTTTCTTTTTTCTTAAATCTCTGCCTTTCTTCTCTACAATTGTCATTAAATCAGCGAGACATTGGAAGGGGTGATAAATATCACATTGCATATTCAATATTGGAACCCGAGACGCATTTGCTACAGCATTTAAATAGCCATTTCCTATCTCCCAATCTACATGCCTGATGGCAATACCATCAAAATATCTTCCGAATATTTCTCCAATTTCTTTTGGTGTATCACCATGTGCAATTTGAGTAGTCTTACTCTCTATAAAAGCTGCATGTCCCCCTAACTGGGCCATTCCAGCTTCAAAAGATCCACGTGTGCGTGTGCTAGAAAAGAAAAATAACATCGCCAAAACTTTATCTCGCAGATACGGATGGAGTTCACCCAAAGCTCTTTTTCGTTTAAGGTCAAAAGCCACATCCAATACAGTTTCAACTTCTTCCTTCGAGAAGTCAAGGTCGCCAATTAAATCTCTGTTTCGTAAGTCAGTTTGCATAGTATATACTCCCTATCTTTAATATTATATATTTATGGAACAGTATTAAAGGTTTTATTATTCCTTTTTTTAGTTATTCTCCGTATCTCCAAGATTTATTCATCACAACCTAATTCGGAATTAATCGAAGAGATTGTAGATACTTTTTCATCGCTTTCTGGTACAGATTTATCGATACGTTGCCATAATCGGCAAAGTAGTGGGACCATCAGAGGTGAAATCTCCTGTGATTGCATGGTAAGTTCATGGGCTCTCATCCAATTCCCAATATGTGCATAGCCTTCGATGAACGGGAAGTGCTCAGATGGATCATTGGGATAGTCATTTAGATTATATGCGATATCACCCAGAGATGCTACTTCATTCCAATTCTTTTCCTGTCTGGCTAAATCTGCAAGTTCAAAATAGTAGCACCACCCATGAGTTGGTTCTGCTTTGTAAAGATTTTTAGGCAGAATTTCCGTAGCAGCCCTACCATCAACATTAATCCATTCTGCGGATGAGAGTGACGCAGCTGCCTGCATATCCATCGAAAGCATGCGGTTGTCACTGTCTAGGGCTTTATCAAGAACCCTAAGGCATGCAGGCGGTTCGTAAACCAGTGATACTACTTGTGAGGTGTTTCCATTGAACTTAGCAGCCAGGTAATCTACGATGATCGGAATATCTGGGAGAAGAGAAATTAGAGATTTTCCCAACCTTTGCGATGGGTATAACAATAGATAAGCCATCTCTTGGGTATTATTGTCTGGTGCCCAAAACCAATTTAATGGCGCGGTAAGAGAATTATCACTGTAATATGTTACTGGTAAATCATTAGCCATCACAGTTGTGCCGGGTTCTAAATCAGGTATCCTCCATGCTAACTGCCAAAAGAAACGCCTCTGCGTCTCCCAATCTCTTCGAAACTGATTTGTGACTTGAAATTGAGTACCGACTGCAAATCCCACCAGGATGCCTACGATAACTACTTTCATCCAAGATCTGAGTGGGAGAATACTTAAGGTACCGGTGATGATCAGGCATACACCAAGAATAAACGGAAGCGTGAACCTATCACTTGGAAACCTTAGGGAGGGAGGTAAACCGGTTAACCACCATGGGACACCACCAAGTAAACAGGCAATAAATCCTAGAAGTAGGATCGACCACCCATTGCTTTTATCCTGGATATCCTTTCGGTTTTGCCATAAATACCAGGTGATTGCCCCGATTAGCAAGATTACTATAATGATAGTTACGAGTGTCGTCCTTAAACCTACCTCCGATATATTCATTGGTTGAAATATTTTCCCCCATGCAGAAATGAATACCACCCCCAAGCTGATACCTATGTCTTTTAATACTGAAACTATAGCATTGAACGGTGAATTTAGTAGATCTTTGAAAAAGTTTATTTGATAATTATTAGTTTGATAGCTGAAAATAAAAATTCTCCAAAATGCAACACCAATCCAAAGTATCAGGTATGGCAGCCAATTTAAAATGGTTACTTTTACACGAATTTTCCTGCTGAATTCTTCGACGCCCAATGAAAACCAAATTAGGAGCGGTCGTATAAGTTCCAGGGCAAAAAAATATTCCATTGATATAAGGTTATACAAGGAAAGTAAAAGTGCTAAGGTGGTATAAATCCAGCCTTTCCAACCTAATTTTGCCCCCCCTGATTGGCGTAGGGCTTTAATATTGAAGAAAAGCGATAGTAAAAAGCAATCAAGAACAAATAGAAGATTTCCATAAATTACGGATATGTGTTGCTGGGTAAAACCTGGATATACCAGGAATAAAATGCTAGTCCATATGGAGATATATTTCTGTTTCGGCCATATTTCACGCAATAATAACCACAAAATAACTGCACTCACCCATCTCCAAAAGAATGCATTTACCTGCCATTGCCATGGTTGATTGAATATATTAAATGTTATCTGATAAAGCAATCCCCAAAAAGGACGATTGGTTGAAAAATAACGAGTCAGACCCTCTGAACCATAGACAGCATTAATATACGTCAATGGAAAGTCATCCCAATAATAGCCTAATCGATTGATGAGTAATCCATAGCTCGCAAGCGCGATCCCAAATAAGATAAGTGGGACAGCGAGTGGCTTTTCAAACCACTCGCCAATTTTTTTTATTGCATCTCGAAAATACTGCTTGCCAGACACTAGAAGTTTCTCATTCATGTCCAGCATCGTTGAATTTTTGAGGATGGCTGACGTCTTTTAAATCATCCCCCGATTTTCTTTCTTTCACAAGATAAATTGGTCTCCTCTTAACTTCTTGGAAAATATAACCCACATAAATCCCAATAAAACCCAGGGTTATCATTAAACTTCCACCGACGAATAATAGAACGAACATTAAGGAGGACCAACCCGGAGCAAGGCTGGATTGGGTACCGGTGATCCAAAAGCTTAGTACATAAATAACTTCAACCAAAGCCAGGAGTAAAAATAACGCTCCAATAGAAATCCCCATATATAAAGGAATGAGTGAAAATGAGAAAGTTGCATGGGCTGCTAAACCTAACATTTTTCGAAAAGAATATTTCGATTTTCCACCCAGGCGTTCGGATTGGTTATATGGAAGGATAACAGATCGATAACCCATCCAGGCAACCATTCCGCGTAATAAGCGATGATATTCCCTCATGGTTCTCAGCGAATCGACAACTGATTTCTTTAATAATCGAAAATCTGCAGCTCCAGCCAGGATGTTTGTATCACCAACAAAATTGACCATTCGATAAAATAAACGAGAGGTAATATTTTTAAACGATGCGCTGTCTTTCTCTAACCTCTGGGCAATCACCACATCGTATCCCGATTCTGCCAGTTTTATCATCTCAGGGATTAATTCTGGTGGATGCTGTCCATCACCATCCATGGTGATGACAAAATCACCAGATGATACATCAAGTCCGGCAGTTAATGCCGCTTGGTGCCCAAAATTTCGACTTAATTCCAATCCAACCACCCGGTTGTCTTGCTCAATAAATCCTTGAACTATTTTCTGAGTTCTATCCGATGAGCCATCGTTTACATACCATATTTTGAAATCATAGGACAATCGACCAATTACCTCAATCAGTTGTTGGTGTAAAGTAGGTAATGACTCCTCTTCGTTATACAGAGGAATAATGATATCGATAGAATGCGAGTTGCTTGAATGAGATTCCACTTTGGCTAATAGAAATGGGTGCTCCGATTTATGAAAATATCGAAGCACCCAGAGGTGATTATTCCATTGCGCCTAATACTAGGGCAAGCAGTGCCATCCGCACTACTACGCCATTAAAAGCTTCGATCCAATATCTTTGGTGACGGGTATCATCGACATCTGGAGGAAGCTCATCCATACGAGGTAGGGAATGCAGAATAATTGAATCTTGCGGTGCTTTTCGCATCAGCTCCTTGGTGACCTTATAATTTGCTGGGGTCATCCCAACTGTTGCTCCACGTTCATCACGTGCTTTGGTGTAGTCTGGCTGAACGACTGGTTCCATGTAAACAACATCAGCATCGGCAATCGCTTCCTCTACGTGCTCGATCTCTTTAAAGTTCAAGTTCAGCTCCCCAAGCTCTTTCTTGAATTCCTCAGTTAAACTCATTTCAGGAGGAGAAACATAAAAGGCATTAATATCAAATTGAGACATTGCATATGAAATGCTGTGCATTGTACGCATACGCATATCTCCTATAAGGAGGAAGTTTAATCCATCCAGAGTTCCTTTCTCATTTAAAATAGTATACAGGTCAGTTAACACCTGGGTTGGATGTTCTCCCCAACCATCTCCCGCATTGATGACCGGAATGCTTGCCCATTTGGCTGCTTCTTGTGGGGCTCCTTGCTGAAAGTGGCGCATAACCAGTACATCACCATAAAATTCGAGCATTCGGACAGTATCTTTGATTGATTCTTGATAAAAATCACCTGCCCGGGTATTTTTTACATCCGAGAAACCTAATACATGGCCTCCCAGTCTGTGCATAGCTGCTTCATGAGCTAACCTTGTACGAGTGCTGGGTTGATAGAATGCTGTAACCAGAGTTTTTTCTTTGAGCAAATCGGTGTTTCTTCGATCACGAGCGAATGGTAGCAATTCATCTGCGACATCAAAAACCCTATAAAATTCTTCCCTACCAAAATTTTTGAGTGACAGGATATCCCGTCCCATAAAACTACGCATTTCTTTTTCTCCTATTCATATTTTTATATTCTATCGCCTATACGCAAATGGCAAAACTATTTACATCCTTCCACACGACGAACCACATGAAAATTAAAATATCCAGGTAAAAAATAACTGTATGAATAATCCACCACCCTTCCATTGCTGGCGTATAGATAAGCAATAAATCTTAATAATACATCTCCCCGTTGGATTCGTAACGCCTTGGCAATATCAGCTTTTGCTTGTACTGCATTAATCTCGCAGCGTGAGGATACCAATGCGGGAGTTCCTTGTTTTAGCAATAGGTCCAACACGGACCCAGTAAAACCTGATTTTAATTCTTCAGTCGGAAGTATTTCCTCAGATAATATATCAATGAGGTAAGCAACTGGCCTTCCTTCAGCGTGAATAACGCGTGAAATACAAACTACCTGATCATCAGGATGAAGTAAAAGCACATTTGCAACCTCATCATCAGCCTTCTGATGCTCAATCTTCAGATCGCCCATAGATACAGCTAATCCAATGCGCTTCGATAATGTTTCTATGCTCTCCAGCACCTCCATGCCAGTATCAATAATCTGGGAAGGATGGATGACATAGGTTCCAGAGCCTTGTCGTCTATAAATTAATCCCTGGATTTCATATGTACGCATCGCTTCACGCAATGTGGCTCTTGAAACGTTCAATTGCTTAGCCAGCTCTGGTTCAGTTAACAAGCGATTACCGGGCGGTGTTTCCGCGATGATCTTTCCAAGCTCCTCATGCAACCGCTGCGAAATCGATATTCCATTCTTACCCATTGTTATTTACCTATTCATCGATCACTGGTATATATTCAAACTTGCTGGTATCAACCAGGCCAAGATCAGAAATTCTTAATTCTGGGATCACGACTAATGCCATTAAGCTTATTTGCATATTTGGATTATTTAAATTGCAACCACAATCCTTTATCCCGTCCAAGATCGAACCAGCTTTCCAAGCAACGACCTCAGCGCTCTCGTTTGACATCAGGCCAGCAATAGGTAGATCAACTTTTCCAATGACCTTCCCATCTTTGACAACGATTTGCCCCCCACCCATGCGAGCTAATTCGTTCGTTGCAATTGCCATATCAGACTCACTCGTTCCAATAACAATCATGTGATGGCTATCATGGGCAACTGTTGTAGCTATGGAACAGGGCACAGTAAATCCAAAGCCACTGACCAGGCCCACTTGTACCCCACCTGTCGCTCTATGCCTTTCAACAACCGCAATTTTGGCAAGGTCTTGGTTTAAATCAGTGTGTATCTCGCCTGATCTCGAATTTACTTCTATCTTCAGATGCTTTGTAGGAGCCTGGTTTTCAATGACACCAATCACATTTGCAATAAAATTTCCTTCACCCGGTGCCATAAGGCGAAAGTCAGTCGCTTGTAATGGCCTTCTCAAGTGAATAGAATTCAACGCCCAATCAGGATATGGATATGGTGGTATATCAACAAGTACCCTTCCTTTTTCTCCTACCACCTTTCCTTTTGCAATGACTACATCTACCGTCAGATCAGTTAAATTTGAAACAAGCAACACATCACCAAATCTTCCGGGAGCGATCATGCCAACATCACGCCACACACCAAAATGCTCTGCTGGATTGATTGTCGCCATTTGAATTGCTGTGATAGGTGCCAATCCATGAGAAATGGCTTCTTTTAATGCCCGGTTCACGTGCCCTTCATTAACTAATGTTTCTGAATGTGAATCATCCGTACACAAGATGAAATGTCTGGGATCCAATCCTAACCTGGTAACAGCTTCAATTTGGATTGCAACATCATGCCATGCAGACCCAAAGCGTAACATTGCCTTCATCCCTTGACGAACCCTATTCACTGCATCTTCCACGCGAGTCCCTTCATGATCATCTTCAGGACCACCAGCGACATAACCATGAAATGGCAATCCAAGATCTGGTGACGCATAATGTCCACCAATCACTTTACCTGCTTTACGTGCTTCTGCCATTTCCAGGTGCATTTTTTCATCCCCTAAGAAAACTCCGGGAAAGTTCATCACCTCTCCAAGGCCAATGATCCCAGGCCAGCTCATTGCTTCGGTAACTTCAGCTGGTCCGAATACAGCTCCGGGTGTTTCAAAGCTAGGGGCAGAGGGTATGCAGGAAGGAACTTGAACCCAAACATGTATTGGTTGTTGTGTTGCTTCTTCAACCATCAGTTTTACGCCCCTCAAGCCAAATACATTGGCAATTTCATGTGGATCGACAAACATACCCGTTGTGCCATACGGAATCACTGCGCGAACAAATTCAGTGACCGTAAGCATCCCAGACTCAACGTGCATATGACCATCGAGTAAGCCTGGTACAAGATATCTGCCCTCTGCATCAATTACCTTTGTTTCCTTGCCGATGCTATGCGAAGCATTTTCACCGACATAAGCGATCCTCTCCCCTTTAATAGCAATATCGGAGTTTGGGATGATCTCTCCAGATTGCACACAAACCCAACTTCCATTTCGGATAACTAAATCCGCAGGCACTCTTCCCATAGCAACATCAACCAGCGACCTGGATATTAATGATTTATTCGCTTCCATCGACTAATCTCCTCGCCGCTCGGTTATGTCTCTCCACTAATTCAGAAACGTCAAGCGAAATGAGGTTACCCTCTTTAACGATCATCTTTCCACCAACCATCGTGTAATCAGCCCTGACAGGCGCACAAAAAATGAGGGCAGACACCGGATCATGTAATCCACCTGCATATTCTAATTTACTTATATTTATTGCAAAAAGGTCTGCACATTTTCCAATTTCAAGCGAACCTAAATCAGTTCTACCCAACACGGATGCCCCACCTATCGTCGCGATTTCCAATGCTTTTCGGGCCGTCATTATGGGTGGCATTTCATCACTGGATTTTGATGCACCCATCAGACCTGCCCTGAGGCGCGCAACCAGCATCGCTTGCCGGGTTTCCTCTAGCAAATTTGAACCATCATTACTTGCAGAACCATCAACCCCCAAACCAACTTTTACACCCGAATACAGCATATCCATTAGTGGTGCAATTCCGGATGCCAAGCGCATATTTGAAGTCGGACAGTGGGCTACACCACTTCCCGTTTTAGCATAAATCCCGATTTCCTCCTGGTTCACGTGAACCGAATGTGCAAACCACACATCAATACCGAGCCAGGTTAATTTTTCCATGTAAGCTACCGGACGAAGGCCAGATTTTTCGATACAAAAGACTTCCTCATCCTGTGTTTCAGCTAAATGGGTGTGCAGGTGAACTCCATATTCGCGCGCTAGGGCAGCGCTTTCTTGCATCAAGCTCGGTGTCACACTAAAGGGTGAGCAAGGTGCAAGAACGATTTGAACCATTGCTCCTGGTTTAGGATCATGGTATTGTTCTATCAGACGTTGCGAATCCTTTAGAATAAAATCTTCATTTTCCACGACACGATCGGGGGGAAGCCCGCCCTTGCTCTCACCAAGGCTCATTGAGCCACGCGATGCATGGATACGAACACCAACCTCGCTTGCTGCCTGGATTTCATCGTCTAGCTGGGCGCCATTTGGGAAGATATACAAGTGATCTGAGGCAGTGGTACATCCCGATAGAGCAAGCTCCGCCAGTGCTGTTTGGGTAGAAATTTGAATATCATCCGCAGTCATCCGACCCCAGATCGGGTAGAGTGTTTTTAGCCAATTGAATAAATTAGAATTTTGTGCAGCGGGAACCACCCTGGTCAAGGTCTGGTAAAAATGGTGATGGGTGTTGATCAGGCCAGGCAAAATAATATGTCCGCTCAGATCGAGCACTTCATCTGCCTGAGATGGTAAGTTCTCTGACTGACCTACCTGCTCAATGAAACCATCCCTGATGAATAAAGCTCCGCCAGGAATCTCCTGACGCAGTTTATCCATGGTTACAATAATCGCTGCATTTTTTATCAGTAAAGTGCTCATTGATTTTAGGATATCGAGTATAAAATATTTGTCAGACAAGTATAGTTTAGCAAAATAAACGCTAAAAGTCAATTGTCTGACAACTTTCTCCTCAACAAGTATGTCGACCGTGGAAGAAGAAATCTAGCAGTCGTTGTAAGGGTAGCTTATATTGCACCTGCCTGGATTTTAGCTGCCCTAACTGTATTTCTGAGCAGCATTGTTATCGTCATCGGACCGACACCACCCGGATATGGTGAAATCCAGCCTGCAACTTCTTTAGCGGCATTGAAATCAACATCCCCAGCCAGACGGTACCCCTTTTCTAGGGATGGATCATCAATACGATTTGTTCCCACATCAATCACGACTGCACCAGGCTTAATCCAATCGGCCTTTACCATCTCAGGTCTACCAACAGCTGCAATCAGAACATCAGCACCTCGGCATATACCTGGCAAGTCTTTGGAGCGTGAGTGACAAATGGTAACTGTTGCATCACGTTTCACCAGCAAAAGAGCTACCGGCATACCCACGATATTTGAACGGCCAAGAACAACAGCATTCGAACCTCTTAGCTGGAACCCGGTTTGATCAATCAGGTATATACAGCCATCCGGAGTACAGGGCACGAATAATGGCTCTCGTCCTTTTTGTGCCAGACGACCGATATTAATTGGATGAAACCCGTCAACATCCTTTTCAATACTGATGGAATTCAATATTTTCTCATCATCCAAATGATCAGGCAGCGGCAGCTGTACAAGAATTCCATTTACCTTTGGGTCAGCGTTTAACTCCTTAACTAATGCCTCTACTTCAACCTGTGTGGCAGACTTGGGAAGCTCATAACCATATGATTCAAGACCATTCTTCTCACATGTTTTTCGTTTCATTTTTACATATTGTTGCGATGCTGGATTTTCACCCACCAAAACTGCTGCTAAACCAGGACGAGGCAAGCCTTGTTTAACCATTGCCTCGACATCTAGTGCAATTTCACTGAGTAATTTCTCGGAAATTGCTTTCCCATCGATGATCTGCGCTGTCATAGTCTCTCCTTTATGTGCGTGATATTCAGGTTAAATAGCCTGTTTATTAATTTGACCTTGGTATTTGGTATCGTTTTTCATTATCCATGAAAGCGTAATATTTTTCAAGTAACATATATCACGAATTCCAAAAAAATCACATTGCTATGTTGAGCTTATAACCTATCTAAGGATAACCTTATTGAATTATTTTTTTGGATTTATCTTTGGATATAATCTATAAGCATAAAACTGTACTAAAAAACCAGATGTAAATACAAGACCTTTGATACCTAAGCCCTATTAGTTATAATCACATTACCATGCAAGGGTTACTTTGGGTTAAATAAGGGAAAGTTCTTGTTGTTTAGGGGTATTTCAGTGAAAAAAGAGAGTTAATTTACAGCGAAATATACCTCAAGGCTGGTCTGTTGATATCGGTCGCCAGGCTGGGTCGAAATCATAGGCTGGGTCATCCTCAATCGGCATTCGATCCACCCCATTTCCACGCATAATATAAATATCGTGAAACCCCGAATACCAGCTGGTAAATAACAGCCAATAACCATCGAAAGAATAACTTGCATCAGAAACCAACTGAGAGTTGGGCACATCAACTGGTATAGCACCAGTTTCATTATACGTAACAGCCATCAGGTTGTTCGTGCCGGTTGTATCGGAGAAAACCGAGCGCGAGAATATTACAACCGATCCATCGGGTGACCAGGCAGGTTCATTGGTAACATAATCCCATTCACCAATGATGAGACTACGCCTATTTTCTCCATTTGTATCCATGACCCATATCCTATTGTCGCTGTTCACATAAGCAATCTCGTTCCCATCTGGTGACCAAGCTGGTTGGGAAATCGCCCTGGTTTCATCCTCCACAAGGGATTCTACAGTGTTATCGCTAAGGGTTAATATAAATATACCTGGTACTCCCCCATTGCGTAACGATGTAAATGCGATCTTAGTTCCATCCGGTGACCAGCTTGGATCATAATCACCCCCCGGGGCATTCGGGAGCGGTATCAAACCAGTACCATCAGCATTGATAATAAAGAGATTGGCACCAAAATTTCTAATCTTGTTGTTCTTACAAGGCGAAATATATACAATCCTGATGCCATCTGGTGACCATCTCGGTTGACAGGCCCCTTCAGGAATGTTTGTGATCTGTTTGAGACCACTCCCATCAACGTTCATTATCCATATTTCCACCGCGCCCGATCGGCTGGACGCAAATGCTATTTGCTCTGCTCCGGCCAGTGGTGTGGGTAGGGGTGTGTCAGTATTGGTTGGAGTAGGTTCAGGAGTATTAGTTATCGTTGGGACAAGTGTTCTCGTAACAGTTGGGGTTGAAGAAATACCCACCGTTGGTGTGGTAGAAATTAAGATCAGTGTTGATAATGTGGAACTCGGTGGGGGAGAGATAGTATTTGTAGCGGTTGGGATAAGACCCGGTATTATATTAGCCATCGTTGAACGATATAATTCCGGATTCGCAACTGAGATACCAAAACCGCTCATCACAAGGAGAATTAATACAGCTATGGTTATCCAGATAGAACTATTTTTCCGTATTCTTGACTTTAGCCCTGGACTCCCCGTATTATTTTGATTCAAAGGTAAGGTAGATCTTTTTTCAATGTCATTGACGTCTGACAAAGATAATCCAGCGGGATTCTTTTCATTAAATCCAGTTTCTCTAGGTAAGCGATCATGCAATGTGATTGGTGGTGGCTGAAGGACCAGTTCTAGTGGTAATTTCCTTCGGGATATGCTCCTTGCCTCCATTAGCGCAAATCTTAATTCTTCAGCTGTTTGGTAGCGCTCGTCTGGTTGGACAGCTAAGCATTTCTCAATGATGGTTTCAACGTGCTCAGATACTTTCGGATTATGCTTTACGATGGGGGTTAATTCGTTGCGACCCATCACTCGCTCGAGTCCATCTTCTGGGAGCACATTTGTCAGTGCGGTGTATAAAGTGGCACCCAGGGAATAGATATCCGACCTAGGATCCGTACGAGCAGTTCCATATTGTTCTGGGGGTGAGTATCCAGGCGTCATGGCTCGGGCACCAGTATTGGTTGTTTCACGACCTTGTACAAGTTTTACCAAGCCAAAATCCACCAGGTAAATGTGCCCATTCGGAGTGATGCGCACATTACCAGGTTTAATATCTCTATGCAGTATCATCGGCTTGCGCGAATGCATATATGCCAAAGCATCACAAATTGCTACACCAATGATGATCACTTCTTGTTCAGGGAGAAGTCCCAGCTTATCCAATCTCTGCCGCAGGTCTTCACCTTCAACGAAATCCATCACCAGGTATTGACCCAATGGCTCAATAACAAAATGGTCCGACACTCGTGGCAGGTTTTGCTGGCGTAACCCTGCTAATATTGTGGCTTCCAATCGGAATTGCCGGGCATATTCTTCTGTAGTGAAGAGATTTTCCTTAACAGCCACCTCGACGCTGAGGTTTTCATCAATCGCCCGATAAACAGCCGCCATCCCACCCTGCCCGAGCACTTCGATGATTCGGTATCGATTTTTTAATAATGAGCCTAGTTCAAGTGTCATTGGTCTAATTATACGTGAATGATGATATTCTGAGGGGCAGCCTTATAATAAATATGCTATGTCTCTTAATTTAGATATACAAACAGCTAGCAGGTCTACCATCAATAATAGTAGAGCTGCCTTAAAATTGATGGAAAAAAAATGATATGATAATCTCGTTCTGTATAACGAGATCTATAGGTTTTGTATCGCCAGGATTCTAGAAGTAAGTATCCAAATGCCACAGTTGATTACTAATATAAATATAAAAACTGAAAATAGCGATCGGTAAATAATGGTTAAACATCCAGGTTCTTTACATCACGTGCATGGGTCTGGATAAATCTCCTGCGTGGTGGAACTGCAGAACCCATCAGCATGTCGAAGGTCCGATCAGCCTCAGCTGCATCTTCGATGATTACAAGGAGCAGCGTGCGAACACCTGGATCCATCGTTGTATCCCATAACTGTTCAGGGTTCATTTCTCCCAAACCTTTATATCGCTGTAAGGAAATGCGATCTGAGGTTGTATTCATTTCTTTCACAGCAAGGTCTTTCTGTACATCACTATATGCAAATTTCACCTGATTTTTATACGCCACGCGATATAAAGGTGGTTGAGCTATATAGAGATGTCCATCTTCGATCAATATGGGCATATATCTAAAAAAGAAGGTGAGCAACAAAGTCCGAATGTGGCTGCCATCCACATCAGCATCGGTCATAATGATCACCCTTCCATATCGAAGTCCAGAGATGTCAAAATTATCCCCAATTCCGGTACCCAGTGCAGATATCAACGCTCTCACTTCGTTATTCGCCAGAATTTTATCTAATCGGGCACGTTCGGTGTTGAGGATCTTTCCCCGCAATGGCAGCACTGCCTGGAAATGCCGGTCTCTCCCTTGCTTGGCAGAACCACCAGCCGACTCGCCTTCCACCAGGTATAACTCAGTTTTTTCCGAATCACGTTCGGAGCAATCTGCCAATTTACCAGGTAATGTAAGGCTTTCTAAAGCAGATTTTCTAATCACAAGATCCCGAGCTTTTTTTGCAGCGTCTCTTGCTCTTGCAGACGTCAGACATTTTTGTACAATTGATTTTCCAGCTGATGGATTCTCTTCCAGGAAGGTGCTGAAACTGTCGCCAACCACTTGTTGGGTTAATGTCTGAACTTCGGGATTCATTAACTTAACCTTTGTTTGGCTTTCAAACTGTGGGTCCGGATGTTTTATACTAATTATTGCGGTTAACCCTTCACGCGTATCATCACCAGTAAAATTTGGATCAGCCTCTTTAAGAAGCCCACTTCGACGTGCATAATCATTGATAGTCCGTGTAACTGCTCCACGTAACCCTGTCAGGTGCGTGCCACCATCAATCGTATTGATCGTATTGGCAAATGAATAGACTGATTCAGCATATGCATCTGTATATTGAATGGCTGAATCAATCGTGATACCATCAACCTCTTTTTCGACGTGCACAACCGGGTGTAGAACATCTCTATTGCGATTTAAATATCTCACGAAAGATGTAATACCACCCTCAAAATAGAAGCTCATTTCCCGGTTAATTCGATCGTCTCGGAAATAAATGGTTACCCCCCGGGTTACAAATGCCATCTCTCGAAACCGTTGCGTCAATGTGTCAAACCGGTAATCGAGATCACCTTTAAATATTTCGGGGTCAAATTTAAAAGTTGTTTTTGAGCCTGTCTCCTTGGATGGTGATTTTCCAACCTCCGAAACTGGACCTTTTGGGTATCCTCGTTCGTATCGTTGAAAGTATTTTTTCCCTTCACGCTTAACTTCAACCTCACACCATTCTGATAATGCATTTACGGCAGAAACACCCACGCCATGCAATCCTCCAGACACTTTATAGCTACCTCCCCCAAATTTCCCACCAGCATGAAGTACGGTCATTACCACTTCAAGTGCTGATTTTTTTAATTGCGGATGGATATCTACAGGAATGCCTCTACCATTGTCTGAAACAGTCACACTGCTATCTGGATTAATCGTCACTTCAATTCGATCACAAACACCGGCTAGTGCTTCATCAATGGAGTTATCAACAACCTCATATACAAGGTGATGCAATGCTTTAATATCAGTTCCACCAACATACATGCCAGGACGCCGACGTACAGCTTCAAGGCCTTCAAGCACCTGGATATCTTTCGCATCATATGAGATAGGTGTTTTATCGTCAACCACAAATACCTCCAGGTTTATGTGCTTTGCGACGGCATCTTATGTTGGGATTTAAGCATTCTGAGTGTTTCTTGTGTCCAATGATCAGCGTCACGGTAGTAAACAAAACTGGCAGCTAACAAGGCACTGCTGATGAACGCATGCCCTCCAACTCCAAGCATGGTTAACCAGGATGATTCCGGAGGCACACGCCATAATAAATCAAATCCCTCACTGATGACCAGGATTGATAAGATAAAAAGCGATGTTGATGGTAATGTCATCCTTGTCAACATCATACTTCTTTGAACTGAAACCAAGGCATTATTGTGATTCACGAATATACCATGCGCTGAGAATAATAATGGGAAAGCCAACCAAAGAAGGAGGCCAATATATAGGAAGATGGCAAATTGACCAAGTGGAAGTCCAAATAATGTTAGTGTTGAAATCACGCAGCTAGAAGGAATGCTTATTAGTATAAATATAATTAATAAGGCAAAAGCCAGGCTGAGTACTTGCACTGACGACCAGGACCAATTCTTAATAAAATTTTTAAGATCGATTTTTCCGTGAAGCGCTATCTGACCAACTAAGATATAGTAAATGCAACCAATTATCAAGCCAAGAATTATTATTCCAATCACAATCCCAATGACTGCGATGAGGTTCGTGATATCGATAAAAGTGGGTACTCCACCTGGGGTCTTGACGGGTAATCGGGCAGCCATTAAGCTGGGAATACCGACTGGAATCGTACGAAGCAGGCTAAGCAAATTGAATTGTTCTGCCGCGGTTTTTAAAACTTCAACACTGTTAGATAACACTTCCTTTGACTGGATTGTACTCATTTCCGATGGGATGGATAGGGAATTAATGAATCGGTTGACTAAACTATTAACCCGAAAGTGAGGTCCAAGCCAAAAAAATAAATCGATGACGACTGGAATTAATACAATCGCGATCTGATTTGCTACCGCGTCAAATCCTGCTCGCAAAGATGAGATTGTATTGGGAGGTACTGGCGTAATTTGGGATTCAATTTTATCCATACGGCATTCCATTGTACCATAGACGAATATTTGCGATATTCGTTAAATTAGTTGCGGTTTTATAGACAATTTTTGACCTTGTAATATAAAATAGTTATGTGTTAATAAGAAAAACTGCCTCTCAAAACCTATTTCTAAGCCTAGGTATATCATTTCTACTTCTCGCCTTAATCTCATTACCAGGATTTGCTGGTCCACCTAATGAAATCACTCCTCTACCAACTCGTACTACCACTCCAACGATTTCTATAAACCAACAAAATGGATATGCGACAGCAATTAAAAACTCAATTTTCCCAATACAAATAAATAGTTCCGATCAACAAACTCCAACAGTATCTACAATATTTACATTTCCGCTTACAGATACCAACACTCCTTCACCAACAAACACGACTACTCCCACCATCACTTTTACTCCAGAATTTACTCCTACCGATACACCCACTCCAAACCCTACAGCAAATGCCTGGTTGCCGATTCTGTCAAACGATCACTTTATACCCACCTACACTCCAACCTCAACCCCCCTTCCACCTGAAAAAGTCATATTCTGCGATACCCTTGGTCAACCAATGTTTATTCCGGATAACAGTGATAATGGGGTAAGTAATAGCATTCATATATCGGATTGGCGTAAACTGATGAATTTCAGTTTATATGTGGATATCTCTCACAGTTGGGTTGGTGATCTGGTTATTATGCTAACCAATCAACAAACTGGAGAAAAAATCACCATTTTGGATCGCCCTGGCGTTCCCAACTCTCAATCTGGCTGCAGCAGCGATAATATCATTACAATCTTTGATGATGCTGCAGCCCAAGCTGCAGAGAATAAATGCTCATATTCACCTGCAATCTCCGGAACCTATCTACCAGTTGAAGTGTTGAGCACTTTTTCTGGAATGAATATCTCTGGAACTTGGACCCTCAATGTGTCGGATAATTCCCCAAATGATGCCGGTTGGGTAAATCATTGGTGCCTCCAGGCATCTGTTTCTGAAGTTATGCCTGCGCCAACGCCTACACCCACTTCAGTATACCTACCGCCAAGCGCGTACATAGGTGGAATGTCAGGTGATGATCAACAGTTAAATTTGGATTGTGAGTCCCGTTCTGCAGTAGATTGGGCGAAGCATTTTGGATTAAATATTGGCGAGATAGATTTTCTTAACCATTTACCCAATTCAGATGATCCAGAAGCCGGGTTTGTAGGTGATCCGGATGGGATATGGGGACACATACCTCCGGATGATTATGGCGTCCATGCACCTCCGATTGCTGGTACATTGCGTGATTATGGTGCAATAGCTCATTCCTACCAATCTCTTCAATGGGACGACCTGCGTGCAGAGATTGCCTCAGGTAAACCGGTTATTGTATGGATCATCGGTGGCAGCTCTTATAATCTGGTAAATGGAATTCCTCACTTTTACACCGCTGCATCTACTGAAAATACAACGATAGTAGCCCCTTGGGAGCATACAGTGATTCTCGTTGGATATTCACCAACCAGTGTCACTGTTTTAAACGGTTCAAAGTTTATCGAGGTTTCTCTCAATCAATTCCTGGATTCATGGTCAGTATTACAGTTCATGGGAGTTTTAGCACGCCCATAAAACTTGGATCACATTTAAGAATTACATATACTTTTAGATCATAAAATAATGAAGACCATCAAATATAATAAGAAAAATATAAATGCGGGAATGATCGCTGATGACAAAATATATGCTTAATATAACTGAAATAACAGATATAAATCATACCCTTGACGGTTAGTCGTATTATCATTAGAATTCATAAAATTTTGCGATATCCAGGGGGATCTACCTTGCAGTCAGGTATAATTACTAGCTGTAAAGGTTCTTTACTTGTATAATCGTACTTGTGCATCCGAGAGGACTTCTTGAAGGAGGTGTGACCGATTTATAATATAAAAATGAAATTCCTTTTTTTAATATATTTTTATCAATCTTTAATATCTCTTGGAGGAGAAAAAAATGAGTAAGCGTTTATTTATAATAGTTTCGATCATTATGATTTCTAGTATGGTTCTGGCAGCATGTGGTGCCAAACCTTATGAATGCACAGATTCAATAGGCTGTGTCACTGTTGGCCCTGATGATCCAGTGCACATTGCATATGCGATGGTAATCGCAGGTCCAGATGCCTCACTTGGTATTGACTCTCGGAATGGCGCTGAAATTGCCGTTGACGACAAGGGTGGTAAAGTACTCGACCATGCGATTCAATTCGATGGTGAAGACGATGGCTGTAGCGCTGAAGGTGGCCAAGCAGCCGGCACAAAGCTGGCAGCTGATCCTACTATCGTAGCCATTCTTGGTACTTCTTGCTCGAGCGCATTGCGCGTGGCGATGCCGTTGTGGTCAACTGCAGGCTTCACGGTCGTTTCAGCATCCAACACTGCCCCCGACCTGACCCTGCCGGGCAACGAGAACCAACACCCTGGTTATCTGCGTACCGCTCATAGTGACATTGTCCAGGGTGCAGCAGCTGCAAAGTTTGCCTATGAGAGCTTGGGAGTGAGGAAAGCAGCTACCATTCATGATGGTAGTATTTACGCAGAATCACTGCAGCAGGTATTTGCAGATGAGTTTACGAAAATGGGCGGCACAATTACTGCTCAAGAATCAGTAGATCCAGCGCAAACTGACATGAGTGGTGTGCTTACCAGCATCGCTACCGGTTCTCCCGAGCTAATCTACCACCCAATCTTTATCGCGGCTGGTACTCAGCTCGTCTTGCAAGCCAGGCAAACCCCTGGTTTGGAAAATGTAAAGCAGATGGGTGCTGATGGTATGTTCTCTCCGGATGTCATGGAAGGTGGTGGAGATTCTGTTGAAGGTGTATTTGTTTCCAGCCCCGACACATCCACATTCGGTCCAGATTATGAAGCTAAATTTAAACCTGCCTATCAGGCAAAATTTGGTTCTGACCCAATCAGCATTTTCCATGCCCATGCGTATGATGCCATGAATTTGGTGCTGGCTTGTGTCGAGAAAGTGACTGTCAAGGATGATGATGGCACGTTACATATTCCCCGCCAGGCACTGCGTGACTGTATGTACGCTACCAAGGACTTCAAGGGTTTGACTGGAAACCTTACCTGCTCTCCCACTGGTGACTGCGCTGATCCGAAGATTGCTGTGTACGAATATCATACTGGGGAGTTTCCTCCAACGAAGGTCTGGCCGTAAAAATATAGCCAATCTTCAACCCGTCGCGATCCAGGAGGGGCGAGGCAAGCCCTCGTCCCTCCAACTTTAATATTCTTGGGAGGCACCTATGCTGAAGAGATGGCGCCAGACTCTTACCTGGATGGATATCGTAGTTTGGGCGATTGGTATTGCCATTGGCATCGCAATCGTTATTGGAACGATCAGAACCTGGCAGGCAGCACTATACACGCCTGAACAGTGGATCAACCTGACCATTGATGGATTGAAGCTTGGAGGGATTTATGCCCTGATTGCCCTGGGGTATACACTAGTGTATGGGATCCTGCGTATGATCAACTTCGCGCATAGTGAAGTGTTTATGAGCGGTCCGTTCACGGCTGTATTTCTCGCTAAGTATCTGGACAGCATTGGTTTTTATAATTCTTATCCTTTGATCAGCCTTTTCCTGATAACGGTGTTATCTACAGGGGTTTCTATAACAGTAGCCTTATTGCTTGAACGTGTCGCATACCGCCGCTTACGTTTTGCTCCCAGGTTGGTGCCACTGATTACAGCCATCGGTGCCTCTTTCTTTCTGCAATATACTTTCCGTGGCTTTTATGGGACTGACCCGGAGACGTATCCAACTGTGGATGCTCTCAAAGGTTTTTGGACGATTGGTTCAGTTGCGATACCAAAAACTGATCTTGTAGTCATCATTGCTGCGTTCTTATTAATGCTGTTG
>Ga0209253_10001084_pt1 | contig 23816 bp, 26 predicted proteins | sample FrelakmetBRP12BR_FD_187145 | JGI IMG/M metagenome (GOLD analysis project Ga0209253, IMG submission 187145) | Freshwater lake sediment microbial communities from the University of Notre Dame, USA, for methane emissions studies - BRP12 BR (SPAdes)... | ecosystem: Environmental > Aquatic >...
GCTTCGTTCTGATACAGATTCTATGTCTGCCGCTTCGGTTACAACAGCAGCTTCAAGATGATTCCAACAGCAGGTAAAAGTCATTTTCGTTTCATCTCCCTGAGCATTTTATCCCAATTTCATTGCTGCTTCTTGAGGTTGCGTAGCTTCTTTGAAGTATTCTTCAAAGTGGAGCTCTACCCGGTCGCTTCGTTTTCTGTGTTTTTTTCTGCTTCGTTGTCTATTCAGGGTCAGCCGTGTTCCGATACAACATTATCGTGTTAGCCGAAGAGCCAAACCAAGCCAAACCGCAGATTTTGCATCTGAAAATGGTAACATAAAACACACTGCCAGCGACTTTAAATAACTTTGAGCATCCTAATACAAGAAACCTCTTTAAACAAAAACACCGAAAAACCTGATCCTGAATGCCAGATGTCAATAGAGCAATCTTCAAACAAACATCCGGAAAGGAAGAAACCTAGTAAGGATAGTTTAAAATAATCGTTCTCTGTCTTAATGTAGAGGCATATCATGGTTTAAAGGGATTGAACATGAGTGAAGAAGGCGGTTTCGGAATAAGTTTCGCTGAAAAAATCTTCGGCCTATTACTGCTTATGATCGGCGCAACCGCGATGTACTATGTTTATACGAGTACAAGCCAGCTGGGCAACGCTTCAGCTTTCTTCGCATGTCTCAACCTAGTTGTGATGGCGGTAGGGTTAGTTCTGATCACGGCAAAAACTGAGTAGAAGTTACTCTCTTCTTTCAACAACTATTCTGCAGTTAGTAGCTAATGCGGCTATTACGCCTAAGGCTGCGAGCCAAGGAGCAAGAACCACGCCTATGACGCCTACCGTGGCAGGAATTTCGAGCAGAACTTTGTCTTGTTCATCTTTTATGATTATCCGCGTCACGTTTCCTTCATGAAGCAGTTCCTTCACTTTCTTGCCTAGATCGTCGGCTGACACTGAAAACTCTTCTTGCGTCACTTTTGAAGCCTGTGCGCCGCATGAGTAGCAGAATTGTTCATCTGTCTTCAGTTTTGCTCCACATTTCGTGCAGTAAGACAAAGCATATTTCGCCCAAAGATTCTTCAGTTTTGCGGCAGTTTAAAAACGTTATGAGCATTTGCTGAGCATTTATTAAGGTGATAGTTTAATAACTGTGAAATGCCGCGTCTAAGCGGTTAGCCTCTCTGATCCTGCAAATAGGGGAATAAGCAAAATGCCCATACGTCAACCAATCGTCTGTGTTCTCGGCCACGTTGACACCGGCAAAACGCTGCTATTGGACAAGATACGCAAGACAAGTGTACAGGCAAGAGAAGCAGGCGGAATAACCCAGCACATCGGAGCAAGCTTCTTCCCAGTAGCCACACTCAAACAGCTAGTCGGCACATCCCTATCCACGATCAAAGCGCAGATCGAAATCCCCGGACTTCTGATCATAGACACGCCTGGACACGAAGTCTTCACAAACCTACGCAAAAGAGGCGGCAGCGTCGCCGACATAGCCATAGTCGTAATCGACGTTCTAAGAAGCTTCGAAGCACAAACCTACGAGTGCATAGAAATACTCAAAGCAAAAAAAACGCCGTTTCTCGTAGCCGCCAACAAAGTAGACCGCGTGCCAGGCTGGAACTCGAATCCAACCATGTCCTTCCTCAAATCATATCACATGCAAGACATCTACGTTAAACAGGATCTGGACGCAAAGATCTACGAAATAATCGGAGTCTTCTCACGCCTCGGGTTCAACACGGACAGGTTTGACAACATAAAAGACTTCACGAAAACCATAGCAATAGTGCCCACAAGCGCCAAAACAGGCGAAGGCATAACCGAACTCCTAATGGTTCTCGTCGGACTCACACAGCAACACCTGAAGAAGAGACTGCAAACCACAGAAGGCCCAGCAAAAGGCACCGTACTGGAGGTCAAAGAAGAACCAGGCCTCGGACTGACTTTAAACACGATAATCTACGATGGAATCTTACAGAAAGACGACCTCATCGTGGTCGGAGGCAAAGAAAAACCCATAATCACCAGAATCAGAGCCATCCTAGTTCCGAAACCCCTAGACGAAATAAGAGACCCAAGAGACAAATTCTCCTCCGTGAAATTCGTCTCCGCCGCGGCGGGAATAAAGATAGTGGCACCTGACCTTGAAGGAGCCCTAGCAGGCGCACCATTGTACGCTGTTCCCGAAAGCGGCAACCAAGACAAGTACGTGAAACTAGTTACTGATGAAATCGAGAAAATCAGAATCGCCACCGACGCCAACGGTATCATACTAAAAACAGACACATTAGGCTCGCTTGAAGCCATGGCAACTATCCTCAAACAAAACAACATCCCAATAAGGCTGGCCGACGTCGGAGACATCTCAAAAAGAGACATCACTGAAGCCACCGTTGTCAAGGACCACGACCCAACCTATGGCGCAGTCTTAGCATTCGGCGTCAAAACGTTACCTGACGCTGAAGAAGAGGCAGGCATCAAAGGCATACAGATCTTTGTTGACAAAATCATCTACCGCGTGATAGAGAACTATCTCACATGGTTCAAAAACCAGCGAGAAACAACAGCTGAACAAAAGTTCGAAGCACTCATTAGACCTGGAAAGATCCAAGTCATGCAAGGCTTCATCTTCAGAAGAGCTAAACCAGCCATCTTTGGCGTAGAAGTCCTAGCTGGAAAGATCGTGCCCAAGGTCTTGCTGATCAGAGCTGAAGACGGCGACGATGTAGGCGACGTCCAGCAAATCCAAGACAAAGGTAAAGCTATATCTGAAGCAGACAAAGGCATGCAAATAGCCATCTCCATGGACAAACCCGTCGTTGGAAGACACGTCTTCGAAAAAGACATCCTATTCGTAAAGGTCCCAGAACCACACGCAAAACTTCTACTAACCACCTTCGCAGATAAACTGACAACAGAAGAGCAAGAAGCCCTAAACGACTATGTTGAAGCAATGAGAAAGAAAAACCCATTCTGGGCAGCATAAACTGAAAATAACTACTCTCAGAAACCTGCTTCTATCAGATCATCCGATTTCATGATTTCACGAAGAACTATGGTCGCATAGGAACCACGTTGCAACGTAAAACTGACTTTGACTCTGTTTCTGGAAGGCTTAGCTGAGACAGATAACAGGTTCTTCACCAGAAAATCAATAAGCGAAGTTAAAGTGACTCGCAGCGAACCTTTGCTGGCAATCTCGGGCATCGTCCTGATTCTGAAGCCTTTCGTTGTTACTTCTTCGGTTCCCAATATTTGTTTTTCAATGTCTCCTTGAACACCTTCTGATGAAGGCTGGCAAGAGCCCATTATTGGAAGAGCTAAACGCATCTTTCCTGCTTCTATTGCTCTGTTAATGTCCGCCGTTGTCTCGGCTGTCACCATTTTGTGCGCCGCTATCATCGGCAACCCAGACCGTTCCACACCAACCACATAGTCTCCGATCTCAGCTTTGTTCAGCGAAAGACCAAACTTCATTCGGCCACTCAGAAAACGGTTGAACAGATAGGATTGATGTGCGTTAACGAACAGTTTCTGCAGTTTAACAGGCAACCGCCTGAAAGCACCGACATAATCAGTTGGTTTCTCCGTCAAATGTCTAAGCATCAGACGCTCATATCGTAGGTGTTTTGGAAAATTCTGCAAAGCTTGCTTGAAATCCTGCGACTCCTTCAGTTCTGTGCGTGCTTCTCTAGATTTTGAATGCTCATTTGGGCTGGGTTCAGCCAAGAATAACATTGCAGCTTTTTCAAGGTCACCTTTGACGATTGCCTTTCCAACAAGATGTGTTATGGGTCTAGTTGTGCCGAAGCGTTGATGACCGAAAAAGTTGGGAACTCCTCCAATTGACTGGATCTCTTGAACCGTCTGATCTATCCGCTTTTTGATCACCGATTTTGAATGGTTTATGGAGTTGATGATTATCTGGAAGCTATTTCCGAACAAATAGTATGATGAGAACTGGCTGTGAAAATAACCTACTGGACGAAGCTCCAAGCCTCTTGTCTTGAATCCTTGAACGTCTTCAACAAGAGCATTCTCAACCGTGACATACTGAGCCGTGACAGCTCTAGCGTCTTTTATACCGCCAATCTGGATGCGGCCCATGCTGATTCCAAGATCATCAGCAACTGCTTTGACAGCTGAAAACGTGTCCCAGCTCCGTTTAACCAACACACACAGCAAAAAACGCCTTTGAATTTCTGAAGAACCAAGCGGCTTACCAGTGTTCGTGGAGGGTTCTATTTGAGCCTTTGAACCGTCAACCAGCACTTCTTCAACAGCAAAGTCTTCAACATTTTGCCGAATAACGCCGCCAATACCTGCGGAACGAGTAGCGTAAACTTCAATGCCCATTGACTTCTCAATTTCAGATGCAGACAAGCCGTCCACGCCTTTCGTCAAAGCAGAGGAAGCCGACCCGTAACCCTGTCCACCTTCTCAGCCGGAGCGGGCCCTATTCCCAAACAAGTCGTGGTGTTCGGAGGAATCTCTGTCAAACCTCTATCAACAATCAGGGCACAGGGCAGTCCAAGCTCTTGTGACTGTTCCTCAAGCGCCAGAAGCTCTTTTTCACTCTTCACTTTGACAGCTATTTTCCGTTGTCCTTCCCAAATCCATTCATCCCACCATTCCCTGTGACGTTTTCGCGCCTCCTCCGCGGCGGAAACGGCAGCATGACCAGCTTGAACTGAGGTCTTACCTTTACTCAACTTCAAGTCGGAACGAAAAACAATAACCTGCTTGTAACGAAACTCAGACATGCAAACTTCCCAACATTTCCTACAGTTTGTGATCTCAAGATTTTAAGGATTCGCAGATAGATAAATATAGAAGAAGTAACCCAGCGCCGTCCAAACTCGTGGACTCCACATAATCTGCAGAAGAGAACGCCCCTGAAAATCAATATCACCTACATCTTTCAAAGCTTTATCCAACCTGACGGTTCTGCACAGCCTAATTAGCCTTTCAAACGCCTCATCAGACATCGCGTCCAAAGTCTTCCGTAGTTTCAACATAAACCACATGTCCAAGCCGAAAGCGTTTTCCCAACGCTTCTGATATTGGCTCAGGAAAACTGAAGAAAGATTGTTCCTCTGCAACGCCTCACACGCAACTTCGGCGGCAATATGTGCACTATTCATTCCAAAAATGACTCCGCCGCCAGTAGTGGGCTTAACCTGCGACGCAGCATCGCCAGCAACCAAGAAACCATCAGTATACGTTCTTGGAACGTTTCCGCCAAGAGTTACAGGATGGAAAAAGGTCTGCAACACTCTCGCATTTCGTAGCTTCTCTGAAGCTGCTGGATGTGCATGTATTAGCTTATGCAACAGATCTCGCGGATTTCCATAACGAGCGGCCAAACCGATTTTTGCTTTTCCTTCGCCTTTGGGAATCAGCCAAGCATAAAATCCGTGAGCAACGTCTGTGCCAAGAAAAACATCAACCATGTCAGTCTCGATGTTTTCAACGTTCTCAACTTCTGCCTCTACTGCGTTGACAACCATTGAGCGATCAAGTGTCTGTAAACTTGCTTGCCGCAGGAGCCTCGAAGATATTCCTTCAGCATCCACTACGATCTTGCATTGGAAGCATTCTTGTTCATCGTTTTTCTTGACGTTCACTCCTGTCACTTGTTTATTCTTCATCGCAAGCGAAGCCACGCGCAAGCCTAAATGGTAATGGGCGCCAGCTTTCTTCGCCATATCTGCTATGTGCCCGTCAAAAAGAGCCCGGTTGACTGTGCAAGTTACCGGAGAGGAAAGGCGAATGGAAAAGCCCTTTCCTTTTGGTGAATGAAATGTCGCTCCACGAAAGACGTTCTCAATTATTCCTTTAGGCAGTGGATAAAGCCCGAGATCTTTCAATCCTTTGATGCTCAAGTGGCCGGCGCAGTGACAGGGAGTGCCAATCTCGTTGTGCTCCTCGAAAACTTGAACGTTCACTCCGTTTTTGGCAAGGTTATATGCTGCAAAAGAGCCGCATGGCCCGCCTCCGACAACTACAACGTCAGACACGTTTTCCATAAGCCGCACGCTTGAGGCTAAATCACCCAGTGCCTCTACTTATGTCACGAGTTCGATTCTTCTCTTTCCGCGGGCTGTAGATGTGACACGGATCTTCCCACTTACTTCAAGCCGCATCAGCAGCGTGTTAAAGTCTTTGAAGCCCAAGTCATCACATTCTTCTTTCAAAGCTTCAAACAGGTCAGTGTCGACCACAGCGCCCTTCTTGGCCAGTATCTCCAATAATACCGAGTGTGCAGGGCGAGTTTTCCAAGTCTTTATTGGCAAAGGCATTACCTTCTATGCAACAGGCGTTGTAGGCTTCGCAGCTTGCCGAACTTGCTGCATGAAGCTCTTATACCATTTCTCCATGTCAGGAGTAACCGAAGGACCAGTCTTTTTCAGTGCTTCCTCGAAATTCTTCATCGCAACTTCCTTAGCATTCAAGTCGCTTCGCAAAGCAAGCATAGCGGCTTCCCTACAGACGGCTTCAATGTCCGCGCCTGAATAGCTCTTTGTCATGGTTGCGAGCTGAGCAAGACTAACATCCTTAGCAAGAGGTACACCAGTAGTGTGAATCTTAAGTATCTGTAACCTGCTTTTCTCATCAGGTTCAGGCACATACACTAGTCTATCGAATCTTCCAGGACGAAGCACAGCCGGGTCAACCATGTCAGGTCTATTTGTAGCAGCAATAATCACAATGTCTTCCAGCGCCACCACACCATCCATTTCCGTCAACAATTGGCTTATCACACGTTCCGATACACCGCTATCTGAAAAACCACCGCCTCGACGGGGCGCAAGTGAATCAATCTCGTCAAAGAAAACTACTGCTGGCGCCGCCATTCTGGCTTTCCTGAAAACTTCACGTATGGCCTTCTCTGATTCACCAACCCATTTCGAGAACACTTCAGGGCCTTTTATCGTGATGAAGTTGGCTTCGCTCTCTGTCGCTACGCCTCGGGCGAGCAGCGTCTTGCCGCAGCCAGGCGGACCGTAGATTAAGATACCTTTTGGAGGTTTGATACCGAGTCTTGAGAAGATCTCAGGGGTCTTCAGCGGCCATTCCACTGCCTCTTTGAGTTCCTGTTTGACTCCGTCCAGTCCGCCGATGTCAGTCCAGTGGATCATGGGCACTTCAATGTATACTTCACGCATAGCCGTCGGAGTGACCTCTTTGTAGCCGCTAACGAAGTCATCCATCGTTACCTCCATTTTCTCCAGAACGGCTGGCGGAATACGTTCATCTTCAAGATTGATCTGTGGCAAATAGCGTCGTAGTGCTTTCATTGCTGTCTCTCTGCTCAGAGCAGACATGTCGGCACCGGTGTATCCATGAGTCATATCGCCAAGCTTCTTCAGGTCAACGTCTTCAGCAAGCGGCATTCCGCGGGTGTGGATCTGAAGAATCTCGTTTCTGCCCTGCTTGTCTGGAACGCCTATCTCGATTTCCCTGTCAAATCTTCCGGGTCTGCGAAGCGCCGGATCAAGAGCGCCGGGTCTGTTTGTGGCTCCTATCACTATGACGTTTCCTCGGCTGGACAAGCCGTCCATGAGAGCTAGAAGTTGAGCGACTACACGTCTTTCAACTTCACCCGTGACTTCTTCACGTTTGGGCGCAATGGCATCCAGCTCGTCGATGAATATGATGCTTGGAGCGTTCTGTTGAGCTTGCTGGAAGATCTCTCTGAGCCGAGCCTCAGATTCACCGTAGAATTTGCTCATGATTTCAGGCCCGTTTATCGAGAAAAAGTTGGCTTCAGACTCGTTCGCTACTGCTCTAGCCAGCAGGGTTTTGCCGCATCCAGGTGGGCCATGAAGCAGTACTCCTTTTGGCGGGTCGATTCCAAGCCTTTGGAACAATTCGGGATGTCTCAGCGGAAGCTCAACCATTTCTCTTACTCTTTGCATCTCTTCGTGTAAGCCGCCTACGTCTTCGTAGGTTGTTCTCGGCAGCCCTTTTCCTTCTGGCGCCGGCTCGTTCAAAATTGTGAGCCTTGTCTCGGAGGTTACCTTCACTATGCCGTGGGGACGGGTTTTTGTAACCGTGAAGGGAATAGCGTGACCTAACATCATGACAAGCGTAGTGTCGCCTTCCACGAGCGTTCTTTCCATCAGCCTATTCTTGACAAAATTAGTGAAATCTTCATCAACATTTAGCCGCATGTCGACAGGAGCAAGAGTTAGGCTTAAAACAGTCTTGACTTTGGCTGGTTTGACGAGGACAAATTCGTTTATTGCGACGCCTGCATTTTTTCGTGAGAAACCGTCTATGCGGAGAATTTCACGGTTCTGATCTTCGCTATAGGCTGGCCAAGCTATCGCAGAAGTTGTCCGTTTGCCCACGATTTCTATCACGTCACCCGCCGATATGCCAAGTTTCTGCATTGTTCTCTGATCTATGCGGGCTATGCCTCGTCCAACATCTCTTTGTCTTGCGTCTCCGACACGTAGTTGAACTTCACTCAAACAGAACACTTCCCTTGATTACTTGAATAATGCGTTTCGAAATAAACCTTTGAGTCTCATATAAACGTTTAAGTCGACCCTTGAAAGGTTACCTGCTTGACCTTCGCACCATCAGAGTCTGCAGCTGGCTTACTTCGCTTATTCCTTCCAACTTCTTCTCCAAGTCGTCAAGCACGCCGGACTTGTCTTCCGGAAACCTGACCTGCATAAGCAACGCTTTCAAACCGAAAGCAATAGGCTCTTCGCCATATCCATCAATCGTGGCGTATTGCGGGAGGTTTGCTTCAATCTTCTTCTTCAAATCATCAAAATTAACTTCAATACCTGTTGGAAAAACCTTGTAAGTAATTATCACACTGCCCACAGTCAATCATCTCACAATTTTCTTATGGCCCGATGAAACCGCATTTTGGACACTTGTATGGCCGTCCGAACTTGCGGCATTTTCCGCAACGCCTTATCTGGATTTCGCCACAGTTTGGACAGGGAAACTTTGTAGCTTCTTCTGCTGGCGGAATAGGCTTGCGGCAGCTTGTGCACGCTGACATTGTTATAATTGCGGTCTGTTCGGCCATGATGACCATCCCGATGATGATTTCTGTAAATGGCAAGCTTCCTTATATCTTATATGTTTGAGTTTAGCAAGTTTATTATCAGAGTGCCAAGCCCTATATTTCATGGTGTGTCATTTTGGGCGTAAACCTGCGCGGCCTTGTTCCCAAGACAGTGGTGAAACTTGAGGACTTGGGCGGAAAATCCATGGCCATAGACGCCTACAACGCTCTGTACCAGTTTCTAGCAATAATTCGGCAACCAGACGGCACGCCTCTGAAGGACAGCGGGGGAAGGGTGACTAGTCATCTGAGCGGGCTTCTTTACAGGACAAGCAATCTCGTGGAGATGGGCATAAAACCCATCTACGTCTTCGACGGAAAGCCTCCATCATTGAAGGAAGTCGAAATCCAAAGACGTGCCAAAATCAAACAGGACGCCCAAGTAAGATATGAGCGCGCGATTAAAGAAGGCAAGATTGAAGAGGCACGCACATACGCTCAAGTCACGTCAAAATTGAAGGATTACATGACTGAAGACAGCAAGAAACTCCTCAACCTAATGGGGATACCGTGGATTCAGGCGCCCAGTGAAGGAGAGGCTCAGGCAGCGCACCTGGCAAAACGTGGAGATGCAGACTATTGTGCAAGCCAGGATTATGACAGTTTGCTTTTTGGTGCTCCAAAATTCGTCAGGAACGTAACAATATCAGGAAAGAGAAGGCTTCCAAGCAGGAACGTCGTTATCGATGTTGTGCCCGAGATTGTTGAGCTTGAACGTGTTTTAAACGAATGCGGAATCAGCTATGAGCAGCTGGTGGACGTTGGAATCCTGATTGGAACAGACTTCAATCCTGACGGTATTGAAGGTTTAGGACCGAAAACTGCCTTAAAATTGATAAAAGAGCATGGAACCTTGGAGAAAGCGGTTCTTTATGTGAAAAACGCCGAGTTTCCCGTTGAACCTCAAAGAATCAGGGAGATTTTCCTCCATCCCGAAGTGACTGATAGTTACCAACTCGAATGGAAAGACCCTGATGTTGAAGGCACGATTGACTTTATAGTGCGAGAAAGAGACTTCTCAGAAGAGCGAGTTCGGAAAGCCTTGGAGAGAATGCAGGCGGGCATTGCCAAGGAGAAGGGAAAGACCACGCTGGAGAAATGGTTCGGCCAGTAGATGACTTTCAGCTGACAGCCCATTGCGCAAGTCTTTAATTCTCAACTCCTTATACTATACGTCTCCCAAAAAACGGTGACGCCTATGGAGAAAGATCAGATTGTTCTTCCAATTGATGAGTTCCCAAAGAAATGGTACAACATTGTCCCAGACCTTCCGGAACCACTTCCTCCGCCCAAAGAACCGGAAACAGGGCCATCTCGCATGGACTATCTGGGAAGAACGATGATCAAAGAGTGTCTTGGGCAAGAAATGTCGACTGAACGCTGGATCAACATACCTGAGGAAATCCGCGAACTCTACATTCACATGGGCAGGCCAAGGCCTCTCTATCGGGCAAAGAGGTTGGAAAAACGTCTTGGGTTCAAGAAAGTCAAGCTATACTACAAGCGTGAGGATTTGTCGCCTACAGGTTCACATAAAACCAACACTGCTATCGCGCAGGCTTACTATGCTCAGAAAGAAGGTAAGACAACATTGAGCACCGAGACTGGCGCTGGGCAGTGGGGGACGGCGCTCGCTTATGCTGCTTCACTGTTAGAATTAGAATGCGTCGTTTTCTGGGTCAGATCGGTGTACGACTGGAAGAACGATAGGAAGACTCTGATGAATCTCTTAGGGTCAAAAGTCTACCCGTCACCTAGTAATCAGACGAAGTTTGGGAAGAATGTGCTGTCCAAAAGCCCAAAGAGTCCTGGTTCACTCGGCATAGCGATATCCGAAGGCTTAGAGTATGCGGACACGCATGACTGCACGGTCTATTGTTTGGGCTCAGTATTAAACCACGTCATGATGCATCAGTCAATAATAGGCCTAGAGACGATCAAGCAGTTCGACTTGATCGAGGAAAAACCAGATCTGATCGTAGGTTGTCTCGGCGGCGGCTCAAACTTCAGTGGCATCGCGCTTCCTTTCGTAGGCGAAGTACTGAAAGGCAAAAGAGAGTGTGAGTTCTTGGCCTCGCAATCTATGGCAGCGCCTAATCTTGTCAAGGGTGAGTACAAGTACGATTTTGGAGATGTTGCAGAACACACTCCGCTTTTGAAGATGTTTACCCTTGGTCACAAAACTAACATGAACCCTATCAAAGCAGACGGACTTAGGTACCATGCCGCGGGCCCCATCGTGAGCTTACTACACAAACACGGCATAGTCAAAGCAGTCGCTTATCCCGAGAATGAGAAAACAATCTTTGAAGCTGCTAGACTCTTCTTGCAGACTGAAGGTTGGTTGCCTGCTCCAGAATCAAGTTATGCAATTCGTGCTGGAATAGATGAGGGTTTGAAAGCCGAGAAGACAGGCAGAGAAAAGACGATCTGCATGAACATCAGCGGTCACGGATGGTTAGACTTGGAGGCTTATAGGGAGAAACTTGAGATTCAAAGCTGATTTTTCAGCCAGAACTGTTGGCCGTACTTACCAATCAACGGTAAAGGGCAACTCCGCCTAATTTCTCTTTTCTTGTCTTGCCATCCTTAGTATTGGTCAGCTTAAGCGCGCGCGAAAGCCCAATAAGATCATACAAGAAGCATAGCCAGATAAGGGATTGAAAAGAGTCTATGCATCAAAACTTCTGGGACTTTTCACAGCAAAATTCGAGCCACCTAGCTAGATCGTTTGGCCGTATCGTCCTGTCAGCGGGACGAAGGCTACTCCTCCAAGGTTTTCTTGTCTTGTTTTTCCGTTGCTTTCTTTCGTTATCTTTGTAAGATTTTGGAAGAGCGCTGCGTTTCCGACGGGGATCAGCATGATTCCGCCGAGTTTCAGTTGCTCAACAAGTGGCTTTGGTATGTCTGGAGCTGCTGCTGTCACAAGGATTCGGTCGTATGGAGCCTTTTCAGGATATCCGAGTGAGCCGTCTGCGTTGATTATGGTGATTCGGTCGCCGTAGCCTGCTTTCATTATGGTTTTTCTCGCGAACTCTGCCAGTTCTTGAACTATTTCCACGGTGTACACGTGCCCCCAGTTGCTTCTGGGCGCATCTGCAGGCGCAATTATCTCAGCGATCGTTGCAGCATGCCATCCTGATCCCGCGCCTACTTCGAGCACGTTGTTGCCTGTTTCAAGTTGGAGTGCTTCGTTCATTATTGAAACCATGTGCGGAGCAGAAACTGTTTGCCCGTATCCTATAGGAAGAGGCGTGTCTGTGGCGCTGTAGGGCTTCATATCTTCAGGAAGAAAGTTTGCACGCGGAACGGAGCGCACAGCATAAATTACTTTAGGTGAACGCAGAAGACCTTCTTTTACCAAGTTGTCTACGAGTTTCTCCCAATCGCTCCTTTCCATATGCGAGCCCTTAATGAATAGTGAACAGATTGACATTTAACGTGTTTGCATCTGTAAGAAGGATGCTGAATAAAGACGGCATAACTGTTGCCCACGAATATGAATACACATTCTGCAAGAAAGAATGACTCTAGTGTGGCTCTATTTCACCGTCACTGACTTTGCCAAGTTTCTAGGCGTGTCCGGATTGTAACCTCTTTCAAGAGCTATGTAGTACGCCAGCAGCTGCAGAGGTATCACGTAGGATATTGGTGACAGAACATCAGGAATGCCTTTCGAAACCTCAATAAAATCATCAGCCAGCCTTTGGACTTCTTCATCACCTTCTTCAACAACCGCAATTATTGATGCCCCTCTTGCCTTCATCTCCATTATGTTGCCAATCAAAGTCTTGCGTGTATCATCTTTCGGACAGACAAACACAACTGGAAAACCAGGCTCCACCAAACTTATCGGCCCGTGTTTGCTTTCTCCCGCCGGAAAAGCGATGGCGGGCACGTAGGCGATCTCCATGAGTTTCAGTCTTCCTTCATACGCTGTAGCAGTGCTGATTCCCCGGCCTAAAAAGAAGAACACCTTTGCATCTTTGTACTTCTTTGCGATTTGCTTCACTTTTTCTTCTTGCGTGCGAACTATAGTGTCAACCGTTTCAGGCATTTTATCCAGTCTTTCGGCCAAATAATCCATTTCATCCTGCGAAACTTTACCTCTTTTCTTTGCAAGTTTCAGAGCCACCTGAGCCATCACTGACAGCTGCGATGTAAAAGTCTTTGTCGCTGCAACGCCTATTTCAGGCCCAGATTGTTGACTAATGTAGACTCGTGAAACTCTCGTAAGAGTTGAACCGATCGCGTTTGTCAATCCCAGAACGGTTGCAGCTCTCTGTCGGGCTGCGTGGACAGATGCCAAAGTGTCTGCTGTCTCGCCTGATTGGCTCACAGCCAGTATCGTGCTGTCGATGTTCACTGATTTGCCATGCTGCTCAACGAACTCCGAGGCTACCACAGGATACGTTGCCAGAAAAGCCAACTTCGAAAACATGTAAGAAGCGGCAAGACACGCATGATAAGATGTACCACATGCCACAAGGTAAACTTCGCGAGCACGATCCAGAAAAGTAGCCATCAAATCGAGATAATGATCCTGCAGTCTCAATGTGTTCCTTAGACACTCTGGCTGTTCGTGAATCTCTTTAAGCATAAAATGCGGATAACCTTGTTTTATCGCCATCTCTGGAGCCCAGTCAATGACTTTGGGTTCGCGTGTGACTATGCTTGAATCGGCTATCTTCTTGATCTCGTAACCGTCAAGCGAAAGGGTGACAAGTTCGCCGTCGTCAACTATCACCGCTTTGTTGGTGACTGGCAGAAATGCAGGAATGTCTGATGCGAAGTATACTGCTTTCTCGTTGACTCCAACGACAAGCGGGCTTTCGTTTCTGGCGCACACAATCTTGTCTGGTTCCCTAGTGGATATTACCGCGATCGCGTATGAGCCGTTCAGCTTCTTCACGGTTTCTAGAACGGCGTCAGCCAAGCTTATTGAAGGATTAATTTCCAGAGCATGTTCTATTAGATGCGGAATCACTTCGGTGTCTGTTTTAGATTTGAAAACGTGACCGTTGTTTTCCAGTTCCTGTTTGAGCTCATCAAAGTTTTCAATGATGCCATTATGAATAACGGCTATCTGACCTGTACAATCCATATGCGGGTGAGCATTGACTTCAAGCGGCGCTCCATGTGTGGCCCATCGAGTATGACCGATGCCGATGTTGCCAGGCAAGTCATCCAAGTTCTTGATTTTATGTACTTCGTCTATCATTCCGCGATCTTTTTTGATGTAGATTTCACAGTCATCTAGGGTAGCTTCTCCGACTGAGTCATATCCACGGTATTCAAGCCTTTTCAAGGCAGCGTGAATTATGGGAGCAGCGTTTCCTTCTTTCAAAACACAACCAAATATTCCACACATTTTCGAGTCACAACACATAATCGTTTGCTACTGCAAGGCTTATCCAAGCCGCTCTGGCGCTAATAAGCATTTTTAAGGTTCGAATCTTAATTCTAAAAAAATATTTTGAATATTCTTTTGTGGGGATTCATTGTTTAGCCATGAACACTCATTGTTTTCCAAAGACACTTACAAAATATCTTGTAACGGCCTCAGCATTGACACTCTTTCCGCTATTTGAGAATCTCCAGTTTCTGTAAGAACCCAGCTCGCCCAACTGTCCGCCCACCATAATAAAATTTTTAATAATAGACAGCCTTTATTGAGCCTATGGATAAGAGGTTTCTACTGCGCGAAGAAGACAAAACGCAGAAAGTAAAAGAAATCGCAATGATCGAAGACCCACAAAAACTGAAAATGATTCTGAACAAGCTCAGCTGGAAAATCGTCGCAATGCTTTCTGAACGCGAAATGTACCCACTTGAAATCGCCCGAACCTTGGGAATACATGAGCAGAAAGTTTACTACCACATAAGAAAACTCGAGAAAGCCGGAGCCATAGCAATCTCCCGAGAACAGAAGAAGAAAGGCGCAATCGCAAAATACTACAAGACAGTCTCATACGCCTTCGGCATAGAGCTACCGCAAGAATACAAAACAATAAGAAAACTGTCACTCCTCAGCATGGACCAGCAGATTCAAAAATTCTTCAAAGGATTCATCAAAGAAGAAAGCATCTTTAACGGAAAAATAGTGGTCGGCAGCCCCACCGCCCACGGACCCTTCAAAACCAGCGCAAGAGACGGCCACTACGCTGCACACTTGACGTTCTTTCTAGGCCAATTTGTGAGTATGCCCGAAGAGTTTGCCATAAAACTTGACGTTGACGCGAAAGCAGAGAAAGAGGAGAGGAATAACCTGATTCTCGTGGGCGGCCCAGGCACGAATGTTCTCACGCAAGAAGTCAATGATAGCCTGCCGATAAGATTTAACATGCAACCTTCAGAGCAAGGCTTCCTGCTTGGCGGCCTAGTTTCCAAAAAAAGCTCGCGTGTCTACACAGCGGACACGGTGGGATTGTTAGCGAGAATCGTGAATCCATGGGACAAGACCAAACGCATCATAGTCTTAGCCGGAAACAAAGCAGTAGGCACAAAAGCCTGCGTCCTAGCTCTGACCAGTTTCTGGAAGAAATCTCTGAAGAATTTTCACGGTGAAGACACCTTTGCAACAGTCATACAAGGATTTGACTTAGACAGTGACGGAAAAGTGGATTCAATAGAGGTACTCGAATAGCTTGCCAGAAGAAACAGAAATCATCATCGCTTATGGGCACGAAAATATTCAGGCGACACACAAAACGACGCTTGAAATAACAAAGGATAAGCACTTGACAAGGAACGGCGACTGCATAATAGCCGTAGCAGCAGACAAAAGCCTAGCCGACCTAAGTCCAAAGTTCAAAGAAAAACTTCGAAGAAAAAACGCGATACTGACAATTAGGATAGAGGCTGAGGGAGTGGTCGAAGAGATCAAAGCCTCAGGAAGTAGCCATCTGATTTTGACGCACCCGACAGAGATTGTAGTGAGAAAAAGCGACTATGTCAGCAATAGGACACTTGCAATCAGAGCAGACAAGACATCTTATGACCTATCAAAAAGACTAGTGGATAAGTTGAAGAATCCTAACCAAAAAGTGAAGATCACATTGACCGCGAAAAGCTAGACTATTTTCGCATCCATCACCGTTTGCCACTCATACGGAGCCGTTGCCCGAACCAATTTTGAAGAAACACTCACAATTTTTCTATCACACTTTTCAACAGCCTTCACAAACTGCGTTTGCAGGTTCTCCACCGAGTTAGAGGCATCAACAAACCCGTAGAAATGTATCACTCCGCCTTCTGGTTTCAGGGCTTTGCAGGCTGCGTCAACGAACTCCATGGCTTTTTCAGGCAGGTTCATGATCACGCGATCTGCCACGCCGTGAAGCCGTTGTTCAACAACCTGTCTGGCGTCTCCCAAAATCGGATATACTCGGTTTTCGACTCTGTTTAGCCGAGTATTTCTCTTCAGAAATTCGACAGCATCAGGGTTCATGTCAACAGCGTAAACCTTGACGGTCTTGTGGGTTTTTCCGATTAGTACAGCGAATGGGCCGACGCCAGCGAACAGGTCAACAACTGTTTCACTTTCGTTGACTAGAGACGCAACACGGTTATGCTCATACGATAGTCGTGGTGAAAAGTAAGCTTTTGCTATGTCCACGCAGTATTGGCATCCGTGTTCCTTGTGAAGAGTTGCTGTTCTGTTTTCGCCGGCAATGGTTTCGAGCTCTCTGAGCCGGTAGACCCCGCTGACAGCGCCAGCCTTGGCAAGCACAGTCTTCACGTTCTTGTAAGCTTTGAGAACTGCTTCCCCAATGAGAACCTTATGCGACTCAAGTTCCTGCGGAATCTCGATGACGGCGATGTCTCCCACGATGTCGGCTGAATGAGGCAGAACTGCCAACAAGTGTGGAGGTAGCCTGTCTTGAAGCAATTCAGCAAGCGTTACTGAGTGCTTCGTTCTTTCTTTGAAAGTATATGTGGAAACCTCAATGTTTGCTGATTGTTCTTGAAATATGTCTAGCTCGGCATTTGTCGGCTGGCGAGTGACTGGGATATAGATGAAGCCTTCGTCTTTTTGAATCTCCAGTTCTTTGTCAATGATTTTCAGTTGGTTGGCTGTTCTTATGATTGTTTCGCCATTGGTCTTTTGTGTCCTGATTCCTGTTGATTGTCGCATCATTGAATCACTGTGCTTTCTTTTTCCATGATTGAACTAATGTATAGAATAAATGGTTTATTTGTTATCTTTTGCTGAGCACAGATTCGCCTTTAGAAATTGCATGGCCTTCAAACTGACACGAAAGGTCAAGCATTACTGAAAACCCTTAATGTCAACGAGCTTCTCAATTCTGTAAAAACGGCCTATTTTCTCGACTTTAAAGCGGACATTCAGCAACTTTTCGGCAAGCCAAATGTTAGTTTCTACGTGCTCTGTAACTTCGCGAGCTAGAAAGACTGATTTTCCCTTTGCCAAAGCAATGTATGGAATAAGCATGTCAGCTAAATGAACATCAACCGTGGGTTTAGCCACAATTTCTGTATAAAGCTTCTCCGCTGCTTCTCTTCCGACTGCTTCACTTGGTTTCTCCAGTTCACCTATTGCGTCAGCTCCTATGATCACGCTGGTGTCTGTTTCAACCCACAGAATGATAGAGCTACCTTTCTGCAGTGCGTTGGATCTGTCGTTCACGATCTGAATGTTTGCGGCTAGGCCTTTTGTTTTCAGATATTCGTTTGCTGCTTTGGCCTGACGTTCAGCAACTTTTCTGTCTTCCAAGAAAGTGCACGTCGAAACACCCTGTATTGCTCTTTTGCTGCCGAAATTTTCCAAGTTTAAGGCTCTCAAGGATTTGCAAGGCTGTACGGTCAGCGTCACTTCTCCCATGCCTTTCGGGTAATAACCATACTTGCGAACAACAAGCGAAGCGTCTAATCCCATGCGTTTCAGCATTGGCAAGAACACGAAGCGCAGGTAATTGATTGTTGGCGAATGTGAAACATCTGTCCCGCCTTTGGAAACATGCAACTCAATTCTGTCTTCAGCAAACGCACAGATTGGCAGAACAGCCATCAACAACATTGGAATGCTACCGGCTGTGCCGATCTCCGCTTCGATCGTTCCACTCTTCACTTTTCTAGGCGTGAACCAGATTTCACGTGAACCAAGCACTGCACCTTTCAATTCGGCGTCGCAGAGTCTAGCTGCTGTTAACACTGCTTCAAGGTGTTGTGGCTTTAGACCTTGTTGTGGGCGGTTTTGTCTAATGTTATAGATGTGGAGCGGTTCTTCGCATATGGTAGCCAAGGCTACGGACAACCTGAGGATTGTGCCACTTCCGCTTTTCTGGCTCCCATCAATGTCAATCATGCATGACTACCGGTTTCTTCTTTCACCTAGCGTAGAAGAGTCAGAAACAATTAATAAATGCGTTAAGCAATAAGAAAGCCTACGAAAAAAGGGAGAAAAAGGTCATGAGCGAAGAGAAAGAGAAAATTGAGAATCTGACAAGGCGAGTTGATGAGCTCGTCGTCATATTAAATGGTATGATGGAAGATTTGAGGCAGGTTTCTGCTTCACTGAAGTCGATAGCGGTTTCAAAGATCACGCAGCCGTTGGCTGCTCCGCCGCCAACCCCGCTTCCATCAGCGCCGATACTGCCACGCCCCGCAGAAAAGTCAAAACCAATAGAAGACATCAAAATGATGTTCCCTGAAGACCTAGAGAGCATGCTGAACTTCGAAGAGAAGGATGACTACGTGGTTATCAAGCCTAGACAGTTCTTGGGTTCAGAAAACTTTGCAAAAATCGCTTCTGTTGTGCGGGGTATGGGCGGAGAATATGTGAGCGCTGGAAAGGCTTCACACTTCAGAGTCCCAAAGAAAAACGCGTAACAAACTGAAGACTAGCCTAATACTTTATTTCGAAATTACTGAATTCGCCAGTATAGGTTTCCCGCACAACGTCAACCTTTGAGATTCTAGCTCCCGCAGTCCCAGTTCTGCAGAAGTCTAAGAGGCGCTTCACTGATTCCTCTTCTCCTTCAAAAACAGCCTCAACCCTACCATCAAACAGATTACGAACCCAACCCGTCACACCTTGTCTTCTGGCTTCGGCACTCGTTTTCGACCTGAGGAACACACCTTGAACCATACCACTTACAAACACGCGAACTCTGATTTTCACAGAATTTACCTGCATCCGCAAATATTGAGGCTGCAGCTGTTCACTTTAACTTATCTCTCTCCACTATGCGCGCTTGTTGTTTCGGCGTCTGTATTAAAAGCATCTTTCACCGCGCTGTCATATGTGAATCATTATGCTCAGCACACAGGACAGCAAACTATTGGTTTATGCCTCAAGCTTTGTACCCCGCGAAAGCCGATTAAAACCAGTAAGCACTGCAGCAGAGAAGATGGCAAAACTGCTAAACGTAAGCATGGAAGTGAAGAGGTTCCGCAAGCGGTTCACGCCCATCTACGTTTACTACAAGAACGGTGACGAGGAACCTATACCTATCTATTGTGACAACGGCGGCGCAACTGATGTTCAGAAGATTTACACAACTCTGAGGAACATGATGTTCGTTCTGTCTTTCCATCCGAAGCATTCAGCGTTGAAGCATGTACGATTACAGTCAACCTGTTTTCGCGAATCTTATTGACTGATTTTCAAGAGTGATGTCGTAGATCTGGTTAACGTCGAACTCTATGCCCATGCTCTCGTATTCTTGCTCGGTTAGGAACAGGATGATCTTTGGAATCGCAAGTTGGGTCCTTGGCTGGAACATTGGCATCTGCTGCTGCAAAGCCTGAAGAACATCCTGAACCACCTGTGCTTCTTCTGTCTGGGGTCTGACTGCAAAACGTGGAATCTCCCTCTCCTCAAGCAGTTCTATGCGTTTTCCAAGGTTACCATCTAGGTCGCGAATAGATTCGATCTTGTTCACTCTGACGCGAAACATGGCTTGATCAACAGTGTAGAAGCGCGAACATTCTTAAGGCTTTCTTGATAGAGGCCGCCTACTCCATTTCTATCGTTGCCGGCGGCTTCGGAGTCAAATCATAGTACACCGTTGACACGTTGGAGCATTGCTTAACCGTTTCTTCTGCAATCGCGTCCAGCGTTATCCAAGATATGTCCGAAACTTGTGCGGTGAGAAAATCCTTGGTCTCAACTGCTCTGATGCCGAGCACGTACGGTTTTTTCTCAGGCAGATCCTTGACTGCATAGAAGATTCGGGCAACTTCAGGCATCTTGGTTGTTATTGTTGCCTGGAGCATGACAAGGTTCTGGATAGCTGATTGATGAATACGCCCATTTACCGTTTCAACCGTCACGCCGACGACTTTGCCATAGCGTCTTTCGCCACCTTTCACACCTGTGGCTCTGTCTCTGAAGATTCGGATGCGCACGTTTCTTGCCGGCACATTTAGCAAGCGCGCCACTGATTCCTGAATGTGCAGAGCCTCAGCCTGCTGTTGCACTTCGTCATTGTCCATTATAACTGCAAAATACTGTCCAGGCTTGTGCTGTACCAGTTCGCTTTCAGCAATTGCTGTAGCTTTTCGCACCGTTTCCAACTTTTCCGGTTGTATCTCACCAACCACACGCACTGACAAGCCTGGTCCTGGGAAGGGTTGACGCTCAGAAAATTCCTGCGGAAGCCCAAGGTGTCTGGCAACCATTCTCACCTGTTCCTTCATCAGCGTGATCAGTGGTTCGACAACTTTGAAGCCGAAGCGTTCCATGGGATTTATGCCAATCTGCTCCAGCACGTTATGCTGCGTCTTCACGCCGCCCACTGTCTCCATTATGTCCGCACGAATTGTACCTTGAACAAGGATTTTGCAGCCTTCTTTTTTTGCAGTTTCGCCTAAGACTTGATAGAAGGTTTCGCGGAACATTTTGCGCTTCTCTTCAGCGTCACGCAGGCCTTTCATGGCTTGCATGAAACGGTCGCGCACGTTAACTATTTTCAGGGGAACGTTGAAAGGTGATTTTGAAAGCATTGACGATATGTACTCGGGCTCACCTTCTCGCATAAAAGCGTCGTCCAAAATGACGCAGACAAGGTTTTCTCCTAGAGTCTTGTGTATGAGAACCGCACAGGTTGTGCTGTCGACTCCTCCTGAAACAGCCACAAGAGCCTTCTCGCTGCCTATGCTTCGTCTTGTCCGCTCTATCTCGGCTTCAACAAACTTTTTCGGGTCAAACACTTCCAAAACCATTCACCGCTTATTCTGGACTGACTTATTGCATGTTTCACAATTTATGATTTACCACAGACCTGAACCCGAAAAACTGAAAAATCACTTTCAAGAAGCTTAAACAAAACGCTTCTAAGCAGCTACAACATTTCAATCATTGAGAACAAAAAGCACGATCGATCGAGCAGTGAATATCCAACTATCTTTAAAAAAACAATCAGCCCTCACCAGAAGAGACCATCGATTTGAAACCACTTATGCGCTGAAAGTTTTTCTATCATCACATTCGTATACTATTGGAAAGAACGTGCACGCACTGTGAAGACTGAAGAAATCAAAACAATGACCACGGTAGCCAAAGATCTTAGCGACTGCTACGCTGACCTAGCCAATGCTCTGGACGGCACAACCGACACGGTAAAATCGTCAAAGAAGCTTTGGCGAAGCAAAAACAACTCATGGCTGATAAAAATCGGCTTAGCTCTGATTGCTTTCCCTGATCCGACAATAAGCGACATTGTGGGAGCAGCCTTTGTGGCCGCGGGCACAGTTCAGGCAGGGATTCGGCGTCGCACGGTCTACGTTGAGGATGTCTATAAAACTTTCACAAACACGTTCAAAGACATACGTAGTCTGAAATAGGAAGCCTAGCAAGGTTCAAGATCCGGCTCAAATTTTATATTTGCCGCATATTATATGCTTGATATGTAGGGGGAAAGAAGAGACATGAAACTTGTAACTGTTCTACTTCCTGAAGCTTGCCTGGAAGGATTAGACGAGCTAGTGAGAGCAAACATGTACCCGAGCAGAAGCTCGGCGATCAGATCCTCAGTCAGGGACTTGTTGAAGAAAGAACTCTGGGAAAGAAAAGGAAGATAGACAACTCGTTAGAGTCTCGCCAGATCTCTTATTTCTTTGGCCACAGCCGCTGGATCTTCAGCCTGAACAATAGCTCTTCCAACAATGAGATAACGAGCACCAGCCTCCAAAGCCGCTGCTATTTCTCCTCCTTGTGCGCCGATTCCTGGCGAAAAGATCGGAACCTTGTCACCCAGTATTCCATGTATTTCGCTTATCTTCTCGGGGTAGGTGGCGCCCACAACGACACCGTCAGCATCATACTTCAAGGCTTTTTTGGCGAATGAGACGTATTGAGGCGTCTGTTTGCCTGTTTCAGCATCAATTATGGTCTGTCCATAGCCTTCGTAGGCGCCTTTGTGGCTCATGTATGTGAGGAGAATTACGCCTCGCTGCTGTTTATGGGCTACGTTGAATATTGGTTTGAGACCTTCTTCCCAGCCTATGAATGGGTTAGCGATTATAGCGTCAAAGCCAGCCGCATAATAGTATTCAGCGATGGCTTCATTTGTGGCACCTATGTCATTCGCCTTGCAATCCATTATCGCTAACAAGCCACGATCGTGAACCTGTTTTACGAGCTTCTGGATTCCATCAAACACGCCTAAAGGAAGAACCAGATGATGGTTGAATTTAACCGCCCACAAATATGGGTGAGAAGCGTTCAAGACTTGTTCTGCCTTCTTGAATAGACTGTTGCGGTTTTCAGGGTTTTCAAAAGGGAAGTCCAAAGCCAAAATAATGTTCGATTGTCTCTGTTTGGCTGTCTGTTCCATTTTTGCTCGAAAAGCCATTTAGACACCACAGTCAGTTAACGTGATCAGCTAAAAACTTTTGCGCCGACTCAACTTCCCCGCCTGCAACTCGCCTGATATAGGCAAGCGTCGTTTCCACCGCTTCTTTCAGTTGCTGTTCAGTTATTGCGGGTGTTCCATAACCGACTATCATCACGTTCTTTGTCTGCAACGTGATCTTCGTGCTGTCGCAGTCGCGGTAGGGATAGATGCACAGAACTTGCTTTTCGTCTGCCAATACCAGAATCTTGTCCGTTAAGATCATGGGTTTGGTCATTCCTATTCCTGCAAAGACTTCACCATTCTTAGCAAATCTCACTTGAAAAGGCAAGTTAAGCGGTCCTACATCTAAACCGCTGATCGGTACTATCGTTTTCATCGAAGCAAGATTGTAAGCATCCACGACCGTGGATATATGCGGAAGCTCTTCTCCATGCAATACTCTTCTGAGTAACGCTTCGCCTGCAGGTCTTGTCTTTGTCGGATCTATGTTTAGCTTCCAATAGAAGTCTCGGTAAGAGCGCACAGCCGGATTATCCTTGAGTGTTTCTATATCGTACTTGGCTTTGACTTCTTTGTACACGGTTTGTCTGAGCTGTTTGATCTGCTCATTCTCTTTCTCATTGTGCACATTGTTGATTGTGCCTATGCATATGGATAGTTCTGGGAACTTCTTTCTGACTTCGCCACTCCAGTTCACTTGGATCTGCATGCGCATCACGTTCTTTTCATAATTCAAGCGTTAGATATTTAACACCTTCAAACAGAATCCTTGACAGAAACCTGAGTGAAAAGAATGATTGGCGAGCTTGCTGCTTTGGGCGCTGCTATAAGCTGGACGTTTTCAGCCATTCTTTACCGTAAAGCATTGCAGCAGACCAATCCGATCTCAGCTAACAT
>Ga0209253_10001085_pt1 | contig 23808 bp, 26 predicted proteins | sample FrelakmetBRP12BR_FD_187145 | JGI IMG/M metagenome (GOLD analysis project Ga0209253, IMG submission 187145) | Freshwater lake sediment microbial communities from the University of Notre Dame, USA, for methane emissions studies - BRP12 BR (SPAdes)... | ecosystem: Environmental > Aquatic >...
AGCGCAGCGTACAGCGTGGCGCCCAGGGAGTAGACATCGGTGCGCGAATCGGTCCGCCCGCTGCCGTACTGCTCCGGCGGCGAGAACCCGGGCGTCATCGCTTTGGCGCCCGTGGTTGTGGCACTGTCCTCCTCGACGACTTTGGCCAGGCCGAAGTCGACCAGGATGGCACGCCCTTCGGGCGTCACCTTGATGTTCCCGGGCTTGACATCGCGATGCAGGACGGGCAGCGTGCGGCTGTGCAGGTAGGCGAGGGCGTCGCACGTGTCCAGGAACCACGGCAGCGCTTCTGCCTCACTTACCGGCCCGCCGCGCTCGAGGCGCTGGCGCAGGTCGTCGCCCTGCACGAAGTCCATGACCAGGTACTGGCCTTCGCCCTCAACGACGAAGTGGTCGGTGACGCGAGGCAGATTCGGATGGCGCAGGCTGGCCAGGATGGTCGCCTCGCGGCGGAATTGCCGGGCGAACTCGTCGGTGGTGAACAGGTTCTCCTTGACCGCGACCGTCACGCCGAGGTTGATGTCGACCGCCTTGTAGACGGCCCCCATCCCACCCTGACCTAGGACGCTTTCAATGCGGTAGCGATTTCGGAGGACGAAGCCCGGCTTCAGTGGCATGCGGTTCTCAGAGAGCGAGGTTGCCGGATGCCATTGTAGCGCAACGACCCGCCCTTGGCTACGTTTCGACCCCTCTGGCCGGCGGATGTAAGGCAACTGCAAGACGGGGGCACCCTCGAGGCCGGTTATGATGGAGAGGCCATGGGGCGTCCGGCTCATTCCGACAGGCACTGGCCGCACTTTGCCGTTGCGCCGCGGTCGACTCCGACCGTGCATCGGCCTCTTCGGGTTGCGCCGAGGCATCGGTCCCACGCCGTCGCACAGCCGCTTGCGCGGTTGATGCTGCTGCTGTTGATGGCGATCGTCGTCCCCGGCGGACCGGCCGCCGCCTATGACATCGCCGACGATGCGTTGTCGCCGCCCGGTCCGGATAGCCACCTCGACCGCACCCGGGTCGTTCTCCCGGGAGCCTCCGTCCTGGAAGAACTCGCGTCGGAACAGCATGACCTGCGCGATTCGGCGCAACGCACCCCGATCCTGACCATCGGCATATCGGTTGAGGGTCGCCCGATCGAGGTTCTGCGTTTTGGGAACGGCCCGCGGGCGCGGCTGATCATCGCCGGCATCCACGGCGGATCGGAAGCCAACACGACCACGCTGGCCTGGGAGCTGGCAACGTACTTGACCGAGCAGCCGCAGGCCGTGCCGGACGGGAAGACGCTCTTCATCCTTCCGCTGCTCAACCCGGACGGAGCGGCGCGCGCCAAAGGCCCGCAAGGTCGCACCAATGCCCACGGGGTCGACCTCAACCGCAACTGGCCGGCATTGTGGCAGCCCGCCTGGTCTCGGGACGGGTGCTGGAACCTGGGACCGAGCACGGCAGGCACCCGCCCGGCATCAGAGCCCGAGACGATGGGCCTGATCCAGTTCATCTCCGCCGCGCACATCGAGGCGCTGATCAGCTACCACAGCGCCGCCCTGGGCATCTTCCCGGGCGGCCAGCCGGCGGAAGAGCATTCCCTGGATCTGGCCGCGGCGCTGGCCGCCATCAGCGACTATCCATACCCGCCGGTCGACACCGGCTGCGCCTACACCGGCCAGCTCATTGACTGGGCAGCGAACAACGGGATCGCCGCCGTCGATATCGAACTCCACAATCACCGCGACTCCGACCGGGAGGTCAACCTGGCGATCCTCTCCACCTTCCTGACGTGGGGGGACTGAGTCACTCCGAGCACCGGCAATCACAGCGCCGCAGGCCGGTCGGCCTGCGGCGCCTTCTGTGTGCAGGGGTGCGCGCGAGTCTAGGACGCGACCTTCTGGTGTCTTCCGAACAGCGTCAGGACGAAGGCCCCCAATCCACGGATCAACACGTACGGCAGCAGCCCGAACCACCCGACGTACGGTGTAAGGCATCCAAGCGTGAGGGCAACCGTGCCCCAGATTGCGGGACGCAGCCCCTGGCCCCCAGGCATGAGCCGCGCCCCAACGATCTGAACCATCGCTGCCAAGCCGAAGGTCGCGGCGATGGCCAAGGCAGCGGCCAGCAGGACCGCCAGGACGATGATGAAGTCCAAGCCGGTGTTGTCCGCCAGGGCAATGACGGCCGAGATGAGCGCCCCAACGAAGACCAGGTTCACCAATCCCACCAGGAAGCTGCGCGCCGCCTGGGTCTCCGCCGCCTGACAGGTGCGAGCGACCCACGGCGTGAAGAGGGCATTCATCACGATGAACAGGCCAACCAGTGTGGCACTCAACAGGGGAACGGCGACCAGCAAACCAATCAGTTGATTCATGGTTCCTCCAAAGGTGCTCAGGCCCCGCGTGAGGCCCGGCGGCGGACGGACGGGAGGGATCCGGCCCTCCCAGGCCTACTCATGGTGGGACGACGAGGATCATGCCTTCCCGTTCGAAGCGGCGCACGCGCCTTGCGAGCCAGACCAGGAAGAGCGCCATCGCTAGCCCTACCAACGCCATACCGCGCGTCTCCAGCGCGCGCGCCGGATCGAGCTGCTGCAGCGGCGCCAGTACAATGAAGAAGCTGAGCGCGCCACTCGCCAGGGCAAGCTGTCGGCGGGCCTGCCAGCGGGAGGGCGCTTCCCCTCGACGCAGGCTAAGGACAACTCCCGCCAGGAGCAGGAGAAGCAGCGCCATATCCATCGCCGGGCTGACGCGTGTGTTCGGGATGCCCCACAGCAAGGCGAAGAACGCAATCGCCCCACCCAGCCCGGCGGCGAAGACGCGAAGGCTGCGGGGCCTGTCGCTTACCGGCTCGGCTTGCCAGGCTGCGTTGAAGGCAACCGGCATCCGTCGGGCGGCAACATACAGCCCGATCACGATCAGAAGCGCCAGCAGGTAGGCAAGCCCCGGCGGGCGGTAGGGGGTCAGTACGAAGAAGCCGAAGACCACATCCACCGCCAGCAGTCCGGCGAGAAACCGGAACTGATGGCCGCCGACCCACGGCTCGCGAGCCCGCCGGGGAAACAGCAGCGTGACCAGCAGGATCGGTAGGCAGATGCTCCACACGGCATGGAACAGCGTGAGGCCAAGGCTCCACACCCAGTTGACCCCGGCCCATCGGCCGTACACACCAAGAGCTCCCAGGTCGACCCAGTGCGGATCGAAGAAGCTCTTGACCATCAGGCCTTCCTCGACGATGCCGTACGCCGCGCCCAGGACCAGGATCGAGGGCCATCCCTTGTGCCAGCGCAGTGCGAGTTCGCGGACGAGGATGGCGCCGCTGCCGTACAGCGCCGTCAGCACCAGCAGCGAGAAGGGATTGAAGAACTCGGCGGGCGGCGCCGAGCCGGTCAGCAGCTCGGCCGTCATCGGAGCCAGGCAGAACAGCACCAGCGCCGGCGGGACTCTGCGCTTCGGCGTGTCTTCGTTTTGAGGCGCCATCCCGACCGTCTCGGCCATGGCTGACTACTCCCTTCGCCCGCAGAGACTCATCGCCCAGGCGCCGCCGCTCCGTTCCCGCGGTCGGCCATCGTCGGAACAACACCACCCGGGGATCGCAGCAGCAGCGCATTCCCCAGCAGCCCAAGCAGGAGTGCTGTGCCGGCCAGCGCCGCCCATCCCGATACCGGACCCTGCAGGTGCGGCAGGGACAGGCGCAGCGGGGCCATCCGCATCGGGGAGGATGGAACGAGATCAAGGAACGGTGCCAGCCATCCGGAGACGTCGGCCAGAAGGAGGGCTCCTGCCTGCCGCACCGCCACAAACGCCGGATCGTGCAGCACCTGCTCAACCCAACGCTGAAGATACACACCCAGCGCCGCCAGTGCCGCGATCGCCGCGGCTGCTTGCCCGGCCAGAACCCATCGCCAGCGAACGGAGGCCTTTCGTGCCGCCTGAAGGCTGGCAACGACCCCAGGTGCCAGGTCGGTGGCCAGCCGTGGCGCGGGCATACTGGCGATCTGGGCAAACAGAGCCTGCGCCTCCCGCAGTCGCAGCGCACACTCCGGGCAGTTCTGCACGTGCCGCTCCGCCTCGATCCGTGCCTGGCCGCCTAGGGAGCGATCCAGGTAGTCGTAGATCGCCTCGTCTCCCAGATGCCACGTGGAAGGATGATCATGCATGCCCCTTCAGCCTCCTGGCCAGCATCCGGCGCGCCCGGTAGAGATGAGACTTGACATCGGAGAGCGGAAGCCCGAGCGTCGAAGCGATCTCGTCGTAGCTCGCCTCCTGATAGTGCCGCAGCTCGATGACCGCCCGGTACATCGGAGGCAGTGAAACCACTGCCTGCCGGACGGCCTCGGCCGCCTGCCGACGCTCCGTCGCGCCCTCCGGCGTCGGGCCCGGCGGCGCGCCGCGCCAGCCCTGCTCATCATCCAGGTCGAACGTCACGGGCCGGTTGCGCTGCAGGCGGTTAAGGCACAGGTTGGCCGCCACGCGCCGGATCCAGGGTCCAAACGGGTAAGCCAGGTCAAACGTGTCCAACCGCTGATAGCCTCGAAGGAAGGCGTCCTGCGCCAGGTCCTCCGCCTCCTGCCGCTCGCCCAGGAGCCGGTAGCACACGCCGAAGACCGAACCCTGGTAGCGGCGCACGAGCTCGCCGTACGCCTCCAGGTCTCCCTGCCGCACCCGGCTGACCAGAACGCCGTCTTCATCCTCAGGCATGTTCATAGGCTACTACAAGGAAGGGGCCGGGGAAGTCGCGCGCAAGTACCCTTCAGCCTCAAGGAACCCCGGTTCCGAGGGCGCACGCCAGGCATCGGAAGCCCGGGGGAGGACGAGGGGCGCACGGTTGCGTGCGCCCCGGGGCCGCGCGTAGATGGCACGGTGTCGAAGTTCAGATGTCCAGGTTGCGGACTTCCTTGGCGTGGGTCTGGATGAAGCGCCGGCGCGGCGGCACGGCCTCGCCCATCAGCATGTCGAACGTCCGGTCCGCGACGGCGGCATCTTCGACCGTGACCTGCATCAGCGTCCGGTGGGCCGGGTCCATCGTCGTCTCCCACAGTTGCAGCGGGTTCATCTCTCCCAGGCCCTTGTACCGTGAGATGGAGGCCTTCTCCGCTCCGCTGTCCAGGCCCTTGAGCACTTTGTCGCGATCGTTCTCGCTGTAGGCATATTGGACCTTGGACTTGTAGGCGATCCGAAACAACGGAGGCTGGGCGATGAACAGATGGCCGGAGTCGATCAGAGCCGGCATGTAGCGGAAGAAGAAGGTCAGCAGCAGCGTGCGGATGTGGCTGCCGTCGACGTCGGCGTCGGTCATGATAATGATCCGTCCGTAGCGCAGCCCCTCGAGGTCGAAGGTCTCACCGATGCCCGTGCCGAGGGCCGAGATCAGCGCTCTGACCTCATTGTTGCCCAGAATCTTGTCCAGCCGGGCGCGTTCCGTATTCAGGATCTTGCCACGCAGGGGCAGGATCGCCTGGAAGTGCCGGTCGCGCCCCTGCTTGGCCGAGCCACCGGCCGAGTCGCCCTCGACGATGTACAGCTCGCACTTGTTCGCCTCGCGCTCCGAGCAGTCGGCCAGTTTGCCGGGCAGCGTCAGGCTTTCCAGGGCGCTCTTGCGGATCACCAGGTCGCGGGCCTTCTTGGCCGCGTCGCGCGCCCGGGCCGAGGTCAGGCACTTCTGCACGATCGACCGGCCGGCCTTGGGGTTCTCTTCCAGGAAGGCGCTGAACGCCTCGCCCAGCACCTGCTGCGCCTGGGTCTGGACCTCGGCGTTCATCAGCTTGACTTTGGTCTGAGACTCGAACTGCGGGTCGCGGTGCTTGATCGACACGATAGCCGTCAGGCCCTCGCGCGTATCGTCGCCGGAGAAGTTGGGGTCGGCGTCCTTGAGCAGGCCCGCTTTGCGGGCGTAGTCGTTGATCGTGCGCGTGATTGCCGCCCGCATGCCCGTCAGGTGCGTGCCCCCATCCACGGTGTTGATCGTGTTGGCGAAGGAGTAGACCGACTCGGCGTAGGCATCGGTGTACTGCAGGGCTATCTCGATGCCGGTGCCTTCGATCTCGCGCTCGACGTGGACCACGGGGTGGAGGACCTCGCGGTTGCGGTTGAGGAAGCGCACAAAGGATGTGATGCCACCTTCGAAGTAGAAGGTCATCGCCCGCCCGTCGCGCTCATCAAGCAGGTCAATGGTCACGCCGCGGGTGACGAATGCCATCTCCCGAAAGCGTTGGACCAGCGTCTCGAAGCGGTAGGTGGCGCCGTCGTCCTTGAAGATCTTGCGGTCGAACATGAAGTTCGTCTTGGTGCCGGTCGTCTCGGCCGTGGTCTTGCCGATGACCTTGACCGGGCCAGTCGGCGCCCCGCGTTCGTAGCGCTGGGCGTGGACCTTGCCATCGCGCTTGACCTCAACCTCGCACCATACGGACAGGGCGTTGACGGCCGAGACGCCCACCCCGTGCAAGCCGCCCGACACCTTGTACCCGCCGCCGCCGAACTTGGCGCCGGCGTGCAGCACGGTCATGACGATCTCAAGCGCCGGCTTCTTCTTCTCTGGGTGCATATCCACCGGGATGCCGCGCCCGTTGTCTTCCACGGTCACGCTGTCATCCTTATGCAGGATGACGTCGATCCGGTCGCACGCCCCGGCCAGCGCCTCGTCGATCGAGTTGTCCACCACCTCGTAGACCAGATGGTGCAGGGCCTTGACGTCCGTCCCGCCGACGTACATACCCGGTCGACGGCGGACCGCTTCCAGGCCCTCGAGAACCTGGATGTCTTTGGCGGCGTAGCTGCTCACCGAGGCGTCCTTCTTGGCCACTGTCACTCCTCCACGCGCGGCGCAGCCGCGGCGGCGCGCGCCAGGAAGGCGCGCCGCAGATCGAGCATCCACTCATGCCGACCCTGGTAGAACGCGTAGCTCCCGGCGATCAGCGTGGTGCTGACGAACGCATGACCGACGATGGCCAGTGCGCCGAACCACGAGTTCTCCGCGGGCATGGCCCAGATCCATCCGGCGGCATAGGTCACGAGCATGATCAGCGCCAGGAACGCCACGCTCGAGGGCATGTTCCAGCGCACCACCTGCATGCTGGTGCGCATCGACTTCCACACACCGAGGCGGTAGCGGATGATGCCGTGAGGCGTGAAGGCCAGGTAGATGGCCAGCCAGAAGATGAAGCTGAAGGCCAGGAACATCACTCCCGCCCCGAGCAGCGGTAGAACGAGTGTGGCCAGGGAGACCATCAGCGCCGCACCGGAGACTGCGACCAGCAATCCGGCATACAGGCCCACCGAAAGGAGCAGGAAGCGCCCCCACGCCTGCCCCATCGGGGCAAGCTCCGCCGGGGGCGCAAGTTGGCGGGCGATCAGCACCTGGAACACGGCGCCTAACCCCAGCCCGATGGCTGTGAATAGCACCCACAACCCGGCAACCGACACCAGGCTCCCCCCCTCGGTGGCGAGCGAAAGGCCCAAGGGATTGGCGGCCGGCATCCGGCCGGCCATCAGGCTCGGTACACCTCCGGGGATAGCCGAGAGGGCCGAAAGGATGTTGAACCGCAGCGCCAGATCAGCAAACCCTTGCTGCATTGCCTCTAGCTGCTGCACCAATGCCGGATCCACGCCGGCCGGAGCCACCAGCGAGCGGGAGAGGTCCTGGATCAGGCGCGTGGCCCGAAGCTGCGGACCCAGCCAAAGGAAGAAGTCGAGTACCAGCGGGGGCAGAATCAGCGCCGGCCGGGCGGCAATGCGATCGAAGCCGGCTGCCAGGGAAGCCAGGATGCCGATCGGTGGTTTGAGCGGGGAAGAGGCTGGCCTATCCACAATCTTTGATTCTATCACACGTCTCCGAATGGCCTCTGAGCGGCCAGACGCAAGACCTTTCAGGGCATGCTGCGATCGGGTGCCCAGGAGTTCAGCCTACGCCACGATCTGGTGGGACCCCTACTCTCCGAGTCCGCTTGTGATGGCGTTCACAAACTGGATTCGACGTGCCATTCGCTTCTGTATCCTCCGTCGTGTCCTTGGCGACGGCCCCAAGTCCGAGCCCACGAGGCTTGTCGCGAGGCTACCCGACCTGACCGGTGGCAGAGCCACCGGTCAGGTCGGTCCGTCAGCCGGAAGACCGGCTCGCGACTCGGACCCCCAACTCCTCGTCCGTGCGCGGGATGCCCGGCTGGAGAAACCGCAGGAGGACAGAAGGCCGTGACCCACCAGCTCGGGCATGCGCGTGCCGGGCGATCCCCGGCCGAGGAGAGACGCAGCCTGAAGGCTGCGACTACGGGCGTCGGGCGGCCAAGAAGGACGATCAAGCCTGCGGCATCTCTAGGGATGAAGCATCCGACTTCGAAGCATCGCCCCTACCGAGACGCCTGCGCCTTCTCCGGCGCGACAGCGGCGGGCGGAGGCACGGTGTTCCGTGCCTGCGGGCATGCGCGCGCCGGCCGGGCCCCACCCTCTTGTGCCCCCCGCCACTTCGGCCCAGGCATGTTTGACCACCCCATGGGCCTCGGATAGAATGCCAGCGCATGACCGAAAGGGAACGCCCGACGGTTGCCTTGCTCACCGACTTTGGGACGCGCGACGCGTACCCCGGGATCGTCAAGGGCGTCCTGGCCAGCCGCGCGCCAGACGCCCGGTTGATAGACCTCACGCATGAGATCCCGGCCGGCGACGTACGCGCAGCTGCGTTCGTGCTGTGGCAGGCCCTCCCCTACCTGCCGGCCGGATCGGTATGCCTGGCCGTTGTGGATCCTGGCGTGGGTACGCAGCGGCGCCCGATCGCGCTGCGGCTGCCGAACGGATTCGGCGTAGGGCCCGACAACGGCCTCTTCTCGTGGGTCCTCTCCTGGGGAGACGCGCTGGACGCCGCGGAGATCGACCCAGCCCGCCTGTCATCCGCGATTCCTAGCGCCACCTTCCATGGCCGGGATGTGTTCGCCCCGGCTGCGGCGCGGCTGGCACTCGGCGCTCCCCTTTCGGATCTCGGGCCGCCTCAGGACAACATCGTCCGGCTGCCACCACCGGCCTTCACACGGATCGATGGCGGGGTCGCCGGCGAGATCGTGCGCATCGATTCGTTCGGCAACGCCGTCACCAGCCTTGGCAGCCTCCGCCTGTCGGGCGATCGCGCCGAGCTGACCCCGTGCTGGCATCCGCTGCCTGCAACCTCTTTCCGCTCCGCGGCCGCCCGTCTGGCGCTCGGATCGGGGATCGTCCTCCCCCTCTCCCGCACCTTCGCCGATGTCCCTGCGGGGGAGCCGCTGGCCTACGTCGGGAGCAGCGGGCTGATCGAGATCGGCATACATCGCGGGCGTGCGGACACCGGCCTCGGGCTTGCGCCGGGACAAGCCGTCACACTCCTGTTCGAGGGATAGTCGATGCAGACTTTTCGAATCGAAGGCGGCCGACCGCTGCACGGTGAGGTGACGCCATCGGGCAACAAGAACGCCGCGCTGCCGCTGCTGGCAGCCTGCCTGCTCACAGACCAGCCCATCGTCCTGCACAATGTTCCGGACATCGGGGACGTGCGCAGCATGCGCCGCCTGCTCGAGAGCCTGGGCGTGAAGTTCGAGACGCTGGACGTACACACCTGGCGAGTGCAGGCCGGCGAGGTGCGGCGGGCGGATCTCGATCCGGACATCTGCCGCAAGATGCGCGCCTCGGTCCTGCTCGCCGGGCCGATGACCGTGCGCTCCGGCGGCGTGTCGCTGCCGCCACCTGGCGGCGATGTGATCGGCCGCCGGCGCATCGACACGCACATCCTGGCCCTGCGCGCCTTGGGCGCCGAGGTGGCCTTCCGCGGGCGCGAGTTCAACTTCGACGCCAGACAACGTCTCCACGGCGCTGATCTGCTCCTCGATGAAGCCAGCGTCACCGCCACCGAGAATGCCATCATGGCCGCCGTGACCGCCCGCGGCGAGAGCGTGATCCGCAACGCGGCCTCCGAGCCCCATGTCCAGGATCTGTGCGCCTTCCTCAACATCCTCGGGGCACGGATCGACAACATCGGCTCCAATACGCTCCACGTCCATGGCGTCGACCGATTGGGCGGCGGCGAGTTCACCATCGGATCGGACTACCTGGAGGTGGTCAGCTTCATCGGCGCGGCCGCGGTCACCGGCGGATCGGTGCGTGTCCGCTCGGCCGGGCCGGAGCACTTGAACATGGCCCGCCTGGTCTTCCAGCGACTGGGGGTCAACTGGGAGGTCGAAGGCCAGGACGTCGTCGTCCCGTCCGGTCAGCGCCTGGAAGTCCAGCCCGACCTGGGCGGCGCCATCCCGTCGATCAGCGTCATGCCGTGGCCGGCCTTCCCCACCGACCTGATGAGCGCAGCGATCGTCGTTGCCAGCCAATCCAAGGGCACGGTGCTGTTCCACGACTGGATGTTCGAAGGGCGTATGTTCTTCATCGACAAGCTGGTGTCGATGGGCGCCCGCATCATCCTGTGCGACCCGCACCGCTGCATTGTCGAGGGGCCGCGCCGGTTGGTGGGCGAGACGCTGGAGAGTCCGGACATCCGTGCCGGGCTGGCGCTGGTGTTGGCCGCATTGGCGGCCGAGGGCTCCTCGACCATCCGCAACATCGGCCAGATCGACCGCGGCTACGAGCGCATCGAGGACAAGCTGCGCAGCCTGGGCGCGGCCATCGAGCGCGTCGACATCTGAGATGCGGCTGTGGAGTGCAAGGCGCGCGGCCGATTGGCCGCGCGCCGGAGTTTCCTGGGCGCCCGCCTGGGACTAGCCCGCCGCGGCAGTTGCCGCTGTCGAGCGAGCTTCGACTTCCGACGCCAGCCGCCGGTAGGCCGCGGCGGCGGCGCTCTCAGGCCGATGCAGCAGCACCGGCAAGCGCGCCGCCGGCGCCGTCGCCAGCGCATCGTCCAGCTCGATCACCGTGTCAAACACGCGCTCGTGAAACGCCGAGCGCAGCTCCTCGACCACCTGCCGGCTATGCGTCGACGTCGGCTGGTACATCGTTGGCAGCAAGCCAAGGAGATCCAGCGCCGGATTGAGGCGTTCGCGCACCGTGCCAACGCTGTCGAGGATGGCACGGATGCCCCGCATCGCCAGGTAGCGGCACTCGACCGGCACGAGTACGGCATCCGCCGCCGTCAACGCGTTGACGGTCAGCAGGCCGAGGCTGGGGGGCGTGTCGATCAGGACGTAGGCCACCTGCTCGGCTTCGGCGCGCAGCGGGTCGGCGAGCCGCCGGGCGCGATCCGGCCGATTCATCAGCAGGTACTCGGCCGCCGCCAGATCCACGCTGCCCGGCGCCAGCCACAAACGTTCGCCGATCGGCCGGACGATTTGGCCCAGGCGCACGCCGTCCTGCGCCAACAGCGAGTAGGTCGTCTGCGTCAGCGTGTAGGGGTCAAGGCCTGAACACGCGGTCAGCGCGCCTTGCGGATCGAGATCGACCAGCAGCACGTGCTGCCCGCGCTCGGCGAGGGCCGCGCCCAGGTTGACGACGGTCGTGGTCTTGCCTACGCCGCCCTTCTGGTTGGCGATGGCCAGGATGTGCCCCATGAAGGGGAGTATAGCCAAGCCGCCTCCGTCCGGCAAACCCTCGGTAGACGGCCGAAGGGTATTCCCGGGCACCAACCGGGGATTCGGACGGCCGGGGTTTGGAATTGACCACCGGGCTGCGGGGCGGTATAATCCCCCCCTACGCTGAGGTTCCGGGTAAACGTCTATGCCGAAACGTACCTATCAACCGAAGATCCGTCGTCGCGTGCGCGTCCACGGGTTTCGCGCCCGCATGGCGACTCGCCAGGGCCGAACCGTCCTCAAGCGCCGCCGCCTCCGAGGTCGCGTGCGCCTGACCGTGCGGATGAACGCTCACGTCAAGAAGACCAACTGGAAGGCCTAGTCCGTCTGCAGCGCCGGCCGAAGGTGGCCGGCGGCCCATGCAAGCCAGACACCGGCTCACAGGCCAAGCTGACTTCCGGCGGGTGAGGCGTACGGGAACCTCCTACTCCCACCCGCTGTTCATTCTGGTGGTCTCTGCCAGTGAGCTGCCTGCCGTGCGCCTCGGCGTGAGCGCCAGCCGCTCGATGGGCACTGCGGTCCGCCGCAACCGCGCCAAGCGCCGGCTGCGCGAAGCCTTCCGGCCGCTGATGCCGGACCTGCCGGGCGGCTGGGACCTCGTGGCCGTTGCCCGGCCGGCGCTCCTGGAGGCGGACTGGCCGGCTCTGCAAGCCGCCGCCCGCCACCTGGTGAAGCGCGCCGGTCTGCAGCGATCGGAGAGCAATCTGCGTGGACAGCGCCTTGGTTGACGAGCAGGAGCCGAGGTTGAGGGACATCCCCGTGAACCTCGGAACCCTGCCTCGCCTCCCGGTGCTGGCGCTCATCCGCGCGTATCAACTGACGATCTCGCGGGCCTTGCCCGCCGGAACCTGCCGCTTCCATCCGACCTGCTCCCACTACGGCTACCAGGCCATTGCCAAGTACGGCCTGTTCAAGGGCGGAGGGATGGCGATCTGGCGCGTGCTGCGCTGCCAGCCGTTCAACTCCGGCGGATACGACCCCGTCCGATAGGAGCCCTATGGCACTACGATCGCTGCGCCCATCCTGGGTTGCCCTCGGCCTGCTGGCCCTGGTGACCCTCCTGCTCGCCGGATGCTCCGGCGCGGCCATGACACCCTCCTCATGGCCGGGCGTCTCCGCCGATTCGACCACGGCGTACGTCGCCAGCAACCAGGCGGTCTACGCCGTCGATCTGGCGACCGGCGCCGAGCGCTGGCGCTTCCCGGCGCAGCCCGACCGTGCCGTCGTCCTGTTCGCAACCCCAACGAGCACCGACGATGGCCTGGTGATCCTGGGCGACTTCAACCGCGTGGTGTACGCGCTGAAGGCCTCCGACGGCAGCGTAGTGTGGCGGTTTGACAAGGCCAAGGATCGCTACATCGGCGGCGCGGCGATGGCCGGCGACCTGGTCCTCGTCCCGTGCGCCGATCACACGCTGTACGCCCTCCAGCGCGCCAGCGGCGCGCTGGTCTGGTCGTTCAAGACCAAGGCGCCTCTGTGGGCTGCCCCGCTGGTCGACGGCGAGGTGATCTACCTTCCGGCTCAGGACCACAATCTCTACGCCCTCGAAGCCCGCACCGGAAAACTCATCTGGTCGCAGGACCTGGGGGGCGCGCTGTCGGACACACCTGTGATAGCCGGCGGTCGCCTGCTCGCCGGCACCTTTGGGCAGGGACTGGCGGCGGTTGACATACGCGCGGGCAAGCCGGTCTTCACCGTGCCGACCGACGGCTGGGTGTGGGGCAGCCCGGTTACGGATGAGGCGGCGGCTTACTTCGGCGATCTGGCCGGGACCGCTCGCGCCGTCTCGCTCAAGGATGGCTCGACGCTGTGGACCTATCAGCCGGGCGCGTCGGTCGTCGCCAGCCCGGCGCTGGGCGACGGCGTGGTGTACTTCGCCAGCAGCGGCGGCCTCGTCCAGGCCCGCGCAACTTCCGACGGCGCCTCCAAGTGGCAGGTGACGCTTGCCGGACCGACCAACACCGATCCGCTGCTGACCGGCGACGTGCTCCTCGTGGGCGTTTCCGCCAGCCCCGATGTGCTTCTGGCCGCGCTCGACCCGGCCACAGGCGCCACGCGCTGGACCTTCGCGCCCGCGAAGTAGCCGGGAGACTCGATCATGTGGGACACCGTTATTCTCGACCCGATGGTCAACAGCCTGCTATGGATCTATGACTTCCTGGGCCACAACTTCGGGCTGGCGATCATTGTCTTCACCGCGCTGATCCGCCTGGTCACCCTGCCGCTCACGCTGCAGCAGCAGCGCAGCACTCAGAAGATGCAGGAGCTGCAGGGATCCAAGGCGTGGCAGGACATGCAGAAGAAGTACAAGGACGACAAGCAGAAGCTGCAGCAGGAGCAGCTCAAGCTGTACCAGGAGGTTGGCTTCAATCCGCTCAGCGGCTGCCTGCCAACGGTGATCCAGCTCCCGATCATCTTCGGCCTGTACGGCGCCGTGATCCGTGCCTTGGCCACCACGCCCGTCCAGCTGCTCGAGCTCTCCAAGCACATCTATGACTTCATCCCCAGCTCGATCATCCCGCTCAACAGCCAGTTCCTGTACATGAACCTCGGGCAGCCGGAACGGCTGTACCTTCCGTTCCTGCCCAACATCGGAATCCCGGTGCTCACCGTCCTGGTGGTCATCAGCACGTACTTCCAGAACAAGCTGATGACCCCGCCGTCGGCCGATGCCCAGGGCGCCCAGATGACCAAGGTGATGGCGCTGTACATGCCGCTGCTGCTCGGCTACTTCGCCTACACACTGGCATCGGGTCTGGCGCTCTACTTCGTCGCCTCCAACCTGCTGGCCATCGTGCAGTACGCCGCCACAGGCAAGGTCGACTTCAAGAAGCTGCTGTCGTTTGGCGGCACCACGCCGCAGAAGCCGAAACGCTAGTTGCCCGAAGCGCAGGTCCGGCGCCTTCGTGCCCTGAGCCGTGATCCGGACCGGGTGACCGTATGTCCGAACAACGTCCGAGTGTAGAGATCATCGCCCCGACCATCGACGAGGCCCTTGCCCGCGGCGCGGCCGAACTGGGTGTCGCCCCGGAAGCGCTGGAGGTCCAGGTGCTGGACGAAGGCGGAAAGGGCCTCTTCGGACTGGGCCTTCGGCAGGCACGCGTCCGCCTGACCCTCAAGGGCGAGGCCGCGCCCGGCACGGTGGCCCCGACGGCCGCCGCCGCACCCCGCTCTGTTGCCCCGAAGGTCGCCCCCGCGGCCCGCACCGTCGCCCCGAAGGTCGCCGCCGCGCTTCCTGAGACGTCCGACGATGACGACGAGGCCCTGCGGGTCGCCGAGGACACGCTCCACGAGTTGCTCGAGCGCATGGGCGTCGATGCCACCACCCGTTCGCGCTGGGGCGAGCCGACCGGCGAAGACACCCCGCGCCCGGCATTCATCGACTTGCACGGGAGCGACCTGAGCATCCTGATTGGCCACCGGGGCGAGACCCTCTCCGCCCTGCAGTACATCACCCGGCTCATTGTCGGGAAGGAGCTCCAGCGCCCGCTGCCGATCGTCCTCGACGTCGAGGGTTATCGCGCCCGGCGCGAGGGCCAACTGCGCCAGCTTGCCCAACGGATGGCAGCCCAGGCGATCGAGCAGGGCCGGACGATGACGCTCGAGCCGATGCCGGCCAACGAGCGCCGAATCATCCACATCGAACTGCGCGACCATGCCGAGGTCACGACCGAGAGCATCGGTGAAGGCGATCACCGCAAGGTGACCATCATCCCGCGGCCTTGATCCCCGTCCGACCTGTGGCCTGTGATTCGCGGCCCGGGGGCCACCCCCGGGCCGTTTCGATTCCGCCCAGCGCGGTATTCCTCCAGTCGGCGCCGCGGGGTCGGCTATAATCTCCGGCGTGCCCTACCCCGCCATCGACTACCTGATCATCGGTCACATCACGCGCGACATGGCCCCGCAGGGCGCGGTGGCCGGGGGAACCGTTGCCTATGCCGGGCTGACGGCGGCCGCCCTTGGGCTGCGCGTCGGGGCTGTGACCTCGTTCGGGCCTGACATGCAGATGTCGCGCCTGGGTGACGTGTGGCTCCACGCCGTGCACGCGCCTCAGACGACGACCTTCGTCAACGAGTACACAGAAGGCGGCCGTCGGCAGCGCATCACCGGCCGCGCTCTGCCCCTCAGCCTCCCGCATGTCCCTCCCGAATGGCGCGCGGCGCGGATCGTTCACCTTGGCCCCGTGGCAGCAGAGGTCAATCCGGCGCTTACCGCCGACTTCCCCGAGGCGTACCTGGGGCTCACGCCGCAGGGGTGGCTTCGCCAGTGGGATGAACCAGGGAACGTCACCCCCGGCCCTTGGGAGGCGCTCACGCCTGGGATGGGTCGCGCCCGGGCCATCGTTCTCAGCCTGGAGGACGTCGGGAACGACGAGAGCGCCATCAAAGGCATCGCCGAGGCCTGTCCGGTCCTCGTGGTAACGGACGGGGCGCACGGCGCGCGCCTGTACGTGGAAGGCCGGATGCGGATGGTCCCGGCGCCCACCGTGGCGGTGACCGATCCAACGGGCGCCGGCGACATCTTCGCCGCCGCCTTCTTCACCGCGCACGCCGAGAGCGGGGATCCGCTGCAGGCGGCGCGACTCGCCACCGCCATCGCCGCCCGCTCGGTCACACGGCGCGGACTGGCGAGCATCCCGACCCGGCAGGAGATCCAGGCGGCGCGCGCGGCGGTGCGCCCGTGAGCCGCATCTACGCGCTCGTCAACCAGAAGGGCGGCGTCGGCAAGACGACGACCGCCATCAACCTCGGCGCCTACCTGGCGCTGATGGGCCAGCGCGTGCTGCTGGTGGACCTGGACCCGCAGGCGAATGCAACCGCATGCCTGGGGATCGACCATGACGGCGTCCCCGGCGGCACTTACGATGTGCTGATCGGCCGCGGCCTGGGCAGCGATCTTGTGCTCCACAATCCCAAGCTCCAGCTCTCGCTCCTGCCTTCGTCGCCGGCGCTGGCCGGCGCGCAGATTGAGCTGGTCGACATGCCGGATCGCGAGCGTCTGCTGCGCACGGCGCTCACCTCCCTCGCCCGCCGCTACGACTACGTGCTGATCGACTCGCCGCCGTCGCTTGGCCTGCTGACGGTCAACGGGTTGATGGCGGCCGAAAGCGGTGTGATCATCCCGGTGCAGTGCGAGTACCTGGCGCTGGAAGGACTGACCCAGCTGGTGCAGACGCTGGGGCGGGTGCGCTCCGGCTTGTTCCCCGAGCTGGCGATTCGCGGCCTGGTCCTGACGATGTTCGACGGCCGCACCAGCCTGTCGCAGCAGGTGGCCAACGAGGTCCGCTCTCACTTCCGTGGGAAGGTCTTCCATAGTGTGATCCCGCGCAGCGTCCGCCTGGCCGAGGCGCCGTCGCATGGGCTTCCGATCTCGGCCTACGATCCGTCCTCCTCCGGCGGGCTCGCCTACCGCGCCCTGGCCGAGGAGCTGCTTCACGGGGACGGCGTCACCATCCCGCGCACCGCGCGAGGCAAGGTCTGATATGCCCAGAAAACACGGCCTCGGCAAGGGTCTCGATGCGTTGATCCCCGCCGGTGAGGGCGTGGCCCCATCGGGCGGCGGAGTGCTTCAACTCCCGGTAGACGCCATTCGTCCCAACCCGCGCCAGCCCCGCCACCAGACCGATCCCGAGGGCCTGAAAGACCTGGCCGATTCGATTCGCGCCCATGGCATCCTGCAGCCGCTCCTGGTCACGCCGGCCCCCGGGCAAGGGTATGAGCTGATCGCCGGCCAACGCCGGCTGCAAGCCGCCCGATTGGCCGGGTTGGAGTACGTCCCCGCCATCCTGCGTCAGGCGAGCGAACTCCAGCAGCTGGAGCTGGCGCTGATCGAGAACCTGCAGCGGGCAGACCTCAATCCGCTGGAGGCCGCCGAGGGGTACCAGCGGCTGGCCGATGAGTTCAGCCTCTCGCACGAGGCGATTGCCGAGCAGGTTGGCAAGAGCCGGGCAGCGATCTCCAACACGCTGCGCTTGCTCAAGCTCGCCCCGGCAGCGCGCGCCGCCCTGGCCGAGAACCGGATCAGCGAGGGTCATGCCCGCGCCCTGCTCGGCCTGCCGTCGGCGCAAGCCCAGGGTGCAGCGCTGCAAACCGTGGTCAAGCGCGAACTCAACGTCCGTCAGACCGAGGAGCTGGTGCGTCGCCTGACGGGGCAGCGGCAAGCCCCGATCAAGACCTCGCGGCGCACAGCCGAAGAGACGGCGCTGGAGGATGAACTTCGACAGGCCCTCGGGACGCGCGTTCTGCTTCGCCGCGGCGGGCGGGGCGGGAGCATCATCATCCACTTCTACTCCGACGAAGAGCTCAACACGCTGGTCGATCGGCTGCTGCACTGAGATGCGCTACCTGGGGTACGGCGCCGGTGCCGTCGGCGGGTATCTCGGCGCCAGCCTGTCGCTGGCCGGCTTCCCGGTTACCTTCTTCGATCATCCGGATGTCGCCGAGTCGCTGCGCACCCGGGGGCTGACGCTGGAAGCCGGCGGCGTCACGCGGCGGATCGCCTCACCCACCGTAGCCACATCCCTCGCCTCTGTGCAGCCTCCCCCCGACGTCGTCGTGCTGGCGGTCAAGGCCTATGACTGCGCCGCGGCCGCCGATGCGATTCGGCAAGGCCTCCCATCCAACGTACCGGTGCTGTGTGTGCTCAACGGGATCGACAATGAGGCGACGCTGTCGGCGGCGCTGGGTTCCCACCGCGTGATCGCCGCCTCGCTGACGTCCGCCATCCAGCGCCTCGACACCGGCGCGCTTCGGCTCGAGAAGGCGCGCGGCATCGGGCTGTCTGCCGGCCACGCCTTGTCGAAAGCCCTGGCCGCCGATTTCGCTGCCGCCGGCCTTCGGCCGCGCCTGTACGCCGACGCCGATAGCATGAAGTGGTCCAAGCTGCTGACAAACCTGGTCGCCAACGCCACGTCGGCGATCCTGGACTGGTCGGCGGACGACGTCTTTCGACACCGCGGCCTGTACCGGCTGGAGGTCGAAGCGCTGCGCGAGACGGTGCGCGTGATGCGAGCCCTCAAGCTCCGTCCGGTCAACCTGCCGGGCGTCCCGGCCGGGCTGCTCGGCGCTGCCGTCTTCCTTCCGGATGCGATCACGCACCCGATCTTGCGTCGCGCGGCAGCCTCGGGCCGCGGCGGGAAGCGTCCCTCGTTCGCCTACGATGTCGGGCGCGGCCAATCGGAGGTCGGCTGGCTGAACGGCGCCGTCGTCCGGTACGCCGCGCAGGTTGGCCTTCGCGCGCCGGCGAGCCGCGTGTTGACCGAGGTGTTGACGGCGCTGATCGATGGTCGTCCGGGCGCCGAGGCGGTTCGCGGGCACCCGGACCGGCTGCTGGCCGAGGCCGCACGCGCCGGGGTGCCGGGGCTTCGGGGGTATAATCCCGACGCTTCCTTCCCCACCGCATAGGTGACCTTTCAGGACGGCCCGCAGATAGCAGTGCCGGTTTGCCCGTCGGGGCCGGGAGCGCAGGGAGAGGCGGTAGCCGGATGACGTTTCAGGACAAGGTTGTCGTGGTGACCGGGGCCTCGCGCGGCATCGGCCGGGCGACGGCGGTTGAACTTGGGCGGCAGGGCGCCGCCGTGGTCGTCAACTTCGTGAAGGACGCCGCCGCCGCCGAGGCGGCTGTGGCGGCTGTGGTCCAATCCGGCGGGCGTGCGGTCGCCCATCAGGCGGATGTCAGCGATTTCGCCGCCGCCGAGGCGCTGATCAAGTTCGCCATCCAGCACTTCGGCGACCTGCACATCCTGGTCAACAACGCCGGGATCACCCGCGACGGGCTGATCATGATGATGTCCGAGGCGGACTGGGACGTGGTGCAGGACACGAATCTCAAGTCGACCTTCAATTGCTCCAAGGCCGCCGTGCGCCACATGATGCGCAAGCGCTTCGGCCGCGTCATCAACATCACGTCCGTCGCCGGACAAATGGGCAATGCCGGCCAGACGAACTACTCGGCCTCCAAGGCCGGGCAGATCGGGTTTACCAAGGCGCTGGCGCGCGAGGTTGCGCCGCGCGGCATCACGGTCAACGCCGTCGCCGCCGGCTACATCGAGACCGACATCTGGGCGACGGTTCCCGAGGCGGCCCGCCAGGCCGCCCTGACGATGATCCCGTTGGGCCGCACCGGGCAGCCGGAGGAGATCGCCAAGGCGGTCGCCTTCCTGGCCTCCGACGACGCGGCGTACATCACCGGCCACGTCCTCACGGTGGACGGCGGCATGGCGATGTTCTAGGAGGCGCGACGATGGACAGATGGGAGGATCGCCCGGCCGGCACGACGACCATCGCCCCTGGCGTCCTGGTGACGATCGCCCGCCTGACGGCGCTCGGCGTCCCCGGCGTGACCGGCATGGCGCGCGTGGCCGGAGGTGTGAACCGGCTGTTCCGCCGCGGCGCCGGTGAGGGCGTGCGCATCGAGGTCGCCGACGACACGGTCAGCGTCGATCTCTACCTGGTGCTCGGCAGCAACACGAACGTGCGCGACGTCAGCCGCAAGGTTCAGGCGGAAGTCGCCAGCGCCATCGAGCAGATGGTGGGCATGCCGGTCGCCCGCGTGGACATACATGTTGAGGATTTTGAAGACCCGCCGGCGACGGAGTGATCGGCGGCGATGAAGCGCGAACGCCGGCGCGCCCGCGCCCTGGCACTGCAGGCGCTGTACGAGGCCGATCTGACCGACCATTCACCCGAGTCGGTGATGGCCCGCCACCTGGAGGAGACGCCGCAGCTGACCGCCGAGGGCGCGGCGTTCTTTCAGGACCTGGTCCGCGGCGTCCGGCTTCACGCTCCGGCGCTTGACGTGTGGATCGCCCGCTGCGCGCCGGAATGGCCGGTCGAGGAGCTGGCGGTCATCGACCGCAACATCCTGCGCCTGTGTATGTGGGAGTTCGCCGTGTCCGCCGAGACGCCCATCAAGGTCGCCATCAACGAAGCCGTCGAACTCGCCAAGCACTTTGGCTCCGACAGCGCCCCGCGCTTTGTCAACGGCGTGCTGGGAACGCTGGCCGACCGCCTGGCCGATATCCGCCGCGAGCTGCTGCCTGCTCCCTGAGCCCACGCCATGGAATTCCTCGGTATCGGCCCGCTCGAGCTTGTGCTGATCGTCATCCTGGCGCTAGTGCTGGTTGGGCCGCGCGACCTGGCCAAGGTCGGCCGGGATGCCGGTCGCTTCCTCAACCGCATGTACCGTTCGCCGGCCTGGCGCACGATGAACGATGCGTCACGTGAGCTGCGCAACCTGCCCAACCGGCTGGCGCGCGAGGCGGAATTGGACACACTGCAGCGCGACCTGGATCAGGTGAGCCGCGGCGTGCAGGACGACGTGAAGGCGGCCGGGGAAGGGATGCAGGCCTGGGCGCCTCCGGCCCGTCCAACCCCGCCGACCATCCGACCGCCCGACTTGCCGGCGACCGAGCCGTCTGAGGCCTCCCGACCGGTGGAAGCGCCGACTCCGCCTCTGGCTTCCGAATCGCCCTTCGCAGAAGGCTGACGCATGCGCCGACTCCTCTCCCGAGCGTGGCGAATCCTGACCGCGCCCATTCGCCTGCTGCTGTGGCCCTTCCGCCGCGTCCGCCAATTCATCGACTACGAACCGGATGAGACCTCGGCCGGCGACGCCTTTGCCCAGACGATGCAGGCTCCCGGCGTCCTGCTCGACCATCTCGAGGCGCTGCGTGGGCACTTGATGCGGTCGTTGATCGCCCTGGCGATCGGCACGGGGGTCGGCTTCACCTTCGCGCAGCGCATCCTGGACTGGATGGCCGAGCCGATCGGCGGGATCGAGGCCCTGCAGGCGATTGAAGTGACCGAGTCGGTCGGCGCGTTCATGAAGGTCTCCCTCCTGACCGGGTTCGTCCTCGCCTTCCCCTACATCCTGCTCGAGCTGTTCGCCTTCGTCAATCCAGGGCTCAAGCGCCGCGAACGCATTCTGCTGCTGTCCTCCATCCCGGCCGCCACGGCCCTGTTCTTGTGCGGCGTGGCCTTCGCCTACTTCGTGATGCTGCCGGTGGCGCTGCCGTTCCTGCTGAACTTCCTCGGCATCCAGACCGTGCCGCGCCCTTCGAACTACATCAGCTTCACCACCAACCTGCTGTTCTGGATCGGCGTGGCATTCACCTTCCCCTTGATCGTCTTTGCGCTGGCGAGCGTGGGCATGGTCCGCGCCGCTCAGCTGGTCAAGGCCTGGCGCTTTGCCATCGTCGGGATCGCCGTCATGGCGGCGGCCATCACCCCGACCGTCGATCCGGTCAACATGGCGCTGCTGATGCTGCCGATGATCGGGCTGTACGGGTTGAGCATCGTGCTGGCCGCCATCGCCGAGCGCACACGTCGGCGTCAGGCCGCCGTAGCCGAAGTCGAAGCCTGACGCCGCGTCGGACCTCTCCAAGCCTTCCCTCGACCCGATCGGTCCACCCCCCGCCGAAACCGCGGCTCTGCCGCGCGAGCCGCGTGCCTCGACCGGCCAGGCAGGCTGGCGCCGGGCGAGCGGCTTTGAGACTCCCGCGTTCGACTGGATGTGCGTCTAGGCTTGGAGCGAGCACGGTTCTGGCAGATGTCAGCGGGTCGGGCGTGTGTGAGCGCGGGACCCGCCGCGCCCGCCTGGTATCTTCAACGCTTTGGGGAGGTACCGCCCGCCGGGTCAGCTCCGCAGCGCAGCGACCCCCATCCCCACCACGGCGATGCCGCCCGCCAGCAAGCAGCTGGTGCGCATGGCGGCCACAATGGCGGACGCCTCGCCGCCAGCGGAATGCCCCAAGACCGTGGTAAACACGGCGCCGGCGAATCCGACGCCCACGACCATGCCCACGTTGCGCGCCAGCGCCAGGATGCCGGCGGCGATCCCTTGGCGGTGCGCCGGTGCGGCGCCCATCAGGGCACTGTTGTTTGGCGAGACGAAGACGCCGATCCCCAGCCCGGCGATGGCCAGCACGCCGATGATCTCACCGTTCGAGGACCCCAGGTCCAGGCCGGAAAGCAGGAACAAACCCAGGCCGAACACGCCCATTCCCAGGACGCTGGGGAGGCGCGTGCCGAGACGATCGGACAGACTCCCGCTAAGCGGGGCCACGAGTGCCATCAGGAGTGGTTGGGCCGTGAGCAGCAGCCCGGCTCTCGCCGGCGTCAGGCCGCGCGCCTGGAGCAGGTAGAACGGCATCAGGAACAGCACGGTGTACACGCAGACGTAGTTGAGCAAGGCGCTGGCGGCGGCGGCCGAGAACGTCCGGCTGCGGAACAGGCTGAGATCCAGCATCGGCGCCGCGACGCGGCTCTCATGAACCAGGAAGACCACCAACAGCGCCGCCGCCATAGCAAGCAGGGCGAGCGTCGCCGGAGCGGTCCATCCCCATGCGTGCCCCTGGTTGAGGGCTAGCAGGAGCGCAACCAGCCCAGCGGTGAAGGTCAGCGCGCCACGCAGGTCGAAGCCCTCCGCGGCGGCGCCGCCTGCGTCGCGCGGGACAAACCGTAGCGCCAGGGCCAGCGCCACGAGGCCAACCGGCAGGTTGATGTAGAACACCGCGCGCCAGCCCAGGGCGGTCGTCAGCCAACCGCCGACGGATGGGCCGACGGTCAGCCCCAAGTAAGTCATCGTCGCCTGCAAACCGAGGGCCCGGCCGCGCATCTCGGCCGGGAAGCTCTTAGTCAGGATGGCCGGCGAGTTGGCGAACAGCATCGAGGCGCCAACGGCTTGTGCCGCCCGGGCAGCGACCAGGAAGCTGACGCTTGGCGCCAAACCACATAACGCCGAGCCCAGCAAGAACACCAGGAAGCCGGTCGCGTAGACCGTGCGGTGGCCGCGCAGGTCGCCCAGTCGGCCGACGCTCAGCAAGAGCCCGCTGACGACCAGCAGGTAGACCGTGACGACCCATTCGATCCCGGCCACGGAGGCGCCGAAGCTCTGACGGACGACGGGCAGGACGATGTTGACCACGCTGCCGTCGAGCGCCGACATGAAGGTGCCGAGCCCGATGGCCAGCAGAACGCCCCAGCGGGCGCGGGAACTTGCATCAGGAGACTGCAATGGATGAACTCCGGGAGGCGGACTCGGATCCGGCGCAGATGATAGCACGCAGGGAACCGGCTACTCCTGAAGGTAGTAGGGGACGTCGATGACGACCCGGGGCAGATTGGTGGTCCGGCGGCGATACAGGAGGGCAGCTTTCGTCAGCCACGCCGTCTGGTTGTGCAGCAGGGCTTGCCACCATCGGGCCGGCACGAACTCCGGCAGCACCAGCGTGGCGAGCTGACCGTCATTGTGGGCCGCGTCGGTCTCATCCAGGAAGCGAAGCAGCGGCTCCATCATCGACC
>Ga0209253_10001086_pt1 | contig 23800 bp, 22 predicted proteins | sample FrelakmetBRP12BR_FD_187145 | JGI IMG/M metagenome (GOLD analysis project Ga0209253, IMG submission 187145) | Freshwater lake sediment microbial communities from the University of Notre Dame, USA, for methane emissions studies - BRP12 BR (SPAdes)... | ecosystem: Environmental > Aquatic >...
CCCCCCGTCCCACCTCCCCACGGCACTGGCCGAGGCGCTGGAGTCGCTGCTGGGACCGCCCGCCCGCTCCGCCGCGGCGCTCGGCCATGCGCACGCCGCCGACCACCTCCTCGGCCGGGCGCTGGCGCGAGAGGCGCGGCGGGAGGCCCGGCGGGCACCGCTGTCGCTCGCCGTTCCCTGCGCCTGGATCCTCGACCTCGGCGAGGAGCTCCGGCGCGTGCGCCTGGTGCTGCGCGCGGCCGACCTGGGCTATCCCCCGACCGCGCTCCTCGATCTCCTGGAGGCGTGAGGTGACGGCGTCGACCCACCGCCAGCTTCGCGTCGTGACCCGCCCCGGGGACGGGGCCGGCTTCCGGCTCGCCGGCGTGCCGGTGGACGAGGTGGCAGCGGGCGAGGAGGCGGCCCGCTTCCGGATGCTCCTCGCCGACCCGACGCTCTCGGTCGTGGCCGTCGAGACCGCGGTCCTCGCCGACGTCCCCGAGCCCCTTCTCCGGCGCGCCGCCGAGCGGGGCCTGCCGGTGGTCCTGCCCTTCGCGTTGCCCCGCCGGCTGTCGGAGGCGGCCGCCGGGCGGGCCTACGTGGCGGCTCTCATCCGGCGGGCCATCGGCTACCACGTCAAGCTGGAGGAGCGGTGATGAGCGGGCGGCTCGTGCGCGTGGCCGGACCCACCGCCGCCGTGCGCGGCCTGCCCGGCGTGGCGGTGAACGAGCTCGTGCGGGTGGGCGAGGAGCGGCTGCTCGGCGAGGTGGTCCGCATCGACGACGGGCTGGCCACGGTGCAGGTCTACGAGGACACCGAGGGGCTGCGGCCCGGCGAGCCGGTAGAGGCGACCGGAGGTCCTCTCGAGGCCGAGCTCGGCCCGGGCCTCCTCGGGCTGGTCCTCGACGGCGTGCAGCGGCCGCTCGCCGCGCTGGCGGCTGCCGAGGGCGACTTCCTGCGCCGTGGTGCCCGGCTGCCGGCGCTCGCCCGGGAGCGGCGCTTCGACTTCCGGCCAGCCGTCCGCCCCGGCGACGAGATCCGGGGCGGGATGCTGCTCGGTACCGCCGGCAGCGGCGCGACCGCCGCCCGCGCCGAGAAGGTGCTCGCGCCACCGCTGGCCCGCGGCCGCGTCGCCGAGGTCGGCCGGGGTGAGGCCGGCGTCGACGACCCGGTGGTGTGGCTCGAGGGCGGGGGCACCCTGACCATGATGCACCGCTGGCCGGTCCGCCGGCCGCGCCCGGTGCGGCGCCGGCTGGCACCCGACGTCCCGTTCCTCACCGGGCAGCGCGTCCTCGACTGCTTCTACCCGGTGGCCTGCGGCGGGACCGCCATCGTCCCCGGAGGCTTCGGCACCGGCAAGACCGTGCTGGAGCAGAGCCTCGCCAAGCACGGCGCCGCCGACGTCATCGTCTACGTCGGCTGCGGCGAGCGCGGCAACGAGATGGCCGAGGTGCTCGACGAGTTCCCGCGCCTGTCCGACCCACGGACCGGCGGCCCGCTCCTCGACCGGACCGTGCTGGTGGTGAACACCTCGAACATGCCGGTCGCTGCCCGCGAGGCCTCCATCTACTTCGGAATCACCATCGCCGAGTACTTCCGCGACCAGTCGCTGCAGGTGGCGCTGATGATCGACTCGACCTCCCGCTGGGCCGAGGCGCTGCGGGAGATCTCGTCGCGGCTGGAGGAGATGCCCGGGGAGGAGGGCTACCCCACCTCGCTCTCCTCGCGCGTCGCCCAGTTCTACGAGCGGGCCGGCCGTGCCGTGCCGCTCTCCGGTGAGGGAGAGGGGGCGGTGACGGTGGTGGGCGCGGTCTCCCCGCCCGGCGGGGACTTCTCCGAGCCGGTCACGCAGTCGTCCCTGCGGGCGAGCGGGGCATTGTGGGCGCTCTCGGCCGACCTGGCACACCGGCGTCACTTCCCGGCCGTGGACTGGAGCCTGTCGTTCAGCCTGGACGCCCCGCGGCTCGAGGGGTGGTTCGCGCGCGAGGCCGGGGCGGACTGGGTGGCGCTCCGCGACGAGGCGATGCGGCTGCTGCAGAGCGAGCGGGAGCTGCTCGAGATCGCGCAGCTCGTCGGCGTCGAGGCGCTCCAGGACGCCGAGCGGGTGGTCATCGAGTCGGCGCGGATGCTGCGGGAGGGCTTCCTGCGCCAGAGCGCGCTCCTCCCCGCCGACGCGACCTCCCCGCCGGCGAAGACGCTGGCGCTGCTCCGTGCCTTCCTCCACTTCCACCGGAGCGCCGCCGGGGCGGTGGCGCGGGGGGTGGCACTGCGCACCATCCTGGAGGCGCGCCTGGACCGCCACCTCCTTCGGCTTCCCGAGGCGGCGCCGCCGGAGGCCCCCGCGGCGGCGGCCGCGGCGATTCGCGCGGTGGACGAGGCGCTCGCCTCGCTGGAGGGCGCGTCATGACCGACCTCGTCACCCGCCGGCTCCGGTCCGCCTTCGCCGTTCGCGGGCCACTGCTCTTCGTGCGCGGCGCCGGGCGCGCCCGGCTCGGCGAGATCGTCCGGATCCTCGCCGGCGAGGGGGAGCGGCGCGGACAGGTCATCGAGGTGGGCGAGGATCTGGCGGCGATCCAGGTGCTGGAGGAGACCCGAGGGCTGGCACCGGACCGCGCCGAGGTGATCCTCTCCGGCGAGGTCGCCACCCTGCCGGTCTCGCGCCAGATGCTCGGGCGGACCTTCGACGGCACCGGGAATCCTGCGGACGGCCAGCCCGCCCCCATCCCCGAGGCGCGGGTCCCGGTCCACGGCGCGGCCATGAACGTGACGCGGCGGGCCAAGCCCTTCGAGTTCGTCGAGACCGGCATCTCCGCCATCGACGGGCTCAACACGCTGGTGCTCGGCCAGAAGCTCCCCATCTTCTCCTGTGCCGGGCTCCCGGCGTCGCGTCTCGCCGCCCAGATCGTCCGCCAGTCCCGGGTCCGGGGAGGCGTGCCCTTCGCGGTGGTCTTCGCCGCCATCGGCGCCCCGTACCGCGAGTGCGCCGAGTACCTCGAGTCCTTCGCCGCCTCCGGGACGCTGGATCGCACCGTGGTGTTCCTGAACCGGGCCGACGACCCGCCCATCGAGCGGCTCCTCACCCCGCGCTGCGCGCTGACCTGCGCAGAGCACCTCGCCTACCGGCACGGGATGCACGTGCTGGTGGTGCTCACCGACATCACCGCCTACTGCGAGGCCCTGCGGGAGGTGGCGCTGGCACGGGAGGAGCTCCCGGGGCGTCGCGGCTATCCGGGCTACCTCTACACCGACCTGGCGAGCCTCTTCGAGCGGGCCGGCCGCCTCACCGGGCGCGCCGGCTCGGTGACGCAGCTCCCGGTGGTGACCATGCCCGACGACGACCTCACCCACCCCATTCCCGATCTCACCGGCTACATCACCGAAGGCCAGGTGGTCCTGTCCCGCGACCTCGACCGCAAGGGCGTCTTCCCGCCCATCGACGTTCTGCCGTCCCTGTCGCGCCTGATGGGGCTCGGGACCGGGGAGGGGCGCACCCGCGAGGACCATCGCCCCCTCGCCGACCAGATCTACGCGTTCCACGCCCGCGGCGTGGACGTTCGCCGCATGGCCGCGATCGTCGGTGCCGCCAACCTCGGGGACGAGGAGCGGCGCTTCCTGGAGTTCTCCGACCGCTTCGAGCGGGAGCTGGTCCACCAGGGCGGGGCCTCCCGGACGCTGGAGGAGACGCTCGCCCTGGGCTGGCGGCTCCTCTCCTCCTTCCCGCCCGAGTCGCTGACGCGCCTCCGTGCCGCGTTGATCGAGCGCTACCGGCCCAGGCAGGTCGCCCCGTGAGCGGGACCCCCACCACGCGGATGGGGCTGCTGGAGGCCCGGGCGCGGCTCGCGGTCGCCTCCAAGGGGGCGCGGCTGCTGCGGGGCAAGCGGGAGGTGCTCGCCGGCGAGTTCTTCCGGCTCATGCGCGAGGTGATGGCGGGGCGGGAGCGCCTGGACGCCGCGCTGCTCGAGGCCGCCCGGGCCCTCGCCGTGGCGCGGGCGCGCGAGGGGCGCGCCTCGCTCGAGTCGATCGCGGCGGCCGGGCAGCGCGAGGTCCCGGTCGAGGTGACGCGCCGCCGGGTCTGGGGCGTCCCGGTGCCGCGGCTCGACGCCCCCCGTCTCGTCCGCGGCGCGGCGGCGCGCGGCGCGGCGCCGACGTCCATGTCGCTCTCTGCCGGCGAGGCCGCGCGGCGCCACGAGGAGGCCCTGGAGGTGCTGCTCTCCATCGCCTCGCGCGAGCTGCACCTGCGCCGGCTCGGCGAGGAGATCCAGGACACCTCGCGGCGCATCAATGCCCTCGAGCAGCTGCTGGTGCCGCGCCTGTCGCAGGACGCGGCGCGCGTCGAGACCGCCCTGGAGGAGCGCGCTCGTGAGGACGCGGTGCGCCTGAAGCGGTTCCGGGGGCGGAGGGGGCGGGGGGATGGCGGGGTGCCGACCTCCTCGTGACGGGCGCACCGCCCCACCTGGGCGGTATCGGCCCCCATACTCAAGAGGGGCGCGGCGTGTCCGGCGGCGAGGGAGCAAGATCCATCCGAGACGGACATTCACCGCGGGGATGGGGAGGTCCCATGGACGCCTGGCAGGTCGCCGTTCTGGTGCTGGCCGCGGTTCTCGTGGGAGCGCTGTTGCCCACGCTCGTCCAGCTCTACTCGGTGCTCCATACCCTGAAGCAAGTCATCGGCAAGACCGCCACGGACGTGGAGCAGATGACGCAGACGGTCCACCGCACCGCCGACCGGCTGGACCGCATCACCGCCGCCCTCGAGAAGGACGGCAAGGTCGAGCGGATGATGGAAGGCGTCACCGCGGTCTCCTCGATGGTGCTGCAGCTGCGCGACACCGTGAAGGTGGCCTCGGCGGTCGGGGCGGCGGTGGTCCCAGCGGTGGGCGCGGCGGTCCGCGCCTGGCACGGGGCGCACGACGGAGCCGCGCCGTCCCCGGAACGCGGCGGCGGGGGCCCGTCCCCCGCCGAGGATTCCAAGAAGGAGGAGGCATCATGAGCGATCACAACGGCGGTGGTGCAGGCAGCGTTCTCCTCGCCTTCCTGGCGGGGGCAGCGGTCGGCAGCGTGGTGGCGTTGCTCATCGCGCCGCGGTCCGGCGAGGACACCCGTCGGAGGCTGTTCGAGCTCGGCGAGGAGGCGAAGGCCAAGGCGGGCAAGGTCCCGCACGCGGTGCAGGAGGCCGAGAAGGCTGCGGTCCACGCCTTCAACGAGGTGATGCGGAAGGCCTGACCGTTGCGCACGCCCCGGGACGGCGGCTCGGCGACCCTACCCTTTCGGGGCCTCTCCGCGACTGCGGCGCCATCCGATGCGCCAGTGGCAGGCGGTCAATGGCGACCGGCCGCAGAATTTTCTGCAGGTCTCGGCTCCGCCATCGCAGGTACGTGCTTGATGTTCCTCGGGTGAGCACGTTTTCGTCGTCCGGGCATGGAATCTGCTAGTTCTTCTCCTCGCCGCCGGCGCCGACGGCAGCGTCGAGACCCATGACCGCCAACGCCCATCGCGAGATCCCGTACAACTACACGTCTGCCGACGACCGGCAGGCCGTCTCGCTGCTCCTCGGCAGGGGGGTCTGGCAGCGGCTCGAGGAGCTGCGGGCCCGCCGCGTCACCGGCCGCTCGGCGCGCCTCCTGATGCGGATCTTCGGCGAGATCCTCATCCACCGCCGCAACCCATACCTGCGCCAGGAGCTGGTCGAGTCCCGCCCGCGACGCAAGCGCTTCTTCCGCGACGCCGACTCGAGCCTGCGCATCATCCAGGAGAACGCCGGTGCCGACACGACGGTCCTGGAGGTCCTCGCCGAGTGCCGCGGGTTGCTCGACGCCTTCCGCGAGGAGGTGGCGCGAGCCCCCGACTTCCAGGCCAAGGTGCGCCGCGTCCTCGGCGCGGTGGTCGGGAAGGACAACGTCCTCTTCGATCCCTTCACGCTGGTGTCCCACGCCACCGACGCGACCGACTGGCGCCTCTACCTGCCGCTGGCGGTGGTCACGCCCACCGCAGAGGAGCAGGTGGCGCCGCTCCTCTCGGCCATCCGCGAGCTCGGGCTCCATGCCATCCCCCGCGGCGCCGGCACCGGCCTCACCGGCGGCGCGATCCCGCTCACGCCCGACTGCGTGATGGTGAACACCGAGAAGCTCGACCGCATCCGCGGCATCGAGACCCGGCTCTTCGTGCTCGAGGACGGTCGTACCGTCGACGGGCAGGTGCTGTCGCTGGAGGCGGGCGTCATCACCGAGCAGGCCATGGAGCACGCCGGCCACCACGGCCTGGTCTTCGCCACCGACCCCACCAGCGCCTGGGCCTGCACCATCGGCGGCAACATCGCCGAGAACGCGGGCGGCAAGGACTGCGTGCTCTGGGGGACCTGCATCGACAACATCGTCTCCTTTCGCATCGCCATGCCGTCTGGGCGCAGCTGGACGGTGCGGCGCACGAACCACCAGCTGCGGAAGATCCTCCCGGACGACCCGGTGACCTTCGACGTCACCGAGACCGACGGGTCGCTGCTTCGCACCGTGGCGCTGCGCGGCAGCGACATCCGGAAGAAGGGGCTCTGGAAGGACATCACCAACAAGGCGCTGGGCGGCCTGCCCGGCGTGCAGAAGGAAGGCACGGACGGCGTCATCACCTCGGCCGAGTTCATCCTCTACCCGGCCTACCCGCACCAGCGCACGCTGTGCCTCGAGTTCTTCGGACCCGACTTCGACGAGGCGGCCGAGGTGATCCAGGAGATCGCCCGTTCCATGCCGAACCGCGGCCAGGAGGCGCTCTCGGCGCTGGAGCACTTCGACGATCAGTACGTGAAGGCCATCGGCTACCAGGTGAAGGCCCCGCGGGCGGAGACGCCCAAGGCGGTGATCATCGTGGACGTGGTGGGGCACAGCGCCGAGCAGGTGGCCCGCGGCGTGGCCACGCTACGGGCCATCCTCGCCCCGCACCCCAGCACCTTCCTCACCGAGGCCCGCGACGCCGCCGAGGGCAAGCGCTTCTGGGCCGACCGCAAGAAGCTCGGGGCCATCGCCCGACGCACCAACGCCTTCAAGATCAACGAGGACGTCGTCCTGCCGCTCTCCCAGCTGGGAGGTTTCTCGCTCTTCATCGACGCCATGAACGTCCACGAGGAGCGCCACAGCCAGGAGACCTGGGCCCGCCGCGTCGACAGCTACCTGAGGGGCGTCCCGCCCCCGGACGAGGCCCACTGGCCGGCGCGCCTGGCCGCGGCGACCGCCCTCTGCCACGCCACCGTGGAGCAGCTGAAATCCGCGGACGAGGCGTCCATCCGCTCGCTGGCGGTGGCGACCAAGCTGCGCCAGGACCTGGGTGCGCTGCTCCGCGGCCACGGCCGGGTGGCGGCCACGGTCGAGTCCATCTGGGAGGAGGTCCGGGCGCGCCTCATCGTGCTCGCCACCCACATGCATGCGGGCGACGGCAACGTCCACGTGAACATCCCGGTCCTCTCCAACGACCGGGCCATGCTGCGCCGCGCCGACGTGGTCGTCGAGAAGGTCTTCGACCGCGTCCACAAGCTCGGCGGCGTCGTCTCCGGCGAGCACGGCATCGGCGTCACCAAGCTCAAGTTCTGGGATCCGCAGCAGCGCGCCGAGCTCGAGGCCTACCGCCGCACGGTGGACCCCGACGGCCTGATGAACCCCGGCAAGCTCTCCGACCTGGGCGTCCTGGAGCAGATCTTCACGCCGTCCTTCAACCTGCTGAAGCTGGAGGCGCGGATCCTCCAGCACGGGCAGCTCGAGGAGCTGGCGAAGAAGATCGCCACCTGCGTCCGCTGCGGGAAGTGCAAGCCGGACTGCTGCGTCTTCTACCCGACCCGCAGCCTCTTCTACCATCCGCGCAACAAGAACCTGGCCATCGGCGCGCTGATCGAGGCGCTGCTCTACGACGCGCAGCGGGACCGCTCCAGCTCCTTCGAGCTGCTTCGCCACCTCGAGGAGGTGGCGGACCACTGCACCATCTGCCACAAGTGCCTGAAGCCCTGTCCGGTGGACATCGACACCGGCGAGGTCTCGGTGCTGGAGCGGGAGATCCTGTCGGCCCGCGGCTTCAAGCACACGCCGCTGCAGACCAGGCTGACGCTCCGCTACCTCGACACGCGCTCCCGCGTCGGCAACAAGCTCTTCCGCGGCGGCCTGGTGCGGCTGGGCGGCGCGCTGCAGCGTGCCGGCCACGAGGTGACCGCGCCCTTCCAGAAGGACGGGGGGCACTCGCGGCTCCTGCTGGCGCTGCGCTCGCCGGTGACGCCGGCCGACCACGGGACCCTGCGCAGCGTGGTGCCGGAGTGCGGACCGGACCAGGCGCTGGTCTTCGAGCCGGACGGCGAGGCGCGCCGCACGGCCTTCTACTTCCCGGGCTGCGGCTCGGAGCGGCTCTTCTCGCGCATCTCCCAGGCGGCGCTCCACGTGCTGCTCGAGACCGGCACCCGCGTCATCCTGCCGCCACCGTTCCTCTGCTGCGGCTTCCCGGCGCACGCCAACGCCCAGACCGAGCAGCACGGCCGCACCGTGCTTCGCGACACCATCCTCTTCAGCCAGATCCGCGAGATGTTCTCCTACCTGGCCTTCGACGGCGTGGTCGTCACCTGCGGCACCTGCATGGACGGGCTCGACGGGATGGAGGCCTCGAAGATCTTCGGGGCCCCGCTGGTGGACCTGGCGCAGTTCGCCCTCGACTCGGGGCTGAGGCTCGACGGCGCCCGCCCGGCGCTCTACCACGCGCCCTGCCATGACTCCCTGAAGGCGAGGGGCGTCGAGGCGCTGCGACAGGCCGGCTACGCGGCCGAGGCGGTGCCCCACTGCTGCTCGGAGGCGGGGACGCTGTCCCTGTCCCGCCCCGACATCACCGACTCGATGCTGCACCGCAAGGCCGAGGCCCTGCGCCACGCCGTGGCCGCCCGGCCGCCGGGCACGGTGATCCTCACCAACTGCCCCTCCTGCGTGCAGGGGCTCGGCCGGAATGCCTCCATCGGGGCCGCGCCTCGCCACATCGCCGTGGAGCTCGCTTCTCGCGTCTCCGGAGAGGGTTGGCAGGAGCGGTTCCGCCAGCAGGCGGCGCAGGCGAAGGCCGTGCGGTTCTAGGGAGAGGGCGCGCCTCGGCCCCGCTTGCGCCGGGCGCCACTCCGAACGTTCCTCGGCGGCGGCACGTAGTCCGGCAGGTGCTTGCCGGCCTTGATGTGGTTGAACCCCGGAGTCTCCCGGATGAGCACGTAGATGTACTCGAGCGGCGCGTCGATGGTCTCGTGGACCGCGCGGGTGATGGCGCGAGCCATGGCGCGCTTCTGCGCCAGGGACCTCCCCTCGCGGATGTCGCACTGGATGACGGGCATGTCGCCTCCTCGCTCCCGCGAGTAGGCCGTGCCGCTGCCGCTCCGGTCAAGGGCCCCCGCGGGGCCGCGCCCGCCCCATCCAGCGAAGGAGCTCCTCGTTCACTCGCTCCGGCGCCTCGCTCTGGAGGAAGTGGCCCGCCTCCTCGAGGAAGACCACCTCCGGGACGTTGCCGGGCGCGAGGTAGGGCGTCATCCTCCCGAGGTCCACGGTCTCCCGCCCGAGGAAGCGATCGCGCGCGCCCCACAGCACCAGGACCGGCACGGCGATGGGGTGGGCCCGCCCTTCGCGCTGCAGCGAGAGCGGGCTCCGGAAGATGGCGCGATAGTAGCCCAGCGCGCCGCGCGCCGCACCGGGCCGGAGCATCGCCTCCTGGTAGTGCGCGGTCTCCTCCCGTGGCCAGGCCTGGCGTACCTGGGAGCCGCCGCGCAACGCCCGGCCCACCGCCGAGGCCCCGTCGCGGGTCAGGATCCACTCCGGCAGCCAGGGCAGCTGGAAGAGAAACATGTACCAGGAGCGCGCCAGCTGCCGGGGGTTTCGCCGCAGCTCCTCGGCCATCACGCCCGGGTGGGGGCAGTTCAGCACCACCAGGCGCTCCACCACCTCCGGCTCGTAGACCGCGGTCGCCCAGGCGACGGCGCCGCCCCAGTCGTGGCCGACGACGACGGCCCGCTCGCGACCCAGGGCGCGGATGAGCGCCCGCGCGTCGCGCGCCAGCGTGCGGAGGTCGTAGGGGCCGTCCTTGCCGCTCCGGCCGTAGCCGCGGAGGTCGGGGGCCACGGCGCGCCAGCCCCCGGCCGCGAGCGCCGGCAGCTGGTGCCGCCAGGAGCGGGACAGCTCGGGGAAGCCGTGGAGCAGGAGGACGAGCGGCCCGTCCTCCGGCCCGGAGGCGAGCGCGAAGACGTCGAGGCCGTTGGCGCGGAGGCGGAGCTCTTCCATGCCCGGGTCCCGTCCTCCTCCGGTCAGCGCCGCTCGCACCAGAAGACGTGCGTCCGGTAGGGCAGCCGGACCTCGGCGCGACCGGCGGTCGCCGGCTCGGCCTGGAGGAGGCGGCGCACCTCGTCGAGCAACTTGCCGCGCCGCTGCTCGGGGAGGGCGGCCACGAAGCTGATGGAGGCGATGCGGTCGAGGACCATCCCGGGTGGGCCGACCTGCGCCGTCTCGAAGCAGTCCTCCCGGAGCGGCCCGAAGCGCCCGAAGCCCCGGAAGGCCTCGCGCCAGCGACCGGTGCGGTAGCGAGGTGCCGCCCCCTCGAGCGGCTCGAGGAGATCGCCGAGCCGCCTCACCCAGTCCACCGACTCGTCCCGCTGGTTCCAGACGAGCCCGAGCCGTCCGCCCGGCGCCAGCACCCGGTGGATCTCGGCGAGCGCCTCCGGCGTCGCGAACCAGTGGAAGGCCTGGGCACAGACCACCGCCGAGGCCGAGCCGCTTCGCAGCGGGATCGCCTCCGCGACGCCGGCGACCACCCTCACGGCCGGGAGCCGCGCGGCGAGTCCGCGACGCATCTCCTCGACCGGCTCGACCGCGACGAGCGTTCCGCAGCGCGGCGCCAGCCGGCGTGTGCACTTGCCGGTGCCGGCGCCAAGCTCCACCGCGCGCGCCCGGGGACCGAGCCGCAGCGCCTCGGCGAGCCAGGCGACGGCGTCGTCGGGGTACTCGGGCCGTGCGCGCTCGTAGCGCTCGGCTCCCTTGAATCCCTCGCGGGCGGCGTCGTGAAGCGCCATGTCAGTGCCAGGCCCCCGGGCCATTCTCGCGCCGACGGAGGCGCCCGTCACCTGCCCCGGGGCCCTCGCCCCCAGAAGCTCCCGTCTCGGGCGGTCGCGCCAGACGCGCCGCGCCGGACCAGGGCCCCTTCCCACCATCGGCCGCCGGTGCCAGTCTGTGGTGGCGATGCCCGTCCCGGCAGCGAGCGCCCCCGCGGCACGCGGCCTCCCGGCCCTCCTCGGCCGGTTCGTCGAGGTGGAGCCCGGCGAGTCCGGCGCGGCACTGTGGGGCTTCGGCTACTTCTTCGCGCTGCTCTGCGGGTACTACATGCTGCGGCCGCTGCGGGAGGAGATGGGGATCCGCGGCGGCGTCGAGAACCTCCACTGGAACTTCACCGCCACCTTCGTCGCCATGCTGGTGGCGGTCCCGCTCTACTCGGCGCTCGTGGCGCGCCTGCCGCGCGCCCGTGCCGTCCCGCTCGTCTACCGCTTCTTCCTCGCGAACCTGATCGGCTTCTGGGCGCTGATGCGGCTCGGCGTCGCCCCCGCGGCGGTGGCGCGGGCCTTCTTCGTCTGGGTGAGCGTCTTCAACCTCTTCGTGGTCTCGGTCTTCTGGTCGTTCCTGGCCGACCTCCTGACCAGCGGCCAGGCGAGGCGGCTCTTCGGCTTCATCGCCGCCGGCGGCAGCGCCGGCGCCATCGTCGGGCCGGTGGTCGCGGGCGCGCTCGTCGGCTGGCTCGGCGTCGCCAACCTGCTCCTGGTCTCGGCGACGCTGCTGGAGGCAGCGACGCAGGCGGTGGGAGGGCTCCTGCGCTGGTCGCGCCAGAGCGGCGCCTCCGCGGCGCGGGCCCTGGAGGCGGAGGGGCGGCACCCCGGCGCCGCGCTCGGCGGCGGCGCCTGGAGCGGGATCGGCCTCGTCTTCCGCGACCGCTACCTGCTCGCCATCGCCGCCCAGCTCCTGCTCTTCACGCTCGGCACGACCATCCTCTACTTCCAGACGGCGCAGCTCGTGGCCCAGGCGTTCCCCGACTCGGTGCGGCGCACCCAGCTCTTCGCCGGCGTGGACCTGGCGGTGAACGTCGCCGCCCTCCTCACCCAGTCGCTCGCCACCGGGGCGCTGGTGACGCGCCTCGGCCTGGCGCCAGCCCTGGGGCTCGTCCCGGCACTCTCCGCCGTGGGGTTCCTGGTGGCCGCGGCCTGGCCCTCCCTGTGGGTGCTGGCCCTCCTCCAGGCGCTGCGCCGGGCGGCGAGCTATGCGGTGGAGAGACCGGCCCGCGAGGTGCTCTTCACCGTGGTCACGCGCGAGGAGAGGTACAAGTCGAAGAGCTTCATCGACACGGTCGTGTACCGTGCCGGCGACGCCGGCTCGGCCTGGATCGCCACCGGGCTCTCCGCCGCCGGCCTGGGCATCGCCGGCGCCATGCTGGCGGCGGCCCCGCTCGGCGTCGCGGGCTTGGGGGTCGCGGCCTGGCTGGCGCGGCGCCAGCGCGCCCGCGAAGGCGCGCCGTGACCGGGTCGTTCTCCCGGCGCCGCTTCCTCGGAGTCGCCGCGGCCGGCGTCGCCTCTCTCGCCGGGCGAGCCCGGGCTGCCGCCGGCATCACCACCCCGGCCGGCTCCGGCGCGTCCGCCAGCGCCCCGGGCGGCACCGTTCCCCCGGAGGGAGGAGTCCGCGCCATGCTCCACCGCATCGTCCCCCGCAGCGGCGAGTCGATCCCGGCCGTCGGGCTCGGCACCTGGCAGACCTTCGACATCGCCGCGGATCCCGCGGAGCGCGCGACGCGCACCGAGGTGCTCCGCCGCTTTCTCGCCGGCGGCGGCCGCGTGGTGGACTCGTCGCCCATGTACGGCCGCGCCGAGGCCGTGGTGGGCGACCTCCTCGCCGAGCTCGCTCCCGCAACCCCGCCGTTCCTCGCCACCAAGGTCTGGACCACCGGCCGCGCGGCCGGCGAGGCGCAGATGCGCGAGTCCATGCGCCGCCTGGGCACGCCGCGGATGGACCTGATGCAGGTTCACAACCTCCTCGACTGGGAGACTCACCTGCCGGTGCTGCGGGCCTGGAAGGAGGACGGGCGGCTTCGCTACCTGGGCGTGACCCACTACTCGATCCCGGCGTTCCCGCAGCTGGAGCGGCTGGTCCGGACCGAGCGGCTGGACTTCGTCCAGCTTCCCTACTCCGTGGCGACCCGCGAGGCGGAGAAGCGGCTCCTGCCCGCCGCCGCAGACAGCGGCACGGCGGTCCTGGTCATGCGTCCGTTCGAGGAGGGGGCGCTCTTCCAGGCCGTGCGGGGCAGGGCGCTTCCCGGCTGGGCCGCGGAGGTCGGCGCGGCGAGCTGGGCCCAGCTGTTCCTCAAGTTCGTGCTCTCGCTGCCGGCGGTCACCTGCGCCATCCCGGCCACGTCCAGGCCGGAGCACCTCTCCGACAACCTGGCCGCCAGCGCCGGCCCCCTCCTCGACGAGAAGCTGCGCCGGCGGCTTGCCGACGAGCTGCGCCGCTGACGCTCGCTGCGGCTCCGCGGCACGACCCGGACGGCACGCTCGGGGCGCTCCGCGGCCGGCCCCGACGAGCCCTACGGCGTCGGAGGTCGCGGCATCCCGGCCGGCGCCGGGCGCGGCTGCGGCGGACGCGGCGCGCCGGCGGTGGAGACCACGTCCTCCTTGCGCGCCACCTTCATCGCCAGCGCCACCATCGAGGCCACGTCGGAGAGATTCGCCGGGACCACCAGCGTGTTGCCCGCCTTGGCGAGGTTCCCGAACTCCTTCACCCATTGCTCGGCAACGCGGAGCTGCAGCGCCTCGATCCCGCCCGGCTGCGACACGGCCTCGGCGACCTTGCGCAACCCCTCCGCGGTGGCGGTGGCCACCTCGAGGATGGCCTGCGACTGGCCCTGGGCCTCGTTGATCTGCTGCTGCCGCTTCGCCTCCGACTCCTTGATGACCTGCTGCTTGCGCCCCTCGGCGGTGTTGATGGCCGCGTCGCGCTCGCCCTCCGAGGTGAGGATCACCGCCCGCTTCTCGCGCTCCGCCCGCATCTGCTTCTCCATCGCGGCCAGCACGTCCTGAGGCGGGGTGATGTTCTTGATCTCGTAGCGCAGCACCTTGATGCCCCAGGGCTCGGTGGCCTTGTCGAGCTCCATGACCACCTGGGCGTTCACATGCGTGCGCTCCTCGAAGGTCTTGTCCAGGTCGATCTTTCCGATCTCGGAGCGCAGCGTCGTCTGGGCGAGCTGGCTGATGGCGAAGTGGTAGTCGGAGATGCCGTAGCTCGCCCGCTGCGCGTCGAGCACCTGCAGGTAGAGGACGCCATCCACGTGCACCTGGACGTTGTCCTTGGTGATGCAGACCTGCTCCGGAATGTCGGCGGCCTGCTCCTTCAGCGTGTGCTTGTAGCGGATGACGTCGATGAACGGGAAGAGCACGTGGAAGCCGGCGGCCAGCGTGCCGTTGTAGCGGCCGAGGCGCTCCACCACGAAGGCACTCTGCTGCGGGACGACCACCGCGGTCTTGAGGACCACGAAGATCACGAAGACGGCCACGACGACGACGACGGCGAGGGCGGTCATGCGCTCCTCCTCACTCCGGCTGGATGAAGATGGTCAGGGCGTTCACCTTCGAGACGCGGCAGCGCTGGCCCCGGGTCAGCAGGGACGGGCTCGCGTTCGTGGCGGTCCAGGGGGCGCCCCGCAGGTCGGCCGTGCCGGTGGCCCCGGGCGCCAGGTCCTCGCGGGGGAATGCCACCTCGCCGACGAGCCCGCTCACGTGCGGCCCTTTCCCGAGCCGCTCCTGGACGCGCCGCCGCAAGAGCGCCAGGAGCCCCACGCCGACGACCGCGAAGACGACCCACTGGAGCCATTGGGGCTCGAGCCCCGCCGCGACCAGGCCGGCGACCAGGATCGCCGAGAGCCCGAAGAAGAGCGCGAACAGGCCGCCGGGCGTCACGATCTCCAGGACCAGGAGACCCACACCGAACAGCATCCACATCCACCAGGTCATGCGAGCCACCCCCGCTCCTCGGATGCTAGCATCCGGGCGGGGCCCCGTCAGGCCTTGGCCCCCGGCGGCCGCTCGTCCGGCGGCTGCGCCAGCGGCCCCGATTGGTGGTGACAGAGGCGCCAGCCGCCCTCCTCGCGAACGAAGACGTTGGTGGCGACCAGCGGCGCGCTGCCAGGGATTCGCTCGTGGCAGACCACCCAGGCGGTTTCGCCCGCAACCTGCGCCGACGAGGCGGTGCTGGAGATGGCCGGCGCGTCCCCGCCGAGGATCCGGCGCCAGCTCTCGACGACCTCCTCGCGCCCCCGCAGCACGTCCCAGCCCGGATGGATGCAGGTGACCGGGGCGCCCCGCGCCCAGAGCGCCTCCATGGCGCCGAAGTCGCGGCCGGCGAAGGCCCGGTAGAAGGCGGCGCTGGCGTCGAGGACGGCGATCTCGTCGGGAGACATGCCCCTCCAGGTGACGACGCGGGCCGGGGGCTTCAGTCGGCGATGGCCCGCTTCCATGCGGGCCGCTCCTTGAGCCGCGCCAGGTAGCCATCCACGGCCGGAAGCCCCTCCAGCGCTCGCGCGCTCTTCGCCCAGGCGAGGACCGCCCCCACCACCACGTCCGCGACGGTGAAGTCGATGCCGAGCAGGTAGGGCCGGTTCGAGACGATGGGCTCGAGGGCCGCCGCCGCCTTGTGGAACCTCTCCCGGGCCTCGGCCATCGCGGCCGCGCTCCGCTGCGTCTCCGGCTTGCGCATCTCCGCGGAGATCGTCGCCAGGGGCGGCTCGAGCTCGCTCATGGCGTAGAAGAGCCACTGGTAGACGAGCCCCCGCTCCACCGAGCCGGGCGGCGGCAGGAGCTTCTTCTCCGGGTACTTCTCGGCCAGGTGCAGGCAGATGGCGGCCGACTCGAAGACGTGCTCGCCGCCGTCCTCCAGTACCGGCACGTGCCCGAGCGGCTGTCGCCGGAGGTGCTCGAGCGTGCGGGTCTCGCCGCGCGCGGGGTCGAGGCGCACCAGATCGTACGGGACGCCCAGCTCCTCGAGCACCCAGCGCGGGCGAGAGGCGCGTGTCTTCGGCACGTAGTAGAGCTTCATGGCGAGCCCCTCCGAGGTGGCCTCGCCAGCCTATCATCCCTCCTCGGCCTCGCCGAAGAGGAGGTGGACGAAGCCCCGGTCCTCGGGCCGCGTGAGCACGTAGACGTGGTCGCCGGGCTGCAGGACCGTCGGCCCCCGCGCCGGGATCAGGTCGTCGCCGCGGAGGATCATCAGCACCGACGAGCCCGCCGGGAAGGACGGCAGGTCGGCGAGCGTGCTCCCGGCGACGGCCGAGGCCGGGTCCACGTAAAAGGTCTCGATGGCGCTCTCCATGGGCCGGCTGGGCGAGATCTCGAGCAGCCCCTGGGGCGGGGGCGGCCGGGCGGTCTGGAGCTCGAGCCGCCGCGCGCCGCGCCGCACCGTCAGCCCCAGCACCACGGTGTTCACCAGCACCACGAAGAACACCGCGTCGAAGACCCGCTCCGCGCCCGGCGCCCGGGCGAGCACCGGCACGAGCGCCAGCACGATGGGCACCGCGCCGCGCAGCCCCACCCAGCCCACGTAGACCTTCTCCGTCCAGCGGTAGCGGAACGGGGTGAGGAGCGGGACCACCACCAGCGGCCGTGCCAGGAGCAGGAAGGCGCCGAGCGCGAGCCCCACCGGCCAGGCCTCCAGGATCCGGGAGGGCACGGCCAGGAGCCCGAGCACCAGGAACATCGAGACCTGGAGGAACCAGGCCCCGGCGTCGTGGGCCCGGAGCACCCCGCCCCTGAAGGGCAAGGGACCGTTCCCGACGAGGACGGCGGCCACGTAGACGGCCAGGAAGCCGCTGCCGTGGAAGAGCTCCGGGAGGCCGAAGGACAGGAAGGCGAGCGCGGAGGTGAGCACCGGGTAGAGGCCGCCCACCGGCAGCCGGACCCGGGCCAGCAGCCAGCGCCCCCCGTGGCCGACGGCCGCACCGGCGAGGACGCCGGCGGCGAGCTTGAGGACGAGCTCCAGCAGCGTCGTCCAGCCGAGCGGCGTCCCGGCGACGATCCGCTCGGTGAGCGCCGCGGTGAGGATCACCGCCATCGGGTCGTTGAGGCCGGACTCGAGCTCGAGCGTCGCGCCCACCCTCCGCTTCAGCTGGATGCCGCTGGAGCGCAGGATGGAGAAGACCGCCGCGGCGTCGGTCGAGGAGACGACCGCCCCGAGCAGGAAGGCGAGATCCCACGGGAAGCCGAGCAGGTGGGCCGCGACGCCCACCAGCAGGGCGGTGCCGGCGACCCCGGCGGTCGCCAGCACCGAGGCCGGCCCCAGCGCCACCCGGATCGACGCCAGCGGCGTGTTGAGGCCGCCGTCGAAGAGGATCAGGACCAGCGCCACGGTGCCCAGCCGCCAGGCGAACGGGGTGTCGTCGAAGGCCAGGTGGCCGAGCCCCTCCGAGCCGGCCAGGATGCCGATGGCCACGAAGACCAGGCCCACGGGCAGGCCGAGCCGCCGGGTGGCGCCGGAGAAGAGGACGCTGGCACCGAGCAGGAGGCCGGCGGTGGTGAGGAAGAGCGCGGTGGTGAAGGGCTCGCCCGACGGCATCGACCGACCGCCCTACCGCCAGACCGCCAGCAGCGAGAGGCCACCCGCCGCCAGGATCGCCGAGAAGGCCGCGGCCACGAGCCGGCCAAAGGGCCAGCCGCCCAGCGCCGCCGCCATGATCCCCTTCACGACCGTGTTGGTGACCCCGGCCAGGAAGACCGCGGTCGCCGCCACCTTCACCGGCAGCGGACCGCGGGCCAGGTCGGCCATCGAGAGCGCGATGGCGTCCATGTCGGTGGTGCCGGCGGCGAGCGCGGCCACGTAGACGCCGGTCGGGCCGAGCCAGGCGTTCGCCGCCTTGGAGGCGAGCAGCACCACCGCGAAGAGCAGCGCGAACTGGAAGGCGGAGGAGAGGCTGACCGGGTTCTTCAGCACCACCTCGCCCGCCGGCGCCATCGCGCCGGTGCGGCGGTGGACGAGGAGGCTGGCGACGAGGCCCGCCGCCGCCATCGCCAGCATCGGCACCGCCAGCAGGCGGGCCAGCTCCGGGTTCACCAGCGCCACCATGGCCTCCACCCGCACGAAGACGATGGAGGAGGCGAGCACCACCGCCAGCGCCGCCGGGCGGGCCAGCCGCGGCTCCTCCTTGGCCCGCGCCGACATGGAGAGGGTCACGGCGGTGGAGGAGACGAGGCCGCCCACGAGCCCGGTGAGCCCGAGCCCGCGCGCCGGCCCCAGCAGGCGGGTGGCGGCGTAGCCGACGAAGCTCACCCCGGTGACGAGCAGCAGCATCCAGCCGATGGCGCGCGGGTTCAACGCGCCCAGCGGCCCGAGGTTGCGATCGGGGAGCATCGGCACCACCACCACCGCCACGATGAGGAACTTGAGCGTCGAGACGACGTCCTCGCGGGAGGCGCGACGCATGAGCGGCTGCAGGACCGGCTTCGAGGAGAGCAGCGCGGCCGCCACCACCGCGGTGCCGAGCACGGCCACCACCCGGCGCCCGACGCCGGGGACGAGCTCGGGAGCCAGGGCGAGCCCGCCGAGGAGGAAGCTCACCAGGAAGGCCGTCTCCGAGGTGAGGCCGCGATCCTTGCCGCGCCGCACGTCCTCCACGTAGTTCACGGCGAGGAACACGGCCAGGGCAGCGAAGGCCACCACCACCACCGCCACCCCCAGCTGCCGCGCCAGCAGGACCGCCAGGCCGCCGGTCAGCGCCACCAGCGGGTGGGTGCGGGCGCCGCCGAGGAACGACTCGGCGTAGCGATCGGAAGGTGCCGACTGCTCCCGCTCCAGGCCGATGAGCAGCCCGGCGGCCAGGGCCAGGCCGAGCGACAGGAAGGGTTCGTAGGGGTCCACGTCCGGCCTCGGGCTCGATCCTACACCCCGGCCGGCCGGGCGCCGCGAGAATGGCAGGGTACGCCGCGGCGGCCCCGGAAGCGAAACCGCCGGCGAGCCCGGAGGCCCGCCGGCGGCTTCTCCCGCGCAGCAACTGCTAGCGACCGACCACGGTGGCCACGGTGGTGGCGGTCGCCCCGGTGGCCCCGTAGGCATGGGGGGTGACGCCCGTGCCCGGCCCGGGATCCGCCGAGTAGCCGTGGACGCCCATCTCCGAGAGGTCGAGCCCGTTGACCTCGTCCTCGGCCGGGGCGCGGTTGCCGACGATCTTGCCGATCACGAAGAAGGCGAGCGCGGCCACCGGTGCGACCCAGAGGATGTTGGCGGCGATGCCGATGAGCTCGGCGACGAACTGCCCCGAGTCGCCGTAGAAGAGGCCGGTCACGCCGTGGGCCACGCCGTTCAGCCCCTGGCCGTAGACGCCGTTCGCGAACAGTCCGGTGGCCAGGATGCCGAAGGCGCCGTTCACGCCGTGGACGGCGATGGCGCCCACCGGGTCGTCGATCTTGAGCTTGGCGTCGATGAAGGTCGCGGCAAGGATCACCAGGACGCCGGCGATGGCGCCGATGACCATGGCGGCCCAGGAGGAGACGAAGGCACACGGCGCGGTGATGGCCACCAGGCCGGCCAGCATCCCGTTCGCGAGCCACGACGGGTCGGCCTTGCCGTACTTCACCTTCACGAAGAGGTACGCGGCGAAGGCGCCGGTGGCGCTGGCGAGCATGGTGTTGGTGGCCACCACGGCGAGCCGGGTGTCCATGCCGGAGAGTGTCGAGCCGGCGTTGAAGCCGAACCAGCCGAAGGCCAGGATGAAGGTGCCGATCATGACCTGGGGGATGCTCTGCGGGGCGATGGGGTTGACGCGGCCGTCGGGGCCGTACTTGCCCAGGCGCGGCCCGATCATCTTGGCGAGCACGAGCGCCATCACGCCGCCGGTCATGTGCACCACCGAGCTTCCGGCGAAGTCCACGTGGCCGTGGCCCAGGCCGAAGTTCGTGCCCAGCGCCGACAGCCAGCCGCCGCCCCACACCCAGTTGGCGTAGATGGGGTAGATGATCGTCGAGATCACGAAGCTGAAGAGCACGAAGCTCGAGATCTTCCAGCGCTCGGCGGCGGCGCCGGTGGGGATGGTGCAGGTGGTGTCCATGAACACCATCTGGAAGAGGAAGGTCGCGGCCACCGCCGGCGTGAACATCGCCAGCGGCAGGCCGAAGCCGCTCATGCCGAAGAGGCCAAAGTCCTTGCCGAAGAGGTTGACGACGAACTCCTTCGTGAGCGTGGTCTCGCCGAAGGCCGACCCGACGCCGCCCATCTGCAGGCCGAACCCGACGAAGTAGAAGCCGATGATGCCGATGGCGTAGACGAGGAAGTTCATTCCCATGGTGTGCGCGGCGTTCTTGGCGCGCGTGAGCCCCGTCTCCACCAGCGCGAAGCCGGCCTGCATGAACATGACCAGGAAGCCCGCCACCATCGTCCACACGATGTTGAGGGCGGTCTGCGTGTCGGCGAGGTTCTTCGCCAGCTCGGTGATCGTGGGTTCCGCTGCCATCGTCTCTCCCTCTCGAAATCGTGGGCCGTGTGCCTGCCGCGTGGGTGCCGGCCGCGCCGACGCGCGGCGGACGGAGGTCGTGTTTGCACCTGCCGTGCCGCGGGGCGGGCCGGCCGTTTCGCGGCCCCGGGGCGCATGGGCGGGGGACGCCGCAGGCCGGCCGGGGCTCCGGTGACCGCCCGACGTGCAGCCGCCTGCCCGGATCACCCGCGGATCGCCCGCACCGGCGGCGCCCGGGCGTCCCGGGAGCCGAGGGCCTGACCGGAAGGCGCGCACCTGGATGGCTGAAACCCGAGCACCCGCTGCCGGGCCCGGCGCGGCGCCCGCGAGCCGGCGGCGCAGGGGGCTGCTCAGGCGCCGAGGAGCTCGAGCAGGTCCGACTTGATGGCGTCCTTGGTGGTGGCGTCGGGCGCGGCCGCGAGGGCCCGCTCCAGCGTCTCCGCCGCCTTCCGGCGGAACCCCTTCTCGGTGTAGAGGGCCGCCAGGCTCCGCAGCGCCGGGAAGAAGGCCGGCCTCAGCTCCACCGCCCGCTCGAAGGCCGTCATCGCCCGGAAGTGCTCCCCCCGGGCGCGCTGGGCCTTGGCGAGCTGGTAGTGGGCCTCGGCCATGAACGGGTCGAGCCGCAGCGCCTCGTCGAGCGCCGCCACCGCGTCGTCGAGCTTGCCGGCGAGCAAGAGCTCCTTCCCCTTCTGGAAGAGCGGCTCCGCCGAGGGCCCCTTCGCCGGGCCGCGGCTGGCCGTGGCCTCCAGCACCGCCTCGACCCGGCGATGGAAGTCGTCGAGCCGGAAGGGCTTCTCGATGTAGTCCTGGGCTCCGTAGGTCTCGCGGGCGTCCTGGGCGAAGCGCCAGCCGCGGTAGATGGCGGTCATCATCACGATGGGCACCGGCCGGGTCCGGGGATCGGAGCGCAGCCGCCGGGCCACCTCGAAGCCATGCATCTTGGGCAGCATGGCGTCGAGCAGCACCAGGTCCGGCGGGTGGGCCTGGACCTTGGCGAGCCCTTCCTCGCCGTCCGCCGCGGTCTCCACCTCGTACCCCTGGGAGGTCAAGGCGCGCTCGACGAGCATCCGGATCTCCGGCTCGTCGTCGACCACCAGCACCCGGCGGCGGTCCCCGGGCGACGGCTCGGCCCCGGCCGAAACCTGGTGGACGACCTCCTCGTCCCCGTCGCCGATGGCGATCTCGATGGGGGCCTCTCCGGTGGGCGAGGGCGCGAGCGCCTCGTCGGCCTCGCCCAGCGGCTCCAGGTCGCCGTCCGCGACCTCGATGACCTCGTCGCCCTCCGGGAGCCGCAGGTCGCCCGGGATCACCACGTCGAGCTGGCCGGCCGGGCCGGAGGCAGCGAAGCCTCGCCACTCGGGCTCGCCCCGGGCGAGCGCCTCGTAGGCTCCGGCGATGGCCCGGCGCAGCGACTCCTGCACCGCCAGGTAGGTGGAGACCTCCATGCCGGTGACGAAGCGGACCTCGGGCAGGACCCGCTCGGCGTCGGCCGGCGAGGCGACGGCGATGTGGAGGCGGCCCCCCTCGGTGGAGAGCGGAAGGATGCCGTCGGTCTCCGCCACCGCTCGCGGGACGAGCTCCAGCGCGGCGGTGGGGATGGCCGACCGGGACAGGTCGACGCCGGGGACGCCGTGCCGCTCGGCGATCACCGCGGCGAGCGCTCGCTCGTCGGCGGCGCCCATGACGAGCAGCTGGCTCGTCAGCGGGCGCCCGGTGCGGGCCGACTCGGCCTCCGCCCGGACCAGGTTCTCCGGCGTCGTCGCGCCGCGCTGGAGAAGGAGTTCGCGAGTGGTGTCGCCCATGCGCCCCCGGATCGGCCGCCGGCTGCGCCTCGGTTATAGCGCGGCCCGGACCCCACCGTGAGTTTTGGGCCGAAGCGCGTCCAGGGCGCTATCCCACGGTCTCGGCGTAGGTCATGACCAGGTACATGAGCGCCTCCCCGGAGCCGGGGTTGCGGTAGACGTGAGGCGCGTCGGCCTCGAAGACGATGGCGTCTCCGGCCGAGAGCGCGTGGGTCGCCCCGCCCACGTCGATCTCCAGGCTCCCCTGGCCGAGCACCAGGTTCTCCACCGTGCCCGGGGGATGGGCGTCGGCCCGTTCCACGCCGCCGGGGGAGAGGCGGAGCTCGTAGAACTCCACCCGGCGGGGTTCGTCGAAGGGGAAGAGGGCCCGGGAGGCGAAGCTCCCGTCGCTGGAGGTGAGCCGCTTGGCCTGGTCGGCGCGCAGCACGTGGAAGGCCGACGAGGGCCTGGTGGTGATGAGCGCGCTGAAGGGAACCTCCAGCGCCGTGCTGATCTTCCACAGCACGTTCACCGTGGGGGCGCTCTGGCCCAGCTCGATCTGGCCGAGCATGGCCCGCGACACCCCGGAGAGGCGCGAGAGCTTCTCGAGGGAGAGGCCGCGCCGCATCCGCAACCGGCGCAGGTTCGCGCCCAGCACCGGCGTCAGGTCCGCGCCGGTCGCGCCGTGGGCCCGCTCGTGGCCGGGTACCGGCTCGCTCCGGGGCCGGCCGCGCTGGGAGCGCCGCGGCCTGGTCTCCTTCGGGGTCGGCATGCTGCCCTTATCCGTTCTAGCGGATGGATTGTCAACGGCTCCGGGAGGACCCTCCGGACGAGGGGCGCTCCGGCCCGCGGCGCGCCGGCCCTAGCGATCCCGGCGCAGCTCGTCGGGCAGCTCGTTGCCCGGACCCTGGCCCGGCGCGCGCGGGAAGTGCTCCGCCAGCCGGGCGCCCACCACCGCGATGGCGTCGGTGAAGCCGACGGCCGGTGCGTCGCGCCGGATCCCGGCGACGAGCGCCTCCACGGCGCGCTTCCACTCGGCATCGCCCATCTTCTCGTGGATGCCCCGGTCCCCGAGGATCACCGCTCGGTGCTCTCGCAGCGACGCGAAGACGAGCACGCCGGTCCCCTGCGAGGTCTGGTGCAGGCCGTGCTCCAGGAAGGCCTGCTCGGCACGGTCGAGCACCGCCCGATCGAGGTCGCGGCGCCCCGCCAGAAGGCGCTCCAGCGGCTCCCAGCTGGCCAGCCAGCCTCCGAGCAGCCCGGCCGCGAGCTGGACGAAGGGCAGCTCCGCGACCGTCACCGAGAGCCACGGCAGCTCGGCGACCGCCGTGGCCAGCGCCGCGGCGAGCACGCCCGCCATCCAGCGCGTCTCCGGGTAGCGGGAGGAGCGCTCCACCACCACCGGGACGATCTGCCCGGTGCTGCGGGCCTCCGCCTCCCGGACCGCGGCGCTCACGCGCGCCTGCGCCTCGGGGGGGAAGAAGCGATCGACCTTCATCCTCTCCTCCTGCCCATCTACCAGCTCCCCGACGCGCCGCCGC
>Ga0209253_10001087_pt1 | contig 23791 bp, 19 predicted proteins | sample FrelakmetBRP12BR_FD_187145 | JGI IMG/M metagenome (GOLD analysis project Ga0209253, IMG submission 187145) | Freshwater lake sediment microbial communities from the University of Notre Dame, USA, for methane emissions studies - BRP12 BR (SPAdes)... | ecosystem: Environmental > Aquatic >...
GGCCGGGGGAGCGGCTCGCGGCCGCGGCCGCGGCGCTCTCGGCCTACGAGGCCCGGCTCGGGGCGCTCCAGGCCCTGGACGAGCCGGCCGCACTGCGCGCGGCGGCGGCTGCGGCCCATCGCGGGGTGTCGTCGGAGGAGCTGCGCGGCCTCGGGCTGCTCGTCCTCGAGGGGCTGCTTCGGCCCACGCCCGGCAACCTCGACCTCGCCTTGGCGCTGGTCGAGCGGGCCGGCCGCGTGGTGGCGCGCATCCCGTACTTCCCGGGTCGCCCGGACCGCAGCCGCCCGGCCGAGCCCTGGCTCCGGTGCCTCGAGTCGCTCCACGAGGCGGTCGGGCGCCGGGACGTGTCGGTGGTCGCGCCGGGCGCCTCGGTGGAGATGCCCGGCGCGCTGGCGGCGCCTCGCCGGATCCGGGTGCTGCCGTCGCCGGGCGACGAGGAGCAGGCCGAAGCGGCCGCGCGCCTGGTCGGCCGCCTCCTCGACGACGGGATGGCGCCGGAGGACGTGGTGGTCGTGGCCCCCCGGCGCCTGGCCTCGGCCCTGTCGCGCGCGTTCGCGGCCGCCGGCGTTCCGTTCGCGTCCGGCACACCGGTCCCGCTCTCCGCCCTCCCGCTGGTGCGCCACCTCGGTGCCGCCATCGACGCCGCCGGGGCGTTCGAGCGGAGCGCGGCCGAGGCGCTGCTGGCCTCGCCCTACCTGGGGCTCGGTGACGCACCCGCGGGCGTGGGACGGCTGCTCACCAGCGCGGGCGCGCTCGACGGCCGCGGAGATCCGGAGGAGGCGCTGCGGGCCCGGGCGGCCCGGCTCACCGACACCGGCCCGCGCGCAGGGCGCGAGCGAAAGGCGCTGCTGCGGGCGGCCGAAGCCCTGCGGGGCGCGCGCGCGGCGCTCCGCAGGCTGCAAGGGCCCGCCACGCCCCGAGAGTGGGCCCTGCGGCTGCGCACCTTCGTGGAGCGGGCGGGGGTGCGTCGCCGGGCGGCGCGGGGCGATGCCGAGGTGGCGCGCCGCGACCTCGCCGCCCTGGCGCGCTGGGAGGAGGCCGTGGACGACCTCGCGGGCGCGCTCGCCATGACCGGCCGCGGCGACGAGGCCATCGGCCGCGCCGAGCTCGCCGGCCTGCTGGAGCTCGCGCTCCAGTCCGCGGCCCTCCCGGCGCCCGGCGAGCCGGCCGCCGGCGCTGTGGAGCTCTGGCCGCCGGAGGAGGCACCCGGACTCACGGCGCGCGCCGCCCTGGTGCTCGGCGCGGAGCGCGGGACCTGGCCGGTCGCGCCTCGCGCCGACCCCCTGGTGGGCGACCAGGCCCGCGCCACCTTGAACGCGCACCTGCGCCGCCGCGCCGTCTCGACCGGCCCCTGGCGCCAGTCCGAGGGGGACCACCTGGGCTTCTCGGCCCTATGCTCGGCCACCGAGCTGCTGGCCGTCGGATGGAACGGTGGGCCCCACGGCGAGGGACCGGCGCCGCTCGCCGCCGAGGTGCTCGGCCCCGGGGGCGGCCGGGAGCAGCCGCTCACCACCGACCCGCCGCTCGCGGAGGCGCGCTCCATCTCCGAGGCGCTGCGGGCGGCGAGCCGGCTCGCGCGGGAAGGGCACGCGGCCGCCGCCCAGCGGGCGCTCGTCGTCGGCGGTCCGGAGCTCCTGGCCCGGGCCTGCAGCGCCGCCGCCCGTGGAGCACTGGAGCAGGAGCGCCGGCAGGCGTGGCTCTCCGGGCGCGCCGTCCCGTCGGCCGGGCAGGTGCCGCCGGCGCTCGCCGAGGCCTGGCAAGCCCGGCTCCCGGGCGAGTGGAGCGCCAGCCTGCTCGAGACCTTCGCCCGCTGTCCGTATCGGCTCTTCCTCGAGCTCGCGGGCATGCCCGACGGCGCGGGCGGCGAGCTCGACATCGCGCCCCGGGACGAGGGGAGCCTGCTCCACGGCATCCTCGAGGCCTTCCTGCGCCAGCGCGTGGCGGCCGGCGCCTGGCCGCTGCGCGCCACGGCGGAGGAGCGGGAGGAGGCGGCGCGGGCGGCGCGGGAGGTGTTCGCCACCTTCGAGGCGCAGGGGCGCGTCGGAGACCCTGCGACCTGGGAGGCGCGACGCGCGGCGGTGCTCTCCCGCGTGCAGCGCTGGATCGGCTCCGAGGCGAGAGATCACGCCGGGCTGCGCCCGGAGCTCCTCGAGTTCCGCTTCGGGGGGGATTCGGGCCGGCCGCCGCTGGTCGTCCGCGACCGAGGCGAGGAGGTACGGCTGGAGGGGCGCATCGACCGGGTGGACGCCGACCCCGACCGGTTGCTGGTGCTCGACTACAAGAACGCTCGCGACTCGCTTGACTCGCGCGCCCGCCTCGACCCCGCGGCGCTCGGCGCGACGAGCTTCCAGGCGCCGCTCTATCTCCTCGCTGCCGCGCGGGAGCTGCCCGGGCGCGGTCAGCTGGCGGCGAGCTACGCGCTGCTTCGCTCCGGAGAGCGCGTCGAGCCCTGGCGCGTCGCGGCTGGGGACGGCTTCCTGGCCCTCGACGAGGCGCGCCGTGCCGAGGTCCGCACCGCCGGGGGACGGACCTTCGCGGACGGCGTGATCGCGGCGGTCCGCCGGATCCGGCGCGGCGAGCTGCCGATCGCCTCCCGGGACTGCACTGGCTGCCCCTACGGCGCGGTGTGCCGCTTCCCCGATGCCGGAGGCGACGCGTGAGCGGCGAGGCTCCCGCCGCGCCCGGCCTGGTCTGGAGCGAGGCGGCGCAGGCCCTCTTCGCGCTCGACCGCCACACCGCCGTCTCGGCGGGCGCGGGTACCGGGAAGACCACGGCGCTCGTCGAGCTGCTCCTGCGGCTCGTCGGCGGGGACACGCCGGCCGGCCCTTGCGAGCCAGACCAGGTGGTGGCGATCACCTTCACCGAGCGCGCCGGCGCGGAGCTCTCCGGCCGGCTGGCGAGCGCGCTTGCCGAGGGAATCCGGAAGGCCGAGGAGGGAGGCGACGCGGTGCGGGCCGATCGGCTCGCCGCGGCGCTGCGCCGGCTGCCGGGGATGGCCGTCGGGACCATCCACGGTTTCGCAGCACGCCTGCTTCGGGAGCACGCCCTCGAGGCGGGCGTGGACCCCGACTTCGACGTCCTCGAGGCGGAAGGGGCGGAAGAGCTGCTCGCAGACGCGGCGCGCGGCGCCGCGCTTGGCGCGCTCGATGTCGGCGACCCGATGGTGCAGGCGCTGGCGGCAGGCCACGGGGGGGTGGCCGGGCTCGCCTCCCTCGCCGCGGGCCTGCTCCGCGAACGGGCGACCCGGGGGCTCACCGGGCCCACCGAGGGCGCCGCCGGCGACCCCGCCGCGGTCGAGGCGGCCCGCGCCGAGCTCGCGGCGGCGGCGCGGGACCTGGTGCAGCTCGGCGCCCAGGCCGCGACCCCGTCCGGGTGCAAGGCCGTAGCGGCCCTGGAGGCCTCGCTGCTGGCGCTGCCGCCGGCCGCGGCACCGTCGATGGCGGATGCGGCGCGGCGGGCCGCGCTGGCCGATGCGCTGAAGGGCTGGCGCCCCGGGAAGAGCGAGCCACCGCAGCTGCGGGCTGCGCGCGAGCGGCTCAGGGCCGCGGCCGACGCGCTCCCCGCCCGGACGGCGGAGCTCCTGGCGGCGCCGCAGGCCGGCGCGCTGGCCGCGCTCGTGGACCAGGCTGGGCGGCGCTACGCTGCGGCCAAGCAGGCCGTCCGCGCGCTCGACTTCGACGACCTGCTGGTGCGGGCGCGCGACCTGCTCCGCGACGCGCCGGCCGTGCGCCGGGCGCTGCGAGAGCGGACGCGCGTGCTACTCGTGGACGAGTACCAGGACGTGAACGGGCTCCAGGCCGAGATCCTCGAGTACCTCGCAGCCACCGGCAGCCGGACCGTCGGCGGCGGAGGCGTGGGCGACGACCCTCTCGGTGGGGAGGGCGCCCCTCCGCTGCTCGTCGCCGTGGGCGACGCCAAGCAATCCATCTACCGGTTCCGCGGCGCCGACGTGGGCGTCTTCGCGGCCCTTCTCGAGCGGCTCGGCGCGGGACGGGGTGGCCGGGTGCTCCACCTGCGCGAGAACCACCGCTCGACCGCGCCGGTGATCGAGCTCGTGAACGACGTGCTCTCCCGCAGCGCCGGGACGCTCGGCGTCCCTTTCGGCGACGAGGATCGGCTCCGCGCCGTCCGCGACGGGGGTGCGCGGCCGGGCGCGGAGCTGCTCGAGGACGAGGGTGAGAGAAGCGCCGAGGAGCGCCGCGGCCGCGAGGCCCGGGCGCTGGCGCGGCGCATCCAGGAGATGGTCTCGGGTGACGCTGGGGTCGCGTGGGCCGAGCGGGGACCGGACGGTGTCGCACGCTCCCGACCGCCGAGATTCGGCGACGTGGCCATCCTCTTTCGCCGCCTCACCCAGGTGGCGGGCTATGAGCGAGCCCTGCGCGACGCCGGCATCCCCTTTCGCCTGGCGCGCGGCGGCGGCTTCTACCGGGCGCCGGAGGTGCGCGACCTCGGCGAGCTGTGTGCGAGCCTGGCTGACCCCGGGGACGAGATCGCATGGGCGGCGCTGCTGCGCTCACCGCTCTGCGGCATCTCCGATGGGTCGCTCCTGCTCCTCGCCCCCGCCGGGCTGGCGCGGCTCGCGCGGGTCGAGCCGTCGCAGCTGGTGGCGTCGCTCAACCGGGCCTGGCGGGGCCAGGGGCCGCCGGACGAGGGCGCGCGCCTGCTCCGGTTCCTCGAAACCTGGCAGCGGCTGCTCCCGCTGCGCCATCGGCTCGACGTCGCCGACCTTGCCGCGCGGGCCGCCGACGAGCTGGACCTCGAGGCCGCGCTACTGGCCTCCCCGGATGGGGAGCGGCGCGCCCGGAACCTCCGCAAGGTGCTCGACCTGGCGAGGCGTGCGGCAGCGCGCGGCGACGGGGCGGGGGCCCTTGCGGCGAGGCTGCGGCGGCTCGCCCGGCTGCCGCAGCGCGAGCCGGAGGCCGATCTGGAGAGCGAGGACGCAGTGGCACTCCTCTCCGTCCACCAGGCCAAGGGGCTGGAGTGGCCGGTGGTGGTCATACCGGACCTCGCCGGCCGGCCGCCACCGGCACGCGTCCGGGCGCTCCTCGACGAGGCCGGGCGGGTCTGCGTTGGGTTCTTCGACCTCGCGGCGGAGGAGCATCACGCGACCGCCTCGCTGCGCCGCGTGCGAGAGGGCTCGGGCCGCGCGGATTCGGCGGAGTCCCGGCGCCTCCTCTACGTGGCGCTGACGCGGGCAAGGGATCACCTGGTTCTGTCGGGTGCCGGGGACGGCGGGTCGGCGGGCTCCTGGGCCGAGGTCGTCCGGGAGAGCTCGGCGGACCTGCTGCGACGCCTGCCGGCGGACGGGGTGCTGGCGGACGGGGTGCCGGCGGACGGGGTGCCGGCGGACGGGGCTCCCGCGGAGAGCGTCGCTCGGTCGCCGATCTCGCAGGGCGGGCTCGGGGACGCGGGGGCGACGGCGGAGCCCGGGGGCGCCGGCGGCGACCCCGGGGTGGCGGCTCCGGCCTCGCCCCTCCGCCTCCGCCCTCCGCCTCCGGAACCCGCGCAGCGGGTCCCGGTGACGGCGCTCGCCGAGTACGCGCGCTGTCCGCGCCGCCACTGGTTCGGCCGTCACATGGCCCTCCCGGAGCCCCGCGGCTTGCGCGGCGACGACGACGCCGATCGCGCCACCGAGCGCGGCACGCTGGCCCACGCCCTGCTCTCGGAGGTGGACCTGCTGGAGCCACCGCGGCAGCGACGGGCGCTCCTCGCCGCCAGCGCCACGCGGCGCGGACGGGATCCGGCGAGCCCGGGCGTGCGGCGCATCCTGCGGGATGTGGAGCGCTTCCTGGAGGCCGACGAGGGGCAGCGCCTGACGGCGTGGGAGCGGTCGGGCGTGCTGCGGCGCGAGGTCCCCTTCCTGCTCCGCCTTGGCGGGGAGGGTGGCGGGGTCTGCTACCTGGACGGCGCCATCGACGTGCTCGCCGAGGAGGGCGGCGAGCTGTGGGTGGTGGACTTCAAGTACGCCGTGCTGCGGCCCGGCGCGGCCGACCGCCACCGGCTGCAGCTGCTCGCCTATGCGCTCGCCGCCGGACGCGCCATCCCCGGGCGGCGGGTCCGGGCCGAGCTCTGGTTCCTCCGCGGTGGGGGGGTGGTCGAGGTGACGCCTTCGACGGCCGAGCTGGCGCGCTTCGAGGCCGACGCTCCCCGGCTGGCGAGGGAGGCCGCCCGGGCCGAGCGGCGGGACGCCACGCCGGCAGCGCTCGGGCGCGACGAGGCGCGCTGCCGGGCCGAGGGCTGCGGCTGGGTGGGGCGGTGCCACGCAGCTCGCGAGCCGGCCCGGCCCCGCTCGGGCCCCGCCGGTCCCGCCCCTGCGGGACCGCCGCCCGGACCCCCGGCGTGATATAGACTCCGCCCCGATCCCCGTTCCCCGGCGTCCCGCCAACCCAGTAGGGAGAGGCCCATGAACATCACCCCGCGCGTGAAGGAAATCCTGTCCTGGTACTCCTCGGATAGCCCCGGAACCCTGACGAACCTGGCCCGGCTGCTCGGCACCGGGAAGCTCGGCGGCACCGGCAAGCTGGTGATCCTCCCGGTGGACCAGGGCTTCGAGCACGGGCCGGCTCGCTCGTTCGCGCCGAACCCGGCCGGCTACGACCCCGACTACCACTTCCAGCTCGCCATCGACGCCGGCTGCAATGCCTACGCGGCGCCGCTCGGCTTCATCGAGGCCGGGGCGGCCAAGTTCGCCGGGCAGATCCCGCTCATCCTGAAGCTCAACAACTCCGACAGCATCGCCAAGGTGGACCAGCCCATCTCGGCCGTCACCGCCTCGGTGGACGACGCGCTGCGGCTCGGGTGCGCCGCCGTCGGGTACACCATCTACCCGGGCTCCGGCGCCCGCAACCGCCAGTTCGAGGACCTGCGACAGATCGCCGAGGAGGCCAAGCGCAAGGGGCTGGCGGTGGTGGTGTGGAGCTATCCGCGCGGAGCCGGCCTCTCCAAGGACGGCGAGACCGCCGTGGACGTGGTGGCCTACGCCGCCCAGATGGCCGCCCAGCTCGGCGCCCACGTCATCAAGGTGAAGCCGCCCAAGGACCTGGTGGAGCAGCCGGAGGCGAAGAAGGTCTACGAGAAGTACGCCATCCCCACCAAGACCCTCGCCGACCGGGTGCGCCACGTCGTGCAGAGCGCCTTCAACGGCAAGCGCATCGTGATCTTCTCGGGCGGCGAGGCGAAGGGCAACGAGGAGATCCTCGCCGAGGTGAAGGGGCTCAAGGAGGGCGGGGCCTTCGGCTCGATCATGGGCCGAAACGCCTTCCAGCGCCCCAAGGCCGACGCCCTGAAGCTTCTCGCCGAGGTGATGGGCGTCTACGCCAGCTGAGCCGATCGAGCCTCGTCGCCCGGACAGGGGCGGTCGTCCCGAACGGGCGGCCGCCCGTTTTTTCTTGCCCTTACAGGCGCGCGGAGTTTATACGGAAAACCCGCGACATGATTGTCTTCACGCGAATCGGGTGCGGGTCGGTCCGCGTCGCGAAGAAAGAGCACAATGCGCCTCTATCCGAAGGTCATTCCCACCATCTCCCGCGAGGTCGTCCAGACCCTGATGCAGGACGGGGACGTCGAGGTGGAGACCATGCGGATCGCCGACGCCGAGATGGACATGGCGTCGATCATGAAGGAGTACCTCGCCGCGGAGGAGCGCGTGAACGCGGCGACGCGCGAGGCCCTCGAGCGGCGCGGCTACGACCAGTCCCGGTTCAACCAGGTCAAGCGGGAGATGGCCGACGTCCGCGGCTTCAAGATGGGCGATGAGGGCATCGAGTTCGTCATCGACCAGATGATCGAATTCCTCCTCGTCTCGCGGAACGTGGAGGAGGTCTTCTCCGACGACCAGGCGCTGCGGAAGAAGATCTTCGGCATCTTCAAGCGGCACCTCGACGTCGACGACGAGATCGACCGCGAGGCGCGTGCCCGCCTGAAGCACCTCCAGGAGGGCACGAGCGCCTGGGACGTGGAGTACCAGAAGACCATCGACCTCCTGCGGCGCTCCCGCGGCCTCATCTGAGGCACCCCATCCCCCGCGGCGGTCGCTCCTCCACCGGCCTGACCCCGGCGCACGTCCGGCGGGTGCCAGGCCACCGCCCTTCTCGACCGCCGACGTCCCCGGCCTGGGCCGCCCGGCTCTCCAGCGCCGCGGCGCGCCTCCTGGCCTAGCGCGCCCGGGAGAGCGTCGCCGACACCGGCCCCAGGTCGATCTCGCTCGCCGCCGCCACCAGCAGGCGGCGGGCGTCGGTGGAGATCCAGACCGCCAGCGGCCGGCGCGACGCCGGCGCGTCGGCCCGGGAGATGGTCCCGTCGATGCGCACGGTGTCGAAGATCCCGGCGGGCGTCTCCACCGGCTCCGGCTTCGCGGCCACCTTGCCGCGGAAGCGCCAGTAGCGGCGGTTCCCGGCGAGGTCGAAGCACATCTCCGCGCCGGGCTTCAGCTCGGCCGCGCGCAGGTAGTAGGCAGCCGACAGGGCGTCGAGCACCTCGCCTTCGCGCTGAAACGTCGCCGAGCTCTTCTGCTCGCCGTATTGCGCGTCCACGGTCACGGCGCCCGGCTGCTGGCGAAGCCTGGCGTCGCTCATCTTCCTCACGCCGTCCTCGACCACCTCGTCGCGGTAGCGCTCGGGGAGCAGCGTGCGGGCGTCGACCCACGAGAAGGCGTCGCCGGTGATGCGCCGGATCTTCGCGAACACCGAGCCGTTCTTCACGCGGGCGCGCAGCGGGATCTGCGTCCCACCGAAGAGCGGCCGTCCCACCTCCATCGACAGCGTGCCGGCCTTCACGAGCCCCATGACCTCGAAGTCGAAATGGAGCACCTCGCCGGTTCGCCAGGGCGGCGGCCCCGGGAGCAGCGGGGGCGGGGCGCAGGGCTCGGCGGCGACGAGGAGGGCGGCGAGGGCAGCGGCGGGGATCACGTGGAGGCCTCCACGGCGCGAGGCGGGCGCCGTGCCGGCCCCGGCGTCAGTTCCGCGCCAGCTCGCCGCCCGGCCGGTAGCCGGAGAGCGTGGCCACGATGCTGCCGACGGCGAACTCGGCGCTCACCCGAACCGGGATGTGGCGCGAGTCGTTGGAGAACCAGATGAAGGTATCGCGCTTGGCCGCGAACTTGCCATCGAAGGCGGTGCGGACCTGAACCTTGACGGCGTCGAAGTCGCCGGCGGGGGTCTCGACCGTCTCCCGTCCCACGACGCTCACCACCAGCGTGAAGGGCCCCTTGGTGGTGAAGATGGGGACCTCGTAGCGGCCACCCTCGGCGAGCGGCTGCAGCCGCATCCACATCACGGCGCTCGCGAAGTCGTGGGCGCCGGGCTGGAGGTCGTAGGTCTTCTCGGTCTTCCTGTCCTTGCGGACGACGCGGACGAACGCCTTGCCGTTGGTGCGGTCGAAGCGCGCGCTGTCGTTGTGGCGGTCGCCGACCTCCACGGCCTGCAGGTCGGAGCCGCGCGGCAGCTGCTTCGCCGAGTCCCAGTAGGAGACGAGGTGCTCGCGGATGTCGATCAGCGCACCGAGGCCATCGGTGCGCGCCTGGGCGATGACCGGCCAGACGTCGCCCTCGGCCTGGCCCACCGAGATGCGGGCCTGTGCGGCGCGGACGTGGAGGTAGTCGACCGCGAAGTCGAGCTGCTCGCCGGGCCCGAAGCCGGGCTCGGCCACGGACAGCGCCGGGGCGAGGGAGAGGATGGCGAGCAGAGTGGCCGCGAGCGGTCGAAGGGTCATCAGGTCTCCTGACGTGGGAGCCAACCTTTCTATTCTAGAGTCATAGCAAGGCCGGCGCCAGCCAGCCGCTGCCGAGAACGCCGTGATCACGGCACGATGCACAGCGGACCCGAGAAGGGGCCCGATGGACCGCGACAGTGTTGTCGCGGTGGCGGCACCAACTGGCGTACCCTGAGGACGATTCCTTCCCGCGGAACGCCCGCGCCGAGGTCGCACATGCCGGTCGATCCGCACGGCTTCGAAGAGGACGAGATCGACTCGGGAGCCGGGGAGGGCCACCGCCGGCGCTTCGCCGACTTCGATTGCCCGTCCTGCAGCGCCAACAACCCCTACGACGATCCGTTCGGCGACGGCGACGAAGTGCTCTGCTACTACTGCGGCCAGGAGTTCCGCGCCGAGGTGAACGACGAGGGGCGGCTGCGCCTGCGGGAGAGTTGAGGCGGCGCCCCGTGCGGCCGGACCTGCAGCCCGGCCGAACCCGCGCCGGGTGTGGACCTACCCGGGGACTCGCGGAGGCCGCTCCCCGAAGACCGCGGTGCCGACGCGGACGAGGGTCGCCCCCTCGGCGATGGCCGCCGGGTAGTCGCCGCTCATGCCCATCGAGAGCTCCCGCAGCCCGAGCCCGTCGCGCAGGCCACGGAGCGCGGCGAAGAAGGGCCGGGGATCGCGGTCGGCGGGCGGGATGCACATGAGGCCCGCCACATCCAGGGCCGGGAGGGCGCGAAGGGTCGCCACGAGCCCGGGCACGGCGTCGGGGTCGCACCCGGCCTTGCCCGGCTCGCGGCCCACGTTGACCTCGACGAGGATCCGGCCCGTCGATCCCACCCGCTCCCAGCGGCGGGAGACCTCGCGCCCGAGATCCTCGCGGTCGACGGTGTGCACGAGCGCCACGCGGCCGGCGAGGTACTTCACCTTGTTCGTCTGGAGGCCGCCCACGAAGTGCCAGGCGAGGTCGGGGAGGTCGGCGAGGGCCTCGGCCTTGGCGCGCCACTCCTGGACGTAGTTCTCGCCGAAGTGGCGCTGGCCGGCGGCGTAGGCTTCCCGGATGGCCCCCGCGGGCTGCGCCTTCGACACGGCGACGAGCGTGACGCCCCCGGGGATCGCGGCCCTGACGCGCGCCAGCCGCGCGGCGACGCCGTCGGCCGCGGCGTCCCCGCTCACCGGGTCCCCCAGGGCGGCTCGAGCCCGAGCTTCGCCAGCAGCGTCAGGGTCTCCGCGAGCGGCAGGCCCACCACGTTGGAGACGCTGCCAGCGACGCCCCGGACGAAGGCGCCACCGGCCCCCTGGATGGCGTAGGCCCCGGCCTTGTCGAGGGGCTCGCCGGTCGCCGCGTACCACCCCACCTGGGCCTCGGAGAGGGTGGCGAAGCGGACCGCCGTGGAGACGAGCGCCGAGCCCTCTGCGCCCTCGGCGGCCCCTGCGGCCGAGGTGGCCGGCGAAGCCGCCCGTCGGGCGTGGACGGCCGTGAGCACCACGTGGGTGCGCCCGGAGAGCGTGCGGAGCATGCGACGCGCGTCCTCCTCGTCGCGAGGCTTGCCGAGGACCTCCTCGCCGAGGACCACCGCCGTGTCGGCCGAGAGGACCAGCTCCCCCGGCGCGGTCGGCACCGCCTCGGCCTTCTCGCGGGCAACGCGACGGACGTAGTCGGAAGGGCGCTCGCCGGGGTGCAGGGACTCGTCGGTGCGAGCCGGGCGCACCTCTGCCTCCAGCCCGACGGATGCGAGCAGCTCGCGGCGGCGCGGGCTCTGGGAGGCGAGGACGAGGCGCATTTGACTCGACCGGGGGGTATTGCTACCACGGATCACGATCATGGAGGCCCGGGACCTGCTGCGCGAGCTGACGCGGACCGTCCAGGAGCTCCAGGCGTTCAACGAGATCGGGCGGACGCTCGCGGGTACGCTCGAGCTCCACGAGGTGCTCTCCCTCATCATGCAGCACGTGAGCGAGGTGCTGCGCCCGGGACACTGGTCGCTGCTGCTCGCCGACGAGGCCAGGGGCGACCTGGCCTTCGAGATCGCGGTGGGTGAGGGGGCCGAGCGGCTGAAGGGGATGCGGCTGCCGCTCGGGGAAGGCCTCGCCGGCCACGTGGCCCGGTCCGGTGAGCCGGTGCTGCTCGCCGACGCCCGCAGCGACCCGCGCTTCGCGGCCCGCTTCGACGCCGCCTCCGGGCTCGTCACCGGCAGCGTCGTGGCGGTCCCCCTGCGGTCCAAGGGGCGGGTGCTCGGCGTCGTCGAGCTGGTGAATCCGCAGGGGACGCGCCGTTTCGACGGCGACGACCTGCGCACGCTGCAGGCGCTCGCCGACTACGCCGCCATCGCCATCGACAACGCGCGAGCCTACGAGCGCATCCGCGAGCTCACGCTCCAGGACGAGCACACCGGCCTCTACAACGCCCGCCACCTCTGGCAGCAGCTCGAGCTCGAGGTGGCCCGGTCCCACCGGACGGGGCGCCCGTTCTCGCTCGTCTTCCTCGACCTCGACCGGTTCAAGCAGGTGAACGACCGGCACGGCCACCAGGCCGGCAGCGCGGTGCTTCGCGAGGTCGGCGAGCTCGTCCGGGCCCGGATCCGCGCCATCGACGTGCCCGTGCGCTACGGTGGGGACGAGTTCGTGGTGCTGCTGCCGGAGACCGACCGGGCGCAGGCGCGCGCCGCCGCCGAGCGGCTGCGGGAAGGGGTGAACGCGGAGGTGTTCCTTCGGGGGCGCGGCCTGGCGGTCCACGTCACCGCCAGCTTCGGGCTCGCCACGTACCCGGCCGACGGCCGGACGCCGGAGGAGCTCGTACAGCGGGCCGACGCCGCCATGTACCGGGTCAAGGAGACGACCCGCGACGGGATCGCCGAGGCGGCCGGGTAGGGAGCCGGCCTCCTCGGCGCCGGGCTCCGGCGACCGGCCGAACGGCGGCTGGCCGGGCCGCTACTGCTGCGGCGACTCGGCCCGCGCCACCGGGCCGCGCAGGATCGCGTCGTTCACCTTGATCTTGGCGCCGTCCCGCAGGCCCTTGAGCCAGGCGGCCTCGAGCTGCGCCTGGTGCCGGGCGCGGAGCTGGGAGGCGATGTCGTCGTGCTGCTCGGCATACCTCGACGGGTCGGCGTGCTTGCGCTCCTTCACCTGGGCGATGACCGGGCCGGCGGCGGTTTCCTGGACGACCGCAAGCACCTGCCCGGGCGTGGTGGCCGCGAAGGCGGCGGCAGAGAGCGCCGGGGCGGCCCCGACGCGCGGGACGAAGTCGCCGCTCCTGGAGAACAGGCCGGTGTCCTCGGCCTTCAGCGGGTCGCCGCCCAGCGTCGGAGCGACGCCCTTGCCCTTCTCGCCCTTCCCCGGCGCCGCGGGGAACAGGTCGGCGAGCCTCTTGCCGCCCTTGGCCTGGGCGAGCGCCTCTGCGGCCCGCCGGTCGGCGACCTTCCTCGCGGCATCGCCCTCGACCAGCTCCCGGGCGATCGCGGCCTGCACGTCGGCGAGCGGCACGGTGCGCGCGGGCTCGACGGCGTCGACGCGGATGATGTGCCAGCCGAAGCGGGTGCGCACCGGCGGCGAGACCTCCCCGGCCTTCATCGCGAAGGCCGCGTCCTCGAAGGGCTTGGCCATGGCGCCAGGCGCGAAGAAGCCCAGGTCCCCGCCCTTGTCCTTCGAGCCCGGGTCCTCCGAGGCCTCCTTCGCCACGGCCGCGAACTCCTCGCCCTTCTTCAGCCGGTCGGCGAGGGCCTCGGCCTTCTTCCTGGCCGCATCGTCCTGGGCCGCGGGGGCGCCCTCCGGCACCCGCACCAGGATGTGGCGCGCCGACACCCGCGCCTTCTGCTCGTACCGGACCGGGTTCTCCTTGTAGAACCGCTCGATCCGCGGCCGGTCCGCGGCCAGGAAGGCCTTCACGTCGGCATCGGAGACCTTCACCTCCTTGCGCGCCGAGGCGAGCGGGAAGCGGACCAGCACCAGGTCCACCTGGTCGGCGCCGTCGCTCCAGGCCTGCTTCACCGCGTCCTCCGACACCTGGGCGCTCTCGCGCAACAGCGCCAGCATCTTCTGGTAGGCGAGGTCCTCGCGGAGGATCTTCTCGAAGCGGAAGGGAGAGCCGTAGGTCCCCGCCACCGAGCGGGTGTAGAGGTCCTTGTCGAACCGGCCCCCGGTCTGGAACGCCGGCAGCGACTGGATGGTCCTCGACAGCTCGTCGTCGGTCACCTCGATGCCGCGCCGCTTCGCCTCCTGCAGCGCCAGCGCCCGGTCGGTGAGCTGGTTCAGCGCCACGTTCCTCAGGCCGAGCTGGTCGGCGAGCTCGCGGGTGAAGGTCTGGCCGACGCGGGCCTGGTAGGTTCGGAAGAGCTGATTGTAGTGCTGCTCGTAATCTTCCGGCTCGACGACGTAGCCGTCCACCTCGACCGCATAGGTCGGCGAGGCGCCCAGGATCTGGCAACCCTGCGAGCCCGGGCCGAAGCTCACCACGAAGACCACGATGATGATGCCGAAGAGGATGTAGGTGAGGACGCTGCGGCTCTTCGACCGGAGGATGTCCAGCATGGAACGTAGGCTCCCGAGATTCAGCCGAGAAGGGCGCCGCGACCGGGCGCCGCGACAAGGGTTGAGAACCTAGCCGAGGGTAGCTAAAATGCAAGGGATTTCGAGGTCTGGAGGGGTGGCGTCTCCGGGAGAGTGGAGCGGACTTGCTGGCACTGCTGAAGCGTTACCGCGAGCTGCTGGTGGTGGCCGCGTTGGTCGTCGTGCCGCTGGGCGTCTTCTTCGCCCACGCGCGGCAGCCGTCCGACCGCACGGCCCTCGATCGCCTGGTGCTCGCGGCGACGAGCCCGGTGGAGAAGGCGATGGACTGGGCCGTCACCGGCACGCTCACCGGCCTGGAGCGCTGGACGGCACTGCGGGGCGTCCGCGAGCGGGCCGAGCACCTTTCGCGCGAAGTGAACAGGCTGCGCTCCGAGAACGAGAGCCTGCGGCAGCTCCGCGCCGAGAACGAGCGACTGGAGGCGTTGCTCGCCTTCGCGCGCACGCGTCCGGAGTCGCGGCCGGTCGGCGCGCGCGTCGTCGGCACGCGCATGGACCCGAAGGGGCTGCAGCTCGTGACGCTCGACCGCGGCTCCGAGGACGGGCTCAAGCGGATGATGCCGGTGGTGGCCGCCAACGGCGTCGTCGGGCGCGTCCACACCGTTTCGGGCCGCAGCGCCGACGTGCTGCTCCTCACCGACCGCAACAGCTCCATCGCCGTCCGGGTCGACCGCTCCCGGGCCCGCGCCAACGTCCGCGGCCAGGGCGGTCCGGGGCCGGCGCGGCTCGACTACGTGCTCCGCTCCGACGATGTCATCGAGGGCGACGTGCTCGTGACCTCCGGCACCGACGGGGTGTTCCCGCGCGGGCTGCCGGTCGGCACGGCGACGCGGGTGCGACGTGCCGGATACGGCCTCTACCAGGGCGCCGACGTCCTCCCGGCGGTGGACGTGAACCGGATCGAGGAGGTTCTGGTCCTGGTCTCCAGCGAGGCGCAGCCCGTGAGCTCGCCCGCGGCGCGGGCCCCCTGATGGCGGCGTTCCGCGCGCTCCTGGTGGTGCTGCTGTCGCTGGTGCTGGTGGCGCTCGGCGCCTCCCTGTCCCACCTGGTCGCCGGCGGCGCCTTCTCGCTGGCGCTGGCGGTACCGGTGGTGGTGTGGCTGGGGATGGACGCCGGGCTCGTCGAGGGAGCGGTGGCGGCGGCCGCCGTCGGGGTCGTGACCGATGCGGCCGCGGGCGGGCCGATGGGGTTGCTGACCTTCCTCTCGGTGATGGCTTTCCTCGGCACGAGGGCCGCGTCGTCCGCCATCGACGCCCGAGGCGTGCTGGCCTTCGCCGTGCTCTCCGGCGCCGCCACCTTGCTCATGGGCATCGGGGCGCTCCTGCTCACCCGCTACGTGAGTCCGCCGGAGGCGGCGCCGCGCTGGGGCCTCATGGGCCGGGTGGCGGGTGAGGCACTGCTCACCGCCGTCCTGGCGCCGGCGGTGGGCTGGATGCTGAAGAGGGTCCTGGGTGCCGCGCCCCGCGAGCAGCCGGGGGTCCTGTGACGCTGCGGTCCTCCTTCCAGTCGGGCGAGGACGCGCGCCACGGCCGGTCCGGCCTGGTCTGGAGCGGCCTCGTCGTGTCGCTCGCCTTCCTGGCGGTGCTCTCGCGCCTCTACCACCTCCAGATCCTCCGCGGCGACGAGTTCAAGGAACGCGCCGACGAGAACTTCGTGAAGGAGCTGCGCGTCCCGGCCGACCGCGGCTTCATGCTCGACCGCCACCGCCGCGTGCTGGTGGACTCCCGCCCGAGCTACGAGGTCGTCTTCACGCCCTACTTCTGCGGCAGGCAGTGCGACGAGGTGCTGAGCCGGCTCACCACGCTCCTGTCGCTGTCTCAGGACGACGTGCAGCGCGTCCGAGATCACGAGCGCACCGCGCGCGGCCTGGTGCGCTTCCGGCCGTTCAGCGTCAAGGTCGACATCTCCCGCGACGAGCTCGACGTCCTCGAGGCGAGCCGGCTGGAGCTCTCCGGCGCGGTGGACGTGCTGCCGGCCCCGCACCGCAACTACCGGCATGGCCTGGCTGCGAGCCATCTCTTCGGATACATGAACGAGGTCGGCGCCGAGGAGATGAGCCGCCTCAACGAGGAGCTGGACCAGGTCGACTCCCCGCAGCGCCCTTACCTGCCCGGCGACTACGTCGGGCGCCGCGGCCTGGAGCGGCGCTTCGAGCGCGAGCTGCGCGGCGTGGACGGCACCCAGCGAGTGGTCGTGGACGCGCGGGGGAACGCCAAGCGCGACTCGGACCTGATCCCCGAGAACCAGCGCTTCGAGGCCGCCGTCCCCGGCCGAAGCCTGGTGCTCTCCATCGACTGGCGCCTCCAGGAGCTCGCCGAGCGCGTCTTCCCGGGCACCGCCGGCGTGGTGGTGGCGATGGAGGCGAAGACCGGGTTCATCCTGGCGCTGGTGGATCGCCCGGCGGTGGACCCCAACAAGCTCACCGGCCGGATCACTCGCGCCGAGCTGAACGCGCTCCAGGGCGACCCGCTGCAGGCCCAGCTCTTCCGCACCATCCAGCAGCACTACCATCCGGGCTCGACCTTCAAGGTGGTCACATCCATCGCGGCGCTGGAGGAGGGGGTGCTGCGCCCCGGCGGAACGGTGTACTGCCCGGGCCACTACACGCTCGGCGGCCACCGCTGGCGCTGCGACAAGGAGTCGGGGCACGGCAGCGTCGACCTGGAGCACGCGCTGGGGGCGAGCTGCGACGTCTTCTACTACGCGCTCGGCGACCGGCTGGGCGCCGACCGGATCGCCAAGTGGGGCGGCCTGCTCGGGCTCGGCCGGCCCACTGGATTCGACGTCGCCGGCGAGGTGCCCGGGGTGATGCCCGACGAGGCCTGGCACGAGGCCCGGGTGCCCGGCGGCTACCGCCACGGCATGGCGCTCAACCTCGCCATCGGGCAGGGCGACGTGAACGTCACGCCGCTCCAGCAGGTCGTCCTCTACGCGGCGCTGGCCACCGGCAAGGTCTGGAAGCCCCAGGTGGTGCTGCGCGTCGAGGATGCACATGGCGACCTGGTCCAGGCCTTCCCCCCGGTGGAGCAGGGGCGGCTGCCGGTCAAGGCGGAGACCCGCCAGGCGGTGCTGAAGGGGCTGCTCGCGGCGGTGAACGAGCCCTTCGGGACCGCGCGAGGGTCTCGCCTCAAGGACGTGGTGATGGCCGGCAAGACCGGCACGGCCCAGGTGGTGGCGCTGGGGGCCAAGCGGCTCAAGTCCGCCCAGGTGGACTACTTCGAGCGCGACCACGCGTGGTTCGCGGCCTTCGCGCCGGCCAGCGACCCGGAGATCGTGGTGGTCGTGCTCAACGAGCACTCCGGCTTCGGCGCCGCCAACGCGGCGCCGACCGCCGCTGCCGTCGTGCAGAAGTGGCTCGAGCTGCGCGAGCAGGACGCCAAGGAGCGGCAGGGGGTGGCTCCACCGACCGCCGCCCCGCCTCCCCCCACCGCCGCGCCTCCGGAGCCGCCCGGAAAGCCCGCCCGGCCGGCCCGCGCCTCCCGCGAGGCCTCCGGCCTCCACGGTGGGCCGCGCCGCGGCGTGGGGCACGACCCCTGCGAAGCGCCCGAGGGGCCCCGTGGCGCTTGAGATGGCGGGCCTGGCGCGGATCGGCGCGCCCGAGCAGCGCACCCTGGCGCGCTTCCCCTGGCACCTGGCGCTCCTCGCCCTGTCCATCTCGGCGCTGGGCGTGTGGAACCTCGCGTCCGCGTCCCGCAGCGCGCAGGCGCCGGTGTGGATCTCCCAGGCCGCGTACATGGGCATCGGCGTCGCCGTGGCCCTGGCGGTGACCCTCCTGGACTACCGGTGGTTCCAGCGGGCCGCCTGGGTCCTCTACGGGACCGTCGTGCTGCTGCTGGTGGCGGTGCTGTGGAAGGGCCGGACCATCATGGGCGCCCGGCGCTGGTTCTCGCTGGGGCCGGTGAGCTTCCAGCCCTCCGAGCTCGCGAAGATCGCCGTCATCCTGGTGCTGGCCCGGTGGCTCGCCACCGACGCGGAGAGGCGCCCGCCGCGAGCCCCCTACGGCCTGAAGGGGCTGGTGGCGCCGGTGGCGCTGATGCTGCTCCCCTTCGCGCTCATCCTGAAGGAGCCGGACCTGGGGACCGGGGTCATCGTGCTCGCCGTGGGCGCGACGGTGGTCCTGTTCGCCGGGGTCCGCTGGAAGGCGCTCGCCGCGGTGGCGGTGGTCGTCGTGGTGGGCGCGACGGCCGCCTGGCCGCACCTAAAGCCCTACCAGCGCAAGCGCGTCGAGACCTTCTTCAACCCGGAGGGCGACGCGCTCGGCGCCGGCTACCACTCCGTGCAGTCGATGATCGCCGTCGGGTCCGGGCAGGGCTTCGGCAAGGGATGGGGGCAGGGAACCCAGACGCTGCTCTCCTTCCTGCCCGAGCAGCACACCGACTTCATCTTCTCGGTGTGGGCGGAGGAGCACGGCTTCGCGGGGTGCTTCCTGCTGCTGCTGCTCTACTACGCGCTCGTCGCCTCCGGGATCACCATCGCCGGCAACGCCCGCGACGCCTTCGGGCGGTTCGTGGCGGTGGGTGCGACCGCCATGATCTTCTGGCACGCCTTCATCAACATGGGGATGGTGATCGGCCTCCTCCCGGTGGTGGGCGTGACGCTCCCGCTCATGAGCTACGGGGGCTCGTCGATCCTGGCCATCTACGTCGCCGTCGGCCTGCTGGCCAGCGTGGCCATCCGCCGCTTCGTCAACTGATGGTGAACGGCGGAGGCTAGGCCGAGACCTTCTTGATGCTCTCGAGGAGACGGTTCTTGTCGCTGCCGACGACCGTGTCCACCACCTGGCCGCCCTTGAACACCAGCAGCGTCGGGATGGAGCGGATGCCGAACTTCTGGGCCACGGCGGTGTGGTGGTCGATGTCGATCTTGCCGACCTTCACCTTGCCCTTGAAGTCCTTGGCGATCTGGTCCACCACCGGCGCGATGGCCTTGCAGGGCCCGCACCAGACCGCCCAGAAGTCCACCAGCACCGGAATGTCGCTCTTCAGCACCTCGGTGTCGAAGGTGCCGTCCTCGAGGATCACCACGTCGGGAGAAGCCATGGCGCAGTTCCTAACCCCCGGGGCGCATCCTGGCAAGCGGCCCGGTGGGCATGCTACGTTCCGCATGTCGCCCGACGGGCGGCATCCCCGGGTGAACCCTCCATGGCTCGCGGCCACCTCTTCGTTTCCCAGGCGCTGCTCGACACCTGGGCCGAGCAGGGGCGGATCGACTTCGTCGGCAACGTCATGACCCTGCTCGCCGGCGAGGGAAAGGGGCGGAGCTACGCGCTCGAGCCGGCCGTGCGCTTCCTGCGCGTTGCCGGCGGCGAAGCCGATCCCAACCAGCTCCTCGCCAAGGTGAAGCCCCTTTCCCAGCTGCGGGAGATGGGCGCCGAGGCGGTCGCCGACTCGGTCATCCTCGGGGAGGTGGCCTACGAGGCGGAGCCCGGGTTCCTCGCCGAGGCCGCGGCCATCCAGGCGGCGGTGAGCGCGCCCGGCGAGGCGAGCCCCGCGCTGCGGACGCCCTCGACCGCACCGGGGGCGACGGCGCAGCCCGGGCGCTCCGCAGCCCTCCCGCGGGAGCTCGAGGAAAGGCGGAAAGAGGCCGAGGCTCTGGCAAGGTTCCTGCTAGACAACCTGTCATGAGGCGCGGCGGGCGCACGGACTGCGCACCACCGGCCACAGTCGCCCCGGGCTGGAGCGCAACTCCTGCGCCGGGCCGGCCCGGGCGAGCCGACACTCTGCGAGAGGCGAGATGAGCATCCTGGTCCTGAGACTCGCCGCCCTGTTCTACCTCGGGGCGGCCATCGCCTACGTCGTGTACTTCGCCCGCCCGCGCCACGGCTGGCTGGCGGGCGCCGGACAGGCGCTGCTGGGCGTGGCCTTCCTGGTCCACGCCGCCGCCATCGGGCTCGGGTGCAAGGAGTTCGGGGGCACCGAGTTCTTCAGCCTGCGCGGGGGCCTCGTGGTCCTCTCCTGGCTGGCCGCCGGCGCCTTCCTGGTCCTGAGCCGCATGTACCGGATCCCCACCGTCGGGGCCTTCGTCACGCCGCTGATCCTGATCGTCCTGCTGCCGGCGCTCTTCCTCACCCACGCCGGCAAGCTCGAGGCCATCCCGGAGGAGATCCGGCGGCCGGTGCTCCCGGTCCACATCCTCTCGGCGTTCCTGGGGATCGCCTTCTTCGCCATCGCCGCGGGCGTGGCGGTGATGTACCTGCTGCAGGAGCGAGAGGTGAAGGGCAAGCGCTTCGGTGCGCTCTTCTCGCGGCTGCCCTCCCTCGACAGCCTGGACCAGCTCAACCAGCGGCTGGTGCGCGCCGGGTTCGTGGTCTTCACGGTGGCGCTCGTGACCGGGACCATCATCGCCAAGGGAGTCTGGAAGAGCGCCTGGAGCTGGGACCCGCAACAGGTCTCCTCGCTCGTCGTCTGGCTGCTCTACGGCGCCATGGTCCAGCTTCGACACACCGGCTGGCACGGGCGGCGCTACGCGATGCTCACCCTGGTCGGCTTCGCGCTCGTCATCGGCTCGATGTTGGCGCTGAGCATCCCCGGCACGACGCGCCACGGGGGGGACTACCAGTGAGCCACGGGCGCGAGCTCTACCTGGTGGGGCTCTCGCACAAGAGCGCTCCCGTGTCGGTCCGCGAGCGGGTGGCCCTGTCGGGCGACTCGCTCAAGGACGCTCTCGTCGGGCTCCACGGTGCCGAGGGGGTGTCCGAGGCGATGGTGGTCTCGACCTGCAACCGGGTGGAGGTCTACGTCTACTCCCGGTCGGTCGAGGCGGCCCGGCGCTTCTTCCTCGACCGCACCGCCGAGGCCCAGGGCCACCTCTACGAGCGCACCGGACCCGACGCGGTACGCCACCTGTTCCGCGTGGCCTCGAGCCTCGACTCCATGGTGCTCGGCGAGCCGCAGATCCTCGGCCAGGTGAAGGAGGCCTACGGAGTTGCGAGCTCGGCCCAGTCGGCCGGGACCTACATCTCCCGGCTCGCCAACCGGGCCTTCGCCACGGCGAAGCGGGTTCGCAGCGAGACCGAGGTGGCCCGGGGAGCGGGCAGCGTTTCCCAGGTGGCGGTCGAGCTCGTGGAGAAGATCTTCGGCGACCTGAAGGGGCGCGACGTGCTCTTGGTGGGCGCCGGCAAGATGGGGGCGCTCTCCGCGAAGGCGCTGCGTGATCTGGGGGCCGACCGGATCCTCGTCACCAATCGCTCGTCGGAGCGGGCCGCGGCGCTGGCCGCGCAGGTCGGCGGTCGCGCCGAGCCCTGGGACGCGCTGGACAGCCTGCTGGTCCTCGCCGACGTGGTGCTGGTCTCCACCGGCGCGCCCACCTACGTGCTGACCCGGGAGCTCACCGCCCGGGTGATGAAGGGACGCCGGCAGCGCTCGGTCTGCCTCATCGACCTCGCCGTGCCGCGCAACGTCGACCCGGAGTGCGCCTCGCTCGAGAACGTCTACGCCTACGACATCGACGACCTGCAGAAGGTGGTCGCCCAGACCCACCAGGCCCGGGCCGGCGAGGCCATCCGCGCCGAGGCCATCATCGAGGCCGAGGCGATGACGTTCGCGCGCGAGCGGGAGACCCGCGAGGCGCTGCCGGTGCTGGCGGCGTTGCGCCGTCGCGCCGAGGAGATCGCCCGCGCCGAGGCCGAGCGGACGCTGGCCCACGTGGGCGACCGCCTCGACGACAAGGGTCGCCGGAGCGTCGAGGCGATGGCCCAGGCCATCGTCAACAAGCTGCTGCACGGACCCACCGCGCGCCTGAAGGAGGCCGCCGCCTCGGGCGACGCCACCCTGCCGGGCGCCGCCGCCGAGCTGTTCGGGGTGGAGGCCGACGAGCCGTCCCGCTCGCGCCGGCCATCCGATCGCAAGGCCGACGACGCGGAAGGTGCGCCCAGCCCGGGGAGCCATCCATGACCGTCCGCATCGCCACCCGCCGCAGCGCCCTCGCCAAGTGGCAGGCGAACCACGTCTCCGCGCTGCTGGTGGCCCTCGAGCCCGGGCTCGACGTGCAGCTCCTCGAGCTGATGACCAAGGGTGACCGCATCCTCGACGTCCCGCTTGCCGAGGTGGGCGGCAAGGGGCTCTTCGTGAAGGAGATCGAGGACGCCCTCCTCAAGGGGGACGCCCAGGTCGCCGTCCATTCCATGAAGGACCTGCCGGCCGTGCTGGCTCCCGGGCTCACCATCGCCGCGGTCCCGGTGCGCGAGGACCCGCGCGACGCCCTGGTGTCGAAGGGGAAGCGGCTCGACGACCTGCCGCTCGGCGCCCGCGTCGGCACCGCCAGCCTTCGCCGCGCCGCGCAGCTGCGCGCGCTCCGGCCCGACCTGCGGGTCGAGACCATCCGCGGCAACGTCCAGACCCGGCTGCGCAAGGTGGACGAGGGCTTCGACGCGGTCGTGCTGGCCCATGCCGGCTTGAAGCGACTCGGTCTCGTCGAGCGGGTGGTACAGGTCTTCACCACCGAGGAGATGCTCCCGGCGGTGGCCCAGGGAGCACTGGCCATCGAGGCGCGCGAGTCCGACGCGGAGACGCTGCGGCGGCTCGCCCCCCTCGACGACGCCACGACGCGCCACCAGGTGGAGGCGGAGCGCGGGCTGCTGCGGCGGCTGGAGGGCGGCTGCCAGGTTCCCATCGCCGCGCACGCCGTCGTCGAGGGCGGCGTCGTGCAGCTGAAGGCGCTGGTGGCCTCGCTCGACGGGAGCCGGATCATCCGCGGCCAGCGCAGCGGGCCGGTCGGGCAGGCGGCGAGGGTCGGGGTGGCGCTCGCCGAGGAGCTGCTCCTGAAGGGCGCCGCCGAGATCCTCTCCCAGATCGAGCGCGGTCCCGGGCTCGCCGCTCCCAAGCGCTGACCGTGGCCGAGCCGCGCCTCGACGGGCGCCGCGTGGCGGTGACCCGCGGCAAGGGCGGCGACGAGCCGCTCTCGGCGCGGCTGCGCCAGCTCGGCGCCGACGTCCTGGAGGTTCCGTCCATCAGCACCGCACCGCCCGAGTCCTGGGAGGCGCTCGACGGCGCGCTCCGCGAGCTGGCCTCCTTCGACTGGATCGCCTTCGCGAGCGCCACCGCGGTGGACGCGACGCTCGACCGGCTCGAGCGCCTCGGACTGCGGCCGCCCTCTCGGGTCGTGCGGCTCGCCGCCGTGGGGAAGGCGACCGCCGAGCGGCTGGCGCGCCGGCTGTGGCCGCCCGACCTCGTTCCCGGGGAGGCGCGCGGCGAGGCGCTCGCGGCAGCGCTCGGGCCGCTCGCCACGGGCCTGCGGGTGCTCGTGCCGCGGGCCTCCGAGGCGCGCCCGGAGCTCGTGGACGGCCTCGTGGCTGCGGGCGCCAAGGTGGTGGCGGCGTCCTGCTACCGGACCGTACCGGCCTCGCCCGAGGCGCTGGCGCCGCTGGGGCGGGCGCTGGAGCGCGGCGCCGTGGATGCAGTGGCCTTCGCCTCGCCGTCGGCGGTCCGCAGCGTGGTGGCCGGCCTGGGCGCCGGCGCCGCGGCCCTCTCGCGGTGCGCGCTGGCCGCCATCGGGCCGACCACCGCGGCGGCGCTCGCCGAGGCGGGCTTCTCCGCCT
>Ga0209253_10001088_pt1 | contig 23771 bp, 14 predicted proteins | sample FrelakmetBRP12BR_FD_187145 | JGI IMG/M metagenome (GOLD analysis project Ga0209253, IMG submission 187145) | Freshwater lake sediment microbial communities from the University of Notre Dame, USA, for methane emissions studies - BRP12 BR (SPAdes)... | ecosystem: Environmental > Aquatic >...
ATCGTCGAGGTGGAGCAGGGACAGCGCATCGTCACGACCGGCCCGTACACGATCGTCCGGCATCCCATGTACCTCGCGATTCTCGTCATGGCCCTCTTCACACCGGTGGCACTGGGCTCCTGGTGGGCGGTGATCCCCGCTTTGCCGCTGGTGGCCGTGCTCGTCGCCAGGATTCGGAACGAAGAGCGGCTGCTCGCGAAGGAACTCGACGGATACCGGGAGTACACGCAGGCCACCAGGTACCGCCTGATCCCCGGCGTCTGGTAGCCGGCCGTTCTATGGCCGGTTGCGGCGGAGAGCGCGCCGCGCCGCGCAGCTCTACGTCCCCCGCTTGGTTTCGACGACGATCGCGCCGCCGGCGGCCCTGAGGCCGTACAGCGGCTCCGCAGCCTCGGCGCTGAGAATGCGAATGACGTGGACGTCGGACGCGGGTATCTGGTTCAGGTACTCGAGATCGAACATCTGCACGCCGTCCACGACCAGCAGCGGCGTCTCGTCGGCATTGACGCTGCGCTGCTCCTGCATCCTCACTCGGGTGGGCCTGCCCGTCGGGTCCAGGCCGAAGCTGAACCGCGGCACCCGCAGTAGCACCGCGTCCCAGGCGGTGCGCACCGACATCCGGGCGATCTCGGCTTCCGTGATCAAGGTCTCGCGGCCCGCCGTGGGCGCCACGGAGCCGGCAGCCCTGGGCGGAAGTCGACACCCACCGATCGCGATCGCGGCCAACGCCGCGAGCGGAATGGCCGCCCTGGCGACTGCGGGCGCCACGCCGCCAGCACGCAGGATCATCGTGCACCATATTCGCACGCGGCTACGGTGCAGCCAGCGCGGCTCCACGTCAAGCGAGCCGGGAGGAGTTCCGAGCGTCGGCGCCGGACTCCAGCGCCAGGGGTGACGTGGTTTGCCGGGAGAAACGGCAACCGTTACGACAACTCCCCTCCACTCTCGCGGTGCCTCGGACCGCCGGCCCTTGACGCCTCTTTGACGGCACCGTACCAGTTTTTCGTGGGGACACTGGAGGTGCCGATGTCGCGGGTTCGCTCGCTATGCGTTCCGCTGTCTGCCGCCTCTGTGGCGGCGTGTTCCGACGGGACCGGTCCAGACACGGGAACGGAGCCGGTGACCTGGGCGAACCTGACCGCGCCGGTGCCCGTGGTGGTACCGTGATCCTCTTCGGGCACTTCATTCCGTTCCACTACCTGGTCATCGGCGCGGCGGCTGCGATGTTCGCGCTGAGCCTGGTGCTCCGAGCCGGCGGCACGAAACGGCAGGCGGCGAACGATGCGGAGCTGGCCGAGCGGGCGCGAGCACGCGGCTGGTCCTTCGCGACCGACCACACGCCCGGCCGGCTCGTGCACAGGTATGGAGGCTCCGCCGGCGGTGTGGAGTGGACCGCCGAATCCGCGGCCTACCGGCGCACCGGCAGGTCGCCGGGTACGTGGGCCAATAGGACGCGCTGGAACGGCGCGGCGCCGCCGCTCCGCGGTCAGGTGGTCGAGATCTGGCCCGCCAGGGGTTCCGGGATCCAGACAGGGATGGAGCTGAGCCCCGACAATCCGCTGGTCCGGATGTTCTTCCGCCCCCTCACCGAGGCACTCGGCGTGGACGAGTCGCGCACGGCGGAATTGCTGAACGTGCGCGAGTGGAACTCCGGCGGCGCGCTCGAGCGCCACTTCAGCGTGCGGGCGACGGATCCTGCCACTGCCGAGCGGCTCTTCGACGACGATGCACGCGCCGCACTGCTGGCGTACGGCGAGTGGGCCGCGCAGTCCGACTCGGCCCGCCACGGGGGCGGACTGATCCTCGCGCTGTACTGGGATCAGGGCCTGACGATCCTGGCCCGATGGGCGGACATCGAGGGGGTCGCCCGCTTGACGGACGTGGGGAGCGCTCTGTGCGAGGCGGCTGCGCGCTAGGTAGCGCGGACGGCCGGACCGTCACGGCCCGATCAGCATCGCCCCCGCGTCGTCGGGGATCCAGCCGATGACGGTCAGCGGCGTCTCCTGCCCCACGCCATCCACCTCGATCACCCTCTCGCGCGCCAGGATGCCGAGCGTCTCCTTGAGGATCGGCCCCTACCGGAGCACGATCAGCTCGATCACGTCGAAGAGCCGCGCCATCTCGCGCGCGTCGTTCGTCACGAACCGGTAGGACCGATCGCCGGTCTTCTCGAGCCGAAAGGCGGTGATGCTGTCGGTGGCCGTGACGTACTCCTGCGGGAACGAGCGCCGCAGGTCGAACTCCACGGTGTAGGGCTTCTCCAGCCGGAACGGACGGATCTCCCCGCGCATCGCGCGCCGCACGGCGACGGCCGCGGAGTCGGCGAGCATCTGCCGCACCATCGCCGGGCTGTACGTGACGGCCGCGGTGCGCCCCACCGCGATCTTGGTCACCACGCAGACCACGTCGGGACCGAGGATCTCGCGGGCCTGCTGCGCCAGCACATCGTCGCCGCTGACGAGCACCACCGGCACGCCGTACTCGCCGGCCACGAGCGCGTTGAGTCCGGTCTCGTTCATCCAGCGGCCGTTGACGGTCACGCGGTCGAAGGCGTACGCGTGGGCCATCACGCCCGGCGTGCCGGGGCCGGCGTGAGCCGCGAGCCAGAACATCGCCCCCGCCGAGGAGTCGAGCCCCGTGGTCATCACGAGCGGCTTGGGCCAGCCGCGCACCAGGAGGGCCGCGCTGTCGAGCTGGTGCGGCAGCAGGTTGGCGAACTGGTTGCCGCCGTGACCCTCGTTCACGACGAACGACCGGGCCCCTCCGCGACGGGCGCCGGCGATGGCGGCGTTGACCTCCCGGGTGAGGAGGTCGCGGAACAGGCTCCAGTAGTCGGGGCTGCCGGTGTTCCGGTAGCGCTCGGCTTCGTTCCCCGCCATCTGCTCGCGATTGAAGACGAGGCTGCCCATCCCATCCATGTCCGTGCTTATGAAGACACGGAACCCGTTGGCCGGAGGGATACGCGGGTAGGCGGGCATCTGGGCCGCGAGGGGCGCGGCGGCCAGCACCAGGACCGTGAGCAACCGCAGCAGACGCATCGTGCGCTCGATGAGAGGGGACCCGTCGAACCTAGCGTGCGGGCCGGCGGCGGCAAGGCGGTCCGTCGCACCTGAGGGTCGGCGCGTCTTGGGGGATGCGACGGCTGCCGGAGGTCGTGGCCGGGCGCGCTGTCCCGGCGCCTGGCCTCCGCCCTCACCGCACCGTATCCTACGCCATCCCATTCGCGCGGCCATGCCGCGAGGAGACCACGCGTGCACAAGGGCAGGCTCGAAGCGTTCAGCGACGGCGTCTTGGCGATCATCATCACCATCATGGTGCTCGAGCTGCACATGCCGGACGGCGCCGACCTCCCCGCGCTGCAGGCGGCTGCGCCGAAGCTGCTGACCTACCTCCTCTCCTTCGTGTTCATCGGCATCTACTGGAACAACCATCACCACATGCTGCAGGTCACCCAGCGCGTGAACGGCGCCGCGCTGTGGGCCAACATGCACCTGCTCTTCTGGCTCTCGCTGATCCCGTTCGTGACCGACTGGATGGGCGAGCACTTCGCGCCCCTCCCCGTGGCCGCGTACGGCGTGGTGCTGCTGGCGTCGGGGACCGCGTACTTCATCCTCTCGCGCGTCCTGCTGGCGACGCACGGCGCCGACTCGGTCCTCGCGCGCGCCCTCAGCCGCGACGTGAAGGGCGTCGCGTCCCTGCTCATCTACACGACGGCCGTGGGGCTCGCCCTCGTCCGGCCGGCGTTCGCCTGCGCGCTCTACGTCGTCGTCGCGCTGCTGTGGCTGGTGCCGGACCGCCGCATCGAGTCCCTGCTCGAGGCCGAAGCGGCCGAGCACCCGAACGACTGAGCGGCGGGCGGCGGGCGGCGGGCGGCGGGCGGCGGGCGAGAGCCTACCCGATCACGCCTTCTCGTGCCTCAGGACCACCACCGCAAGGGGCGGCAGGACGAGGTTGAGGGACTGCGCTCGGCCGTGCCAGGGGATGGCGGTCGTGTCCGCGCCGCCGAAGTTGCCGAGCCCGCTGCCGCCGTACACCGACGCGTCGGTGTTGAGCACCTCGCGCCAGAAGCCGGCGTGCGGCACCCCCACGAGGTAGTCGTAGCGCGGGACGGGCGTGAAGTTGCACGCCACGAGCACCGCGTCCCGCTCATCCGCGCCCTTGCGCAGCCAGCTCAGCACCGAGTGGTCGGTGTCGTTGGCGTCCACCCACTCGAAGCCGGCGGGGACGGTGTCGAGTTGGTGGAGCGCCGGCTCGCTCCGGAGCAGGTGGTTGAGGTCGCGGGTGAGCGTCTGCACGCCGCGGTGCGGCGCCTGCTCGAGCAGGTGCCACTCCACGCTGGACTCGTGGTCCCACTCCCCGCGCTGGCCGATCTCGCAGCCCATGAAGAGGAGTTTCTTCCCCGGCTGGGTGTACTGGCAGGCGAGGAGCGTGCGGAGGTTGGCGAACTTCTGCCAATCGTCGCCGGGCATCCGGTCCAGGAGCGAGCCCTTGCCGTGCACGACCTCGTCGTGGGAGAGCGGCAGGCAGAAGTTCTCGCTGAAGAGGTAGAGCGAGCGGAAGGTCAGATCGTGGTGGTGGAAGCGGCGGTGGACCGGGTCCCTCGACAGGTACCGCAGGGTGTCGTGCATCCAGCCCATGTCCCACTTGAGGCCGAAGCCCAGCCCGCCGAGGTGGACGGGCCTGGAGACCCCGGGCCACGAGGTGGACTCCTCCGCGATCGTCTGCACGTCGGGGTGGCGCTCGTACACCGCAGTGTTGAAGCGCCGGAGGAAGTCGACGGCCTCGAGGTTCTCGCGGCCGCCGAAGCGGTTGGGTACCCACTCGCCGCTCTTGCGGGAGTAGTCGAGGTAGAGCATCGAGGCCACGGCGTCCACGCGCAGGCCGTCGGCGTGGTAGACGTCGAGCCACAGGAAGGCCGACGAGAGCAGGAACGAGCGCACCTCGTGGCGGCCGTAGTTGAAGATCGAGCTGCTCCAGTCGGGGTGGAACCCCTGGCGCGCGTCGGCGTGCTCGAGGAGGTGCGTGCCGTCGAAGTACGCGAGGCCGTGCTCGTCGGTGGGGAAGTGTGACGGCACCCAGTCCAGGATGACGCCGACCCCCGCCTGGTGGAGCCGGTCGATGAGGAACATCAGGTCCTGCGGTGTGCCGTAGCGGCTGGTCGGGGCGAAGTAGCCGGTGGTCTGGTAGCCCCAGGAGCCGAAGAAGGGGTGCTCCGTCACGGGCAGGAACTCGACGTGCGTGAAACCCATCTCCGTCACGTAGGGCACCAGCCGGTCGGCCAGTTCGCGGTAGGAGAGCGAGCGGTTGCCATCCTCCGGCACGCGCATCCACGAGCCGAGGTGCACCTCGTAGATGGAGACGGGGCTCGCGAGGGCGATCCGCGCGCCGCGGCCAGCCAGCCACTCCGCGTCGGACCACTCGTACTCCAGGTCCCACACCTTCGAGCCGGTCTTGGGGGGCGTCTCCTGGTGGATGCCGAAGGGATCGGCCTTGTCCACGCGGTATCGATCGGTGCGCGAGGCGATGTGGAACTTGTACCCGTCGCCCTTCCGGACGCCGCCGATGAAGCCTTCCCAGATGCCCGAGGCGCCGCGGGCGGCGAGCGGGTGGGTGCGCGGGTTCCAGCCGTTGAAGTCCCCCATCACCGAGACCGAAAGCGCGTTGGGGGCCCAGACGGCGAAGGTCGCGCCGGCCGTCCCGCCCAGGGTGGTGAGGTGGCAGCCGAGCTTGCGGTAGAGGTGGTAGTGGCTGCCCTCGTTGAAGAGGTGCAGGTCGTCGTCGGTGATGGGTTCGGCGTGGACGGGACGGGGTTCCGCGCTCGCCTCGGCGCCGGCGGCTCCAGCCTTGGCGGGCGCTCCGCCTTTCGGGGCGGCTCGCTTGCGCTTGGGCTTGGGCTTGGACTTCTCTGTCACGGTTGCCCCAACGTACGTGCCGACGCGGCGGGCGGCAACGCCGGCGGGCGCGATCAGGGCGAGCGACGGTGGCGCATCCGCGCGCGGCGCGGTTACTTGGAGACCGAGTTCTCTCCCGGGGGATCCCGATGCGCGCCTTCGCTGCCGTTGCCGGACTCGCCTTCGCCGGACTGCTCGTGTCCGCCGCCACCGCCGTCGCCCAGAACGCGCCTTTCCCGCGCGAGCTGGAGGACGTCCAGCTGTATGGGCGCAACCGGCTGGCGCCACGGGCGTTCTTCGTCCCCCACGCCACGCTCGCCGGCGCCCTCAGCCGCGAGCACGAACGCTCACCGTGGTACCGTTCCCTCAACGGCACCTGGCGCTTTCGCTATGTGGCAAACCCCGCACAGCGACCGGTCGGCTTCTGGCGGGACGACGCCGACCTCAGGGGCTGGGACAGCATCCCCGTGCCAGGCAACTGGGAGACGCTGGGCTTCGGCATCCCCATCTACACCAACATCACGTACCTCTACGTGCCGAACCCGCCCTTCGTCCCGCACGGCGACAACCCCGTCGGCTCGTACCGCCGCAGCTTCACTGTGCCCGACGCGTGGCGCGGCCGCCGCGTCATCCTGCACTTCGGTAGCCTCAAGTCGGCGGGCTTGGTCTGGGTGAACGGGCGCGAGGCGGGCTTCGCGAAAGGGAGCAAGACCCCCGCCGAGTTCGACGTCACCGACCTGCTGCGCGCGGGGGAGAACACCGTCGCGGTCCAGCTGTTCCGCTTCTCCGACGGCGACTACCTTGAGGACCAGGACTACTGGAAGATCAGCGGCATCGAGCGCGACGTCTTCCTCTACGCCGTGCCGGCGACGCACATCCGCGACTACTGGGTCCGTCCCTCGCTCGACAGCACGCTGCAGCGCGGCACGCTCACGGTGGACGTCTCGCTGTCGCACGCGGGGCCGGGACGCGCCGAGCCGGTGCAGGTCGGCGTGCTCCTCATCGGCCCCGACAGCAGGCCGGCCCTGCGCGCGCCGCTCGGTGCGCGGCTCGCCGCGGGGACGGCGGCAGAGACCACGCTCACCCTGAGCGCGGCGGTGCCCACGCCCGCGCGGTGGACGGCCGAGACGCCCCAGCTCTACACGGTGGTGCTCGCCCTCCTGAACGCGCGCGGCGACACCACCGAGGTGATCGCGCAGCGCGTGGGCTTCCGGCGCGTGGAGGTGCGGGGCGGGCTCCTGCTGGTGAACAACGTCCCCGTCAGGTTCCGCGGCGTGAACCGCCACGAGCACGACCCGGTGACCGGTCGCTACGTCTCGCTGGAGTCCATGCGGCGCGACGTGGAGCTGATGAAGCAGGCCAATATCAACGGGGTCCGCACGAGCCACTATCCGAACGATCCCCGCTGGTACGACCTCGCCGACGAGTTCGGCCTCTACGTCATCGACGAAGCGAACGTCGAGTCGCACGGGATCGGCTACCACCCCGACACCACGCTGGGCAACAAGCCGGCGTGGCAGTCGGCGCACCTCGACCGCACCATGCGGATGGTCGAGCGGGACAAGAACCATCCATCGGTCATCCTCTGGTCGCTCGGCAACGAGGCCGGCGACGGCGTGAACTTCGTGGCGGCCTCGGACTGGATCCACCGGCGCGACTCGTCGCGGCCGGTGCACTACGAGCGGGCCGGCGAAGCGCGGCACGTGGACGTCGTCTCGATGATGTATCCGTCCTTCCAGCGCATGCTCGCGTACCTGAACACGTGGCGCGAGCGCCCGCTCATCCTGTGCGAGTACGCCCACGCGATGGGGAACAGCGAGGGGAACTTCCAGGACGACTGGGACTTCATCTACGCCCATCCCCAGCTCCAGGGCGGGTTCATCTGGGACTGGGTGGACCAGGGCCTGGCCGCGCGCACCAGGGACGGCCGGCCGTACTTCGCCTACGGCGGCGACTACGGCCCGCGCGGCACGCTCAGCGACTTCAACTTCCTGTTCAACGGCCTCGTCGCTCCCGACCGGACGCCGCACCCCCACTACGACGAGGTGCGCAAGGTCTACCAGCCGATATACACCCGGACGACCGGCACCCCGGGGACGGTGCGCGTCGTGAACCACTACGACTTCCGCGATCTGAGCCACGTGACCCTGCGCTGGATCGTCACCGCCGACGCCGACACCCTGGCACGCGGCGAGCGGGCGGTCCTCGCGGCGGCCGCGCACGACTCCGCGGAGCTCGCGCTCGGCCTGCCGGCGCTGCGCCCGACGGCCGGCGCAGAGGTGCTCCTGAAGGTCGAGTACGTGCTGAAGCGGGACGAGCCGTTCCTTCGAGCCGGTACCGTCGTCGCCTGGGACCAGTTCCCCCTCGCCGTCCCGGCACAGCCGATCGCGCAGAGCCCGCAGCTCCCCGACGCGGCCCTCGTCCAGGACTCGGCCCGCATCACCGTGACGGGGCCGCGCTCTCGCGTAGTGTTCGACCGGACGCTGGGCACGCTGGTCTCGCTGGTGTGGGACGGCACCGAGCTGATGCGGATGGCGCCCGAGCCCAACTTCTGGCGCGCGCCCACCGACAACGACTTCGGCAACGGGATGCCGCAGCGCCTGCGGGTGTGGCGGACGGCGGGGCCCGACCGGCACCTGGTGCGCATCGCGGCGCGGCAGGACGGCCGCTCGCGCGTCACCGTCGAGACGGAGGAGTTGCTGCCGGTCGGCGGCGCGCGGCTGTTCACCACCTGGGGGGTATACGGGTCGGGGGACGTCGTGATGCGCCAGCGCTTCGTGCCGGGCGACACGGCGGTGCCCGAGCTGCCACGGCTGGGCATCAGGTTCACGATGCCGGCGGGGTTCGACAGCGTGGCGTGGTTCGGGCGCGGGCCGCAGGAGACGTACTGGGATCGGAAGACCGGCGCTGCGGTCGGGCTCTACCGCGCGGCGGCGGCGGACCTGTACCACCCGTACGAGCGCCCGCAGGAGACCGGGACGCGCGCCGACGTGCGGTGGATGGCGGTCTTGAACGCCGCGGGGACGGGCCTGCTGGCGGTGGGTCAGCCCCTGCTCGAGGCGAGCGCGCTGAACGTGCTCCAGGAGGATCTGGACGAGGGGCAGGAGAAGGTGAACCGGCACGCGTACATGGTGCGCCGTCAGCCGTTCACGGAGATCCGACTCGACTGGCACCAGATGGGCGTGGGCGGCGACAACAGCTGGGGCGCGCTGACGCACCCGGAGTACCGGCTGCCGGTGCGGACCTACGAGTGGAGCGTGCGGCTCAGGCCCTTCGCCCGCGGGGACGGCTCGCCGTTCGCGCTGGCGCGCGCGTTGCTGCCGGAGTGAGGGGGCGGACGCTTCGACCTGCCCGGGCGCGCGCGCGACGTAGGGGTCCTCGCGCGCCAGGCGGAAGGCGTGCTACAGCTTCAGCAACGCCAGCACCGTTCCCATCGTGCCGACCCAGAAGAGGAACATCCAGCGCAGCAACTCGGCCTTGAGGTCCGCGAACCCCGCCCGCATCTCAGTCCGCAGTTCGCCGATCTCCTGGCGCAGCTGGGCCCCCTGCCCGGCGATTTCCTGCCGCAGCTCCGCCCCCTGCCCGGCGATCTCCTGCCGCAGCTCCGCCCGCATCTGCCCCATCTGCGCGTCGATGCGCGCCGACTGGGCATCGGCGATGGCGCGGACGTCGGATCGGTAGGTGGCATCCACCGCGTTGAACCACTCCACGAGTTCGGTGGCGATATCGTCGCCGAGGCGCTGATAGAACTTCTGCGACAACTTGGCGGTGACCGGCATCAGGAGTTCCCCTCGAGGTCCGGTCACACGGTAAGCCTACGCTCGGCGCGCCGAGGAACGCAATCGTTGCGGGGCGGGGCGAAACGATGCGGACCGCCATCCACCCGGTGAGCAGTCATCCCTCCGGGGTCACCGATCCGCAATGCAGCGACCCTTGACCCGCGACCCCCGGACCCCTCTGTGAAGCGGCGCCCCGCGTCAAGCCCGGTGGGAGCTTGCCGTTGTAGCACACCGCCTGGTCCCGCGTACTGCTCGAGGTGCTGCTCAGCCTTCTGTTCGCGCTCACGAGTGGCGCGCGAGGGCGCCGGCGCATCTGGGTGGTGCGAAGGAGCGGACGGCGCCAACTATTCGTGGGTCTCGCCTGCGACCATGGGGTTCACCGCGCTCGCCGCTCCCGATTCAGTCATCTCGATGCATACGCGTTGGTCTTACGGGCTTAGCCCGGGCGAGGCGCCGCGCGAGGGCCACGACCGCCACGCGCTTCCCACGCCGCACCATGAGCCGCTGCGCCCAGGCCCGCAGCGCCGCCGCCTCGGGGGCCTTGGACCGGAGCAGGCGCCAGGCCGCTTCGACCAACAGCCAGCGCACGCGACTGCTGCCCGCCTTCGTGATGGGGCCGATCCGCCGCCTTTCTCCCAAGCTCCGCTCCCTCGGCACCAGCCCCAAGTAGGCTTCGAACTGGTGCGCGGAGCGGAACCGTGCGATGTCGTCAATCGTGGCGACGACCGCGCTCGCAGTTACCGGGCCGATGGCTGGCGCCGTTACCAGCCGCGCGGCACTGGGATCCGAGGCGGCGAGCGTCGCGATGCGCTCGTCCGCCTGGGCGATCTGCTCGTTCAGGGGCGCGAGCACGGCGAACACCGGCCGCGGCTCGGCCTCGAGCGCCGCCGACAGCGCCAGCGCGCCGATGCGCTGGGCGACGAGGTGCGTTTCGCTGCTCGCCACCCGGAGGCCATCCCGCCGCACTAGCGTCTTGGCGAGCGCCACGTAGCGGGTCCGCGTCCGGACGAGGGCATCGCGCACAGCGAGCTCCGCGCGGACGTGGCGCCGCGCCTCAGACAGGCGGTGGGCCAGGCGGTACGCCCCCGTCTGGCAGGCGTCCATCAGCGTCCGCGCATCCCGCCGGTCGGTCTTGGTGCGCCGCGAACGCGTGGCATACATCGGCGCGTAATTCGGATCGGCGACCAGCACCTCGTGGCCCAGCGCCTCCAGGTGGCGCGCCACCCACTCGCTCTCCGTACTCGCCTCGAGCAGGATCCTCGCCCGTGGCCGATTCCCCAGCACCACCGTGGACCGCTCCCGACTCGTCACGATCCGGCGTTCAGTGATGGCCCCGTCCGCATCGCAGATACACAGTTGACTCTCGCGCTTGTGTAGCCTGCCACCACGTCACCATGGAGGTCCAGCCAGCCGCTTCATACCAACTATTCGGGGGTCGCAAATCCTCGAAAACGGCAAGATGCCGGACTTCAACGTCAGGGGTGACGTAGCTTGCCAGGAGAAACGTCACCCCGTACGTCACCTCTCCATCGAGGATGTTCGATGCAATTCGAGGGCGGCCCTCTTGCCTCCCCGCCCCGCCTAGCCGGCGCGCCCCGTCTAGCCGTCGAACCCGCCGCGCCTTATATCCGCCGGCATGAAGAAAGAGAAGTCCTATGGATGAGCGCATCGCAGCGCATTGGCAGGAACACGCGCCATCGCTGACGCGCCTTCGGGATGCGCTCGACCGAACGGCGTCGGCCCTGGCGCCGACCGAACACGACCGCGCAAGGCTGGAAGCGTTTCTCTGCTCTGATTCAGCTCCGCGGTTCTGGAATGGGTCATCCTACACGGCAATCAGCCCCGACCGAGTGGACTTGGCCGCTCTGGTGCAGGCATACCAGGAACTCAGCGACGCTGGAGCCGCCCTGCCGCGTCCTCCCGGCTGCCCGATGGAGGACTTCAAGTACGACGGCCTGCCGGTCGATCTGCTTCAACGGTACTACGGCACTGTTGATCAAGTATGGGCTGTCGTTGGAGCGTGGCCGATGGGTGATGACGCGGAAGTCAGTCGTGGCATGGCTCGGATACTCGGCGGGAGCGACAAGTCCAGCCTCAGCGCCGTCTCGCGGTTTGCGCGACGTTGGCGCAAGGGGTGGTATGTGATCGACCCAGAGACGTGGCGCGAGCTCACGGTGCCGCAGCGGCACCGCTGGCTGTGGTGGCGCCGCCAGCGGGTGATTGCTGTCGAGTGCCCAGAGGGGCACCGACGGGAGTTGCGTGGCAAGGCAGCATTGAGACTCCTCCGCGCGATCCTCCAAGCGGCCGCCGCCGACCTCCCCTTTGAGGGCATCCCGACCGACTACGGCGGCGAGATTCGGTGTCCGAACTGTGGCCGCTCCTATCGGTACGAGATGCACATCACGAGCTGGGGTGATCCTGAGTGAGCGAAGCACCGCGTCGGGCCGCGGGCGTCGGCGGATCGTCACCAAGTCCCCGGCGCGCACGACGAGGCGGTTGCCAGGCGGCTCCCTCGTTTGTGCATGCGCGGCCCCAATCGGGAATCGCGAGAGGTCAGAGCCGGCGAGATGACCCGGCCTGGTCCCTCATCCCCTAACTCCATGCCGTCAGACAGGTACAGAGTACTGCTGTACGACACGGGTCTAGCTCCCGTTCCCGCGAGCTGGGTGCACGACGACATCAACCGCCTCCGAAGCCAGGACTACGAGAGCCTCCACGAAGCCGTGCAGGGCTTGCGCTCCTGCTGGCCCAATGCGGGTGAAGTGCCTCTGAGACGCATCAGCGGGGCGCTGTGCGATGTTCTGAGGGCTTTCAAGCGGCTCAGGCTGTTCTTCCCAGGGGAATTCGAGTCGGAACTCTGGTTCATCATCGTGGTGCCTGCGGCCGACGAAGACGCGGTCGTGGAAGCTCTGCAGGAGATGAGGCGCCAAGAGTGGCTGGCTCGGCTCCTGCGGCAGCTTCGCGGTCATCGACGCCGACCCTGAGTGGGACCGTGCAGCCGTTGAGTTGCCCCGTTTCAAGGGCCTTTCTCGCTCCCCGCAGCCGGATGGCTGTCGCACGTTCGTGACGAGCACGTCAGGGCTCCTCCTACGCCGCGGCCGGCCCCCGGACACCATTCGGGGGTCGCAAGGCCTCAAAGACGGCAAGATGTCGGACTTGCTTGGGTTTCCGAGCGTCGGATGCCGGATTCCAGCGTTGCCGTTGCCGGACTTTGCCGGGAGAAGCGGCAACCGTTACGGCAACTCTCCATCGGTAACAGCCGATGCCACTCACGGGCAGCTGACAGGCTCTGTCGTTCCCCGGCTTATCTAGCCCCCGCGCCCACCGCACCGTATCGTAGAGCCACTCCTCACACCGGGCCGTCGCCGTGACCGATCTGCTCGCACGGCTGCAAGACGCCCTCTCGAACCGCTACCGCATCGAGCGCGAGCTCGGGCAGGGCGGGATGGCCACGGTCTACCTCGCCCGCGACCTCAAGCACGAGCGCGAAGTCGCGCTCAAGGTCCTGAGGCCCGAACTCGCGCAGGTCCTCGGCCGCGACAGGTTCCTCCGGGAGATTCGAACCACCGCCCAGCTAACCCATCCCCACATCCTGCCGCTGCTCGATTCCGGCGACGCCGGCGAAACGCTCTTCTACGTGATGCCCTACGTCGAAGGAGAATCGCTCCGAGGCCGGCTGGTCCGCGAGAAGCAGCTGCCGCTCGACGACGCGCTCCAGATCGCCCGGGAGGTGGCGGACGCCCTGAGCTACGCCCACAGCCGCGGCGTGATCCACCGGGACATCAAGCCGGAGAACATCCTGCTCGAGTCGGGACACGCGGTGGTGAGCGATTTCGGGATCGCGCGGGCGGTGAGCGCCGCGGGCAGCGCGCGCCTGACCGAGACCGGGCTCGCGATCGGGACGCCGGCGTACATGAGTCCCGAGCAGGCGGCGGGGAGCCAGGACGTGGACGGGCGGTCGGATCTCTACTCGCTGGCTTGTGTGTTGTACGAGATGCTGGCGGGGGAGCCGCCGTTCACGGGGCCGGCGCTGGAGAGCGTGGTGCGGCAGCACCTGGTGGCGGAGCCGCCGAGCATCAAGGGAATGAGGCCGGCGGTGCCGGCGGCGGTGGCGGCGACGCTGCAGCGGGCTCTCGCCAAGACGCCGGCGGATCGGTTCCGCACCGCGGCCGAGTTCGCCGCCGCGCTCGCGGCGGGCGGCGCGCGCGAGGAGGGGACCGCGTCCGCCGCCGAGGGCGCCGCCTCCATCGCCGTGCTCCCGTTCCTCAACCTGAGCGGGGATCCCGAGAACGAGTACTTCAGCGACGGCCTGGCCGAGGACATCATCGACGCCCTGACGCAGGTGCCGGGGCTGCGGGTGATGGCGCGGACGTCGGCGTTCGCCTTCCGCGGCAGGGAGGCGGACGTGCGCGAGATCGGCGCGCGGCTCGACGTCAAGCACATCCTGGAAGGCAGCGTGCGCCGGGCCGGCAGCCGGATCCGGGTGACGGCGCAGCTGGTCAAGGCGAGCGACGGGTACCACCTGTGGAGCCAGCGGTTCGACCGGGAGATGACCGACGTCTTCGCCATTCAGGACGAGATCTCGCAGGCCATCGTGGAGAAGCTGCGGCTGCGGCTGGCGGGGGACCGTCCGCTCGTCAAGCGGTACACCGAGAACCTCGCCGCCTACGACTCCTGTCTGAGGGCCCGGTATCACCTTCTGAGAATGACGCAGGAAGGACGCGAGGCAGGCCGGCGGTGTTGCGAACAGGCCATCGCGCTCGACCCGAACTACGCCCTGGCGCATGTCATGCTGGCCGAGTCCTACATATGGAGGGCTTTCTGGGGATCTATAGAACCGCGGGAGGCGTTCTCAAGGGCCAAGTCGGCGGCGCTCGAAGCCCTCAGACTCGATGACACGATTGCGGACGCCCACAGCGCGTTGGGAACCGTCCTGGGCAGCGGCGAATTCGATTGGACCGGTGCCGAGCGTGAATTCCGCCGCTCCCTGGAGTTGAGTCCGTCGTCAACAGCTGTCCGATATGACTTCGCCTGGTGTTACGCCATGTGGTTCCTTTACCCTCTGGGGCGGGTGGAACAGGCCTTGACCGAGATGCGTCGGGCGGTGGAGCTGGATCCTCTCGATCCATTCTACAATACGCTCTTGGGGTATCTCCTCGGCGTCATGCGGCAGTGCGAGCCAGCCATCGCGCAACTGCAGCACACCATCGATCTGGACCCGTCTTTCTTCTTCTCCCACTGGTTTCTCTCGATCACCTATGCGTATGATGGTCGGTTCGAGGAGGCCATCGCCTCAGCCGAGAAGGCGAATGAGCTTTCCGCCGGCAATGCGCTGACGCTGGGAACGCTGAGCAGCCTTTACGGTCGGGTTGGTCGGACTGCCGAGGCGCGGCAACTCCTGGAGGAGTTGATGGCGCGACGGCGATCTGGTTATGTGCCCTCATCCGCTCTTGCATGGGCCCATAATGGGATGGGAGAACTGGACGAGAGTCTGGAGTGGATCGCAAAGGGGATCGATGAGCGTGATCCGCTCCTTGTGACGGCGTTCAAGATTGCCCCGACCTACGATCGCCTGCGGTCTCTTCCGGCCTACCACGCCCTGCTGCGGAAGATGAACTTGGAGCCCTGACCGGACGGCACTACACCGCTCGATCCCATTCGGGGGTCGCGAACCTGCATGGAGTCGTTCGCACTCGCTTCGCTCGTGCTCACACCGCGTGCGCCACTCGGCATCAGCGGTACTGCAGGTAGTGAGGAGATGGCGCAGTCCGGTAGTGCGCCTGGGGGCGGTTCCGCGCGTCGGTGCCGGACTCCGCAACCCGAAGTGACGTACTTTGCCGGGAGAAACGTCACCCGTTACGTCACCTCTCCATTGCACCCTGTCAATGGAATGCGTAAGCGGCCGCCAACTCCCCTCACGCCGTCCCGCCGCCCGCCGCCGTCGGTCAGTCACGCACCTTCTCGAACACCACGCGGTAGTGCTCGAATACCTCCCGCTCGAAGAGATAGATGTTGGCGTCGGACTTCCATCGCTGGACGAACTCCCGGAAGGAGCGACTCGACAGGTACTCGGGGAGCAGGCCGGCGAAGAACAGGTACTTCCGGAGATCGAACCGCTTGACCGCCTGCGACCATCGCTTGATGGTCTCGATGTAGTCGAGCCTTCCGCTGTCGATCGAGACGACCGTGAAGTACTTCGAGGCCGGGGCAATCAACCCTTCCTTGCCGTGGGTCAGCCACGAGCCGGGGAAGATCTGACAAAGGATGTCGACCAACTCCTCGTTGGTGTACTCCTCCTTCTTCTTCCAAAGGTCGGTCTGGTTGAACCGGATGTCCTCGAATTCGACCATGTTGGGGCCGAACACCATGGTCTGGCAGTAGAACCGGCCGCCGACCGGCAGCAGGCCGGCGATCTGCGCGAAGTACGTGTTGTAGATCTCGTCCAGCTCTCCGGCCCTGTACTGCTCCACCGAGCAGAGGTGCTCGGTGCTTCCCATGGCGACGACCGCATCGAACGGGCCGAACGTGTCCAGCGTGATGTCCTTGGAGTCCATGTGGGTGACGTTCAGGCCGTTCCGGATGCAGGCATCGGTCTGCCCTTTGGCCAGGGCAACGCCGCGTGTCTTCGCGCCGAGCTTGTCGGCGTAGTCGATGAACGCACCCCAACCACACCCCATGTCGAGCACGCGCGTGCCTCTTCCGATGTTGCACGCCTCGACAACGAACTGGTGCTTCGCTCGCTGCGCCTCCTCGAGTGTCTGCGAGAAATCGCCGTCGAATCGGGCGCAGCTGTAGCTGCACTTCTCGCCCAGGCTCAGGCGAAAGGCCTTGTCGATCAGGGTGTAATGCGCGTCAAGGTCGCGCTGGATCGCCATGTCCGCATTCCACTGTGGGGGGTTGGCCAAGATACGGCGATGCCGCGGCCGTTCGCCAGCCGCCGGGCGACGACGTCAACGAGATACGTACGGTGTGCGCGACCCCTCAACCCCATTCGGGGGTCGCTGAACCCGAAAAACGGCAAAATGCCGGACTTTCAAGGAGTTGTTCGCACTCGCGTCGCTCGTGCTCACACCGCGTGCGCCATCTACCATCAGCGGTAATGCGGGTTCTCGGGATATTGCGTAGTCCGGTAGCGCACCTGAATGCGGTTTCCGGGCGTCGGCTGCCGGACTTCAGCGTTGCCGTTGCCGGACTATGCCGGGAGAAGCGGCAACCGTTACGGCAACTCTCCATCGATGAAACTCGATGCGAACGTCAGACGGCCCGCGGCCCCACTCTCGCGCCCTCGTCCCACCTGATCGGAGCCCACTCCTTCCGTTGAATCGGCCGCTCTAGCACCCGGCCTCCCCAAGCCGTATCGTAGACCCACTCCCATCACCGGGCCGTCGCCGTGACCGATCAGCTTGCACGGCTGCAAGACGCCCTCGCGGACCGCTACGCCATCGAGCGCGAGCTCGGGCAGGGCGGGATGGCCACCGTCTACCTCGCCCGCGACCTCAAGCACGAGCGCGACGTGGCGCTCAAGGTGCTGCGGCCGGAACTCGCCGCCGTCCTCGGCGGCCAGCGGTTCCTCGCCGAGATCAAGATCACCGCCCGGCTCGACCACCCGCACATCCTCACGCTGATCGACTCCGGCGAGAGCGACGGCTTCCTGTGGTACGTGCTGCCGTTCGTGCACGGCGAGTCGCTGCGCGACCGGCTGAACCACGAGAAGCAGCTCGCCCTCGAGGAGGCGCTCCAGATCACCAAGCAGGTGGCGGGCGCGCTCGACTACGCCCACCGCCAGGGCGTGGTCCACCGCGACATCAAGCCGGAGAACATCCTGTTACACGAGGGCGAGGCGATGCTGGCCGACTTCGGCATCGCGCTCGCGGTCAAGGAGGCCGGCGGCAACCGGCTCACGGAGACCGGCCTCTCCCTCGGCACACCGCAGTATATGAGCCCCGAGCAGGCCACCGGCGACCGGCTGCTCGACGCCCGCAGCGACGTCTACTCCCTCGGCGCGGTGCTCTACGAGATGCTGGCGGGCGAACCGCCGGTGACGGGCCCCACGGTCCAGGCCGTGATCGCCAAGCTGCTCACGGAGCGGCCGACGCGCCTCCGCGTGGTGCGCGACACGGTGCCCGAGGGCGTCGAGACCGCGGTGGCGAAGGCGCTGGCCAAGACGCCGGCCGACAGGTTCCCCGGTGCGGCGGAGTTCGCGGCGGCACTGGAGGCTGCGGGAGCGCCGCTCGTCGCCGCACCGGACCGCCGGCGCTGGTTGGTGCCGGCCGTGGTCGCAGCCGGCGTCGGGGCCGTGGCGCTCGCCTCGGTGCTCCTCCGTGGGCGCCCCGCGGCGCCGCCGCGCGAGCTGGAGCGGGTGCAGCTCACCTTCACCGGAAACGCGACCGTCCCGGCCGTCTCGGACGACGGCCGCCGGGTGGCCTACGCGACCCGCCGGTGCGGTGTCGACGGGCGCTGCGTCGAGGACATCGTCGTCCAGGACGTCGGTGGGGCCGGCGCCGCCACGGTGGTGCGTGGGGCGGCGGGCATCTGGGAGATCCGCTGGACCGCCGACGGTCGCTACCTCGTGTTCAACGGCTCGTTCGGCGGTGACCGCTTCGGGGCCTTCAGCGTCCCGTCCCTCGGCGGCGAGCCGCTGTCGCTCGGCTGCTGCTTCGCCGCTCTCGCCGGCGCCGGCGACACCGCCCTGGTGGCTGCGGCGCCCAGCCCCGGCGACTCGGTTAACTGGGTGCGCTGGGTCACGATCACCGACGGCGTGGTCCGCGACAGCCTCCTCGTGCCCCGGACGGGACCCGGCAATCTGAACGTCGAGGCGTTCCCGGAGAGCCGGCGGCTCATGGTGGTGCAGTTGAGGTGGGGCAGTGCCACGATGTACGTCGTGGACCGCAGCCGTCGCCGGTTGGACTCGCTGCGGATCGAGACCCGGTCGTCAGGCCAGGGACCCAGCGCAACACTGTCTCCCGACGGAGGAGCCATCCTCATCTGGGTCCCGAGGGAGTGGACCCTCGGGGCGGCCGATCTGCTCCGGTTTCGCGTGGGAGGCGACGGCCGCATCGCGCGAGCGCCGGACACGCTCGTCCGTCAGGTCCAGATCACGGCCGGGGCCAGCTTCGCGCGCTCCGGGATGCTGGTCTACGGCGCGGGACCGGTGGAGTTCTCTCTCTGGGCGCTGCGGCGCGATTCGCCCGGCACGATGCGCTTCACGCAGCGGCGGCTGGCGTCGGCCACGAGGAGGCTGGGTGGCCTGGTGTCTCCGGCTGGGGACCGCGTGCTCGTGGCGCGCGGCATCGTCACCGGCGGACGGGCCCTCGGCCAGCTGTCGGTGATGCCGTTCGACAGCGGCCCCGAGATCCTGCTCGGCCCCCCGCAGGATGTCGTGGACCTGGACTGGGCCCGGGACGGGGCGAGCGTGCTGGTCGCCGTCCGGCGAGGGGCCGACAGCGTGTCCGTGCTGCGGTTCGAGCTCGCATCCGGTCGCTCCCAGGGGGTCGCGACGTTCGCCGCCGAGGACTTCGGCGACCTGACTCCTATGCCCGCGGGCGGCTTCCTGCTGATGTCGCGGTCGGAGCGGGAGCTGCGCCGCATCCGGGTCCCGGGCCTCGCCGACACGACGTTCCACCCGCCGACCGGGATGACGCACTTCATGCACCTGAGTCCGTCGCCGGACGGCCGCGAAGCGGTACTGGCGGCGTGGACGGACGGTTGGGATTCCGTCCTGGTCCACCGCATGTCGCTGACCGACGGCAGGGCGACTCTCCTGGGCGCCTTCGTGCCGGAGGGCGTGAGCGGGATACGCTGGCTGACCGACGGGTCCATCAACGTGCAGATCCTCGAGACCTCGTGGAACCTGGCGTGGTACCGCATACCGGCACCCGGCGCACGGCCGGTGCGTCTCGGCGCTGTTCCACGCTATCCCGCCGGCTACCACCTGTCTGCCGATGGGCGGCGCGCCGTGGCCCTGGTCGAGGACGCCCGGACCGACGTGTGGCTGATCCGCGACCTGGGCGAGGTGTTGAAGCGATGACGGGCGGGGCGGCCGCCCGGGGATTCGAGCGCCTGACGGCTGCGCTCGCCGACCGCTACGCCATCGAGCGGGAACTCGGGCAGGGCGGAATGGCTACGGTCTATCTCGCCGAGGACCTGCGCCACCACCGCAAGGTCGCCGTGAAGGTCCTGCGACCCGAGCTGGCGGCCACACTCGGCTCCGAGCGATTCCTGCGCGAAGTCACCATCGCCGCCAACCTGCAGCATCCCAACATCCTCCCCGTCCACGACTCCGGCGAAGCCGCAGGGTTCCTCTACTACGTGATGCCGTTCGTGGAGGGGCACTCGCTGCGCGAGCGGCTGGCGAAGGAGGGAGAGCTGCCGGTGCCGGAGGCTGCTCGCATCCTGCGCGACGTGGCGGATGCCCTTTCCGCCGCGCACGAGAAGGGCGTGGTGCACCGGGACATCAAGCCCGAGAACGTCCTCCTGACCGGGCGGCACGCGCTGGTGGCGGACTTCGGCGTGGCGAAGGCGGTGCACGAGGCCACCGGCCGGCAGGCGCTCACCACGGCGGGGGTGGCGCTGGGGACGCCGACCTACATGGCGCCGGAGCAGGCGGCGGCGAGCCCGCACATCGATCACCGGGCGGATCTCTACGCCTTCGGTGTGATGGCGTACGAGATGCTGACGGGGCAGCCGCCGTTCTCCGCGCCGACGCCGCAGGCGCTCCTCGCCGCACACGTGACGGAACCGCCGCTGGAGGTGACGCAGCGGCGGGCGACGATCCCGGCGCCGCTGGCGCTGCTGATCATGCGGTGCCTGGCGAAGAAGGCGGCTGACCGCCCGCAGACGGCGGAGGAGCTGCTGCCGGTGCTGGAGTCTTTCACCACTCCCAGCGGGGGGATCACGCCGCTGGACACCCGTCCGGTGCCTGCGGTGACACGCCGTCGCCGGCTGGCCGCCCCGCTCGCCGTCGTAGCCGTTGCCACGCTCGCCGTCGTCGCGCTGCTGTGGCGCGGAGGAGGCCGGCGCGCCGCTCCGGAGCTGACCCGTCTGCAGCTGACCTCGAGCGGCACGGCGTACACGCCGATCATCTCCCCCGACGGCTCGCAGGTCGCGTATGTGGCGAGTCGGTGCCGTGCGGCGGAGGGCTGCGTGTCCCAGCTGGTGGTGCGGGACCTCGCCACCGAAGCCGAGCAGGCTATCGTGCAGGGCGCCGCCTGGATCACTCCGCTCCGGTACAGCCCCGACGGTGCGAGGATCCTCTTCGAGGCTTCACTGCCGGGGCAGGGCGAAGGCGCGTTCTTGGTTTCCCGCATCGGCGGACCTGTCGTGCGGCTCTTCGCGGCATCGGATTCGCTGCGCGGCGTGGACTTCCTCCCGGGCGGAGACACGGTGCTGGCGCACATGGGCAGGGCGCTGCGCTCCGTCCTCGTCGCAAGCGGCCAGGTGGTTCACAGGGTCCCGCTGCCGGCCGGCCTCACCGCGTCGCTGCGCGGCGTATCGGCCGACGGACGGTGGATCGTCTTCGAAAGCCCTCGGACCTACTGGGGGGCGACGTCGCTGCTGCTGGCCGACCGCACTGGCCGGATCGTGGACAGCCTCGCGACAGAAGTGGTCATCGGTTCCGCCCGCTGGTGCGGCTCGGGGACGCTGCTCGCCCTTGAAGGGGCGTTCTATCGGGGTCTGGAGCACGCCCTCCTGCGCTGGAACGTCTCACCGCGCACGGGCCGGGTGGGGCGCCCCGATACCGTGCTGGTGGGGCTGATGCGCAACGCCCCCGACCTCTCCGGCGACGGACGGTCGCTCGTGGTGGGGGGCCTGACGGCAGGCGAATCGGAGCTGTGGACGCTCGAGCCGGCCCCGCACGCGGTGCTCCGCCCGGTTCGCAAGGTGGTGGGCTCGACCGGCACGCTCTGGGCCGGGGTGGCGGCCGATGGGCGGACGGTTGCCTACGTGGTCGAGTCCGCCGGCCCGCAGGGGCGGAACCTGCGGGTGTTCGTCGAGGATTTCGCGGGCGGTCGTGCGCGTGCCCTCACGCCGCCGATTCCGGCGGCCGAGCTCTCGGACCTGACAATGAGCGGCTACTACGACCGCATCTACCTCGCCACTCGCGCGGGCGCGGCGCTGACGCGGATCGTCGCCTACGACGTGGCCACGGGTCTCGCACGGCCGTTCGCCGAGGTGCCGTCTGGTGACGTCTTCCTGTGGGCGAGGCCCGGGGGAGGACTGCTGTGGAACACGTCGGCGGTGGCGGATACGCTCCATATCCTGGATGCCGCCGGGCGTACGGTCGCGTTGCTGCCCGATCCCGCTACCACCAGCGTCAGATGGTTCAGGTTCTCCCCGGATGCGGCCGAGGTGGCGGTGCGGTTCTGGAATCCGGCGGAGGGCCAACCGTCCGGCTTGGAGATGGTGGTCTACGCCGTCTCCGTTGCGGATGGACGGTCGAGGCTGCTGGCGCGCGTGCCGGCCGTCGCCGGCGGGTATCCCACGACGTGGGGGTTCGACGGCTGGATTCGCTTCGAACTGGCGACCCCGCAGGATCCGCGGTTCGTCGTGTATCGCGTTCGGGCCACGGGCGGAGCGTTCGAGCCGGAGTTCGTCAGTCCGTTCGACGGTTCATGCAACTGCAGTATGTCGAGCGACGGCCGGCGCTGGGTGGGCGTGCGGGACGGCACGCGATCCGATGTGGTGCTGATCCGCGGGTTCGGCCGGGCGCTGCGGTAGAGGGCGCCCCGGTGACCGCCTTGGCCTCCCTCGCCAAGGCCCTCGCGGACCGCTACGCCATCGAGCGCGAGCTCGGGCAGGGCGCAAGGGCAACGGTCCATCTGGCCCGCGATCTCCGCCGCGCCCACTGCCGGCTGCGGGAATATTCACGAACGGGAGAACCCATGCGGCTCTTCGCCATAGCGGCGGCGCTCATGCTGGCCGGCCTCTCGCCGGCGCACGCTCAATCCGTGCGCGATGCCGATTCCGCCCAGCGCGCCGAGGCGCGCGAGATCTTCCGTCGCGCCATCGCCTTCAACACGAGCGTCAGCGGGGGTCAGGTCCCGCAGCTCGCCGCGTATGTCCAGGGACTCTTCCGGGGAGCCGGCATTCCCGACGCGGACATGCTTCTCGTGCCGCACGAGCGCACCGCCTCGCTGCTCGTCCGCTATCGCGGCGACGGCTCAGGTGCACGCCCCATACTTCTGATGGCGCACATGGATGTTGTGGAGGCGCGGCGCGAGGATTGGGAGCGCGATCCGTTCACGCTCGTCGAGGAGAACGGGTACTTCTACGGTCGCGGCACGGCGGACATGAAGTCGGGCCTCGTCACGATGGTCGCGACGTTGCTCCGCCTCGGGCGCGAAGGCTTCACCCCGACCCGCGATCTCGTACTCGTGCTCACCGGCGACGAGGAGGTCGCTCAGCTCACCGTCCAGCAATTGCTGCGCGACCATCGCGATTGGCTCAACGCCGATTTCGCCCTCAATGCCGACGGCGGCGGTGGCACGCTTCGCGAGTCGGACGGCGCGCCGCTCATCTATGGCGTGCAGACCGCGGAAAAGACCTACGCGAGCTTCCGCCTCACGGTGCGCAATGCAGGTGGCCACTCCTCCGCGCCGCGGGCCGAGAACGCCATCTACGATCTCGCCGACGCGCTGGGCCGCGTGCGCGCCTACCAGTTTCCGGTGATGTGGAACGCCACCACGGTCGCCAACTTCGCCGCCTTCGGCGCGCAGCGTCAGGATGCGATCGGCGCCGCCATGCGCCGCTTCGCGCAGCACCCCGGAGATCGAGCTGCGGCGGCGACGTTGTCGGCCAGTCCCTTCTATGTCGGCCAAGTGCGCACCACCTGCATCCCGACCCTGCTCGAAGGCGGCCACGCCGAGAACGCGTTGCCGCAGTCGGCCGTCGCGACCATCAACTGCCGCATCTTCCCGGGCGTGGCCGTCGCGGACGTGCAGGCGCAATTGCAGCGCCTCGCCGGCGAGGGCGTTCCGGTCGCCGTGATCGACTCGCCCTCCTGGAGCGACGCGTCGCCGTTGCGGGACGACGTGATGAGGGCGGTAGCCGTCGCCGTGCACGCGAGCTACCCCGGCGTTCCCATCACCGCGTCGATGTCGTC
>Ga0209253_10001089_pt1 | contig 23742 bp, 20 predicted proteins | sample FrelakmetBRP12BR_FD_187145 | JGI IMG/M metagenome (GOLD analysis project Ga0209253, IMG submission 187145) | Freshwater lake sediment microbial communities from the University of Notre Dame, USA, for methane emissions studies - BRP12 BR (SPAdes)... | ecosystem: Environmental > Aquatic >...
CACTCGTTCGAGGGCTGGTTCGCCTCGCACGAGGAATTCGACCGGCAGCTCGCCGCCGGCCTCGTCGAGTGCCCGGTGTGCGGCACGCGGTCCGTGCAGAAGATGCTCTCCGCGCCGCGCCTCAACATCAGCGGCGCGCAGGAGCCGGCGCGCGCCGTGAAGGAACCGGTCGCGATGCCGAACGAAGCCGCGATGCGGGCCATGCTCGCGCAGATGGCGCGCCACATCCTCGCGAACACCGAGGACGTCGGCGAGCGTTTCCCCGAGGAAGCGCGGCGCATCCACTACGAGGAAGCGCCGAAGCGCTCGATTCGCGGGGTGGCGTCGAAGGACGAGGCCGACGCCCTGGAGGACGAGGGCATCGACGTGATGCAGGTGCCCTTCGCCGACCTGGCGAAGAACTCGCTGAACTAGCGGCGCCTCCCGGCGCGCCTGGTCCTACCGCTTCGCGTACTGCTTCGACCCGAACAGGGTCTCCTTGTCCTTGTCGCTCATCTGCGGCTTGCGGCGGTCCGCGAGCACCTTGACCCCACGCTGCACCGCCGGCCGCGCCTCGACCGCGTCGTACCAGCGCTTGACGTTCGGATAGTCGGCGAGGTCGATGCCCTGGTTCGCGTGCGACCGCGTCCACGGGTAGATCGCCATGTCGGCGATCGAGTATTCGCCCGCGAAGTACGGCGCTTCAGCCAGCCGGCGGTCCATCACGCCGTACAGGCGCTTCGCTTCGTTCGTGTAGCGGTTGATCGCGTACTCGACCTTCTCCGGCGCGTAGATCCGGAAGTGGTGCGCCTGGCCCAGCATCGGGCCGAGGCCGCCCATCTGGAACATCAGCCACTGCAGCGCGACGTACTTGCCGCGCACGTCCTGCGGCAGGAAGCGGCCGGTCTTGCCGGCGAGGTAGACCAGGATCGCGCCCGATTCGAACAGCGCGATCGGCTTGCCGTCGGGCCCGAGGTCGTCGACGATCGCCGGGATCTTGTTGTTCGGGCTGATCTTCAGGAAGTCCGGCTTGAACTGGTCGCCGGCGCCGATGTCGACCGCGTGCACGTCGTACGCCAGCGCGCACTCCTCCAGCATGATGTGGACCTTGTGCCCGTTGGGCGTCGGCCAGGTGTAGAGCTCGATCATCGGGGCGCTCCTTCGCGCGGCGGCATGGGCACGTGCTTGGCGATCTCCACCTTGGCGATCGCGTTGCGGTGGACTTCGTCGGGGCCGTCGGCGAGGCGCAGTGTCCGCGCGAGCGCGTAGGCGTAGGCGAGCGGGAAGTCGTCGCTGACGCCGGCGCCGCCGTGGGCCTGGATCGACCAGTCGAGCACGGTGCACGCGACGTTGGGCGCGACCACCTTGATCATCGCGATCTCCGCCTTCGCCGCCTTGTTGCCGACCGTGTCCATCATGTACGCGGCCTTCAGCGTCAGCAGCCGCGCCTGGTCGATCATGCAGCGGGCCTCGGCGATGCGCTCCTGCCACACGGTCTGGCGCGCGATCGGGCCGCCGAAGGCCACCCGAGTGGCCAGGCGCTTGCACATCAGTTCGAGCGCGCGTTCGGCCAGTCCGAGGCAGCGCATGCAGTGGTGGATGCGGCCCGGTCCCAGGCGACCCTGGGCGATCTCGAAGCCGCGGCCTTCGCCGAGCAGGATGTTCGACGCGGGCACCCGCACGTCGCGGAACTCGGTCTCCATGTGGCCGTGCGGGGCGTCGTCGTAGCCGAAGACGTTCAGTGGCCGCAGCACCTTCATGCCGGGCGAGTCCGACGGCACGAGGATCATCGACTGCTGCTGGTGCTTCGCCGCCGTCGGGTCGGTCTTGCCCATCACGATGTAGACCTTGCAGCGCGGGTCGCCGGCGCCCGATGTCCACCACTTGCGGCCGTTGATCACGTAGTGATCGCCGTCGCGCCGGATCTCGGTCTGGATGTTGGTCGCGTCCGAGGAGGCCACCGCCGGCTCGGTCATCGCGAAGCCGGAGCGTATGTCGCCCGCGAGCAGCGGTTCGAGCCACTGCTTCTTCTGCTCCGGCGTGCCGTAGCGCTCGATCGTCTCCATGTTGCCGGTGTCGGGCGCGCTGCAGTTGAAGACTTCGCTCGCCCATGGCACGCGGCCCATGATCTCGGCGAGCGGCGCGTACTCGAGGTTCTTCAGCCCGGCGCCGTGGGCCGAATCAGGCAGGAACAGGTTCCACAGCCCTGCCGCCTTCGCTTCGAGCTTCAGTTCCTCGACGATGCGGGTGGGCGTCCAGCGCGCGCCCTGGCGCGTGTTCTCCTCGATCTCGTCGTAGAAGCGCCGCTCGTTCGGATAGACGTGTTCCTGCATGAACCCGTCGACGCGGGCGCGCAGGTCCTGGACCTTGGGACTGAAGTCGAAATGCATCGTGTGCCTCCTGGTGCGACGAGGATAGCGCAGCGACCTTGGAGGTCCGGCGACCCCGCGCTACAGTCGTGCAGGGAGGTGGTATGCGCGCCGTTCAATGTGTCGAGTGGGGTCCGCCCGAGAAGCTCGTGGTCGCGGACGCCGAAGTGCCCGAGCCGAAGCCGGGAGAGGTGCGTGTCCGCGTCGCCGCGGCTGGCATCAACTTCCCCGACGCGCTGATCGTGCAGAAGAAGTACCAGGTGCAGCCGCCGCTGCCGTTCACGCCTGGCACGGAAGTGGCGGGCACGGTGGACAAGGTGGGCGAGGGCGTGAAGCACGTGCGCGTGGGCGACCGCGTGATCGCATTCGTCGGCCTCGGCGGGTTCGCGGAGTACGCGTGCGCGCCGGCCGCGCTCGTTGCGCCGATCCCGCCCGGCGTCAGCGACACCGTGGCCGCGGCGTTCACCCTCACGTACGCGACGTCGCACCACGCGCTGTTCGATCGCGGCCAGCTGAAGAGCGGCGAGACGCTGCTCGTGCTGGGAGCGGGCGGAGGCGTCGGCCTCGCCGCCGTGGAACTGGGCAAGGTCGCCGGCGCCCGGGTGCTGGCGGCGGCCTCGAGCGGCGAGAAGCTGCAGGCGGCCCACGAGCACGGCGCCGACGTGCTGATCGACTACAGCCGGCAGGACCTGCGCGAGGCGGTGAAGGCCGCGACGGACGGGAAGGGCGCCGACGTCGTATACGACCCGGTCGGCGGTCCGCTCACGGAGGCGGCCGTGCGCTCGCTGGCGTGGCGCGGGCGGCTGCTGGTGATCGGTTTCGCGCAGGGCGAGATCCCGCAGATTCCGGCCAACCTGTTGCTGATCAAGGGCACCTCGGCGGTCGGCGTGTTCTGGGGCGACTTCGCGCGACGCGAGCCGAAGGCCAACGGCGCGATGCTGATGGAACTCTTCCGCTGGCTCGCCGAAGGCAAGCTCCGGCCCCACGTGTCGAAGACCTTCGCACTGCAGGAGGTGCCGGCCGCGCTGCGTTCCCTGCTCGACCGCCAGGCCGTCGGCAAGCTCGTCGTCGTTCCGTGATCAATCCCCGGGGAGCGCCCATGCGTCCGTTCGTTCGACCGTTGTTCGCCGTCGTTGCCGCTCTCGTCATCGCGTCGTCGCTCGCCCAGGCGGCCGAGCGCTCGATCGACAAGGAAGTGGTGCTGACGGCGACACCCGAGCAGGCGTGGCAGGCCTGGACCACGCGCGAAGGCATCACCAGCTTCTTCGCGCCCGACGCGAAGATCGAGCCGCGCGTCGGTGGCGCCTTCGAGGTCTACATCAATCCGTACGCGGAGCCCGGGCTGAGGGGCGCGGACGACATGCGCTTCCTCGCGCTGCAGCCGCCGCGCATGCTGTCGTTCACCTGGAACGCGCCGCCGAACCTGCCCGAGGCGCGGCAGCAGCGCACGTTCGTCGTCGTCCGCATCCAGCCGGTCAACGAACGCGAGACGCGCGTCACGCTGCATCACACCGGCTGGGGCGACGGCGGCGAGTGGGACAAGGCCTACGCCTACTTCGATCGTGCCTGGGGCAACGTGCTCGGCAGCCTGAAGAAGCGCTTCGAGACCGGCCCGGTCGACTGGACGGCGTGGCTCGAGCAGATGCGCAAGATCACGCCGAAGAACTGATCGCTGCGGGGCAGGGCGGCGCCGGTGAGGCAGCGCCCGTCCCGTTCGTGGCGTCACGCGCGCTGCGCGTAGCGCCATCCCAGTTCGGCCAGCGCCCTGGCGTTCTCGCCCGACTTCACGGCGTTGTCCGACGACGCGATGCCCTCGGTCGCGCGCTTGTATACGCCCTGCAGGATCGCGGCGATCCGGAACAGGTTGTACGCGAGGTAGAAGTTCCAGTTTTCGATCGGTCCGCGCCCGGTGCGCTCCGAGTAGAGGCGGATGTACTCGGCCTCGTCCGGAATGCCGAGGGCCGCGTGGTCCAGCCCGGCGATGCCGCGGAAGGCGCCCGGCGCGATGTGCCAGCTCATGCAGTGGTACGAGAAGTCGGCGAGCGGGTGCCCGAGGGTCGACAGTTCCCAGTCGAGGATCGCGACGATGCGCGGCTCGGTGGGGTGGAACACGAGGTTGTCCATGCGGTAGTCGCCGTGCACGACCGTGGTTTCGTCGCCGGCGGGGATGTGCTCGGGCAGCCAGTCGATCAACCGGTCCATCGCGTCGACCTTCGCGGTCTCCGACGCGCGGTACTGCTTGCTCCAGCGCCCGATCTGCCGCGCGAAGTAGTTGCCGGCCTTGCCGTAGTCCGACAGCCCGGCGCGCTCGATGTCCACCGTGTGCAGGCGCGCGATGATGCGGTTCATCTCGTCGTAGATGTCCGCGCGCTCGGCCACGGACACGCCGGGGAGCGACTGCTCCCAGAAGATGCGGCCCTCGACGTGTTCCATCAGGTAGAAGGCGCGCCCGACCACGCTCTCGTCCTCGACGAGGAGCAGGGTCCACGGCACGGGAATGCCCTGCGACGCCAGCGCCCGCATCACGTGGAATTCGCGTTCGATCGCGTGCGCCGAGGGCAGCAGCTTCGCCACCGGGCCCGGCTTGCTGCGCATCACGTAGCGCCCGGCCTGCGTCGTCAGCAGGTAGGTCGGGTTCGACTGGCCGCCCTGGAACTGCTGCACGGTGAGCGGCCCGCGGAATTCCGGCAGGTGCTGTTCGAGATGCGCCGCGAGTCGTTCGACATCGAACCGGTGCCGTGCGGTCACTTCGCCGAGCTGGGTCATGCAAGGTCTCCCGCGCCGCGCGCCGAGCGCAGCTTCATGTACTGGCCGAGCAGGTGTTCCATGGTGGACAGCCGCGACTCCGTCTGCAACGTGTCCAGCGCGCAGAAGTTGACGACGCGCACGATGCTCGTCGCCACGCTGGGGCCGACGTCGATCACGTTGAGGCAGGCCGGGTCCTGCGCCAGCCCACCGAGGAACACCGGCTGGCCCGTGAGGAACCACGACAGGATCGCGCGGTTCACGCCGCCGTGCAGGACGACCAGCACCGTGTCCCAGTCGTCGTCCGCGAGGAGGCGCTGGATCGACGGCAAGGCGCGGTCGATCAGTTCGCCGATCGTCTCGCCGTTCAGGAACCGGGTTTCGAGCGGCACCGGGCCCTCGAAGGCGGCGATGAAGGCGGAGCGCAGCTCCGCATCCGGGATGCTCGACAGCGCGCCGCCGCGGATCTCCTGCAGTTCGCCGCGGTGCTCCACCGGCGGGTTCGCGCCGGCGGCGGCGAGCACGTGTTCGGCGGTGGAGCGCGTGCGCACCAGTCCGCTGGTGATCGCGCGGTCGATCTTCACGCCCGAGGCGGCGATCGCCTCGCCCATCGCGCGCGCCTGCTCCACGCCGCGCGGCGTGAGCGGCACGTCGTCGGGCGGGTAGGGACGCCCCTCGTCGTCGAAGTACTCGACGGCGCCATGGCGCATCAGCAGGATGCGGCGACGGTCGACGTGCATCAGCGCTCCTTGACGATGCCGGACTGCACGAGCGCGTCGATGGCGCTGCCGTCGAGTCCGCACTCGGCCAGGATCGCCCGCGTGTGTTCCCCCTGGCCGGGCGCGGGCGCCGGTGTCCATCGGTGGCCGGACATCTGCGCCAGCGGGCCGACTTCGGTCACGTCCCCTTGTCGGCGCACCAGTCCGCGCGCGTTGTGGTGTGGATGCGCGAGCGCCTCGGCGGGCGTGAGCACCGGCGTGACGCAGCAATCCACCTGCGCGAACACCTGTTCCCACTCGGCGGAGGTCCTCTGCGCGATCCGCTGCGCCACGCACGCGATCGTTTCCTGCGCCGCGTCCGATCCGGGCGCCTCGCCGTGCGCCCAGTGGCGTTCGACGAGTTCCGGCAGCCCGGCCGCGTCGCAGAACGCCTTCCAGAACTTGAATTCGAGCGCGCCGACGGCGAGGTGGCGGCTGTCGGCCGTGCGGTAGACGCGGTAGCAGGCCACGCCGCCGGTGAGGAGCGTGCGCTGCGCGATGGGAATCGTGCCCGCATCGAGCTCGGCGTGCGGGAAGAAGTGGTGCGCGAGCAGGCCGTCGGTCATCGCGACGTCGACGTAGCGGCCCCGGCCGGTCCGCTGCGCCGCGAGCAGCGCGGCGAGCAGCATGCTCAGGGCCGACAACGTTCCGCCGAGCAGGTCGCCCATCTGGAGGTTCGGGATGGCCGGCTCGCCGTCGACGCGGGCCTGGTCGAGCACGCCGGTCATGGCGATGTAGTTCAGGTCGTGTCCGGCGCGCTGCGCCAGCGGCCCGGTCTGGCCGTAGCCGGACAACGAGCACACGACGAGCTTCGGATTCTCGGCGTGCAGCGTCTCCCAGCCCAGGCCGAGGCGCTCGAGAACGCCGGGGCGAAACCCCTCGATCAGCGCGTCGGCGCGGCGCGCCAGCCGCAGCAGGACCGCGCGCCCCTCGGGCCGCTTCAGGTCGATGGCGATCGAACGCTTGCCGCGGTTGGCCGCCTCGTACGACGGATTCACCGGCACTCCGGCGGCGTTGCGCACGGTCGGCGGAAAGGCGCGCATGTAGTCGCCTTCGCCGGTGTCCTCGACCTTGATCACGTCGGCGCCGAGGTCGGCGAGGTGCATGGTGGCCGCCGGCCCGGGCAGCAGGCGCGTCAGGTCGAGCACCACCAGGCCGGCGAGCGGAGCCGTCATTGCGCGTTCCTCGCGGCGGAACTCCGGGGTGCCGTGTCGTGGCCGCCGGGCAGGTTCACTGGACTACCCTCGCGCTGCGCGCTCGGGATGAGCGCTTCGGAGCGGCCGTGCGCGCTTTTCGTGCCCCCTTGGCTCTGCGCGCCGTCCCCCCACGGGGGAGAGAGCGCTTCGGAGCGGCCGTGCGCGCTCATCGGACTACCCTCGCGCTGCGCGCTCGGGATGAGCGCTTCGGAGCGGCCGTGCGCGCTCATGCGAGTGCCTCCAGTTCTTCCTGCAGCTTCAGCCAGCGTGCTTCGAGCGATTCGACCTGCGGCGCGAGTTCGCCGCGCCGCTTCAGCACCTTCGCCACTTCGTCCTCGCCGCCGGCGTGATAGAAGGCCGGGTCGGCGAGCCGCGCATCGAGTTCGCGCAGCTCGTCGCTGACTTTCGCGAGCTCCGCCTCGGTCTTCTGCAGCTTGTTCTGCAGGGGCTTGCGGGCCGACGCGAGCCGCTGCCGTTGCGCGGCCTCCTGCTGGCGCTGCTCGCGCCGCGTGTTGACGGAGCGCTCGTCGGCGTCGGTGCGCTCCCTCCGGCTGGCGAGCACGAGCGCGGTGTAGTCGTCGAGGTCGCCGTCGAAGGAGCCCACCCGGCCGTCGTGCACCAGCCAGAGCTGGTTCACGGTGGCACGCAGCAGGTGGCGGTCGTGCGACACGAGGATCAGCGCGCCTTCGTACGACGACAGCGCGACGGTCAGCGCTTCGCGCGTCTCCATGTCGAGGTGGTTGGTCGGCTCGTCGAGCACCAGCACGTTGGGCCGCTTCCACGCGATCAGCGCGAGCGCGCAGCGCGCCTTCTCGCCGCCCGACATCGGGCCGATCAGCGACGTCGCCATCTCGCCCGAGAAGCGGTAGGTGCCGAGGAAGTCGCGCAGTTCCTGTTCGCGCGCGTCGGGCGCGAGGCGCCGCAGGTGCATCAACGGTGTTTCGTCGGTGCGCAACTGGTCGAGCTGGTGCTGCGCGAAGTAGCCGATGGCCAGCCCCTGCCCGCGCAACAGCTCGCCGGCCTGCGGGGCGAGGTCGCCGGAGATCGCCTTGATCAGAGTCGACTTGCCGGCGCCGTTGACGCCGAGGATGCCGATGCGATCGCCCGAGCGCACGGCGAAGCGGATGTCGGACAGCACCCGGCGTTCGCCGTAGCCGAGCGCGAGGCGGTCGGCGTCGAGCAGCCGCTCGGGCAGCTTCACGGGCTCGGGGAACTCGAAGCGCCACTCGCGCTTCGCGCGCGCCGGCTCGATGGCGGTCAACCGCTCGAGCATCTTCAGCCGGCTCTGCGCCTGCCGTGCCTTGGTGGCCTGGGCGCGGAACCGGTCGACGAACTTCTGCAGGTGGGCAGCCGTGCGTTCGTACTGGCGGGCCGCGGCGTCCTGCTGGCGCAGTTGCTCGAAATATGCGGTCTCGAAGGCGCTGTAGTTGCCCGCGAAGCGGCGGATCGCGCCGTCGGCGACATTCCAGATCGTCTGCGCGGCCCGGTCGAGGAACTCGCGGTCGTGCGAAATCAGGATCACGGTGGCCGGCTGCCGCTTCAGCCACGCCTCCAGCCACACCACGGAATCGAGGTCGAGGTGGTTGGTGGGCTCGTCGAGCAGCAGCAGGTCGGCGGGTCGCAGCAGGGCGCGCGCGAGCGCCAGGCGGTTGCGCCAGCCGCCGGAGAACGACGCGACGGGGCGCGTCGCGTCGGACTCCGCGAAGCCGAGCCCGTGCAGCACCGCGCGGGCTTCCGCCGCGATGGCGCCCTCGTTGAGTTCGGCGATGGCTGAAACGGCGTGCGCGAGCCGCAGGTCGTCGTGCGAGCGCTCCGCCGCGGCCAGCTCCTCGCGCGCCGCCGTGAGCGGCGCGTGGCCGGCCAGCACGTAGTCGATCGCCGCGAGGTCCGCGCCCTCGATGTCCTGGGCCACGTGGGCGATGCGCGCGGCGGCAGGCGCCTCCAGCTCGCCGGCGTCGATCGGCAGTTCGCCGAGGATGGCCGAGAAGAGCGACGACTTGCCGCTGCCGTTGGCGCCGACCAGGCCGATGCGCTCGCCGGGCGGCGCGATCAGCGAGACGTTGCGGTACAGCGTGCGTGCGCCGCGCGCGATGGCGACGTCGATCAACCGGAGCATCGTGGAACAGTCTTCGGCGCGCAGCGCCGCGTGGCAGGGAGGGGTGCTACGGCAGTTCTTCCTGGCGCGCCATGAACACCATGTCGTCGCCGGCGCTGGTCGTGAGCCAGGTCATCGGGACGTCGGCGAGCACGCGCTCGACCTCGCGGCGGCCGTCGCCGACCTCGACGAAGAGCAATCCCCCGCGCTTCAGGTGGCCGCGTGCCTGCCGTGCCAGCTTCTTCACGACGGTCATGCCGTCGGCGCCGCCGGCGAGCGCGAGCATCGGTTCGTGCTGGTATTCCTTCGGCAGCTTCGCCATGGCTTCGTCGGTGACGTACGGCGGGTTGCACAGGATGATGTCGTAGCGCTTGCTGCTCAGCGCTTCGAACAGGTCCGACTGGACCAGCGTGACGCGGTCCTCGAAGTGATAGTCGTCGACGTTGCGGCGGGCGACGCGCAGCGCGTCGGCGGAGACGTCGACCGCGTCGACCTTCGCGTTCGGGAAGGCGTCGGCGGCCATCACCGCGAGGCAGCCCGACCCCGTGCACAGGTCGAGGATGTCGGTGACGGCATCGGGATCCTCGATCCAGGGCGCCAGGTCGTCGCGCAGCAGCTCGGCGATGTACGAGCGCGGAATGATGACGCTCTCGTCGACGTAGAACTGGTAGCCCATCAGCCAGGCTTCGTTCAGGAGATACGCCGCCGGCGCGCGCTTCTTCACGCGGCGGTCGATCAGTTGCAGCAGCGCGTTGATCTCGGCGTGCGTCAGGTAGGCGTCGGCGAAGAAATCGAGCTTGTCCAGCGGCAGTTTCAGCGCGCGCAGGATGATGAACGACGCTTCCTCGAACGCGTTGGCCTGTCCGTGGCCGTACGACAGGTTTCCTTCGTTGAAGCGGGTGACGGCGAAGCGCAGCACGTCGCGCAGCGTGCGCAGGTTGGCGAGGGCGTCAATGGTCATGGGATGTCGTCCGTCAAGTCAGCAGCCGTTCGAGGGCGCCGCGGTAGATGTTCTTCAATGGGTCGAGGTCGGCCAGGGCGATGTGCTCGTCGATCTTGTGGACCGACGCGTTCGGCGGCCCGAGTTCTATCACCTGGCGGCAGATCGTCGCGATGAAGCGGCCGTCGGAGGTCCCGCCGGTGGTCGACAGCTGCGTGTCGCGGCCGGTGACATCCCGGATCGCGGCCGCCATGGCCGTGGAGAGGGCGCCAGGAGGGGTGCTGAACGGCTGCGCGCCGAGGGTCCAGGCCAGCTCGTACTCGAGGCCGTGCCGCTGCAGGATCGCCTCGATCCGCTGCATCAGGCTTTCCGGCGTCGAGACCGGCGCGAAGCGCAGGTTGAAGTCGACTTCGCAGGCGCCCGGGATCACGTTGGTCGCGCCGGTCCCGGCGCGCATGTTGGAGACCTGGAAGGTGGTCGCCGGAAAGAAGGCATCGCCGTCGTCCCATTGTGTCGCCGCGAGTTCGGCGAGCGCCGGCGCCAGCTGGTGTACCGGGTTGCGCGCGAGGTGCGGATAGGCGACGTGCCCCTGGATGCCGCGCACCACCAGGCGGCCGGAGAGCGATCCGCGGCGCCCGTTCTTGATGGTGTCGCCCAGCGCGTCGACCGACGTCGGTTCGCCGACGATGCAGTAGTCGATCGACTCGCCGCGGGCGCGCAGCGCGTCGACCACCTTGACCGTGCCGTCGGTCGCCGGGCCTTCCTCGTCCGACGTCAGGAGCATCGCGATCGATCCGGTGTGCCGCGGATTCGCGCGCACGAACTCCTCGGTCGCGACCACGAACGCGGCGACCGAACTCTTCATGTCGGACGCCCCGCGGCCATGCAGCGCGCCGTCTCGCACGGTCGGCGTGAACGGGTCCGAGTGCCACTGGTCCAGCGGCCCGGGCGGCACGACGTCGGTGTGGCCCGCGAAGACGAGCACCGGCGAGGCCTTGCCGCGCCGCAGCCACAGGTTGGTCACGCCGTTGGACGCGATTGTCTCGGACTGGAAGCCGAGCGGCGCGAGGCGCGCGGTGACGAGCGCCTGGCAGCCGTCGTCGTCCGGCGTGACGGACCGGCGGCGGATCAGTTGCTGGGTGAGCTCGAGCGTGGCGTTCATCGCGTGTCCGCGCGAGGCAGGAGAGCCTCACGGAAGGCGCGGCGATTGTAAGGCAGCGCTGCCGCTGCCTGCGCCGGCTCAGATGTTCAGCGTGAACTCGGAAAACGAGGCGTCGGAGCCCGATTCCATCCGCGGCTCGCGCGCCGGATGCGACTTCGGCTTGCCGGCGTTGTTGATGAACCAGAGCAGGTTGTTCTGCGAGTCGGCCGCGGCCAGCGCGTCGGCCCGCGTGACGTGGTCCGACTGGATCAGCGCGTACAGGCTCTGCTCGAACGAAATGCTTTCCGGGGCGAGGCTCTGCTCCATCGCTTCCTTGATCGCCGGCACGTCGCCGTGCTCGATCAGGTCGGCGATGTGGCGGGTATTGAGCAGCACTTCGACCGCGGGAACGCGGCCGCCGCGCTTCGACCGCACCAGGCGCTGCGAAACGATGGCTTTCACCGCGACCGACATGTCCTGGAACAGCGCCTGGCGCGCTTCCGGCGGAAAGAAGCTGATCACGCGATTGAGGGCGTGCGAACTGTTGGTCGCGTGCAGGGTGGCCACCACGAGGTGGCCGGACATCGCGTAGGCGATCGCCGCGGTCATCGTCTCCCGGTCCCGGATTTCGCCGATGAAAATGACGTCGGGCGCCTGGCGCATCGCGCTGCGCAGCGCGGCGTACAGCGTCTTCGCGTCCGAACCGATCTCGCGCTGGTTGATGATCGACTTCTTGTTGCGGAACAGGAACTCGATCGGGTCCTCGAAGGTCAGTATGTGCCCGGTGAGGAGCTCGTTGCGGTGGTCGAGCATCGACGCGATGGTCGTCGACTTGCCCGAGCCCGCCGCCCCGACGACGAGGATGAGCCCGCGGCGTTCCATGACGAGGTCCTTCAGGACCTCGGGCAGGTGCAGTTCGTCGAGCCGCGGCACGTCGTGCGGAATGAAGCGGATCACGGCCGAGATCGAGCCGCGCTGCAGGAAGGCGCTGAGGCGGAAGCTGCCCACGCCCTGGATCGGCAGCGCGATGTTCAGTTCGCGGGAATCCTCGAGTTCGCGGAACTGGGTGTCCGTGACGCGCTCGGCCAGCAGCGAGACGATCGCCTGCGGCGCGAGCCGGTCCTGGTTGATCGGCACGCAGACGCCGTTGATCTTGATCGTGATCGGGGACCCGACCGAGAGGAACAGGTCGGACGCCGACTTCTCGGCCATCAGGTTGAACAGGCGGTCCAGTGACATCGGCGATCCCGACATGGCGCGGCGATCCTCGTTGCGGTTACAACGCCAGAGAATAGGCGCGTCGCCCGGGCTTGCGAATACCTTCAAACGGGCGAAAAGGGCCGTGTACGCCCCTTGCCGCGGCCCTTACAGCCCCTTTCGGCCTCTTTGGGCCCCCAAAGACGCCGTGACCGATCGCGCCCGGCGCGCGCCGCGGCCGCGCGATCAGGCCCGCAGGAGGTCGTTGATGCTGGTCTTGGCGCGCGTCTGGGCGTCGACTTTCTTGACGATCACGGCGCAGTACAGGCTGTACTTCCCGTCGGACGACGGCAGGTTGCCGGACACGACGACGGAACCGGCGGGGATGCGCCCGTAGCTGACTTCGCCGGTGGCGCGGTCGTAGATCTTCGTGCTCTGCCCGATGTACACGCCCATCGAGATCACCGAGTTTTCCTCGACGATCACGCCCTCGACGACTTCGGAGCGCGCGCCGATGAAGCAGTTGTCCTCGATGATCGTGGGGTTCGCCTGCAGCGGCTCCAGCACGCCGCCGATCCCGACGCCGCCCGACAGGTGCACGTTGCGGCCGATCTGCGCGCACGAGCCGACGGTCGCCCACGTGTCGACCATGGTGCCCTCGTCGACGTAGGCGCCGATGTTGACGTACGACGGCATCAGCACCGCGTTCCTGGCGATGTAGCTGCCGCGGCGCGCGACGGCGGGCGGCACCACGCGCACGCCGGCCCGCGCGAAGCGCGCCGCGTCCCACCCGGCGAACTTCGTCGGCACCTTGTCGTAGAACTGCGCGAAGCCGCCGGCCGGCATGGGGGCGTTGTCGTTCAGGCGGAACGACAGCAGCACGGCCTTCTTCACCCACTGGTGCACGACCCACTGGCCGTCGCGCTTCTCGGCAACGCGCAGGTCGCCCGCGTCGAGGCGGTCGATCACGTCGTTGACGGCGCTGCGGAGTTCCTGCGGCGCGGCGGTCGGGCTGAGGCTCGCGCGGTTTTCCCAGGCTTCGCTGATGGTCGATTCGAGGCTCATGAAGTTCTCGTGGTGGTCAGGCGGTGAAGGAGGCGATTCGTCCCGCGGCTTCCGCCACCTCGGCGGGCGATGCGACGAGCGCGATGCGGACGTGGCCGGCGCCCGGGCTGGCGCCGTCGACGTTGCGCGACAGGAAACTGCCGGGCAGCACGGTGACATGCTTCTCGGCGTAGAGGCGCCGCGCGTACTCGGCGTCGTCGATCGGGGTCGCGGCCCACAGGTAGAAGGCCGCGTCCGGCCGCTCGCACTTCAACGCGCGCTGCACGACCGGCGTGGCCTGGTCGAACTTGGCCGCGTAGAGCCTGCGGTTCTCGACCACGTGCGCCTCGTCGCTCCACGCGGTGACGCTGGCCGCCTGGACCGCGGGGCTCAGCGCGCTGCCGTGGTAGGTGCGGTAGAGCAGGAAGTTCTTCAGCACATCCGCGTCGCCGGCGACGAAGCCGGAGCGCAGGCCGGGCACGTTCGAGCGCTTCGACAGGCTCGAGAACATGACGAGCCGCTCGAAGCGGTCGCGACCGAGAAGCGCCGCCGCCTGCAGCCCGCCCAGCGGCGCCGCGCCTTCCTCGAAATAGATCTCCGAGTAGCACTCGTCCGACGCGATCACGAAGCCGTGCCGGTCCGACAGTTCGAACAGCTGTTTCCACTCGGGCAGCGTCATCACGCGTCCGGTCGGATTGCCCGGGGTGCAGACGTACACGAGCTGGACCTTCGACCAGTCCGCGGGGCTCAACCGCTCGAACTCCATCCGGTAGCCGTTGGCGGCCGTCGTCGGCAGGAAGAGCGGGCGGGCACCGGCGAGCAGCGTCGCGCCTTCGTAGATCTGATAGAACGGATTCGGCGACACGACGATCGCGTCCCGCGTGCGATCGACGACCGTCTGCGCGAACGCGAACAGCGCCTCGCGCGAGCCGGCGACGGGCAGCACCTGGGTGGTCGGGTCCAGCGCCTTCAGGCCGTAGCGCCGGCGGGCCCACGCCGCGATCGCCTCGCGCAGCTCCGGCTGGCCGGCGGTCAGTGGGTAGCTCGCGATGCCCGGCAGCGCCCGGGTCAGCGCGTCGAGGATGAAGGGCGGCGTCGGATGCTTCGGCTCGCCGATCGACAGGTTGATCGGCGCGAGGTGCGCCGGCGGCGTCACCCCGGCGAACAGCTTGCGCAGGCGCTCGAAGGGGTACGGCTGCAGCCGTTGCAGGTCGGGATTCATCGAGATGCCGCGGCCCGTGCGCTCAGCCCCGGGTCGGGCCACCCTCGACTGCCGTGCGACCGAGTTCGATGTGGGGCGCAGGCTTCCAGCCCTTCTTGCGGTGCTCGGCGACCACCGTGGTGAAGAGTCCGCCCCGCACGTACCAGCGCGCCGTCAGCCGCATGAAGCGCGGCGCCAGCGCCTCGACGAGGTCGTCGAGGATGCGGTTCGTCACGGCCTCGTGGAACACCCCCTGGTTGCGGAACGACCAGGCGTAGAGCTTCAGGCTCTTCAACTCGACGTTGCGCTTGTCCGGGATGTAGTCGAACACCAGCGTCGCGAAGTCGGGCTGCCCGGTCAGGGGGCAGAGGCACGTGAACTCCGGCACTTCGATGTGAACGAGGTAGTCCCGCGCGGGCGCAGGATTGGCGAACGTCTCGAGCGACGAGCTGGGTCGGGATGGCATGAAATGGCGACTGGCCGACGGTGGGCGGCGCGAGGAGAGCAGGAGTGCGCTGGTATTATACGAACGCATCAAGTCACTCCCTGTCGACCGCGCGATAAGCGATTCCGGTCCGCGCCGTTCGTTCCACAGGGCCGTTGCAACCCTTCGGACTCCCGCTACTCACGTGCGTCTTCGGCAGATCAAGCTCGCCGGGTTCAAGTCATTCGTCGACCCGACCCAGATCGACGTGCCGGGCAGCCTCGTCGGTGTCGTCGGCCCCAACGGCTGCGGCAAGTCGAACGTGATCGACGCGGTCCGCTGGGTGCTCGGCGAGAGCAAGGCCGCCGAGCTGCGCGGCGAGTCGATGCAGGACGTGATCTTCAACGGTTCGGTCAACCGCAAGCCCGGGGGCCGCGCCAGCGTCGAACTCGTGTTCGACAACCACGAAGGACGCATCGGCGGCGCGTGGGGGCAGTACTCCGAGATCTCGGTGAAGCGCGTGCTGACGCGCGACGGGAACTCGAGCTATTACATCAACAACCAGAACGTCAGGCGCCGCGACGTCCAGGACATGTTCCTCGGCACCGGCCTCGGCCCGCGCGCGTACGCGATCATCGGGCAGGGCATGATCTCCCGGATCGTGGAGGCGCGTCCCGAGGAGCTGCGGATCTTCCTGGAGGAAGCGGCCGGCATCTCCAAGTACAAGGAACGCCGGCGCGAAACAGAGAACCGGCTGGCCGACACGCGCGACAACCTGACCCGCGTCGAAGACATCCTGCGCGAGCTCGACGGCCAGATCGGCAAGCTCGAGCAGCAGGCCGAAGTCGCGCAGAAGTACCGCACGCTGCAGGCGCAGCACGACGAGCAGCAGCAACTGCTGTGGCTGACGCGCAGGCGCGAAGCCGAGGGCGAACAGCAGAAGGTCGCGCGCGACATCGAGGCCCGCACCAACGCGCTCGAAGCACACGTGGCCGAACTGCGCGGCGCCGAACGCGCGCTGGAGGAGGTGCGTGCCGCGCACTTCGCGTCGAGCGACGCGGTCCACGAGGCGCAGGGCAAGCTGTTCCAGGTCAACGCGGAAGTGTCGCGGCTGGAATCCGAGATCCGGATGATCGTCGACGGCCGCACCCGGCTGGCGACGCAGATCGAGACGCTGAAAGCCACGCGCGAGCGGCGCCTGCAGGAACGCACCGAGCTCCTCGCGCGGGTCGAGGAACTCACCCATTCGATCGCCGACACGACGCAGCGGCTCGAGGAGGCGCGGCAGCGCGTGTCCGAGCACGACGGGCGCCTGCCGCAGTTCGAGACCGCCTACAGCCAGGCGCGCGAGGCGATGACCGCGGCGCGCGCCGTCGCGGCCCAGGCCGAGCAGGCGATCGAGGCGGCGGCCTCCGAGCAGCGCAACCTCGACCGCCAGCTCTCCGCGCTCGCGCAGCGCCGCGATCGCCTGAACGAGGAAAAGGCCTCGATCGGCAGTCCCGATGAGGCGCGCCTGGCCGACCTGAAGGCCCAGGTGGCCCGGCTGGAGACCGAACTCGCCGCTGGCACCGAAGCGCAGCAGCGCGCCGAGCAGCAGGTCGCGAGCGGGACCGACGAGCGCACGCGCCGGATCGACGCGCGCGTGCAGCAGGCCGAGTCGCTGACGCGCCTGGAGGCGCGGTTGGCCGCACTGCGGCAGGTCCAGGCGAGCGTCGAAGCCAACGAGAAGCTGGATCCCTGGCTGCGCGGCCAGGGGCTCGAAGGACTGCCGCGCCTGTTCCGCAAGCTGTCCGTCGAGGCCGGCTGGGAAACGGCGTTCGAAAGCGTGCTGCGTGAACGCGTGGAAAGCGTCGAGGTCGGCCGGCTCGACGTCGTCGGCGGTTTCGCCGCGAACACCCCGCCGGCGCGCGTTGCGTTCTATTCCACGAACGCAGCCGTGGCGCGCGACAGCGGGCACCTTCCTGGATTCAGCCGCCTGGGCGACCTCGTCCGCGGGCACGACGCCGCGCTGTCGGCGGTGCTGTCGGACTGGCTCGCGAATGCCTACGTCGCCCCGGACCTCGCCACGGCCCTGGCCGCGCGCGAGCAGTTGCCGCCGGGCGGACAGTTCGTCCTGAAGGCAGGCCACGTGGTGTCGCGCTACGGCGTGCGCTTCTTCGCCTCCGACAACCCGAAGTCCGGCCTGCTGGCTCGTCGGCTCGAGATCGAGAACCTCGACAAGGAGATCCGCGCGCAGCGGCTGATCGTCGAGGAGGGGACCGCGGCCGTGGCGCGGGCGGAGTCCGCGCTGCGCCAGGCGCAGGAGGCCCAGCAGGCGTCGCGCCGCGAGGTGGAGCGGCTGCGCAACCAGGCGCACGCCGCGCAGATCGAAGCCGTGCGACTCGGCGAGTTGATCGACCGCGTCAAGCACCGCAGCGGCCAGATCGAAGGCGAACTGGCGGAGATCGAGGCCCAGGACCTTGAGCTGCGCAGCCATCGCGGGGACGCGGACACGCGCTTCGAACAGCTCGACGCCGAGCTGGCGACGCACCACGAGAAGGTCGAGAGCGCCCGGGTCGCGTACGAGCAGGCCGACCAGGCCCTGCGCGGCGCGCGCGACGACCAGCGCGCGCTCGAGTCGGCGCGGCAGCAACTGGAATTCGCGCTGACGTCGAACCGCGAGCGGCAGCGCGACGTCGAGCACGCCGCCGAGACGGCTCGCAACGAGGCCGAGCGACTCGAGGTCGACATCGCGGGCGCCACCGCGGAACTGGTTCGGCTCGACGACAGCGCCGCCCGCGCCGGCCTCGACACCTGGCTGTCGCAGCGTTCGACCGCGGACGAAGGCCTGCGCGAGGCGCGCAGCCGCATGGACGAGCTGGCGCAGCAACTGAAGGCGACCGACGAGAAGCGGATGACGCTCGAGCGCGAGCTCCAGCCGCGCCGCGACAAGCTCATGGAGCTGCAACTGAAGGAGCAGGCGGCGCGCCTGTCCGCCGAGCAGTTCGCGCAGCAACTGGCCGAAGCGAAGGCCGACGAGGTTGCGCTCGAGGCCAGGCTGACGCCGCAGATGAAGGGCAATGCGCTGCAGGCCGAGATCACGCGGCTGGCCGAGGACATCGCCGCGCTCGGCGCGGTCAACCTCGCGGCCCTCGAGGAGCTGACCACGTCGCGCGAGCGGAAGTCCTTCCTCGACGCACAGTCGACCGACCTGACCGCGGCGATCACCACCCTCGAGGACGCGATCCGCAAGATCGACCGCGAGACGCGCGAGATGCTGCAGCAGACCTTCGACCAGGTCAACGCGCAGTTCGGCCTGCTGTTCCCCACGCTGTTCGGCGGCGGCGAGGCGCGGCTGATCATGACGGGCGAGGAGATCCTGGACGCCGGCGTGCAGGTGATGGCGCAGCCGCCGGGCAAGCGCAACAGCACGATCCACCTGCTGTCCGGCGGCGAGAAGGCGCTGACCGCCACGGCGCTGGTGTTCGCGCTGTTCAAGCTCAATCCGGCGCCGTTCTGCCTGCTCGACGAGGTCGACGCGCCGCTCGACGACGCCAACACCGATCGCTTCTGCCGGCTGGTGCAGTCCATGACCGGCAACACGCAGTTCCTCTTCATCACGCACAACAAGATCGCGATGGAGATGGCGCAGCAGCTGATCGGCGTCACGATGCAGGAGCAGGGCGTGTCGCGCATCGTGGCGGTCGACATCGACAGCGCGGTCCGGCTGACGGCCGAGGCAGCCTAGGACCCCTGGGACGCGATGAACAACCTCCACCTCGTGCTGCTGGCGATCGGCGCGGTGCTGCTGGTGGCCCTCTTCGCCTACAACAAGTGGCAGGAGCGGCAGGCGCTGAAGCGCCTGGACGCGTCCATGCGCGAAGGCGTCGGCGACGCGCTGCTCGGCGAAGCGGCACCGAGTCGTCGCGGGACGTCGCGCATCGAGCCGCGGCTCGACGTCGGCGAGGGGGAGGAGTCCCCCGAGCCACAGGCGTCCGCGCAGGGCGCCGAGCCCGGCGACCTCGTGGCCCCGACCGGCGCGCCGCACGTCGACGGCTGGATGGAGGACCCGCTGCTCGACTTCGTCCTCGAGCTGCGCTGCAACCATGCGTTCGACGGCGTGGCCGCGCTCGAGGCACGCGCTCAGCTCGATCGCCTGGCGCTGCCGCTGCCGACGCACCTCGCGGTGTGGGATCCGAAGGCGCAGCACTGGACCGCGCCCGACCGCTTCGGCTTCTACTCGGAGCTGCTGGCGTCCGTGCAGATGGCGACGCGGCGGCAGGTCCTGAGCGAGATCGAGGCGTCGCGCTTCGTGTCGGCCGTGCAGCAGATCGCGCTCGCGATCGACGCCGACTTCGACGCTCCGGAGATGGGCCGGCTGGTCGCGCAGGCGGCCGAACTCGACGCCTTGTGCGCCCGGTTCGACGTGCAGATCACCCTGACGCTCGAGGCGCAGGGCGGACCGATGGACGGGGCGGTCGTCGCCGCCGCGGCCGGGGACGCCGGGTTCGTCGCGGCGCGCCCGGGGCAATGGCTGAAGCGCGACGGCCAGGGGCTCCTGCTGTCGACGCTGACGGCGACGTCGCTGCTGGCCGGCCGGCTCGCGCTGACGCTCGACGTCCCGCTCGCTCCAGGCGACCGCGAGTCGCTGGGTGCGCTCTTCACGGCCGCGCACCAGCTCGCGGCGCGCCTGAACGCCCGCATCGTCGACGACAACGGACGTCCGGTCGATGCGAACGCGCAGGGCACGATCGGCGCCGAACTCGAGAAGCTGTACGACGAGATGCGCGCGTCCGGCATCGAGCCGGGCGGACCGCGCGCGCAGCGTCTCTACGCCGTTGACTGACGATGGCGGGCGCCACGCCCTCATCGCGCTCATCGCCGGCCGACGAAGCGCGCTCGCTGCGCGCCGCCATCGAGCAGGCCAATCACGCCTACTACGTGCTCGACGCGCCGGTGATGCCGGACGCGGAGTACGACCGGCTGTTCCGGCGCCTGCAGGAACTCGAAGCCGAGCACCCCGACCTGCGCGCGCCGGATTCGCCGACGCAGCGGGTGGGCGCCGCGCCGCGCCCGGACCTGCCCGAGGTTCGGCACGTCGTGCCGATGCTGTCGATCCGGACCGAGACCGACTCCGGCCCGACCGGCGCGCACGCGTTCGACGCGCGCATCCGCCGCGAACTGAAGCTCGGACCCGACGATCCCCCGGTGGAGTACTCGGCGGAACTGAAGTTCGACGGGCTCGCGGTCAGCCTCCGCTACGAGGGCGGCGTGCTGGTGCGAGCGGCGACGCGCGGCGACGGCGAAGTCGGGGAGGACGTGACGCCGAACGTGCGCACGGTCCGCTCGATCCCGCTGCGGCTGCAGGATTTCGTCGCTGCCGTGCTCGAGGTGCGCGGCGAGGTCTTCATGCGGCGCGACGAGTTCGAGCGGCTGAACGAACGCCGCCGTGCCGCCGACGAAAAGGTCTTCGTGAACCCGCGCAACGCGGCGGCGGGGTTCCTGCGGCAGCTCGACTCGCGCGTCACGGCCTCCCGCAACCTGTCCTTCTATTGCTACGGGCTCGGCGAGGTTGACGGCTGGGACGTGCCGCCAGCCCACAGCGCCGTGCTGGACGCGCTCGAGTCGATGGGATTGCCGGTCGCGGCCGATCGCACGGTGGCGCGGGGCGCCGAAGAACTGGTCGCGTTCCACGCGGCGGTCGCGGCCAAGCGCGACCGGTTGCCGTTCGACATCGACGGAGTCGTCTACAAGGTCAACGCGCTCGAACTGCAGCGTGCGCTGGGCTTCGTGTCGCGCGAGCCGCGCTGGGCCGTGGCCCACAAGTATCCCCCGCAGGAGGAAGCGACGCAGGTGCTGGGCATCGACGTGCAGGTGGGCCGCACCGGCAAGATCACGCCCGTCGCGCGGCTGGCGCCGGTCTTCGTCGGCGGCGTGACGGTCAGCAACGCGACCCTGCACAACGAGGACTACATCCGGACGCTCGACCTGATGATCGGCGACACGGTCACGGTGCGCCGCGCGGGCGACGTCATCCCGCAGGTCGTCGCCGTGCTGCCGCAGCGCCGCCCCGGCGACGCGCGCGCGTTCACGATGCCGACGGCCTGCCCGGTGTGCGGATCGGGCGTGGCGCGCGACGAGGAGGAAAAGGACCTGCGCTGCACCGGCGGGCTCTTCTGCCCGGCCCAGCGCAAGCAGGCGCTGCTGCACTTCGCCGGTCGCCGCGCGATGGACATCGAAGGCGTCGGCGACAAGCTCGTCGAGCAGCTGGTCGATGCGGATCTCGTCCGCACGCCGGCCGACCTGTTCCGGCTCGACCTCGGCACGCTGGAACGCCTCGAGCGCATGGGACGGAAGTCGGCGGAGAACATCCTGAAGGCGCTCGATCGCGCGCGTTCCACCACGCTGGAGCGCTTCGTCTACGCGCTCGGCATCCGCCACGTCGGCGAATCCACGGCGCGCGACCTGGCGCGCCACTTCGGTGCCCTCGAACCGCTGGTGCAGGCGTCCGAGCCGGAACTGCTGGCCGTGCCCGACGTCGGGCCGGTGGTCGCTTCCTCCATCGCCCGCTTCCTTGCCGAGCCGCACAACCGGGAGGTCATCGCGCAGTTGCGCGCCGCCGGCGTGCGCTGGAAGGACAGCGCGCCGCAGCGCGTGGCCGCGGGTCCGCTGGCTGGCAAGACGTTCGTGCTGACCGGTACGCTGCCGAACTGGACGCGCGACGAGGCGAAGGGCCGGATCGAGGCCGCCGACGGCAAGGTCGCCGGATCTGTGTCGAGCAGGACCGACTACGTGGTGGCCGGCGAAGAGGCGGGCAGCAAGCTCGACAAGGCACGTTCCCTCGGCGTGGCGGTGATCGACGAAGCAGGGCTCAGGCGGCTACTGGAGGACTAGGTGTACGCAATCATCGGCGGCAGCGGGTTGGCGAAGTTCACGGCGCTCGAGTCGCCGCGTCGGCAGGTCATGCGCACGCCGTACGGCGCGCCGTCGGGCGCGCTGACGTTCGGCCGCCTCGGTGGCGCCGACGTCGTTTTCCTCGCGCGGCACGGCTACGGCCACACGCTCGCCCCGCACGAGATCAACTACCGGGCGAACATCTGGGCGCTGAAGGAACTGAAGGTCGAAGGCGTCGTCTCGGTCGCCACCGTGGGCGGCATCCGCGCCGACCTCGGCCCCGGCGTGCTGGCGCTGCCGCACCAGATCATCGACTACACGCACAGTCGCAAGGCGACCTTCTTCGAGGGCTTCGAGAATCCCGTCATCCACGTCGACTTCACCATCCCGTACTCGCCGCCGTTGCGCGCAGCGCTGCTCGCCGCCGCCGCGCGCTGCGGCGAGCCGCTGGTCGACGGCGGGGTCTACGCGTGCACGCAGGGCCCACGCCTCGAGACGGCGGCGGAGATCGAGCGGATCGCGCGCGATGGCGGCGACATGGTCGGCATGACCGGCATGCCGGAAGCCGTCCTGGCGCGCGAAGCGGGCCTGGCGTACGCGACGCTCGGCGTGGTCGTGAACCACGCGGCGGGACGCGGGACCAGCAAGGAAGCGATCCTGCTCGAGGAACTCGACCGCGTGTTGAACGTGTCGGTGACGCGCGCGGTGCGCATCCTGGTGGCCTTCGTCGGCGGGGCGTGCGCATGATCCGCGGGATCCTGCGCATGGGCGATCCGCGCCTGCTGCGCGTCGCGGAACCCGTTCGCGACTTCGGCGCGCCCGAGCTGCGCGCGCTGGTCGACGACATGTTCGAGACCATGCAGGCGGCCAACGGCGCCGGGCTCGCGGCCCCGCAGATCGGCGTGCCGCTGCGCGTCGTGATCTTCGGTTACGCCGATCCGGCGATGCGCAACCCGCGCTATCCGGACGCCGATCCGGTGCCGCAGACGATCCTGGTCAATCCCGTGCTGGAGCCGCTGACCGACGAAGTCGAGGACGGCTGGGAAGGCTGCCTGTCGGTGCCCGGACTGCGCGGTGTCGTTCCTCGGGTCAGGAAGCTGCGCTACGCCGGTTTCGATCTCGATGGACGGCGGATCGAGCGGGTCGCCGAAGGATTCCACGCGCGCGTCGTGCAGCATGAGTGTGACCACCTCGACGGCATCCTGTACCCGATGCGCATGCCGGATCTTTCGCGGCTCGGCTTCACCGATGTGCTGTTCCCCGAACTCGCGGGGCAGCCGGACGACTAGGTTGATCGGTCGAGCCGGTTGTTGCACGCCTTAGTCACTTGCGCGCCGACCGCGCTGCGGGGCGCCTCGACTCCGCGCGACGCGCGGCGGGCGACACTGGGTGAAGGACGCTCCCTGCGGGCCGGCAGCTTTCGGAGTGAGTTCTCGCGGTGCCGCCGGCCGTGTCTTCCGGCCGGTGTTCGACTTGGCCCGCCGCAGCTTCTGGACTGCGACGCCCGCCGCACGGCGTCGCGCTGCGCGAGGCGCCCCGCAGCGCGTTCGACGCGCCGAGCGTTGTGGACAGGCTAGGGCCTCACGCGTTTTTCTTTAGCCACAAGGGACGGCGCCTGGGCGGGTGGTGGGGTACCTCGCGAAGCACCCGTCAGGCGGCGGGCGTACCAGTTGCGCGAGGGCAGCGGGCCAGGTGGGCGCAGCCGCTAGGCACCACCGTCGGCACCGCGAAGGCAACGCTCAGAAATCTGTCGGCCCGCAGGATGCGCGACGCGCTGAAT